>Ga0157371_10000072_pt1 | contig 163917 bp, 142 predicted proteins | sample C45metaG_FD_113462 | JGI IMG/M metagenome (GOLD analysis project Ga0157371, IMG submission 113462) | Corn rhizosphere microbial communities from Kellogg Biological Station, Michigan, USA - C4-5 metaG | ecosystem: Host-associated > Plants > Roots > Rhizosphere > Soil | place: USA: Michigan...
AAGAAGCAAGAAGCAAGAAGCAAGAAGCAAGAAGCAAGAAGCAAGAAGCAAGAAGCAAGAAGCAAGAAGCAAGAAGCAAGAAGCAAGAAGCAAGAAGCAAGAAGCAAGAAGCAAGAAGCAAGAGCCTGACAGAGCATGCACACCAACGGTCTGGCCGTTGACGTTCCTGCCCTTGATGGCGCCTTGAATTTTCGTAAGCGGGCGGAAACAAGACGGGAAACTGTCTGAGCGAAGCGAGTTTTTCCCGTCTCCGCCCGGTTACGAAAATTCAAGGAGGGTGTCGCCATCTCGGGCGCGCCTTTCTTTGCTTACTTTCTTTGGCAAGACAAAGAAAGTGAGTCAGCCCCGGCAGGGGATGAAACAAGGATGCACCAAAAGTGCAAAACCAAAACCAGGAGACGTAACAACACCATGATCACCAAGCTCCTCATCGCCAACCGAGGCGAAATCGCCTGCCGAGTCGCCGCCACCTGCCGCAAGCTCGGCATCCGCACGGTCGCGGTCTACTCCGATGCCGACGCCAACGCCCGCCACGTCGCGGCCTGCGACGAAGCCATCCACATCGGCGAGCCCGCCGCCCGCGACAGCTACCTGCGCGCCGACCGCATCCTCGAAGCCGCGCGCGCCACGGGCGCCCAGGCCGTCCACCCCGGCTATGGCTTCCTCTCCGAAAACGAAGCCTTCGCCAAGGCCTGCGCAGACGCCGGCATCATCTTCGTCGGCCCACCGGCCTCGGCCATCGAAGCCATGGGCAGCAAAAGCGCGGCCAAGGCGCTGATGGAAACGGCGGGCGTGCCGCTCGTCCCCGGCTACCACGGCGACAACCAGGACGCCGCATTCCTGCGCACGCAGGCCGATCGCATCGGCTACCCCGTGCTGATCAAAGCCAGCGCGGGCGGCGGCGGCAAGGGCATGCGCGTGGTCGAATCGGGCGATGCGTTTGAAGCATCGCTGGCCTCGGTCAAACGCGAAGCCTCCTCTAGCTTTGGCGATGACCGCGTGCTGATCGAGAAGTACCTCACGCGCCCGCGCCACATTGAAATCCAGGTGTTTGCCGACAGCTTCGGCGGCGCCGTCTATCTGTTCGAGCGCGATTGCTCGGTGCAGCGCCGCCACCAGAAGGTCTTGGAAGAAGCGCCCGCCCCCGGCATGACGCTGGACCGTCGCCGCGCAATGGGCGAAGCCGCCGTGGCTGCGGCGCGCGCCGTGGGCTACGTGGGTGCCGGCACGGTCGAGTTCATCGTCGATGAAGACGGCACGTTCTACTTCATGGAGATGAACACGCGCCTGCAGGTCGAACATCCGGTCACTGAAATGATCACCGGGGAAGACCTCGTCGAATGGCAATTGCGCGTGGCCTCCGGCGAGCCGCTGCCGCGCGCGCAGGACGAACTGCACATCCACGGCCACGCGCTGGAAGCACGTATCTATGCGGAAAACCCGGACCGCGATTTCCTGCCGTCCATCGGCACGCTGAAGGTGCTGCGCACGCCGGCAGCGGTGGAGTTCACCGTGGGCGCACAGGCCAATGGCGAACCCGCTGCCGTGCGCATCGACGCGGGCGTGCGCGAAGGCGATGCCATCAGCCCTTATTACGATCCGATGATCGCCAAGCTCATCGTCTGGGGCCGTGACCGCGAAGAGGCGCTCGCGCGCATGCTGCAGGCGCTGGGCAGCTTCCACCTGGTGGGGCTGTCGTCCAACGTGGCCTTCCTGCGCAGGCTTGTTGCATCGAAGCCGTTTGCGACCGCCGATCTGGATACCGGCCTGATCGCGCGCAATCACGACACGCTGTTCCCGGCAGCGCCGGACGTGCCGCAAGACGCCATCGCCCTGGCCGTGGCTGCGCTGCTTGCCCGCGAGGCACGCAGCCTGCGCACCGACACGCGCGATCCGCATTCGCCGTGGGCGCGTGGCAGCGGCTGGCGCCTGAACGGCGCGGCTGAGCGCGCGCTGCGCTTCTCGCACGGCGAACAGGCCGTCGACGCCACGCTCGTCTACGGCCGCGACGGGTCGCGTCTGAAAGCAAACGGCCATGAAGCGCCCTTCACCTCGCAGCGCCACGCCGAGACCTTCACCGTCACGCTGGGTTCGCACAAGGCGACCGGCCAGGTGCATGTCGACGGCGACATGTTCCACGTCTTCACCGGCGGCGCGCACTGGACGCTGGAACGCCACGATCCGCTCGCCCATGCCGGCGAGGCCGACGACGAAGGTGGCAAGCTGACCGCGCCGATGCCCGGCAAGGTCATCGCCGTGCTGGCCACCCCGGGGCAGACCGTCACCAAGGGCGCACCGCTCGTCGTCATGGAGGCCATGAAGATGGAGCACACGCTCACCGCACCGGCCGACGGCGTCGTCGAATCCGTGCTCTACGGCGTGGGCGATCAGGTGACGGAAGGCGTGCAGTTGCTGGCGTTCAAGCCGGCGGAGTGACGGCTGATTGACGCGCGAGCGGGCCGCAACACGCCTTGCCGGCCCCTGCTACACTGCTTGACGTATACGTCAACTACCCGAACTGAAGTCGCCCCACATGCACATCCAGATCTACACGCCCGACGGCAAGCCCCAACCCTGGCTCGATGGTTTTGCGCAGGCACTGCCTGAGGCGCGGCTGTCAGTGTGGGAGAAAGGCGCGGCGCAGGACGCCGATTACGCCGTGGTCTGGCAGCCGCCTGCCGACATGCTGCGCGATCGTCGCGATTTGCGCGCCGTGTTCAATCTGGGCGCGGGCGTCGATGCTATCCTCGGCCTGCGCGCGCAATCGCCCGATGCCATTCCGGAAAGCCTGCCGATCGTGCGGCTGGACGACGCCGGCATGGCCGCGCAGATGGGCGAATACGTCACGCACGCCGTGCTGCGCTTCTTCCGCCGGCTTGATGAATACGAGCGCCAGCAGCAAGCCAAGATGTGGCGTTTCCTCAAGCCGTTCAACCGCGATGAGTTTGTCGTCGGCGTGTTGGGCCTGGGCGTGCTTGGTACGCACATCGCCAAGACGCTGGCGGGCTTCGGCTTTCCGGTGCGCGGCTGGAGCCGCTCTGCCAAGCATGTCGAGGGCGTCGATTGCCGCGCAGGCAGCGATGCCCTACCAGGCTTCCTTGCCGGCACGCGCGTGCTGGTGAACGTGCTGCCGCTGACGGCAGCCACCGAAAACGTGATCGACGCAAAGCTGCTCGGTCAGCTCGCGCCGGGCGCGTTCGTTGTCAACGTGGCGCGCGGCAAGCATCTGGTGGAAGAGGACCTGCTGGCCGCCGTGCGCAGCGGCCACATTGCCGGCGCCGCGCTCGACGTATTCCGCACCGAGCCGCTGCCCGCCGACCATCCTTTCTGGACCGAACCGCGCATCCACATCACGCCGCACATTTCGGCGCTGACGCTGCGTGAGGTCAGCATTGCCCAGATCGCGCGCAAGATCCGCGCGCTGGAAGCCGGCGAACCGATTGCCGGCATCGTCGATCTGCAACGAGGTTACTGAGATGAGCTACCCGCATTTCGTGAAAGTGGTCGAGGTCGGCCCGCGCGACGGTCTTCAGAACGAGAAGGCGCCGGTCTCCACCGATACCAAGGTCGAACTGGTGAACCGCCTGTCCGAGGCCGGCTTCGTCAACGTGGAAGCCGCGTCGTTCGTGTCGCCCAAGTGGGTGCCGGCCATGGCCGATGGCGCCGACGTGATGGCGCGCATCCAGCGCCGGCCGGGCACGCTGTATTCGGTGCTCACGCCCAACATGAAGGGCTTCGAAGGCGCCGCTGCAGCAGGCGCGGACGAGATCGTGATCTTCAGCGCCGCCAGCGAGGCCTTTGCGCAGAAGAACATCAACTGCACGATCGCCGAATCGATCGAACGCTTTGTGCCGGTGGCCAAGGCCGCCAAGGATGCGGGCATTCGCGTGCGTGGGTCGATCTCGTGTTCGCTGGGTTGCCCGTATCAGGGCGAGGTGCCGGTGTCGTCGGTGGTGGACGTCATCAAGCGCATGGCCGACCTGGGCTGCGACGAGATCGACATTGCCGACACCATCGGCGTGGGCACCGCCGGGCAAGTGAAAACCGTGATGGAAGCCGCCGCGGCGACGTTCCCGATCGACCGGCTCTCAGGCCATTTCCACGACACGTACGGCCAGGCGCTGGCCAACATCCTCGCCAGCCTGGAAGTCGGCATCGCCATCTTCCACGCATCGGTGGCGGGGCTGGGCGGCTGCCCCTATGCCAAGGGCGCCACCGGCAACGTGGCCACCGAAGACGTGCTGTACCTGCTGCACGGCCTGGGTATCCGCACCGGCATCGACCTGGACAAGGTGGTGCTGGCGGGCGACTTCATCTCGCAAGCCATCGGCCGCCCCACCGCCTCGCGTGCGGGCCGCGCGCTGTTGCTCAAGCTGCAGGCCCAGATCGCCCAAGCCTGCATCTGAAACCCAATCAAGAACAACGACGATGACCGCTACCGATACGAACGCCCCCCTGCCTGAATCTGCCCAACGCGTGGCCGACCACCTGCGCACGCTCGGCTACGAAAAAGCCATCGTGATGCTGCCGGCCACCGGCAAGACCTCCGCTGAAGCGGCTGCTGGGCTGGGCTGCTCGGTGGCGGAGATCGCCAAGTCAATCATCTTCCGTCGCGCGGAAGACGATGTGCCGGTGCTGGTCATCGCCAGCGGCACCAATCGTGTCGACGAGGCGAAGGTTTCCGCGCACGTGGGCGCACTGGCCAAGGCCGATGCGAAGTTCGTACGCGAGAAGACCGGTTACGCCATCGGTGGCGTGTCTCCGGTGGGGCATGCCGTCAAGCCCGTGATGCTGCTCGACCGCGACCTGTTCCAGTACGACAGCGTATGGGCCGCAGCCGGCCACCCGCACGCCGTGTTCAACCTGACGCCCGCGGAACTCGAAGCCATGACGGGCGCGCCTGTGGCCGACATCGCCCAGCGCGACTGATCGAACACGCATGGACACCTGCACCCGCGCGCAACTGAAGCTCTCGCTCGGCAAGCTGCGCAATAGCCGCGCGCAGGCCGAGCGCGCGCAGCCTGTGGCATCGCCGTGCATCAGCGTGTGCAAGATGGACGAGGCGCACGGCCTGTGCATCGGCTGCATGCGCACGATCGACGAGATTGCCGCATGGTCGACCATGAACGACACCGCTCGCCTGAGCGTGTGGAAAACCTTGCCCGAGCGCGCCTGCGCCTGGCTCAACGACACGCCCTGCGCCTGAGCGCCCATCACCATGGCCGAACACGACATCGTCACCTTGCCTGATTCGATGCGCGTGTTCGAGCGCGGCTGGCTGTCGTCCAACAACATCCTTTTCTTCGATGACGAAGCGCAGGGCGGTTGCGCGCTGGTGGACACGGGCTACCTCACGCACGCCCCGCAAACCGTGGCGCTGGTGCAGCACGCGCTGCAAGGCAGGCCTCTGCGCCGTTTGCTGAACACGCACCTGCACTCCGACCACTGCGGCGGCAATGCCGCGCTGCAGGCCATCTACGGCAGTCACACGCGCGTGCCTGCCGCGCAAATCGACGACGTGCGCCGTTGGGATACCGACGCCCTCAGCTACGGCCCCACAGGCCAGGAATGCGCACGCTTCACGTTGCCCGATCGCGATGCCGACGCTGGCCTCGCCGACGGCATGACGTTGCGTCTGGGCGGCCTCGACTGGCAGGTCATCAGTGCACCGGGACACGATCCGCACGCGGTCATCCTCTTCAACCCCGACACACGCGTGCTGATTTCGGCCGACGCACTGTGGGAACGCGGCTTCGGCGTGATCTTTCCCGAGCTGGAAGGCGAAAGCGGCTTTGCCGAGCAGCAGGCCATTCTTGAGCGCATCGCGCAGCTCGACGCGCGCGTGGTGATTCCCGGGCACGGCCGGCCGTTCACCAGCGTCAACGCCGCGATTGATGCATCGCTGGGGCGGCTTGCGTATCTGCGGGCAGACCCGGAACGCAACGCGCTGCACGCCACCCGCGTGCTGGTGAAGTTCAAGCTGCTGGAGCAGCAGTCCCTGTCCCACGAGGCGCTGTTTGCGTGGTTCACGCAGACCACGCTGATGCCGCGCCTGCAGGCGCGCTTCTTCGCAAGCCAATCGATGGAAACGTTGGTGGATGCCGCGATCGCAGCGCTGGTCAAGGCAGGCGCCGCCACCGTCGAACATGGCCGCATCCTGAACCGCGATTGACGTGCTGCGCGGTGGCTGTGCCCCGCTACAATGCAGCGACGCCTCTTCTCTTCGCCTGGGCATGCCGAAACCCGCCACATCCAGTCCGCCCGAATCCGCCACTGAAGCCGCCACTGAAGCGGAAGCGCCGCGCCGCAAGCGCGGCCGTCCTGCGCAGGATGCCAACGAGGGCTTGCGCCGCGCGTTGATCGAGCAATCGGCCAGGCTGTTCCGCGAGAAGGGCTACGGCAACACCACGGTGCGCGACATTGCCGCCGCCACGGGCGTCCATGCGGGCAGTTGGTTCTACCACTTCAAAACCAAGCAGGACATCCTGCAGGCGGTGATCGAACACGGCCTGACCGTGGCGCTGGCGGACATCGAAGCCATCGATATCGACGACCTGCCGCCACGCGAGGCGATGCGCCAACTCGTGCGCGCACATCTCTACACGATCCTTGCGCCCCACCAGGATTTCATTCCGGTGATGCTGTATGAGTGGCGCTCGCTCGACGCGCAGGCGCAAGAACGCATCATCGCGCTCAAGGATCGCTACGAAGACATCTGGACGCGCGTGATCGACCGCCTGCGCGCTTCGGGCGAATGGGCGCACCCGACGCCTGTCGATCGCCTGCTGATGTTCGGTGCGCTCAACTGGACGGCGCAGTGGTATCAGGCTGGCGCGGGCATCAGCATTGACGCGCTGGCCGATCAGGCGGTGCTGTTCATCCTGCGCACGCCGCCCCAGCCGGCGGCCTAGTCCTCGCTATCGCGCGTCGCCTTCGAACAGCGTCTGGTTGGCGCTGCGCAGCACGTGCTTCTGGATCTTGCCGGTCGCCGTCATGGGCAGCTTGTCGACCACGGCGATGTGCTTGGGCACCTCAAAGCTACCGAGATGCTCTCTGCAATGCGCCTGCAGCGCGGCGGCATCGGCTTGTGCATCAGGCTTGAGGCAGACGAACGCGGCCACCGCTTCCACCCAGTGCACATGCGGCAAGCCGACCACCGCGGCGTTCGCAACGGCCGGGTGCCGCAGCAACACTTCTTCCACCTTGACCGAGGGCACGTTCTCACCGCCGGTCTTGATCATGTCCTTGATGCGGTCCTTGAACTGAAGCTGGCCATCGGCATCCCACATGCCGAGGTCGCCCGTGTGGTGCCAGCCGAAGCGGCGCGCGTTGGCGGTGGCCTGCGGGTCCTTGTAGTAACCGAGCATGACGTTGGGGCCGCGATGCACGATCTCGCCCAATTGGTTCGGGCCTAGCAGATTGCCTTGATCGTCCATCACCGCCGCTTCGTTCACCATGCAGGGCTGGCCCCAGTAGTTTCCGGTGCGCTGCAGTTGCTGATCAGGCGCGAAATACATCGTCATCGGGAAGATTTCTGTCTGGCCGGAGCCGAGGGCAAAGTTGGGACACACCTCGGCAATCAGGCGCTCGAGCAGCGGCTTGGCCATCGGCGCCATCGCATACAGGCATAGGCGCAGGCTGGACAGATCTCGCTGCGCACGCAGCGGATGGTGCAGCAGCGCGGCGTACATAAGCGGCAGGCCGAACAGTTGCGTGATGCGCTCGTTGGCAATCGCATCGAGCAGCGCCGCCGGATCAAAACCGCGTTGTACGACGAGCGTGGCGCCCACCATCATCGCGGATGCAGCCGTCGCAAACTGCGCACAGTGGAACATCGGCAGCAGGCACGAGAACACGTCGGTCTCGTTCAGGTTCAGGCCGGCGATGTTGGACATCAGCGCGGCATGCACCGAGCGGTGCGAGTGCATTGCGCCCTTTGGCCGGCCGGTCGTGCCGCTGGTGTACATGATGAGCGCGAGATCGCGGTCGTCGATGACCACGGCGGGCAGCGTATCGGCGCGGCCTTGCAACGCTTGCTCCACCGTTTGCGGCCCGTCGGCAACCGGTTCACCGAAGCATTGGTGCTGCGGCAGCCCGAGCGCCGACAGCGTGTCACGCAGCGCCGGGTACAGCGCCGCGTCGATCACCACGTGTCGCGCCTCGGCATGTTCGAGGATGTAGCGCACATCCTCTGGCCCGAGCATCGCGTTGATCGGCACCCACACCAGCCCCGCCTTGAGAATGCCGTACGCGGCCACCAGAAACTGCGCCGAGTTACCGCAGAGCATCGCCACCTTGTCGCCGGGTGCCAGGCCGCTTGCAAGCAGCGCGTGCGCATAGCGATTGCTGTCTGCATTGATTTCACCATGCGTCATGCGGCGCGGGCCATCGACCAGCGCGACTTTCGCGCCGAACTTGCGTGCACTGCGATGCAACGTATCGCCCAGCGTCACCCGGTTCAGCAGGTTGGCCTCAAGCGTGGTGTCTGGCGTGGCTTCGGACATGGGACGTCTCCTATGGACTGCATTGACCGCATGAACTGCACGACGAAACGATGGATCAGGACAGCAGTGCAGCCGTCAGGCCGCGGCAATCTCCATCAGCAACCCGCCGGGCGCAACCTGTGCCCCGACTTGGGTGAATAACCCTTTCACCTCGCCTGCGAGCGGCGCGGCAATGCTGTGCTCCATCTTCATCGCCTCAACCACCAGCAACACCTGGCCGGCGCTGACCGCCTCGCCTTGCGCCACATGTACGGCAACCACGCGGCCATTCATCGGTGCGCTGACCCAGCCGCTGCCGGCTTGCGCGCCGTCACGCTCCGCCTTGGCGTAAGTGGTGTCGATGGCGGTGTGCTCCACGTCATTCAGCACGAAGTGGCATGCGCCGCCGGTGAAGGTGTAGTCGACTGCGTGGAGCGTGTCGCCCAGCACGAGCGCGACGCGACCGTCGCCCTCTGACACAAGTGCCACGTGCGTGGCACCGCCGTCCCAAGTCAATTCCCATCGCTGCGGACCGAGCGCACGCACGCGCATTTCGATGGCTTCGCCGTCGAGCGTGAAGCGGCACAGCGTGGGATACGTGCGGCTGCTGGCCCAGCCATGCAGCTCTGCGGGATAGCGGCGTGCGGTCTCCTTGCGCAGGTGCGTGAGCAGCACGGCAGCCGCTTGGCAAACCGCTGCATCGGGTACGGCCGCCTGACGCATCGCCGCCGGGAAATGCCGGTCGATAAACGCGGTCGACACATCGCCGGCAAGGAACGCCGGATGCGCCACGCAATCGCGCAGAAACGCACGGTTGGTCGGCAGGCCAAGCAGCTGGCAATCGTCTAGGGCGTGCGCAAGACGTCGGCATGCATCGGCACGGTCGGTGCCATGGGCGACGATCTTGGCGAGCATCGAATCGTAGTACGGCGAGACGACGAGCCCGTCGGCCAAGGCGTGGTCCGTGCGGACATCCTGCGGTGCACGCCAGCGGGCAACTGTGCCGCTTTGCGGCAGGAAATCCTGCTGCGGATCTTCTGCGCACAGGCGCACTTCGATGGCGTGCCCGCCTTGTGCGCGACGTGCATCGATGGCGTCTTGCGCGAGCGGCAACGGCTCGCCCAGCGCCACGCGCAACTGCCACTCCACCAGATCGACGCCGATCACCTCTTCGGTCACGGCATGCTCCACCTGCAGGCGCGTGTTCATCTCCATGAAGTAGAACGCGCCGTCAGGGGCGAGCAGGAACTCCAGCGTGCCCGCACCCACGTAGCCGATCGCGCGCGCCGCTGCCACCGACACTGCGCCCATGCGGGCACGCAGCTCGGGCGATACGGCCGGCGACGGCGATTCTTCAATCACCTTCTGATGCCGGCGCTGCACCGAGCAATCGCGCTCCCCGAGGTGGACCACGTTGCCGTGCGTATCGGCAAAGACTTGAATCTCGATGTGGCGCGGCTCGACGATGGCTTTTTCGAGGATCAACTCGCCCGAGCCAAACGCGTTCTCCGCTTCCGAGCGCGCAGACTGCAGCGCCGCCGCAAACTCCTCTGCCCGATCCACGCGCCGCATGCCGCGTCCACCGCCGCCAGCGGCCGCCTTGATCATCACCGGGTAGCCAATCCGTGCGGCTTCCTCCGCCATGCGTTCGGCGGATTGATCTTCGCCTTGATAGCCCGGCACGCAGGGCACGCCGGCGGTTTCCATGAGGCGCTTGGCGCCGGCCTTGTTGCCCATTGCGCGGATAGCGCCCGCGGGTGGGCCGATGAAGACGAGGCCGGCATCTGCGCATGCGCCGGCAAAGGCATCGCTCTCGGCCAGAAAGCCATAGCCTGGATGGACCGCCTGTGCGCCCGACTTGCGCGCCGCCTCCAGCAACGCCGCAATGTTCAGGTACGACGCCTGCGGTTGCGATGCGCCAATCGGCAACGCAAGATCGGCCGCGCGGCAATGCGGCGCATCGCGGTCAGCCTCGGAATACACGGCAATGGTGCGCATGCCAAGGCGACGCGCCGTGCGCATGATGCGCAGCGCAATCTCGCCCCGGTTGGCGATGAGGATCGAGCGGAATGCGGCTTGCGAGGCGGTCATCGCTCAGCCCTTCTTGCCCGGCAGCGTATTCATGTATTTGCAGATGATGCCGAGCATCACCTCGTCCGCGCCGCCGCCAAACGAGCCCAGGCGCCCATCGCGGTAATAGCGCGAGACCGGGTTGTCCCATGTGAAGCCCATGCCGCCCCAGAACTGCAGGCAGACATCGGGCACGATGCGCGCGAGGCGCCCGGCCTTGAGCTTGGCCATCGATGCCAGCTCCGTCACGTCCTGCCCTTGGATGTACAGATCGCACGCGCGATACGTGAGCGCGCGCAGCGCTTCCACCTCCGTCTTCAGCTCGGCCAGCTTGAAGTGCACCCATTGGTTGTCGAGCAGGCTGGCGCCAAACAGCTTGCGCTCGCGCGCGTACTCGGCCGTGGTCTCGATGCACATCGTCATCGTCGCCAGGCTGCTGGCCGCGGCCCACATGCGCTCTTCCTGGAACTGCAACATCTGGTACGTGAAGCCCTTGCCTTCCTCGCCGATTCGGTAACGCTGCGGCACGCGCACGTCGTCAAAGTAGATGAGGCCGGTGTCCGACGAGTTCATGCCGATCTTGCGGATCTTCTTGCCGACCGACACGCCCTTCGTGTTCATCGGCACGATGATGAGCGACTTGTTGCGGTGGGCGGGGTCGTCCGACGTATTGGCCAGCAAGCACATCCAGTCGGCCTGCAGGCTGTTGGTGATCCACATCTTGCTGCCGTTGATGATGTAGTCGTCGCCGTCCTTGCGTGCGGTGGTCTTGATGCTCGCCACATCGGAGCCCGCGCTCGGCTCCGACACGCCCACGCACGCCACGGCATCGCCACTGATGGCGGGCGCCAGGAACTGCGAGCGCAGCGCGTCCGAACCAAAGCGTGCCAACGCGGGCGTCGCCATGTCGGTCTGCACGCCAATCGCCATCGGCACGCCGCCGCAGTGAATGTGGCCAAGCGTCTCGGCCATCGCCATCGCATAGGAATAGTCGAGGCCCAGGCCGCCAAACTCGGTCGGCTTGGCGATACCGAGAAAGCCCAGCTCGCCCATCTTCTTGAAGAGCTGCTTGGCGGGGAACATCTCCGCTGCTTCCCATTCATCGACGTACGGGTTGATGTCGCTGTCGATGAAGCGTTTCAGGTTGCGCTGCAGTTCCTGGTGTTCGTGAGTGAAGTGCATGGTGTCTCGCTCCGTTGTCCTGTCGTGCCGGGCTGTTTCGTGTATGGAATTCGGGATGGCGCTACGGGCGCGCAACGCCAAACTGGATCGGATGCAGCGTTCGCCTGCGCGCTTCGTCGCAGACGGACAGCACACAGGCGAGCACCTTGCGCGTGTCGCGCGGGTCGATCACGCCGTCATCCAGCAGCCGGCCCGAAATGGTGAACGCGTCGGACTGCCGCTCGAACGTGTCGATCACCTTGGCGCGCATCGCTTCGATGGCTTCGTGGTCGACGGTCTGCGTCTTGCGTTGCATGCTCGCGGCCATGACCGTCGCCATCGTGCCGGCGGCCTGCTCGGCGCCCATCACGGCGGTCTTGGCGTTGGGCCAGCTGAAGCAGAAATCCGGAAAGAAGCCGCGCCCCGACATGCCGTAGTTGCCCGCGCCAAACGACGCGCCGCAATGCACAGTGATGCGCGGCACGGTGGCGTTGGCCATGGCCTGGATCATCTTCGATCCGTGCTTGATCATGCCGGCCTGCTCCGACGCCTTGCCGACGATGAAGCCGGTGGTGTTTTGCAGATACAGCAGCGGCGTATCGGACTGGCAGCACGCCTGGATGAAATGCACCACCTTCGTGGCGCCCGCCGGGTCCAGCGGCCCGTTGTTCGTGATGACGCCGACGCGCATCCCGCAGATGGCCGCGTGCCCCGTGATCGTCGCCGGGCCGTAGTCTGGTTTGAACTCCAGAAAATCCGATCCATCGGCAATGCGCGCAATCACCTCGCGCATGTCGAGCGGTTTGCGGTGATCGGTCAGCGCGATACCAAGCAGTTCCTCCGCATCAAAGCGCGGCGGCGCGTATGGCCTGTCCGCAGCCGGCACATCGCGGTTCCAGTCGAGCGCAGCAACAAGTTCGCGTGCGATGCGCAGTGCATCGGCATCGTCTTCGGCCAGGTATTCGGCAAGGCCCGACGTGGTGGCGTGCATCTCTGCGCCGCCCAGTTCTTCTTCGGTGGCGATCTCGCCCGTGGCCGCTTTCAGCAACGGCGGACCAGCGAGAAACGCACGCGCGCGATCACGCACCATCACCACGTAGTCCGAAAGGCCGGGCATGTATGCGCCGCCCGCCGTGCTCGACCCGTGCACCACGCTGATCACCGGAATGCCCGCCGCCGACAGCCGCGCGAGCCAGTAGAAGCCGCTGCCGCCATGGATGAAGGTCTCCACGCGATACGTCAGCAGGTTGGCGCCGGCCGATTCGACAAGGTGGATGAACGGCAGCTTCTGCTCCAGCGCAATGGCCTGGGCACGCTGGAACTTCTCGATGCCCATCGGCTGCACGGCCCCTGCGTCGATGCCCGCATCGTCGACGATGATCATCGCGCGCACGCCGCTCACCCAACCGATGCCCGCGATGAAACCGCCGCCAGGAATGGAGCGCGCTGGGTCTGTGTGGTCAAGGCAAAAACCCGCCAGCGTGGACAGCTCGAGAAACGGCGCGCCGGCGTCGAGCAGACGACCAAGCCGGTCACGTGGCAGCAGTTGCCCGCGCAGCTCGAAGCGCGCGCGCGAAGCTTCGGACTTGTCGCGTGTGCGGTCTTCCAGCGTGCGCAGCCGACCGACGAGCTCCGTGAGCGCGGCGTGATTCTGCCGGTACGCATCGCTCTGCGGCACGATGCGCGATTCAAGCGCCGGCATGGCGGTCCTCCTCGCCTTGCAGCACCTTGGGCGTCACGGCAAGGTGGAAGCCGTTGAACGGCTCAGCGCCATGACGCGGCGCCGGCATGGGTGCGCCTGGCCGCACGTTCGGGCGGCCGCCGTCCACGCGCAACGTCGTGCCGGTGATGAACGCCGCGGCTTCCGAGAGCAGATACACGATCGCCGACGACACTTCCGCCTCGGTGGCAAAGCGCCCAAGCGGCACGGTCGAAGGCATGCTGCGGATGGTCTCGGCCATCCACGGCGGATACGCGTCCATGCCCGACGACGCCACGTAGCCGGGCGCCACCGCGTTCACGCGCACGCCGTACTGCGCCCACTCGAACGCGGCCGTCTCCGTAAAGTTGACCATGCCCGCACGCGCTGCGCCGGAGTGGCCCATGTTCGGCATGCCGCCCCACATGTCGGCCACGATGTTGACGATGGCACCGCCGCGCTGCTGCATCGCCTGGTTCAAGCACTCGCGCGCCATCAGGAAGCCGCCGGTCAGGTTCGTCTGCACAACGGCTTCCCAGCCCTTGGCGGAGATGTCCTTGAGCGGCGCCGGAAACTGGCCGCCGGCGTTGTTGACCAGCGCGTCGATGCGGCCGTGCTCGCCGTAGATTTGCGCGACGGTGGCTTGCGCGGCAGCCTCGTCACGGATGTTGCAAACGTAGGTGTGCGCGGTGCCGCCGGCTTCGACAATCTCCGTGCGCACGGCGGCAAGCTTCTCGGCATTGCGCCCCACCAAGGCGACCGCCGCGCCCAGCGACGCCAACTCATGCGCCGTGCACCGGCCAATGCCGCTGCCGCCACCCGTCACCACGGCCACTTGCCCCTGGAACAGCCCCGGTCGAAAGACTGAGCGATACATGGTTCTCTCCCTGAATGCGCGGGTTAGGCCCTTAGGCCCAGCCGAGCTGGCGCGCGGCAAGATCACTGAGGATTTCCTCCGCGCCGCCGCCGATCATGTAGACCTTTACTTCACGATAGATGCGCTCTGACTTCGTGCCTCGCATGAAACCCATGCCACCAAGCAGTTGCACGGCCGTGTCGGCGCAGAACTGCAGGCTCTGCGTGGCGAAGTTCTTCAGCATGCACAGCTGCGCGACCGGCGAATCGCCGGCCTGCATGCGCCGCATCAGGTCTTCAAGCAATGCCCGAGTGGCTTCGATGCGCGTGACCATCGCCACCAGCTTCTGGCGCACGACTTGATGCTGCACGAGGCGCTTGCCGAAGGTTTCGCGCTGGGTGGCCCATTCCACGGCTTCGGTCAGACACGTGCGCGCCAGGCCGTAGGCCTGCATCGCCAGCGCCAGGCGTTCGTGGTTGAAGTTGCGCATCACCAGCTCGAAGCCGCGGTTTTCCACGCCGAGCAGGTTGCCGATGGGCACACGGCAGTTGTCGAAATGCAGCTGCGCCGTGTCGGAGCACCACCAGCCCATTTTCTTGAGCGGCGTGCGCGTCAGGCCCGGCGTATCACCCCCCACGAGCAGCACAGAAATGCCACCGGCGCCCGCGCCGCCCGTGCGCACGGCCACGGTGATGTAGTCGGCGCGCATGCCAGACGTGATGAAAATCTTGCTGCCGTTGACGACGTAGTGATCGCCGTCGCGCACCGCGCGTGTGGTGAGGTTGGCGACGTCCGAGCCGCCCGAGGGCTCGGTGATGGCCAGCGCGCTGATCTTCTCGCCCGACAGAATCGCCGGCAACACGCGCGCCTTCAGCTCGGCCGATCCGCCTGCAACGATGGGCGGTGCACCGATCGTGTGGCTGAACAGCGATGCGAGCAGACCGCCGCTGGCCGCTCGCGTCAGCTCTTCGATCATCGCCAGTTCCAGAAACAAATCGCCCGGCGTGCCGCCGTGTTCCTCGGGGAAACCGATGCCGAGCAAGCCAAGGTCGGCCGCCTCACGATACAGCGCACGCGGAAACGTCTCGGCCTCTTCCCACGCGTCGATGTTTGGCATCACGGCCTTGTCGACAAAGCGACGAACGGTCTCACGAAACGTTTCGTGATCTGCGTCGAAGCGGGCAGACGGCAGCAGGCCTGAGAGCATGATCGCCTCGTCAATCAAGGGTGGTCGACCGGCACGCGCACCGGCATCGTCAGCAGCACCTGCGCCATGCCCTTGCCGAGCGGATCGTTGCGCGGCGACGCCATGCCGCCACCGCCCAGCGCCTGCTCGCACACAAAATTGAGGGCGTGGATGCCGGGCAGGTCGTAGCGCGTCACACGCCCCTTCACGACGTGCGCGAGGTACGCGGCGACGGCCTCTGCGGTCAGCTGCGCGCGCAGCAATGGCAGGTCTTCAGGCCGACGCGCGATGACGCCGATATTGGAGGTGTCGCCCTTGTCGCCGCTGCGGGCATAGGCGAGTTCGATGAGGGGCACCTCGCGCGTCGGGCCGGGGGGCAATGCAACGGAGGCCTGCGCCGCAGCGGACGGTTCAAGCGCGGCGCCAGCCGTCGGCACGGCGATGTCGATGCTGTCGCCACCCAGCAGCGTCACGCGCGCCTGCACGCGCGCCTTGTCGATCAGGAAGGCGTATTGCTTGATGGCAGGCACCACGCTTGGCCGCCCACCTGCGCCTGTCGTGCCCGGTGCCCACGACGTGCCGGCCGGCGCGATCTCGCGCGCGAACAGTTCCAGCGCCTGCTTGCTCGGATGCATCACCGCCAGCCACATCACCGATTCAAATCGCGGCACGTTCGGCTGATGCGGCGCGAACAGATACGCCGAACCGAGCGTCTCGATATGCGTTGCGCTGTAATCCGGCAGACCGAGCTGGTGGAACAGGCCGCGCGTGCGCTCCAGAATCGCCTCGGCGGTGCGGCGCGCCTTCCGATCGGCGCAGATACCGACGACGGTGAGCTGACCGGTCGCGCGATAGCCGTCAGCATACGTTGCGCTCACCTTGTAATCGGGCGTTGGCGCGAGGCCGCGTGCGCCGCGCACCTCGACGCGATGCTCGCCGGCCTGCGTCATCGTCACCTGCGTGAAGTCGCACACCACATCAGGCAGCACGTAGCGCGCGGGGTCGCCGATTTCGTAGAGCAGCTGTTCGCCCACGGTCGCAGGCGTCACCAGCCCGCCCGTGCCGTCGGGCTTGGTGACGATGAAGCTGCCGTCGGCCCGGCATTCGGCGATCGGGTAGCCGCTGTGCGCCCAGTCGGGCACGGCTTCCCAATCGGTATGCAGGCCGCCCGCACCCTGGCAGCCGCATTCAAGGATGTGCCCGGCGAGGCTACCGGCAGCGAGGCGATCGTAATCATCGATTGCCCAGCCGAAATGGTGCATCAGCGCGCCAAGCGTGACGGCGCTGTCGACGCATCGTCCCGTGATGACAACCTGCGCGCCGGCATCCAGCGCTGCCTTGATCGGCAATGCGCCGAGATACGCATTCGCGCTGACCACCTTGTCGGGCAAGGGGCGGCCGCTTTGCAATTCGCGTACACCTTCGTCGCGCAAGGCGGGCAGCAGCGGCATGACGTCGTCGCCTTCCACCACCGCAATGCGCACGCTCACACCCAGTTCATCGGCCAGCGCCTGCAGCGCCGTTGCGCATCCGCGCGGATTCACGCCGCCCGCGTTGGCGATGATGCGGATGTTCTGCGCCAGCGCATCCTTGAGCACCGCGCGCATCGCCACGCTCACAAAGTCGGTGGCGTAACCCAGCTCGGCGTTTTTCATGCGCGCGCTGGCCAGCAGCGACATGGTCAGCTCGGCCAGGTAATCGAAGACGAGGAAGTCGATGCGGCCCGAGGCGACCAACTGCATCGGGCCCGTAATGCTGTCGCCCCAGAAGCCGCTGGCCCCGCCGATGGAAATGGTGTCCTTGCGCATATCAGCGGCCCGTCCAGTTTGGCGCGCGCTTTTCGCGAAAGGCAGCCTGGCCTTCCTGCGCGTCTTCGGTCAACGCAAACAGACCGATCTGGCTTTCGGTAAACGCCATGGCCTGCTCGAAGCCGAGCGATTCCACCTGCTTGAGCGTGTACAGCCCGCGCCGGATGGCCGACGGCGATTTGTCCAGCAGCCGTGCAAGCAACGTATCGACGGCCCCATCAAGCGCTTCAGGCTCGGCGACTTCGTTGACGAGGCCCGCGGCGAGTGCGCGGTCTGCGCTCATCGGCTCGCCCGTCAGGCACAGCTCGTTCAGCACGCGGCGCGGCAACTGGTGCTGCAGCACAGCCAGCACCTGGGCGGGGAACACGCCGACTTTTACCTCCGGCAAGCCGAACGTGGCGCTGCGGCTTGCCACCGCCAGATCGCACATCGCCAGCAAACCCATGCCGCCCGCCATGCACGCGCCGTTCACGCGGGCGATGAGCGGCACGGTGCAGCGGCGCGCCTGGCGAAACAGATCTGCCAGGGCCTGATGCGGCTGGGAATAGTCGAAGCGAAAGGATTGGCCGGTTTGCAGATCAGCGCCGGCACAGAAGGCTCGCGTGCCGGTGCCGGTCAGCACACGGCGCGCACGGAGGTGTCGCGGCTGGTGTCGCCCAACGCAGCAGTCAGCGCTTCGAGCACGGTAGCGTTGATCGCGTTGCGGCGGTCTTCGCGCTGAATGGTCAACCACAGCGCCTGGCCGCGCCGCTCGATGAGGAGTTCCGGGTCCGTGCTCACGCGACGCTCGCCTTGTAAGGGAATTCGGTTGGACAACCTGCCCGGTAATACTAAATCATTTGCTTGAAAAAATGGAAGCGTTTAGGCATCGCGGCTCTCAACAATTTTCTACAGCGGCCCAGGAACGTCATAACCCCCTGATTTATATGACGAAGCCTGCATGTTCGTAAGGAATTCGCCAGCCGGTGCGTTGACTCGTTCACATTTAAACGATAACAACTCTCATTTGCATCACACATGTAATGAGAACTTTTGGGGAGAGGCAGTACGCCATGTACGCAGCACAGACGGAACGCAAGCGCACCGAACATTCGGTCGTGGGTTACCTGACCGGCGCAATGAGCTTCGCCGTGGCTTCAGCACCGGCGCTGGCCGACACGAAGAAAGACGCCGTATCGGCCACCCTGCCCGAGCAGACCGTGACCGGCACCCACGGCTTCAAGAGCGATGCGGCCTCGGGCGGCAAATTCACCGCGCCGCTGCTCGATACGCCCAAGTCCGTCACGGTGATCCCCGCAGAGGTGTTGCAGGGCACCGGCTCCGTCACGCTCACCGAGGCGCTGCGTACGGTGCCGGGCATCGCGTTTGGCGCGGGCGAAGGCGGCAATCCGGTGGGCGATCGCCCGTTCATCCGCGGCTACGACGCGCAGGCCAGCACCTTCCTCGACGGGCTGCGCGACATCGGTGCGCAATCGCGCGAGATGTTCAACGTGGAATCGGTGGAAGTCATCAAGGGGCCGTCCGGCGCGTATGAAGGCCGCGGCGCGGCCGGCGGGGCGATCAACATCGTCTCGAAGACACCCAAGCTCGAGCACTTCACCGAGGGCACGCTGTCGGTCGGCAACGCGGCGTACAAACGTGTCACGGCCGACGGCAATTACCAGATCGGCGAGCACGCCGCCTTCCGCCTGAACGCGATGGCGCACGACGCCGCCGTTGCCGGCCGCGACGTGACGAGCTTCAGCCGCTGGGGCATCGCACCGTCCATCGCCTTTGGGCTGGGCACGCCCACGCGCGCCACGCTGTCGTACTACCACCTGCAATCGAACGACACGCCTGACACGGGCATTCCGTACAACAGCGGCACGTTCAACCGCCGCACCGATGGCCGCCCGCAGCTGTTCGGCCCCGGCGATGGCGCACCCGTGAATGTCGATCGCAATGTCTACTACGGCCTGTCGCGCGACTTCCGCCGCGACCGCGCTGACATGGGCACCTTCACGCTGGAGCACGATGTGTCGAGCGCGCTGAAGCTGCGCAACACCACGCGCATCGCCCGCACAAGCCAGGACACCATCTGGACGCAGCCCGACGACAGCCAGGGCAACATCTACTACGGCATGGTCTGGCGCCGCACCAATTCGCGATACTCGGTGGCCAACACCGTCGCCAACCAGACGGAAGCCACGGGCAAGTTCGACACGGGTGGCCTCAAGCACAGCTACGCGGCGGGCCTGGAGTTCTCGCGCGAGCGCAGCCGCAATGACACGTACGCGGTGGCGACCGGCAGCAACCGCTGCCCCAACGGCATCGGCGCGGCAGGCGGCTACAACTGCACCGATCTCTTCAACCCGAACCCGAACGACCCCTGGGCGGGCGGCATCAAGCTCAACAACAATCCAGCAGAGACGACGGTGCGCACGCAATCCGCCTACGTGTTCGACACGATCGAGCTGTCGCCGCGCTGGCAGGTCAACGGCGGGCTGCGCTTTGATCGCTATTCGGCATCGGCCACCACGTCGGCCAATGCGCAAGGCGTGCGTTCGAGCTTCTCGCGAGACGACAACCTGCTGAACTACCAGTTCGGCCTCGTTTTCAAGCCTGCGCAGAACGGCAGCATCTATCTCGCGTACGGAACATCGTCGACACCGTCGGGCTCGGTGGCGGGCCAGGGTGCTGATACCAGCGCGCTGACGCCAGACCGCTCAGGCAATCGCGGCGACGTGCTGTCCCCGGAAAAGAACCGCGCCTACGAACTCGGCACCAAGTGGAACGTGCTCGACAGCAAGCTTGCGCTGACAGCCGCTGTCTTCCGCATTGAAACGACGAACGCCCGCATCGTGCAGCAGGACGGCACCGCCGCCATGGCCGGCAACAAGCGCGTCGATGGCTTCGAGCTGGGTTGGTCGGGCGCGCTGACCAACCGCTGGCAGGTATTCGGCGGATACACGTATCTGAAGAGCGAGCTGCGCAACAACGGCGGCGCAGGCGCAGCCTTCGGCGGTACCAACGGAACGGCCTTCCCCAACACGCCGAAGAACAGCTTCAGCCTGTGGACGACGTATCAGCCAATGCCGAAGTTCACGCTGGGCGGCGGCGCTTATTACGTCTCGAAGGTGTGGGGTAGCACCAACCCCGCCAACCCGAAGTGGGTGCCGGCGTACTGGCGCTTTGATGCCATGGCCGCATACCGCATCGACAAACACACCACCCTGCAGCTGAACGTGCAGAACGTGTTCGACAAGGTGTACTTCAACCAGGCGTATGCATCGCATTACGCATCGCTGGCGCCGGGCCGCACGGCCATCCTGACGTTGGGCATCCGCTACTGATGCCGGCTGACGCTGCAGCCACCGCTGCCGATGCAGCGGTGGTCGATGCGATCCACGCCGTGCTGACCGGCCCCGCTGAACGCGCCGCGCGCTGGCTGGCGGCTGCCGCCCGGCGCGGGCACACCGAAGCGCAGGCCATCTTCGGCCAATGGCTGCTCGATGGCCGCGGTGTCGAACCCAATCCGGCCGAAGCGCTGTTCTGGTTCAAGACGGCCGCGCTATCGGGCCACGCCATGGCCGCCAACATGCTCGGTCGCTGCTACGAGCACGGCTGGGGCGCGCCCGCCTGCGACAAAACGGCTACGCACTGGTACGCCCGTGCCGCTGCTGCTGGCCTCGATTGGGGCCAGTACAACTATGCGACGAGCCTGCAACTCGGCCGGGGCGCCTCGGCTGATCGCACGCGCGCGTTCGCACTTTTCCAGGCTGCAGCCGCCCAAGGCCACGCCAAGTCAATCAACGTTGTCGGCGGCTTCTATGAAGACGGCTGGGAAGTCGAGGCGGACACGGCGATGGCCCTGCGCTGCTACCTGCGCGCCGCGGAGGGCGGTGACTTTCGCGGCCAGTTCAACGCCGCGCGGCTGCTCGCATTCGCCAACCGCGCAGACGACGCCCTCGCTTGGATGCACGCCGTGCCGCGCACTGCCACACCGGCCTTCCTCGCGAAGGCGCATGACTTTCTTGCCGGCCATCCCGATGCGCGCCTGCGCGTGCTGGCCGTCGCGCTGGAAACCGAACCATCATGTCGCTGAAGATTCCAAACGTCCTGACCAAGGAACAGGTTGCGCGGTGCCGCGCCATCATCGACGCTGCCGAGTGGGTGGACGGCAAGGTCACGGCCGGCGCGCAGTCGGGCCAGGTGAAGCACAACATGCAACTGCCCGAAGGCTCGCCGGCTGCGCGCGAGGTTGGCACCTTGATTCAGGATGCGCTTTCGGCCAATACGCTGTTCTTCTCCGCCGCGTTGCCGCTCAAGGTGTTCCCGCCGCTGTTCAATCGCTACGCGGGCGGGCAGACCTTCGGCAACCACGTCGACAACGCCGTGCGCCACCTGCGCGGCACCGATTTCCGCATCCGCAGCGACCTCTCCTGCACGCTGTTCCTGACCGAGCCTGAAGACTACGGCGGCGGCGAACTCGTGATCGACGACACCTTCGGCGAACACCGCGTCAAGCTTGCGGCCGGCGACATGGTGCTCTACCCCAGCAGCAGCCTGCACCGCGTGACGCCGGTGACGCGCGGCGCCCGCGTCTGCTCATTCTTCTGGCTGCAGTGCATGGTGCGCGGCGACGCCCATCGCACGCTGCTGTTCCAGATGGATACGGAATTGCAGCGGCTGATGGGATTGCTGGGGCAGGACGATCCGTCCGTCATTGCGCTGACGGGGACGTATCACAACCTAGTGCGCGAGTGGGCCGACGCCTAGACGGCTGCCTCAGGCAAAGTACGCCCGCATCTCCTTGAGCAGCGCTTCCGGCGCCTCTTCCGGCACGTAATGCCCGCATGGCACCGTGCCGCCGCTCACGTCGTCCGCCACGGCACTCCACAGTTCCAACGGCTTGAAGCAGCGTTGGATTACGCCATGCTCACCCCACAGCACACGCAGCGGCACGCTCACGCGCTTGCCTGCGTCGCGGTCGGCGCGATCATGTTCAAGGTCGATGGTGGCGGCGGCGCGATAGTCCTCGCACATGGCGTGCACGCTGGCGGGCTCCCGCATGGCGGCAGCGTAGGTCGCCATTGCTTCCGGGGCGAACGGTTCGAGCCCCGCGTGGCGCAGGCCCATCAGCTTGCCGATGTAGAAATCGGGCGTGGCGTTGATGAGCGTCTCGGGAAACGGCGACGGCTGGATCAGGAAGAACCAATGCCAGTAGGCAGATGCAAACGCCATGTCGGTGTGCTCGTACATCGCCAGCGTGGGCGCGATGTCGAGCAGCATGGCGCGCTCGACGTGCAAGGGGTGATCGACACATAGGCGATGCGCCACGCGCGCCCCGCGATCATGCGCGCACAGCCGAAAGCGGCCGAAGCCGAGCGCGCGCATCACCTCCACCTGGTCCTGCGCCATGGTGCGCTTGCTGTATTCGGCGTGCCGGGCGCTACCGGCCGGCTTGGACGAGGCGCCATAGCCGCGCAGATCGGTCGCGACGACGGTGTAATCCTGCGCCAGCTCCTGCGCAACTTTGTGCCAGATCACATGGCTTTGCGGATGGCCGTGCAGCAACAGCAGCGGTGGACCGCTCCCGCCGATCACCCCCGCGATCTCCACCCCGTTGACCACCTGGCGGAACGGACGGAAGCCGGGAAACAGCGCGGCGTCTGCAGCAGCGGTGGCGGCATCGATGGAAAGCGGCGTGGTCATGCAAGTCTCCGATGATCAGTCGTGGGTGAAGTGATGCGTGGCGAATGCTCCGCATGCTAGCGCACAGCGGGCACGCGCGTTGCGGAACCGTCCACTGCCGTTCCTTCTTTCGATTTCCCCTGACAAGGAGTTCGCCATGACCCCATTGCATGACATGCGCATCGCCATTCTCGTCGACGACCTGTTCGAGCAGGCCGAGCTAGCCAGCCCCAAGCAGGCGCTGGAAGGCGCCGGTGCCACAGTCAGCATCATCGCGCCGAAGGGCCCAAGCGTGACGGGCCTGCACCACGCCACCAAGGGCGACACCTTCAAGGTGGACCTGACACTGGATCAGGCCAAGGCTGACGACTTCGATGGGCTGGTGCTGCCCGGCGGGGTATTCAACGCCGATGCACTGCGCGTCGTGCCGGCCGCGCAGGCCTTTGTGAAAGCGTTCGAGCGCACCCAAAAGCCGATCGCCGTGATCTGCCACGGGCCGTGGCTGATGGTGTCTGCGGGCTTGGCGCGCGGGCGCACGCTGACGAGCTGGCCGACGCTGCAGGACGACATCCGCAATGCCGGCGGCATGTGGGTGGACCGTGAGGTGGTGACTGACCGCAACTGGGTCAGCAGCCGCAAACCCGACGACCTGCCCGCCTTCAACCGCGCTTTCATTGAACTGCTGACGCAGCACGCCCATGTCTGAGCCCGGCGGGTAGACGGCGCACGGCGGGGTGCGGGATCGTTCCTATAATCGAACGACGTGTTCTGCCCTGTCGTGCCGGTTTGCCCAACCAGGAGACGCCATGCCCGCCGCCAAGCACCTGCCGCCCATGCTGCAGCATCTGACGCTGCCCGTGATCGGTTCGCCCATGTTCATCGTCAGCTATCCGGAGTTGGTGCTGGCGCAATGCAAGGCCGGCATCGTTGGAGCGTTTCCCGCGCTCAATGCGCGCCCAGCCGAGGTGCTGGACGACTGGCTCACGCAGATGAACGAGGATCTGGCGGCGTACCGCACCGCGCATCCGCAAGAAGTGGTTGGGCCGATCGCCGTCAATCAAATCGTGCACCACTCGAACGCGCGGCTGGAGCAGGACGTGGCCACCTGCGTCAAACACAAGGTGCCGATCTTCATCACCTCGCTGCGCGCGCCGGTCAAGGAAATCCTGGATGCCGTGCATAGCTACGGCGGCATCGTTCTGCACGACGTGATCAATTTGCGCCATGCCGAAAAGGCGCTGGAAGCCGGTGTCGACGGCCTGATCTTGGTGGCAGCGGGCGCGGGCGGGCATGCCGGCACGCTGTCGCCGTTTGCGCTGGTGGGCGAAGTGCGGCGCATCTTCGACGGGCCGATCGCGCTGTCGGGCGCCATTGCCACAGGCGATGCCATCCTGGCCGCGCAGGCCATGGGCGCGGACCTCGCCTACATCGGCACACGTTTTATCGCCAGTCAGGAGGCCCACGCCGCCGAAAGCTACAAGCACGCCATTCTGCGAGCGGCCGCGTCGGACATCGTCTACACCAACCTTTTTACGGGCGTACACGGCAACTACATCCGCGAAAGCATCGAACTCGCAGGCCTGGACCCGGCCGCCTTGCCCGAGGCCGACAAATCCAAGATGAACTTTGGCGATGGCAGCTCGCGCGCCAAGGCCTGGAAAGACATTTGGGGTGCCGGCCAGGGCGTCGGGCAGATTGCCGATCTACCGCCCGCCGCCGAAATCGTGGCGCGCCTGAAGGCCGAATATGACGCAGCCAAGTTGCGTCTTGCGCTGCACCTGCGCCTCTAGACTCTGCCCGCCCCACAACTAGGCGTGCATGCCCCACTGCACTTGAATTGACTTGCGCTGGCCGCGCTTCTACATTCCAAAGATTCAAGATACGACATGCGCGGAGCCACGGGATCGGCTACCGCCTAAGCGTATGCGCAAGCATCCTTGGGGGGATGTCCGACAGGCGTCTGCTTTCCTGTTGCGCGCACCGACGACAAAAGGAGAACAAGATGACGCACTGCCCTGCGCCCGCGCGCCCGCTTACCAAGCTGGCGGCCGTGGCGCTGAGCGTGGCGGCCTCGGCGCTTACCCTGAGCCTGACCGGCTGCTCCACCCAGAACGCCGCGACCACGGCCCCCATCGAACAGCGTCTGCCGCAGCCGAACGAAGCGCTCGTGCGCGCGGCCTATGTCTACGCGTTTCCGTTGATGATGTCCGACGCGCTGGTGCAGACGACGTCTGCGCTGGCGCCTGCCGGTACGTTCATGCACCAGCGCACGCTGGACGACGAAGCCTTGCCCACCGGCGTGCGCGCCCGCGTGGACGTACTCGCCAGCAGCGCGTTCGTCGATTTGCGTAACGGCCCGGTCGTCCTGAGCCTGCCCGACGCCGGGCGCCGACACCTCTGGGTGGCTCTGCACGACGGGTGGAACGACGTGTTCGAATCGCTCGGCAACCGCACCACCGGCGCACGTGCCGCGCACTACGCCATCACGCCGCCGGGTTGGGAGGGCACGCTGCCCACGGGCGTCAAGCAGATTGCCGCGCCGACCAGCCTCGTCTGGGTGGTGGCACGGACGCAGGTGGCCGGCCCGCGCGACCTGACCGCCGCACGCCGCATACAGGACCGCTACCGCATCACCCCGCTGGAGGCCTTCAGCAAGAGCACCCTGCGCGAGGCCGAAGCCGAAACCAAGGTCAACACGGACAAGGCCACCGACCTCGACGTCAGCCTGGATGCCGCGCGCCGCCGTGTCACCGCGCTGGACGCCAACAGTTACTTCACGCGCTTTGCTGAACTGCTCAAGGACAATCCGCCGCACGCGGCCGACTCCACGATGCTGCAATCGCTGCGTGATCTGGGCATCGTGCCTGGTGCGCCGTTCGACGCCAAAGCCGTGAGCGCCGCCAACCTGAAGGTGATGGAGGGTGGGGTGGCCGCCGCGCGCGAAACGCTGGCGCTGGCCGTCAAGCAGCCGCCCGTCACGCAGAATGGCTGGTTCATCCCGCGCATGGTCGGCGCGTACGGGCTGGATTACGCGCAGCGCGCCATCGTGGCGTGGAACGGCGGCGGCACCGACCTGCCGCAGGACATGCTCATCGCCACCGCCACGACCGACGCAAACGGCATGGTGCTGGACAGCACGCACCGCTACGTCCTGCATTTCGAGCGCAACCAACTCCCGCCCGAGAATGCCGGCTGGGCCATCGCCGCCTTGTCCGCGGCTGGGCAACCGCGCCGCGCATCCGAACGCCCGGGCCTGCGCAACGTGCTGAGCGAAGCCGATCGCCCACGCCTGAACCGCGATGGCTCGCTCGACATCCTGATCCAGCGCGCTCCGCCCAAGGGCATGCGCAACAATTGGCTGCCGCCGCCCACCGGCCCGTTCCTGCTGCGCATGCAACTGACTTGGCCCAAGGAAGCGGCACTCGACGCATCGTGGCAGCCGCCCGCCTTACAGCGCCGGGACGTGGCAATCCAATAAAGAGCCAAGAGCGGCCGAGCGCGCGATCAGGTCTCGGCCACCCGCATAACGAGCTTGCCGAAGTTGCGACCTTCGAGCAGGCCGATGAACGCGGCCGGGCCGCTCTCCCCCCTTCCAACGCGATGGCCCCTGCCATCCGGGCAAGGCATGACCCGGAGCAAGGGCAATCTGGCCGTGCCGCAAATTCCAGTTTACTAGATAAAAATTTCCATTAAACTGGATTGCATGGACATCCACCAACGTATCGCCCACCGTCTGCGCGAACTGCGCGACGCCCAGGGGCTCTCGCTCGACGCGCTGGCAGAACGCAGCCAGGTCAGCCGTTCGGCCATCTCCCTCATCGAGCGCGCCCAGAGCAGCCCGACCGCTGCGGTGCTGGATCGGCTCAGCTCCGCGCTGGGGGTGACGCTTGCCTCGCTGTTCGAAGACAGTCCCGCGCCGGCTGTGGAACCGTCGCCGGTATCACGCGCGGCAGATCAGCCCGAGTGGACCGACCCTGCCTCCGGCTACGTGCGCCGCAACCTGTCGCCAGCGGCGCGTTCGCCCTTGCAGCTCGTTGAGGTGCACTTTCCGGCCGGCGAGCGCGTGGCCTACGACACCGGCGCGCGCGATGCCGAAATCCACCAGCAGGTGTGGGTGATCGAAGGTTCGATGGAAATGACCGTGGGCGACACACACTGGCGCCTCAATGCCGGCGATTGCCTGACCATGCGGCTGGACTGCCCGATCGTCTATCACAACCCCACGCGGCGACCGGCCCGCTACCTCGTCGCGCTGACAACAACCGTGTCCGCTGCCCACTGGAGACCCTGATGATCGACACCCTGACCATCCGGCGCGTGGGCGCCAACGAGGCAAGCGCGTGCGTCGACGCATTGGCCGATGTGCTGATCGATTGCGTGGAAGGCGGCGCGTCGGTGAGCTTCATGTGGCCGCTGTCTCGCGACAAGGCGCAGGCGTTCTGGCGCGGTGTGGCCGAAGGCGTGGCGCGCGGCGAGCGTGCCCTGCTGATTGCCGAAGATGAAGCGGGCGCCATCCACGGCACCGTGCAACTGGTGCTCGCACAGCCGGAAAACCAGCCGCACCGCGCCGACGTTGCAAAGATGCTCGTGCACCGCCGCGCGCGTAGGAAGGGCGTGGCGCAGCGGTTGATGGCCGCCATCGAAGAGGAAGCGCGCACCGAGGGCAAGACGGTGCTCGTGCTCGACACCGTGACGGGCGGCGATGCTGAGCGGCTATACGCACGCGCCGGCTGGCAGCGCGTGGGCGTGGTGCCCAACTACGCGCTGATGCCCGACGGCGCATTCTGCGGGACGACGTTCTTCTGCAAGCAGTTGAGCGCCGCCGATTAAATCGTCAACGTGCCGCGGCCGATTTCGATCACGCGGCCACCGACGTGGATCGTGCCGTCGGCATCCACACGCAGCGTCAGGTGGCAGGGTCGACCCACTGCAGCGCCCTGCTCGATGCGGTAGCTTGCCGGCAAGGCATGGCCCGTCGCGCGCAGCCAGCCGCCCAGGTTGGCACACGCCGAGCCGGTGCCCGGGTCTTCCCACAGGCCGGTGCCGTATTCGAAGAAGAAGCGCGAAACCACCGGATCGTTACTGCCGGGCGCGGGCATGGTGAAAACGTAGGCGTTGCGCCCGTCATTGCGGCTGCGCGGCCAGGCATCGAAGGCTGAAGGGTCGGGCCGGGCGCGCTCCACATCGGCGCGCGTCTTGACCGGCACCATCAGTTGCTCGATGCCTGCGTCGACCCAGAGCGGCGGGCCTGCCAGCGCATCGGCATCCAACCCCAGCATGCCGGCGATGGCTGGGTCCGCCTCGCGCGTGCTGAGAGCACCGGAGCGCGGCGGCACGAGCGACCACCCCTCGTCCTGCGCCGTCAGCGACACGATGCCCGACTGGCAACGCAGCGTCAGTTCATTGCCCGGGCCATACAGCTCGCGCACCACCTGCGCGGTCCCCAGCGACGGGTGGCCGGCAAACGGCATCTCGTAATCGGGCGTGAAGATGCGAAAACGCGCCGTGGCGCCATCCGTGTCGTCGGGGAAGATGAAGGTGATCTCGGACAGGTTGAACTGGCGTCCGATGGCCTGCATGGTGGCGTCGTCCAGGCCTCGCCCGTCTTCAAAGACGGCGAGCTGGTTGCCGCCGAACGTGGATTCGGCAAAGACGTTGAGCAGGCGGAAGGCGTAGCGCGGCATGATGGCGTCCGGAGTGTGGGGAAGAAAAAAGCGGTGTGGCGATACGTCATCATCGACGCATCCCCACACCGCCTCCATGCACACTTGCGGACAGTTCGCGCGAATCCGGCCTGACAGTTGGCGGACAGCGCGAATGCCGTGAAAGATCGCCGCTGACTTACTTGCGATAGTCGTACACGCCGCGGCCGGTCTTGCGGCCCAGGTAGCCGGCGGCCACCATTTCGCGCATCAGCATGGCCGGGCGGTACTTCGGGTCAGCAAACTCGGTGTACAGCACTTCCATCACGGCGAGCATGGTGTCCAGGCCGATCATGTCGGCCAGCGCCAGCGGCCCGATCGGGTGGTTGCAGCCGAGCTTCATGCCCTCGTCGATTTCCTCAGGCGAAGCCAAGCCCTCGCCCAGCACGCAGAACGCCTCGTTGATCATCGGGCACAGGATGCGGTTGACGACAAAGCCCGGGCTGTTCTTGACCGTGATCGGCGTCTTGCCCAGTTGCTTGGCCAGCGCTTCCACAGACGCATGCGTGGCATCGCTCGTCTGCAGGCCGCGAATGACTTCCACCAGCGCCATCATCGGCACCGGGTTGAAGAAGTGCATGCCGATGAAGCGGCTGGCGTCTTGCAGCACGGCGGCCAGCTTGGTGATCGAGATGGACGACGTGTTCGACGCCACGATTGCGTGCGGTGCAGCCGCAGCTTCGAGCTGCTTGAGGATTTTCACCTTCAGGTCGAAGTTCTCGGTGGCGGCTTCGATCACGAGGTCGGCGCGCTTGAGGTCGTCATAGCTGGTTGAACCGTGGATGCGTGCGAGCGCGGCAGTCTTGTCGGCTTCGGTCAGCTTTTCCTTCTTGATGAGGCGGTCCAGGCTGCCGGCCACCGTGGCAATGCCTTTCTGCACGGCGGCATCGCTGATGTCCACCATCACCACATCCAGCCCAACCACGGCGCACGCTTGCGCAATGCCGTTGCCCATTGTTCCGGCACCGACGATGCCGACGACTTGAATTGCCATGAACTGCTCCTCGTTTGGTATTGGAATGCGAGATGGAAATGAAACAGATTGCAGAGGATAAACGACGCGGCGATGCACAGAAAAGCCTTGCTGACGGTAACGTCACATTCCACCGGATCGCCGTATGATGGCCGGCGTCGCGCCGCTCTTTCCTCTCAGGCGCAAGGACGCTGGAAATGGACCGTTTTCTCAGTATTGAAGCCTTCGTGCGCGTGGCAGAAACGCGCAGCTTTGCCGAGGCAGCACGCCAACTGGGCGTGACCAACTCGGTGGTCACCAACCGTGTGCAGCAACTGGAGCGCTTTATTGAAGCGCCGCTGTTTCACCGCAGCACGCGGCACGTGCGTCTTTCCGAAGTGGGCGAGACCTATTACAAGCAATGCGCGGAAGCCGTCTGCATGCTGACGGACCTGACCGACCAGATGCGCGGCCTGCGCGCCACGCCCGCCGGCAAGCTGCGCATCCGCATGCTGCCCGGATACGCGCTCAGCCACTTTGCCGAGCCGCTGGCCAGGTTCGGGGCGCAGTACCCCGATATCCAGCTCGACGTGGTGGTCGACGACAGCGTGGTCGACCCGATTGCCGAAGGGTTCGACGTGGCGTTTCAGATCTTCCCGCCGATCAACGATTCGCTGATCGAGCGGCGCCTGTTCCCGCTGCGGCGCATGTTCTGCGCCACGCCCGCGTACATCGAGGAATACGGCATGCCGCAGCAGCCGGCCGATCTGCTGCAGCATTCGCTGGCGCTGTACTCCGGCTACCCGACCCGCAAGCGCTGGGTGTTCTCGCGCAACGGCGATGCCGGCGTTGCGATGGACCTGCCCGAGCAAGTGCGTTCGAATTCCGTGCATCTGCTGCGCGACTACGCCCTCACCAGCGCCGGCATTGCCTGCCTGCCCACTCTCGTCATCAGCGACGATCTGGTCGCCGGCCGCCTCGTGCCGGTGCTTGTCGACTACGACCTGACACCGCTGCACTTCTCCGCCGTGTATCCGGCGACGCAGCGTCAGGCCGTCAAGGTGTGTGCACTGATCGATTGCCTGGCCAGCCACCACGCTGGCGAGCCAGCATGGGACACGCCTTTGCTCGAGCGCGGCTGGATCCGCTGACGGCCACGCGCGCCGAATCCCACGACCGGCGCGCGGGTCTAGTGTACCGATGGAATATTTCGGGAAGTCGCGGCGATTGTTCGGCAATCGCAAAAACTGCACTCGCCGATTGAGGCGTTGCGCCCGGTGCGCAACTTCCTATCATGGTTGGGCCGTTGATCGCGCCGCGCCGATGCGGCGTCAGATCTGCAGCGCCCCCCTCGCATCTCCTATCGGAACCGGATACGGCCATGAATCCCAAGCTGGAAGTCCTTACCCCGCAGAACTGTCAACTGATCTTCATCGACCACCAGCCGCAAATGGCCTTCGGCGTGCAGTCGATCGATCGCCAGGTCCTGAAGAACAACACCGTCGGCCTTGCCAAGGCTGCGAAGATCTTCAACATCCCCACCACCATTACGACCGTCGAGTCGCAGAGCTTTTCGGGCTACACCTATCCCGAGCTGCTCGATGTGTTTCCGGATCAGCAACTGCTTGAACGCACCTCGATGAACTCCTGGGACGACCAGAAGGTGCGCGATGCCCTGGCAAAGAACAACCGCAAGAAGGTGGTTGTCTCCGGCTTGTGGACGGAAGTGTGCAACTGCACCTTCGCGCTGTCGGCCATGCACGATGCCGACTACGAGATCTACATGGTCGCCGACGCTTCCGGCGGCACCTCGAAGGAGGCGCACGACTACGCCATGCAGCGCATGATCCAGGCCGGCGTGGTGCCCGTGACGTGGCAACAGGTGCTGCTGGAATGGCAGCGTGACTGGGCCCACCGCGACACGTATGACGCCGTCATGAAGCTGGTGAAGGAGCACTCCGGTGCCTACGGCATGGGCGTGGACTACGCCTACACGATGGTGCACAAGGCCCCGCAACGCACGGCCACGCCGCACGAGGCGCTGGCACCCGTGGCGGCCAACTGATCGCGCTGCCCCCTACAAAAGAAGACGCTGCACCGGCCGGGCGACGCATGCGCAACCGCATGTGCCGCCCTGTCGCCCATTCAATCAGCCACCACCCTCTCTCTCATTCCCATGCAAACGATTACCACCCAAGACGGTACGCGCATCTTTTACAAGGACTGGGGCAGCGGCAAGCCCGTCGTCTTCTCGCACGGCTGGCCACTCAATGCCGACGCCTGGGACGCGCAGATGCTCTTCCTCGTGCAGAAGGGTTTTCGTGTCATCGCGCATGACCGGCGCGGCCATGGTCGTTCCGACCAGCCGTCGCAGGGCAACGACATGGATACCTACGCCGACGATCTGGCTGCGCTGCTCGACGCGCTCGACATCCAGGGCGCCACGCTGGTGGGCCACTCCACAGGCGGTGGAGAAGTCGCGCACTACATCGGCCGGCATGGCACCAAGCGTGTCGCCCGCGCCGTGCTGATCGGCGCGGTGCCGCCCATCATGCTCAAGACGGCCTCCAATCCGAACGGCTTGCCGATGGACGTGTTCGACGGCATCCGCAAGGGTGTGTCCGAGAACCGCTCGCAGTTCTACCGCGATCTCGCCACGCCGTTCTTCGGTTTCAACCGGCCGGGCGCGAAGGTCTCGCAGGGCACCATCGACGCCTTCTGGGCGCAGGGCATGACCGGCGGCATTCATGGCCAGTATCTGTGCATCAAGGAATTCTCGGAGGTCGACTACACCGAAGACCTGAAGAAGATCGACGTGCCGGTGCTGTTCCTGCATGGCGACGACGACCAGATCGTGCCGATCGACGATTCGGCCAAGCTGGGCGTGGAGCTGGTGAAGAACGGCACGCTCAAGGTCTATCCGGGCGGCTCGCACGGCATGTGCGTGACCGAGGCGGACAAGGTCAACGCGGACCTGCTGGCCTTCCTCAGCACCTGATCGGCACGGGCGGCGCCGTTTGCTGGCGCCGCCCTTGGCATCCTGGAGCCCTCCTCGTGAAGCCCTACCTCATCTCCATTGGCGTCGGCATGCTGGTCGGCATCATCTACGCGCTGCTGCACGTTCGCTCACCGGCGCCACCGGCGATCGCGCTTGTCGGGCTGCTCGGCATGCTGATCGGCGAACAGATCGTGCCGGCTGCGCAGCGCCTGTTGGCCGGCGAGCCGATCACCATGGCGTGGTTCCGCCACGAGTGCGTGCCGAAGATCACCGGCGCACCGCCCCAAGAGCCACCCGCGGCGCAACCAACAGACCTGGCCGCCACTGGCGGCTCCGGCAGCACCGACAGCACCGGCGGCACCACGCCGCGCAACCCGAGCTGACGCCATGACACGCCTTTCGCTCGAACCCTCGCACGCTGCGGCCCCTGCCGATACCGCCCCGAATGTTGCACTTCATGCCGGCCTGCTGTTCCTGCGCGTAACCGGCAGCGCCCTGCTGATTGCCGTGCATGGGCTGCCCAAGGTGCTGCACTACAGCCAGGAACTGACGCGCATTGAAGACCCGTTCCACATGGGCGCCGCACCCACGCTGCTCCTCGCCATCCTGTCGGAAACGCTGTGTCCGCTGCTGATTGCGCTTGGCGTGCTGACGCGGCTGGCATGTCTGCCCATCATCGCCACGTTGCTGGTGGCCATGCTGGTGGTGCATCCGGACTGGTCGCTTGCCGATGGACAGTTCGGATGGATGCTGTTGATCATCTTCACCACCGTCCTGATTGCCGGACCCGGACGCTTTTCGATCTTTCCCAAATACTGACGCAATGACCGCCGACCTCATCCTGCACAACGGCCGCATCCACACGGTCGACCGCGAACGCCCCACCGCCAGCGCCATTGCCGTGCGTGACGGCCGCTTTGTTGCCGTGGGCGACGACGCCGCCGTGATGGCCCAGCGCGGCGCCTCCACGCAGGTCATCGACCTGCGCGGGCGCACCGTCATCCCCGGCCTGAACGATTCGCACCTGCACCTGATTCGGGGCGGGCTGAACTACAACCTGGAGCTGCGCTGGGAAGGCGTGCCATCCCTGGCCGACGCGATGCGCATGCTCAAGGAGCAAGCTGCGCGCACGCCGTCGCCGCAATGGGTGCGCGTGGTGGGCGGCTGGACGGAATTCCAGTTTGCCGAGCGCCGCATGCCCACGCTCGAAGAGCTGAACCAGGCCGCGCCCGACACGCCGGTGTTCGTGCTGCACCTGTATGACCGCGCGCTGCTCAACCGCGCGGCGCTGCGCCAGGTCGGCTACACCAAGGACACGCCGAACCCGCCGGGCGGCGAGATCCAGCGCGATGCATCGGGCGAGCCCACCGGCATGCTGATCGCCAAGCCCAACGCGATGATCCTGTACGCGACGCTCGCCAAGGGGCCGAAGCTGCCACCGGAATACCAGGTCAACTCCACGCGCCAGTTCATGCGCGAGCTGAACCGCCTGGGCGTGACGAGTGCCATCGACGCAGGCGGGGGCTTTCAGAACTACCCGGACGACTACGAAGTCATCCGCGAGCTATCCGCGGAGAACCAGCTCACCATCCGCATCGCGTACAACCTCTTCACGCAGAAGCCGAAAGAGGAGCTGGCCGACTTCAAGAACTGGACCGGCAGCGTGCAATACCGCCAGGGCGATGATTTCTTCCGCCACAACGGCGCGGGCGAAATGCTGGTCTTCTCCGCAGCGGACTTCGAAGACTTCCTGCAACCGCGCCCCGACCTGCCCGAGACGATGGAGCAGGAGCTGGAAACCGTGGTGCGCCACCTTGTCGCGCAACGCTGGCCGTTCCGCCTGCACGCAACCTACGACGAATCGATTTCGCGCATGCTCGACGTGTTCGAGCGTGTGAACCGCGACATTCCGTTCAACGGCCTGCCGTGGTTCTTCGACCATGCGGAGACGATTTCGCCGAAGAACATCGAGCGCGTCCGCGCACTCGGCGGCGGCATCGCCATTCAGGACCGCATGGCCTTCCAGGGCGAATACTTTGTCGACCGCTACGGCGCAGCCGCTGCCGAGCAGACACCGCCCATCAAGCGCATGCTGGCCGAAGGCGTGCCCGTGGGCGCCGGCACCGACGCCACGCGCGTGTCGAGCTACAACCCGTGGACGTCGCTGTACTGGCTGGCGAGTGGGCGCACCGTAGGCGGCATGGCGCTGTATCCGGAGGGGCTGCCGCGCGAGGTGGCGCTGGAGCTGTACACGCACGGCAGCGCGTGGTTCTCAGCAGACCAGGGCAACAAGGGGCAGATCAAGGTCGGGCAACTCGCTGATCTGGCAGCGTTGTCGGCGGATTTCTTCAGCGTGCCCGAGACCGATATCAAGACCATCGAATCGGTGCTGACGGTGGTGGGCGGCCGCATCGTGTACGGCGCCGCGGAGTTTGCCGAGTTCGGCCCGCCGCCGATTCCGGTGCTGCCGGAGTGGTCGCCTGTGGCGCGCGTGCCCGGGCACTGGCGGCCGGCTGCGCCCATGCAGCAGCAGGTGCATCAGTGCGTCGGTTCATGTTCGGTGCACGGCCACGCGCACCAGAAAGCGCGCACGGCCAATGTGCCGACCACCGACTTCCGCGGTTTCTGGGGCGCCTTCGGGTGTTCGTGCTTTGCCTTCTGAAGCGGCGACGGCTGCAACCGCCACGCCAGCGTCGGCACGTTTCCTGATCGCACAGGGAACGCTGCTGGCGTTCGTCGCCGGCTATGTGGATGTGGTCGGCTTTGCGGCGTTGTTTGGGCTGTTCACCGCGCACGTGACTGGCAACTTCGTGATGATCGGCCTGGAGCTGGCGGGCTCCGGCCAAGGCGTGCTCGCCAAGCTGCTGGCGCTGCCGATGTTCGTGGTGGCCGTGGCGGCGACCAAACTCGCCGTGACGGCGCTCACGCGGCGCGGTGTGGCGCCGCTGCGGCCACTGCTGCTTGTGCAGGCCGTTCTGCTGCTGGCCTTCATGGCGGCGGGGCTGCTGGCGCTGCCAATTCAATCGCCCGATGCACCGGCCACGATTGTTGTCGGGCTGATCGGCGTTGCGGCAATGGGCGTGCAGAACGCCAAGGCGCGCATCGTGCTGTCGGAGCACGCACCCACCACGATCATGACCGGCAACACGACGCAGATCGTGATCGACGTGGTGGAACTGCTGTCGCCAGGTGGTACGCAGAAGGATGTTGCACGCACGCGATTGCGCAAGATGGTGCCGCCGCTTGCCGGCTTTGCCGTCGGGGCGGTGCTCGGCGCGCTGGCGTTTGCAACGCTGTCGTTCTGGTGTGTGTTACCGCCCGCGGGCATCCTCGTGGCCCTGGCCGTCATGCAGCGCTAGGCCAGCGCCCCGTCAGACCTTGACGCGGCGAAACAGCTTGGAGAAATCGATCGACTCCACCTGCCGGGGCTCCAGCTCCAGCGCTGCGATGTACTCGCCCAGGTGTTCGCCCATCAGCCGCGCGGCGCGCTCGCCGTCGCGGCGCTCCACCGCATCGAGAATGGCCAGGTGTTCGTCATGGCCGCAACTCGGCCGCGCGGGGGATTCATAGAGCCCGATCAGCAGCGAGGTGCGTGCCACCAGCGTGCGCAGCATCGCCGTGATGATGGGGTTGCCGTTTGCCTCGGCCAGTTGGATATGGAAGTCGCCCGAGAGGCGGATCCAATCGCGCCAGTTGCCGGATTCACGGCTGGCGTGTTCGGCAGCCGCCAGTGCACGCAGCTCGGTGAGTTGCTCCGCCGTCGCGTGCTGCGCCAGTTCGCGTACCGAGCCGGTTTCCAGAATCAACCGCGCACCAAAGACCTGGCGAGCTTCCGTCGCGTCATGCACGGCAATCGTCGCGCCGCGGTTGGGCTGCAGCTCGACCACGCCCTCATGCGCCAGTTTCACCAGCACCCGGCGCAATGTCCCCCGCGTAATTCCAAAGGCCTTGCATAGCTGCGCCTCGACCAGACGGGTGCCGGGCGGCAGCTTCTGTTCGAGGATGGCGTCGTACACCGCGTCCGAAATGCGGGCGTCGACTTCGGCGTTGTTGCGGCGTGGCTGGGAGGTCGGAGGGGTCGTGGGCTCTGGCATCTCGCCATTCTAATCGAGCAAACACCGCTTGGATTGTGCACAAAACCGATGCCCGATCTGGCGACGTTGGTGCGACATCCTCAAGAAATCCCCCCATGTTTTTGGCGTTCCTGCACCAGAAGCAAGCGAAAACCGCCCATTTTGCTTGGCACGGTTACTGCATGTAGACAATCGTGATTGTGCACAATCCAAACAAAGTTTGTACTCAACATAGACGCAATGCCGGGAGCGGCCACGCAATGCGGTCGCGCCAATTCATTTAGGGGATCACCTGTCATGAGCACCACCACCAAGCTGGGCGCTGCCGCCCTGGCATTCGGGCTGTCTGGCGTTGCCGCTGCGCAGTCGAGCGTGACACTCTCAGGCGTCATCGATACCGGCGTGAGCTGGACCAACCATGCCGGCAACGGCTCGCAAAGTCTGACCGGCGTGTCGGACAGCATTCTCGGCGTGTCCAACTTCGGGCTGAGCGGCAAGGAAGACCTGGGCGGCGGTGTGAATGCGCTGTTCAACCTGCAGGCCGGCTTCAACCCGAGCAACGGGCGCATGTCGTCCAACGGCACGCTGTTCTCGCGCAATTCGTATGTCGGGCTGAGTTCGTCGTCGGGCACGCTCACGGCCGGCAAGCAGTGGAACTTCAACGACGACTGGCTGGTGGGCAGCATCTTCAAGGGCGGCTACAACTCGGGCTCGATCTTCAAGTTCAGCGAGTTCGACGCCGTGAGCGAGATCTACAACAACACCGTCAAGTACGTGTCGCCCACGCTGGGCGGCGCGCAATTCGGTGCGATGTACGGCTTTGGCGAAGCGGCCGGCTCGATCTCGCAGGGTTCGCTGTTCAACCTCGCAGGGCGCTATAGCGCCGGCCCGCTGTACCTGGCCGCCAGCTACGACCAGGAGCGCGATGGCAGCGGCACGGGCTCGCTCTACAAGCTGATCACCGTGGGCGGCAGCTACACGTTTGGGGCGACCAAGCTGCGGCTGGGCGCGGCGCGCGCTGATGTGGGCGGCACGGGCGCGTTCCAGTCGATTCCCAGCATGTCGGCGCGCAAGGCGTACGCGGTGGAAGGCGGCGTCGATTACGCCTTCACCACGGCCTTTACCGGCTCGGCCGATGTGCTGTACCGCCGTAACACGACGCTGTCGAACAGCTCGATGGTCTACCGGCTGCTGGGCCTGTACAGCCTGTCGAAGCGCACCACCTTGGTGGCCAACGTGGCGTATCTGAAGAACTCGTCGAGCGCGACGGAAGCGCTGGTCAATACCTCGTCGGGCGCCATCGGCGGCGGTGTGCCGGGCACGAGCCAGACCTCGGTGGCGCTGGGCGTGCGTCACACCTTCTGACCCGCGCGACGCCGGCCGCGCCACCTGCCCCGGTATGTGGCGCGGCTGCCCGCAGATGCGGCCACACGCACCAGAACTACGCATGCCAAGCGCGCTCGCGCCGAAATTTCCGCGCGCAGACAGGCACACCTATTGCACCAACCCGACATGACCCGCGCACCCACCGCCCCCGCCGACTCCCTCGAACTCGTTGCGCTGACCAAGCGTTACGCACATGACGCCGTGGCCGTCGACGCCATCAACCTGCGCGTGCCGGCCGGCAGCTATTGCTGCTTGCTAGGGCCGTCGGGCTGCGGTAAATCGTCAACGCTGCGCATGATTGCCGGCCACGAACATGTGAGCGACGGCGACATCCTGCTGGGCCATCGCAACATCACCAACCTGCCGGCGGCCTCGCGCGGCACGGCCATGATGTTCCAGAGCTACGCGCTGTTTCCCCACTTGAGCGCGCTCGAGAACGTGGCCTTCAGCCTGAAGATGCGCGGTATCAACGCACGCGAACGGCGCCAGCGCGCGCATGCCCTGCTGGAGCGCGTGGCGATGGGCCACCTGGCGCAGCGTCGGCCTGGCGAGCTGTCGGGCGGCCAGCAGCAACGCGTGGCGCTGGCGCGTGCGCTGATCATGGAGCCGCGCGTGCTGCTGCTGGACGAACCACTCTCTGCGCTGGACCCGTTCCTGCGCACACAGATGCGTGCCGAATTGCGGCGCTGGCAGCAGGAACTGGGCTTGACCTTCGTGCACGTCACGCACTCGCAGGAAGAAGCGATGGCGCTGGCCGACCAGATGGTCGTGATGAACCACGGCCGCATCGAACAGGCCGGCAGCCCGCGCGAGGTCTACAACCAGCCGGCCACTGCATTTGTCGCGACCTTCATCGGCGGACACAACCTGCTGGAAGACGCGCATGGGCCGGTGGCGGTGCGCATCGACCGCATGGCCTTGCATGCCGATGAATCCACAGCCGGAGATCGCCCCCGCGTGCGCGGCCGCATCTGCGACATCGAATACCAGGGCACACATGTGCTGGTGAGCGTGGAAGGCGTGGTGCTCTCGCCCTCGCAACGCGTGACGGTGAGCCTGCCCGAAACGGACACCGCCATCGCACACCTGGCGTTGCATCAGCCCATCTGGGCCTCGTGGGATGCCGCACAGGCCCACCGCTTACCGGGCCCGCCAACGGCCTGACAAACCGGCTCAACCATTCCAATCCGCAGCCTGACGGCTTCAGGCGCTGCCTTCACCTTCCTATCAGGGGTTGCAATATGTCTGACGATTCCAACGACTTCAAGGCCGGGCGCCGCACCGCACTCAAGGGCATGGCTGCCATTCTGGCCACCGGCGTCGTACCCGCGATCCACGCGCAGGAAAAACTGACGCTGCGCTACCTCGGCACGGCGGTCAACCAGGACAAGCTGATCGCCGAGAAATTCGAAGCTGACACCGGCATCCGCGTGCAATACGTGGCCGTGACCACTGACGAGATCACCAAGCGCGCCGTCACCGCGCCGAGCAGCTTCGACCTGATCGACACGGAGTATTTCTCGCTCAAGAAGATCGTGCCGACCGGCAACCTGCTGGGCATCGATGCGCGCCGCATCAAGAACGCCGACAAGATCACGTCGCTCTTCACCAAGGGCGAAGTGGCCGGCAAGAAGGTGGGCGACCAGGGCACCGCGCCCAAGAAGGTCATGTACCTGCCGGGCGCCAATGCGACCACGTTCGCGACTTCGCCCACGCAGTTCATGACGCTGATCCCGACCGTGTACAACGCCGACACGCTGGGCATCCGCCCCGACCTCATCAAGCGCCCCATCAACTCGTGGGCCGAGCTGCTGAACCCGGAATTCAAGGGGCGCGCGTCCATCTTGAACATTCCGTCGATCGGCATCATGGACGCGGCGATGGTGGTGGAAGCCAAGGGCCTGCACAAGTACGCCGACAAGGGCAACATGACGCGCGCCGAGATCGACCTGACCATCAAGACGCTGATCGAAGCCAAGAAGGCAGGTCAGTTCCGCGCGCTGTGGAAGGACTTCAACGAAAGCGTGAATTTGATGTCTTCGGACGAAGTGGTGATCCAGTCGATGTGGAGCCCGGCGGTGACGGCCGTGCGCAGCAAAGGGATCGACTGCACGTTCCAGCCGCTGAAGGAAGGCTATCGCGCGTGGGCCGCCGGCTTTGGCATTCCGAAGACGGTGTCGGGCAAGAAGCTCGATGCGGCGTATGAATTCATCAACTGGTTCCTCGACGGCTGGGCCGGTGCGTACCTGAACCGCCAGGGCTACTACAGCTCCGTGCTGGAAACGGCCAAGGCCAAGATGGAGCCGTACGAGTGGGCCTACTGGATGGAAGGCAAACCCGCCGCGAAGGACATCAAGAGCCCGCACGGCGATGTGCTGGCCAAGGCCGGCAGCGTGCGCGACGGCGGCAGCTACGAACAGCGCATGGGCGGCATCGCCTGCTGGAACGCAGTCATGGACGAGAACGAATACATGGTCCGCAAGTGGAACGAGTTTGTCGCCGCTTGACGCCCCTCAGCACGTCGCCATCGTCATGACACCCTCTACGCCGTCTACGCCGTCCACTCCACCCGCCGCCGGTGCCCTGCGTCCGGGCTTGCAGGCGCTGCCGTTTGCGGCGGTGTTTGTCGTGTTCTTTCTGATCCCGCTGGGGCTGGTCGCAATGGTCAGCTTCTGGGATTTCAACGAGTACGCGCTGCTGCCGACTTTCACCTTGCGCAACTACGCCAAGCTGTGGGAAGGCTGCGGCCATCTCAATGAATACGGCGATCTGTGCGTGACGGCGTCGACGTACCTGTCGACGCTGCGCTTTGCGCTCGGCACCTGGGCGCTGACGCTGGTGCTGGGTTTTGCGCTGGCGTACTTCCTGGCGTTCCACGTGCGCTCGGCTGCGGTGCAAACGCTGCTGTTCGTGATCTGCACGGTGCCGTTCTGGACCTCCAACGTGATCCGCATGATTTCGTGGATTCCGCTGCTGGGCCGCAACGGCCTCGTCAACCAGACGCTGCAGGCCATGCATCTGATCGACCAGCCGCAGGACTGGCTGCTGTATTCGAACTTCTCGGTGCTGCTGGCCTACGTGCACCTGTACACCATGTTCATGATCGTGCCGATCTTCAATTCGATGATGCGCATCGACCGTGCGTTGCTCGAAGCCGCGCGCGATGCCGGCGCCAGCGCCTGGCAAACGCTGTGGCATGTGATCGTGCCGCTGTCGCGCAGCGGCATCCTGATCGGCTCCATCTTCATCCTCACCATCGTGATGGGCGATTTCGTGACCGTGGGCGTGATGGGCGGCCAGCAGATCGCCTCCGTCGGCAAGATGATTCAGGTGCAGACGTCGTACCTGCAGTTTCCGCTGGCGGCAGCCAACGCCGTGGTGCTGCTCCTGACGGTGCTGATGATCATCTGGGGCCTGACCCGCGTGGTCGACATCCGCAAGGAGCTTTGACATGCAAGCGCGCTTTCGCGAACCACGCGCCCCCGGCTTCTGGCCGCTGGCGTGCCTCTTCGCGCTGTTTGTGCTGTTCCTGTACGGGCCGATGCTGACGATCTTCGCGCTCAGCTTCCAGGGCCCGGACGGCGGGCTGACGTTTCCGATGAATGGGCTGTCGCTGCATTGGTATCGCCAGCTTGCCGAAGGCCTGGGCGTGGTCGACATCGGCGCGGCATTCCGGCGCTCACTCGCGTTGGGCGCGGTCGTGATGGCGCTAACCATGGGGCTCTCGCTGCTGGCCGCGTTGGCTTTCCGGAAGCGTCTGCGTGGCGGTGGTGCGCTGTTCTACGTCACGGTGGCCAGCCTGATCATGCCGTCGATCGTGGTGTCGCTCGGCATCGGCCTGCAGTTCCGGCTGATCGACACGGGCATCAAGGCGTTGCTCACCGCGTTGGGCATGGGCGATCAGGCCGACAGCTTTGGATCGTCGCTTGGCCTCTGGACATCCGCACTCGGCGCGCACCTCACGTGGACGCTGCCCTTCGGGCTGCTGATCATGTTCGCCGTCTTCAACCGTTTCAATCCGGCCTACGAAGAAGCCGCGCGCGACCTGGGGGCCACGCCCTGGCAGACGTTCCGGCACGTCGTGCTGCCGTTGATCGCGCCGTCACTCATCGGTGTGGGCATGTTCGGCTTCACGCTGAGCTGGGACGAGATCGCGCGCACCTCGCAGGCAATCGGCGACGTCAACACGCTGCCGCTCGAACTACAAGGATTGACCACCACCGTGACGACGCCGTCCATCTACGCGCTTGGCACGCTCACCACCGTGGTGTCGTTCGTGGTGATGGGGCTGACGATGCTGGCCATTGTTCGACTGCGCCGCCGCCAGAGCGCCGGGCGGGTTGACTGAACCATTGACTGAACGCGCGCCAATGACCCTCGCTACGGAATCGGCCGCGCCGCGCCGGCTGCTGCTGATCAACCCGAATACCACGGGCGCGCTCACACAGACCATCACGCGCTTCGTGCAGGCCGCATTGCCCAGCGATGTCGTTGTGGAATCCGTCACCGCGCGCTTTGGCGCGCCCTATATCGCAACCGAGGTCGGCTACGCAGTCGCCGCGCACGCCGCGCTCGACGCATGGACGAGGGCGCAACAGCCCGCACCCGACGCCGCCATCATCGGCTGCTTTGGCGACCCTGGGCTCTTCGCGCTGCGCGAGGTGGCGCCGTGCCCCGTCACCGGCCTTGCAGAAGCCGCGTTGATGGAAGCAGCCACGTATGGCACCTGCGCGGTCGTCACAGGCGGCCACGCGTGGGGCCCGATCCTGGAGCGCTTGCTGCCCACGCTGGAAGGCGGCCACACCGTGCGCGACATCCATACCGTCGAACTCGACGGGGCTGCGCTATACGCCGCGCCGGATGCGGCAGAACAGATCTTGATTGGCGCCTGCACGACCGTCCTGCGACGCCAGCCCGTGGACGCGATCGTTCTAGGCGGCGCGGGATTGGCGGGCCTCGCGCAGAAGCTGCAGGCGCACATTCCCGTACCGCTCATCGACAGCGTGACGGCGGCCGCACGCCAGGTCTGGCATGCCCCGCGCGGTGGGCATGGCGCGCTGCCGGCATGGATCGAGGCCGCCACGCACGCTTGAACCTGAGGCGAGCTACATGTTGCGCCGGTACTGCCCGCCCACCTCGAACAACGCATGCGTGATCTGCCCGAGCGAGCACACGCGCACCGCGTCCATCAGCACCGCAAACACGTTCTGATCGTCAATCACCGCGCGCTGCAGGCGCTGCAGCATGGCCGGGCCTTCCCCGGCATGCCGAGCATGAAAATCCTGCAGCCGCGCGAGTTGGCTCTGCTTTTCCTCCTCGCTTGAGCGCGCCAGCTCAATGTGCGGCGGCACCACGCTTTCGGCGTCGGGATTGCGGAACGTATTCACACCAATGATCGGCAGCGAGCCATCGTGCTTGCGCTGCTCATACAGCATCGACTCTTCCTGGATCTTGCCGCGCTGGTAGCCGGTTTCCATCGCCCCCAGCACACCGCCGCGCTCGGCAATGCGCTCGAACTCCTGCAGCACGGCTTCTTCCACCAGGTCCGTCAGTTCATCGATGATGAAGCTGCCCTGATTCGGGTTCTCGCACTTGGCCAGGCCCCATTCGCGGTTGATGATGAGCTGAATGGCCAGTGCACGCCGCACGGACTCGGCCGTCGGCGTGGTGATCGCCTCGTCGTAGGCGTTCGTGTGCAGGCTATTGCAGTTGTCGTAGATGGCGATCAGCGCCTGCAGCGTCGTGCGGATGTCGTTGAAGGCGATCTCCTGCGCGTGCAGGGATCGGCCTGACGTTTGCACGTGGTACTTCAGCTTCTGGCTGCGCTCGTTTGCGCCGTACTTGTCTCGCAGGGTCACCGCCCAGATGCGACGCGCAACGCGGCCCAGCACGCTGTACTCCGGGTCCATCCCGTTGGAAAAGAAGAACGACAGGTTCGGCGCGAAGTCATCGATATGCATGCCGCGCGCGAGATACGCCTCCACATACGTAAATCCGTTGGCCAGCGTGAACGCAAGTTGCGAGATCGGGTTCGCGCCCGCCTCGGCAATGTGGTAGCCCGAGATCGACACCGAGTAGAAATTGCGCACCTGGTGATGCACGAAATATTCCTGGATATCGCCCATCACCTTGAGCGAAAACTCCGTCGAGAAGATGCAGGTGTTCTGCCCCTGGTCTTCCTTGAGGATGTCGGCCTGCACCGTGCCGCGCACGTTCTGCAGCACCCAGGCGCGAATCTTCGCTTCCTCGTCCTGCGTCGGCTCGCGCTGGTTGTCCGCGCGGAACCGGGCGAGATTCTGGTCGATGGCGGTATTCATGAACATCGCCAGGATCGTCGGTGCGGGCCCGTTGATCGTCATGGAAACCGACGTGGCAGGGCTGGTCAGGTCAAAACCGTCGTACAGCACTTCCATGTCGTCGAGCGTGGCGATCGACACGCCGGAGTTGCCCACCTTGCCGTAGATGTCGGGGCGCAGCGCCGGGTCTTCGCCGTAAAGCGTGACGGAGTCGAATGCGGTGGACAGCCGCTTGGCCTTCATGCCTTCGGAGACAAGCTTGAAGCGCCGGTTGGTGCGGAAGGCATCGCCCTCGCCCGCAAACATGCGCGTCGGGTCTTCGTTCTCGCGCTTGAAGGCGAACACGCCGGCGGTGTACGGAAAACTGCCCGGTACGTTCTCGCGCATCAGCCAGCGCAGCACTTCACCGTCGTCTTCGTACGGCGGCAGCACGACCTTGCGGATGGTGGTGCCCGAGAGCGTGGTGTGCGTGAGCTGCGTGCGGATTTCCTTGTCGCGGATCTTCACGACGTATTCGTCGCCGGAATACGCACGGCGCAAGTCGGGCCACATAGCGAGCAGCTTGCGTTCGACGGCGCCGAGCTGCGCGTCGCGCTCGGTGGCTTGCTTGTCGAGCGCGGACAGCGTCTGCACCGTGGCGCCGGCCTGCTCCAGCATGCGGTGACTGGCGCGCAACTGCTGGCGCTCCCGCGCGAGGCGGCTTTGCGCATCAACGCGGCGGTGGTAGCTGCGCACCGTATCGGCCAGCTCCGCCAGATAGCGCACGCGCGCGGGCGGCACGATGGCGTCGTGGCTGGTGGAGCATTTGCCGGCCGGGCGCGGCAACGTGCGCTCGGCCAGCGCCATGCCGCGCTCGGTCAGCCGATCGGCCAGCGTGTGATACAGCGCCGTCACGCCATCGTCATTGAAGTGCGAGGCCTGCGTGCCGAACACGGGCATGTCTTCGGGCCGGGCATGCCATTGCTCGCGGTTGCGCTGCACCTGCTTGGCAACGTCGCGCCATGCATCCTGTGCGCCCTTGCGATCGAACTTGTTGATCGCCACCAGATCGGCAAAGTCGAGCATGTCGATCTTCTCCAGCTGGCTGGCGGCGCCAAACTCGGGCGTCATCACGTACAGCGACAAATCGACGTGCGGCACGATCGCCGCATCGCCCTGCCCGATGCCGGAGGTCTCGACGATGATGAAATCGAACCCGGCGGCGCGGCATGCAGCAATCACGTCGGGCAGCGCATCGGAGATCTCGCGGCTGGCCTCCCGCGTGGCCAGCGAGCGCACGAAGATGTTCGGATGGTTGATCGCGTTCATGCGAATGCGGTCGCCCAGCAACGCACCGCCCGACTTGCGCCGCGACGGATCGATCGAGATGACGGCAATGCGCAGCGTGTCCTGCTGGTCGAGCCGGAAGCGGCGGATCAACTCATCGGTGAGCGACGACTTGCCTGCGCCGCCCGTGCCCGTGATGCCGAGCACCGGCGTCGGGGTGGCCATCGCAGCCGCGCGTACGGCTTCGCGCAACGCCGGGTCGATGCGGCCCGATTCCAGTGCGGTGATCAATTGCGCCAGGGCGCGGCGGTCGCCGTTGGCAACGGGCTCCAGCGTGGCCGGTGCGTAGATGGAGAGATCGATATCGCAGCGCTGCACCATGTCGGCAATCATGCCGACCAGGCCCATGCGCTGGCCGTCTTCGGGGCTGTAGATGCGCGCAACGCCGTAGTCCTGCAACTCGCGGATCTCCGTCGGCACGATCACGCCGCCCCCGCCGCCGAACACCTGGATGTGCTCGCCGCCGCGTGCGCGCAGCGCGTCGATCATGTACTTGAAGTATTCGACGTGGCCGCCCTGGTAGCTGGACACGGCAATGCCCTGCACGTCTTCCTGCAGCGCCGCGTTGACCACCTCGTCCACCGAGCGGTTGTGCCCGAGGTGGATCACCTCGCAGCCCATCGACTGCAGGATGCGCCGCATGATGTTGATCGATGCGTCATGCCCATCGAACAACGATGCGGCCGTCACGAAGCGCACCTTGTTGCGCACCGGCGCGGCTTCGCTGGCAGGCGTGGGATCGGCCGCGCGGGCAGCGGAAAGATCGGTCATGTCTCCACCTTCGAAAAGTGGGCGCCGGCGTTGGATGTGTTGTACGGCGCACAAGACGATGCGAGCCGGTCGGCGGGTCGAACAGACAGTATTTTCGGGGTTGACGCCCTCGTCAACCGGCCGCGCGGGCGCCGGCATTGTTTGCGCAAACAGTGGGTCCGGAACGGTCCGATCTCGGTGCAACACCCAGCTTGCACACAATCGATACAAATCGTTAGAGTCAGATTTTGGCCGGAGACGGGTCCGGCCACAGGGGGAACTTCCAATGCCAAGCCGCGCAACGATGCGCTGGTGTCTGACTGCCTTGCTGGCGTGGTCCGGCCACGCCCTGGCGTGGGACTACACGCCCGGCGCCATCCCGGGGCTGATCAGCGTGCTTGGTTTCCTGACCGTGCAGACGCAGGCGCTTGATCGCGCCATCCAACGCTTTCCCGGTCAGCGTGAAGAGCTGATCCGCGCCCGTACGCAGTTCGACAACACCTTCCCGCAGGCGCTGGCCCGCACGCGCCGCCTGATCGCCGGCATTCCGCTATCTGACGACGAGCGGCAACTCCTGATCGAGCGCGCACTCGATATCCACCAGCCCAGCGTGACGACCGCCACCCAGACTGCCGAGACGGCGCACGCGCTGGCCGAACGCGTGGTTGCGCGTGCGCAAGGCAGCCAGGACCGCGCCACACTGCAGACGCTGCTGGCGGTGGTCTACGACGACCGCCCCGCCGATGAGCTGAGCAGCCGCTTCACCCAGGCCGTGACGTTGTCTGACTGGCCGAATGCGCGCGGCGCGAGCCTCAGCCTGCGGCTGCCGTTCTCCTGGGAGCGCGTGCCGCCCACGCCGCCGCGCAAGCCCGACCCGGCGCGGGTGGCGATCGGCGCATGGGCCAACCAGGGCGGCTCGGGGCTGTCGCGCCTTGAACTGATCGTGCGCCCCACCGAAGGCGACCTCGAACCCGTTCCTGAGAGCCGCGAACCGCGCTGGATGCGCGATGCCGTCAAGCAAGCCGTGGCAGCCCCTTGCCGGCTGCTCGGCTGGGGCACGCAGTCATTCGGCGGACGCACCGGGGTGTGGGCCAGCTACATCGGCGAATCGCCCGGCCCGCATATCCCGCGCGCCACAGGCAACACGCTGGTCGGCCGCGTCTTCATGGTGCCAACTGACGGCGCGCTGCTGATGCTGCACGTGCAGTCCCCCGCCACCTCGCCCGAGCAGGCCAGCGCCGTGCGCTTGCGGTACGAGCCGCTGTGGAACGCCGTGGCGGCATCGTTCAGCGTATCGGGCGCCAAGCCGTAACCTTCCGCGTCCAGACGCACCACTAAGGCGCATCAACCGCCTCGGCCGCACCAATTCAAAGCAATCGCGCACCGATTTCGGGCCAGACCAAAGCTACCGCCCGAGAACGGCGGCGCGCGCACAGCCATGGTGCGCCATGTCACCTTTTTGCACGCGGTTGGAACAACTTTTGCATCTGTCGGCACTTTTTGCGTCATTTGTGGGCACACGCTGCACCCGGATGGCGCCGATTCTCAACCCGCACGACAACCGCAATGAACTCCATCAAAACCGGGGGCGACGCGCTCTTCATCCTGCTGGGCGCGATCATGGTGCTGGCCATGCATGCCGGCTTCGCGTTCCTTGAGCTGGGCACCGTCCGCAAGAAGAACCAGGTCAATGCGCTGGTCAAGATCCTGGTCGACTTTGCCGTGTCGACCATCGCGTACTTCTTCATCGGCTATTCGATCGCGTATGGGGTCAATTTCTTTACCGGCGCCGACGTGCTCGCCCAGCAGAACGGCTATGAGCTGGTGAAGTTCTTCTTCCTGCTGACCTTCGCGGCGGCCATCCCGGCCATCATCTCGGGCGGCATTGCCGAGCGCTCGCGCTTCGAGCCGCAACTGGCGGCAACCTTCGTGCTGGTGGGCTTCGTCTACCCGTTCTTTGAAGGCATCGCCTGGAACCAGCGCTTCGGCATCCAGCACTGGCTGCAGAGCGTGACGGGCGCGGAGTTCCACGACTTTGCCGGCTCGGTGGTCGTGCACGCCGTGGGCGGCTGGATCGCGCTGCCGGCGGTGCTGCTGCTTGGCGCCCGCCACGGCCGCTACAAAGACGACGGCCGCATCGCCGCGCATCCGCCGTCGAACATCCCGTTCCTGGCAGCCGGCGCCTGGGTGCTGGCGGTGGGCTGGTTCGGCTTCAACGTGATGAGCGCGCAGACGCTCGACAAGATGAGTGGCCTGGTCGCCATCAACTCGCTGATGGCCATGGTGGGCGGCACGCTCACCGCATGGTGGATGGGCAAGAACGACCCGGGCTTCTCGTACAACGGCCCGCTGGCCGGCCTGGTGGCCGTGTGCGCCGGCTCCGACGTGATGCACCCGCTGGGGGCGCTTGCCGTCGGCGGCATTGCGGGCGTGCTGTTTGTGTGGATGTTCACGCGCGTGCAGAACGTCTGGCGCATCGACGACGTGCTCGGCGTATGGCCGCTGCACGGCCTGTGTGGCGCGTGGGGCGGCATCGCGGCCGGCATCTTCGGCCTGAAGGCGCTGGGCGGCCTGGGCGGCGTGTCGTTCTGGGCGCAGGTGGCGGGCACGGCGGGCGGCATTGTCATCGCGCTGATCGGCGGCACGGTCGTGTACGGCACCCTGCGCAAGCTCGTGGGGCTGCGGTTGGACCGCGAGGCTGAATTCATGGGCGCCGACCTGGCGATCCACCGCGTCTCGTCCACGCCGGAATCGGAAACGCACTGGTAAGCAGCAGCGGCGAAAGAAGGCGCGCGCGGCGCTTGCTACAGTGAAAGCGTCTTCCCTCGCCCAACTGCAGGAGTGCCGCATGCCCGATATCGATCCGAATCACCCCATCACCGTGGAGTCGAACCCGCGCCGCGTGACGGTGACCCTCAACGGCTTCACCATCGCCAGCACGCATCTGGCACGCACGCTGCGCGAGGCGTCGTACCCGCCGGTGCAGTACATCCCGCGCGACGATGTGCAGATGAACCTGCTGGAGCGCACGCAGCATCACACGCATTGCCCGTACAAGGGCGATGCGTCGTACTACACCATCGTGGCCGGCGATGTGCGCGTCGACAACGCCGTCTGGACGTACGAGCAGCCTAAACCCGTCGCGCGGGAAGTGGCGGGCTATCTCGCGTTCTATCCGGACAAGGTGACGATCCAGGAGGAATGAGTGCGCAGGCGCGGCTGACATGCCGCTGTCATGCACGCAGCGCACGATATGCCTGTTCCTCTTCTCACGGATCCTCTTTCCGTGAAAGTTCCGAGACCCGGCGCAGCATGATCTGTGGCCGGGTATTTTTTTGGGCGGATGCCGGTGCTATTCTCGGCGGCACCATGCTGGACTTCCGCACTTACGGCCTCGCCGCACCTCCGCACTCGCACGACTTCATGCAGGTCGTGATGCCCGCACGCGGCATCCTGGAGATGGACGTGGACGGCCGCGGCGGCCGCGTCGACACGCACCACGCCGCGCTCATTCCGGCCGGCGCCACGCATGCGTTTGAAGCCACGGGCGCCAACCGCTTCATCGTGTTCGACATTCCCGGGCAAGCCGCTGGCGCTCCCGGCCTCGGCGGCCTGGCCGATCGCGTGTTCTTTCCGCTCACGCCAGGCCTGCGCGCGCTGACGACCTGGCTGCAAGACGCGCCCATCGTCGACGCAGTGTTGGCCAATGCGTGGTCGTCACTCGCGCTGGCGACGCTGGCCGCGCATCCGGCCAATCAATCGGCGCAGATACGCGCACGCGCCGATGCACGTGCCGAGCGCGTATGGCACGCCATCGAACACCGCTACGCCGAGCCACTCACCGTCGATGCACTCGCTGCGGAAGCGGGCGTCAGCGCACGCCGCCTCGCCACGCTGTTCCGTGCTGCATACGGCACCACGCTGCACGCGCATCTGGCTCAGGTGCGGCTGCGCCATGCGTTGACGCTGCTGGAAACCACCGCCCTGCCCATCGCCGAAGTTGCCGCGCGCACCGGCTACTACGACCAAAGCGCCCTCACACGCCACCTCAAGGCCGCACACGGCATCACGCCCGCAGCGGTGCGCCGCTAGCCCTTACCCATTTCCGTTTTTGCCAAAGCGCAGCCGTCTTCGCCAAGACGCGCGGCACGCGCACGCGCAGAGTGCCGGTTCGATTGATCTTTCCGGGCAGACGCTCCATGGCTGTTGGCGACACCTCCACTGCAACGCATCTTCATCACGGTCCGCACGACATACGGCGTGACCGGCTCACGGGCATCGGCTACGGCGTCGCGGCCGGGGCGCTGTGGGGCGTCATCTTCGTCGCGCCGAAGATGCTGCCGCAGTTCTCGCCGCTGGCGCTGTCGGCCGCGCGGTATGTGCTGTATGGCGTGTTGTCGCTGGCGCTCGCGCTGCCCGTGTGGCGCACGCTGTGGCGCAAGACGACGCGGCGGGATTGGGCGGCACTGCTGTTGCTATCGCTGCCGGGCAACATTCTTTACTACCTGTGCGTGGCAGGTGGCGTACAGCGCGCGGGCGTGGCACCGGTGTCGCTCATCGTGGGGCTGTTGCCGGTGACGGTCACGCTGGCCGGCGCGGCAGAACGCGGCAGCCTGCCGTTACGTCAGCTGGCCCTGCCGCTGCTGATGGCGATTGCGGGCGTGGTGTGCATTTACCTCGATGCGCCCGACGTGCATTCGGACGCGGGCGGCAGAACCTATTTCATCGGGCTCTTGATGGCCGCGGGCGCGCTGGCCTGCTGGACGGTGTATGCGGTATGCAATGCGCGGTACCTGCGTGCGCGGCCGCAGTTCACGAGTCGGGAGTGGTCGCTGTTGACGGGCGTTGCGACTGGGGTGTTGTCACTGGCACTGGCTGTGCCGGCGTTTTTGTTGCCCGGCATGGCAACGGCTTCTGCCCAGCCCGCATCGGCATGGGGGATGTTCTGGCTGGTGAATATGGGCGTGGCGCTGGGGGCGTCGGTGCTCGGGAACAGCCTGTGGAATGCGGCCAGCCGCAAGTTGCCGTTGACGCTGTCGGGGCAGTTGATTGTGTTTGAGACGGTGTTTGCGCTTTTGTATGGGTTTATCTATGAGGCTCGGTTGCCTCATGGGCTTGAGGTGGCGGCTGCGGTTTTGTTGGTGAGTGGGGTGGGGTTGGCGGCGCGGAGGCACGGGTAGTTTTTTTTGGGGTTGTTTTTGGACTTGGTGGTCCATCCCCTTTTCGTACCCTGCCGGGCACGACTCACTTTTCTTTGTCTTGCCAAAGAAAAGTAAGCAAAAGAAAGGCGCGCCCGAGATGGCGAAAGCCTCCTTGGATTTGTGTCGCGGGGAGGGAGGGGGGGCAAACTCGCTGCGCTCAGACAGGCCTCCCCTCTTTATCCTCCCCGCAACACAAATCCAAGGCGCCATCTAGGGCAAGGGAAAAGCAAACCGTCGAACACGAAGCGAGCCACCAAGGCTCGCTTTTTCGTTTGCACCGGCATACCGAGTGTTTGGCCGTTCCTGCCCTTGATGGCGCCTTCAATTTTTGTAAGCGGGCGGAAAAAAGGCGGGGAACTGTCTGAGCGCAGCGAGTTTTCCCCGCCTCCGCCCGGTTACGAAAATTGAAGGAGTCTTTCGCCATCTCGGGCGCGCATTTCTTTGCTTACTTTCTTTGGGCAAGACCAAAGAAAGTGAGTCAGCCCCGGCAGGGGATGAAACAAGGGATGCACCACCAACATCAAAACCAAAAACAAAAACCCCCTCCCCATTTGACGCCCCAAATTTTTCATGGATAACTGTGTCCCCTCCCCCCCAACAACACAGCGAGCCGCCCCATGACCCTCCAAACCTGGCTGGCCTTCATCGGCGCCAGCATCATCATCCTGCTCATCCCGGGTCCGACCATCCTGTTGGTGATTGGTGATTCGCTGGCCAACCGTGGCCGCTCGGCGTGGAGCACCGTGGCCGGCGTGGCCGCTGGCGACACGACCGCCATGGCCGTGTCCCTTGCCGGTGCGGGCGCACTGCTCGCCGCTTCAGCCACGGCCTTCACGGCGCTCAAGCTCATCGGTGGTTCGTACCTCGTCTATCTGGGCATCAAATCCATCCTAAGCGCCCGCCGCCTACGCGACGATGCGCCCGAGGCCACCATCCCCGTGCAGCAAAGGTCCGCTGGTCGCCGCTTTCTGTCCGCCTGGACGGTCACCGCGCTGAACCCCAAGAGCATCGTCTTCTTCGTCGCGTTCGTGCCGCAATTCATGTCGGCCGAGCAGACCTTCCTCTCGCAGAGCGTGATCCTGCTGCCGACCTTCGTCATCCTGGCTGCGGCCAATGCGTCGATGTACGCGCTGGCCGCCAAGCTGCTCGCCAAGCGCCTGACGAGCGTGGCCGCGCAGCGCCGCTTCGGCTACACGGGCGGCGCGGTGATGGTGGGCGCAGGCACGCTCACGCTGGGCATGCAGTCGGCCTGATCGCCCCCGCCGAGTCTTGCACCGAAGGACACCCGATGCCCCGCAGTTATCTCCGCCCCGCGCCCGAAGGGGCCCACGGCCACCACCGCGTCACCAACATCGAGCTGTTCTTCGATCTGGTGTTCGTGTTTGCAGTGACGCAACTCTCGCATCTGCTGATCGGCAACTTCACGCTCCAAGGCGGCGCGCAGGCGCTGCTGCTGATGCTGGCGGTGTGGTGGGTGTGGATCTTCACGTCGTGGGTGACGAACTGGCTCGATCCGGACAAGCTCGCCATCCGCATGCTGATGCTCGTGCTGATGACGGGCGGGCTGCTGCTCTCGGCATCGCTGCCGCAGGCGTTCGGCTCGCGCGGGCTGGCGTTTGCGCTGGCCTATGTGTTCATGCAGTTCGGGCGCACGGTGTTCTTCCTGTGGGCCGTGCGCGGCGAGTCGCTGCCCATGCGGCGCAACTTCCAGCGCATCGCCACGTGGCTCGGCATCTCTGCCGTGCTGTGGCTGGCGGGCGGCCTGTCGGACGGTGCCGTGCGCTGGGCCTGCTGGATCATCGCGCTGACCATCGAATGGCTCGGGCCATCGATGGGCTTCTACACACCGGGGCTGGGCCGCTCCACCACCAACGACTGGAACGTGGAAGGCGGCCACATGGCCGAGCGCTGCTCGCTGTTCATCATCATCGCGCTGGGCGAATCGGTGCTGGTGACGGGCTCCACGTTTGCCGGGCTCGACTGGAACGCAGAAAACATCGCGGCGATGGCGATGTCGTTCATCGGCAGCCTGGCGATGTGGTGGCTGTACTTCGACACGATTGCCGAGCGCGGCGCGCGCACCATCTCGCATTCGGCTGATCCGGGGCGGCTCGCACGCCTGGCCTACACCTACATCCATGTCGTGCTGGTGGCTGGCATCATCGTCGGGGCGGTGGCCGATGAATTTGTGCTGGCGCATCCGGTGGGCCACGCCCATGAAGGGACAACGCTGGCGGTGCTGGGCAGTGCGGCGCTATACCTGCTGGGCAACCTGCTGTTCAAGTGGGCGATCTTCGGGCGGTTGCGTCCGGCACATGTGGTCGGCCTGGTGGTGCTGGGCGGCGCGTGGCTGCCAGCGGCTGAGCTTCCGGCGCTGGCCGTATCGGCGCTGGCGACGGGCGTGCTGTGCGGCACCGCGGCCTGGGAATGGTACGCACGCTCTTGCGAAACGGCGGAGCCCGCACAGGCGCGCAGCCACTGAGTGGTTACCTGAAAATTCCAGTTTTTGGACATTACAAAAGGCCACTCGCCCGCATAATCTGTCAACCAACATGACAGAACACGAGGGCCCCGCCATGATCGACCTCTACTACTGCGCCACGCCCAACGGCCTGAAGATGGCGCTGTTCTTTGCCGAAACCGGCTTGCCGCACCGCGTCATCCCCGTCGATATCAGCCGGGGTGATCAGTTCAAGCCCGAGTTCCTGGCCATCTCGCCCAACAACAAGATTCCGGCCATGGTCGATCACGACCCGGCCGAAGGCAGCGAACCCGTGGTGCTGTTTGAATCGGGCGCCATGCTGCTTTACCTGGCCGAGAAGACCGGCCAGCTGATGCCCGCCGACCTGCACGGCCGCATGGAAGTGCTCAAGTGGCTGTTCTGGCAGGTGGGCGGCCTGGGCCCCATGGCTGGGCAGATCGGCCACTTCAACGTGTATGCACCGGAGCGCGTGCCCTACGCCATCGAGCGCTACACCAAGGAAACGAACCGCCTGTACGGCGTGCTCGACCGCCGCCTGGCCGATCGCCCCTACATTGCCGGCAACGACTACACGATCGCCGACATCGCGGCCTATCCGTGGATCGTGCCGCACGCCGGGCACGGCCAGGACTTGAACGACTTTCCGAATCTGCAGCGCTGGTTCGAAGCCGTTGGCGCACGCCCTGCCACGCAGCGCGCCTATGCCGGGGTCGAGCGCGCCTACTCGCGCCGCCGCGAAGACATTTCCGACGACGAGCGCAACGTGCTGTTGGGCCAGACGGCCAGCTCCACCGCGCGCTGATCCTCGCGGAGCCTCCGGGCTCCGCCTCCATTCCGCTTTCTTCTTCGTTTTCCTCTTCTGACAGGAGCCGACTATGCCGGCATCGCTGTGGTGGTTGTGCCTGGGCGCGTTCGCCATCGGCACTGAAGGTTTCATGATCGCCGGCCTGCTGCCGGTGCTGGCCGCAGACCTGGGCGTGAGCGTGCCGGCGGCGGGGCAGCTCGTCACCGTGTTTGCCGTCACGTACGCCGTGGGCTCGCCCGTGATGGCGACGCTGCTCGGCAACGTGGACCGGCGCCGCGTGCTGATCGGCGCGCTGGCCATCTTTGCGGCTGGCAACCTGCTGGCGGCTACCGCGCACGGCTTTGGGCAATTGATGGCGGCGCGCGTGCTGCTGGCGCTGGCGGCCGGCGTGTTCCTGCCGACGGCCAATGCGGTGGCGACCTCGCTGGTGCCGGCCTCGCGCAGCGGTTCGGCGCTGGCCATCATCACGGGTGGCGGCACGGTGGCGGTGGCGCTCGGCGTGCCGCTGGGGGCGTGGATTGCCGCGCAGGGCGACTGGCGCTCGACGTTCATCGCATGCGGCGTGCTGTCGGCGCTGGCCACAGCAGGCCTCGCGTTCGGCCTGCCGCGCGCCCTGCCGCACAGCGTGACCACGCTGGCGCAACGCCTCTCCGTGGCGCGCCGGCCCGGCATGCTGGGTGCGCTGGCGGTGTCCGCGTTGTGGGCGGCAGGCGGCTTTACGTTCTACACCTACGTCGCACCGTTCTTTGTGCAGGGGCTGGGGTTCGCGCCGCAGCATGTGGGCATCGTGCTGTTCCTGGTCGGCAGCTTTGCGGCGCTGGGCACAGGCCTGGGCGGCCACATGACCGACCGCGCAGGCGTGGCGCGCGTGCTGGCGGTCAGCAGTGCGGGCATCTTGCTGGCGTTCTCGGTGCTGTCGCTGTCGGCGCAGGTGCTGCACGGCACGGTGGCCGGCGCCATCGCCATCGGCGCAGTCGTGCTCTGGGGCATGGCCGGCTGGGGCTTCGGCCCGGCGCAAGCGACGCGGCTGATCCGCCTCGCGCCCGATGTGTCGCCGATCACGCTGTCGCTGCATGCATCGGCGGTGTATGTGGGGATTGCGCTGGGGTCGAGCGTTGGCGCACTGGCGCTGGCCCATGGCGGGCCGGGCATGCTGGGCTGGGCCGCCGCCGCGTGCCATGTGGTGGCGGTGGTGCTGTGGCGGATGGGCGGCCGGCATGAGGTAGCGCCGGCTGATGAACCTGCAGCCACGTCGGTCGCCCACTGAAAGCCGAAGCGCGGAACGCGACGCGCCGGGTTCTGAACCCGGCGATCGGACGTCAGACCCTCGCGTTCCGACCCTGGACCTCGGCGCTTGACCCTCAAACCCTCGCGTTCCGAGCTTGGACCCCGGGGCTCGAGCCTCAAACCCTCGCGTTCCGATCTTGGACCGCGGCGCTCGACCCTCAAACCCTCACGTTCCGACCCTGGACCCCGGCGCTCGAGTCTCAAACCCTCACGTTCCGACCCTGGACCCCGGCGCTCGACCCTCAAACCCTCGCGCTCCAACCCTGGACCCCGACGCTCGGCCCTCAAACCCTCGTGCGCCACGCTTTGAGCTCGAGATTTTCGACCTCAAACACTCGCGCTCCGGGCTTCGAGGTCGACGCTTGAGCCTCAGAGGCTCGGCGTCCGGCCTCCCACCCCTCGCGCTCGGCCCTCTGAGCCCGATTTTTTCGACCTCGAACTGTCACGTTCCGAGCGTTGAGCCTGGTGCACGAGCCTCGGACACTCACGCTCGACAGTCTGAACCCGGCAATCGAGCCTCAGAGCCTCACACGCCGCGCTCAGACCGCCGCGGTGGGCGCGTTCCGGTCGTCGGTCGAACGTCGCCCGCCGCGCCGATCCAGGTACGGCAGCGCAAACATATAAAGCCCCGTGAACAGCAGCAACGCCAGCGGCAGCAGCGGCGCATAGGTAATCCACGCCGGCGGCTGGGCGCCCTTGCCCACACCCATGGCGACAAAGTTGGCGATGACCGTGAGCGTGAAGGCCATCGACACCCAGCGATGGAACTGGCGGATTGCGTTGCGGGCGCTCACTTGGCACCCCCAGCGGCCTGGATCATCTTCCAGCCGTTGCCGGCCGGGTCACGAAAACCAGCATCGACACTGCCGAAGCGTTCGACCGGCTCCTGCGTGAACTCGACGCCGCGCTCACGCAGTTGTGCGTAGGCCGCCCGGCAATCGGCAACGGTCAGCACCAGCGGCGGCATCGCGCCCTTGGCAACCATGGCGCGCAGCGTCTGCGCGGTGGCCTCGTCGTGAATGGGCGGGCCCGGCTGGAACAGGCCGAGCTGAAACGACGGCTGCTCCGGATGCTGCACCGTCAGCCACCGGTACGGGCCGTTGCGCACATCGGTATGCACGCGAAACCCCAGCTTGTCGACATAGAACGCCAGCGCCGCGTCCTGATCATCCACATACAGCCCTACGACATTGATCCCTTGGCTCATCACCGCTCCTTGTTGTTGGTAGGTGACGGATTTGTACCGTCCGCCAGCTGGCGGCGCTTCTCCGAAACTGCTGTGACAAGGTCGGGCCGCTGCGCCGCCTTCAGCACACAGGCGGGCACGCGGTCGAGTTGCTGCTGCGGCGCGGTGGCCTGGGCGTGGCGGCGCAGCGCGCTCGGGCTCTGCCCGGTGATGTCGCGGAAGATGCGGCCGAAGGTGCCCAGGCTTTCCCAGCCCGTGGCGTAGGCGATTTCGATGATGGGCAGGTCGGTGTCGCGCAGCAGGGTGGTGGCCTGCTCGATGCGGCGCGTGAGCAGGTAGCGGTGCGGCGGAATGCCGAAGGCCTGCTTGAACGAGCGCGCAAAATGGGCCGCCGACACGCCGCTCACTTCGGCCAGCCGCTTGACGGGCCACGCCTCGTGCGAGGCGGCGTCCATGCGGTCTTTGGCGCGAAGCAGGCGGCGCAGCAGCGCGGGGTCTTGCTGCGCGTCGGTGTGTGCCGTTGCCACCGCGGCCTGCGCCCGTGGGGTCAGCCGAGCTTGAACTCGCCGATGGCGTGTGCGAGCTTGCGCACGCCCTCCTCCACCTGTGCCAGCGACGAGGTGGCGTACGACAGACGCAGCGTCGAGCGATCCGGATCAACGGGGTAGAACGCCGCACCCGGCACGAAGGCCACACCGCGCTCGATGGCCACCTTGGCCACATCGCCGGCATTGCGGCCCGGCAAGGCGCACCACAGGAACATGCCGCCGCGAGGGCGGTTGAAGGTCAGTTCGGTTTCGGGCAGCAGCGCACGCAGGCCGTTGGCCATGGCGTGGGCACGCTCGGCATAGGCGGCACGGGTGCGCGGCAGCACGGTGTCCAGCCGATTGCTGCGCAGGTAGGCGGCGGCCGTGGCCTGCGCAAACGTGGAGGTGTGCGCATCGGCAAACTGCTTGACCATCACCGCGTTGCCCAGCACCGGCTGCGAGGCGATCATCCAGCCCACGCGCAGGCCCGGCGCCATCACCTTCGACAGGCTGCCGAGGTAGATCACACGCCCCTGTGCGCCGTCGGTCTGCTGCGACAGTGCGTACAGCGAGGGCGGCGGGGGTGCGTCGAAATACAGATCGCCGTACGGGTCGTCTTCCACGATCAGCAGGTTGTGGCGCACGGCCACGTCCAACAGGCGCTTGCGGCGCTCCAGGCTCATCAGCGCGCCGCTCGGGTTGCCGAAGTTGGGAATCACGTAGAGGAATTTGGGGCGCGCGGTCGAAAGCACCTTTTCCAGCGCGTCGACATCCAGGCCGTCGCCATCGGTCGGCACGCCGGCCACTTTGGCGCCGTACAGCTTGAACGCTTGAATGGCCGCCAGGAAGGTGGGGGCTTCAGTCAGCACCGTATCGCCTTCGCCGATCAGCACCTTGCCCAGCAGATCCAGCCCCTGCTGCGAACCGGTGGTGACGAGGATGTCGGTGTTGGCGACGTTGGCGCCGCGTGCCTTCATCAGCGTGACGATAGCCTCGCGCAGCGGCTCGAAGCCCTCGGTGGCGCCATATTGCAGCGCGCGGGCGGCGTCAGTGGTGAGCGCGCTGTCGGCCGCGGCCTTCAGGCCTTCCACGTCAAACAGGGCCGAATCAGGAAAACCGCCGGCAAACGAGATCAGGCCCGGCTTGCCGAGCACCTTGAACAGCTCACGGATGGCGGAGGTTTCAACGTTTTGCAGGCGGGGTGCCAGCAGCGATTGCAGGAATTCCATGGCGTGCGTGTCTCTGTAGTTCGAGTGCCCGCCACTTTACGTGATGTGCGCCCCGTGCGCATGCCAACACGGCGTCACAGCCGTGACTAGAATTCCGCCATCGAATCGGTAAAAAGGAGCCCCTGCATGGCCGTCCGACGCATCGTCCCCAACCTGCATGCCGCCGACCCGGCAAGCGCCCGCGCGTTTTATGCCGACCTGCTCGATCTGGAAGTGGTGATGGACCACGGCTGGATCATCACCTTTGCCGATACGGCCAGCACGATGACGCCGCAGGTCAGCATTGCCAGCGAAGGCGGAAACGGTACGCCGGTGCCGGCGCTGTCAGTGGAAGTGGACGATGTGGATGCGGTGCATGCGCGGGCTGTCTCGTTGGGCCTGGAAATCGTCTACCCGCTTGTTGACGAGCCCTGGGGCGTGCGGCGCTTTTACGTGCGCGATCCGTTCGGCAACGTGGTCAACATCCTGGCGCACCGTTGACAACACGGGCGGCAGAACAAAAACGCCCGCATGCCGAATGGGCGATGCGGGCGCGGCAATGCCGGCTAACAGCTACCGGTGATTGCCGTTGTGGGTGCGCTTGTCCTGGTGTGCGTTCGCGTTCTTGTCCTTGTCCTTGTCCTTGTCGACAACGCGGGTGATACCGCCCGTGGCGGGCGGATCACTGGCCGGGAACGTGTCTTCCACGGCCGTTTCCACCAGTTCCTCACGCTTTTCTGCGTGCGGATGCTTCTCTTTCTTGCCCTTCTCCATGGCGCCCTCCTGTTTCAAGCGTGGCTGACGACACGCAAGCGAATGGCGTGCCCGGCCGCGCTCAGTACTCTTCCCAGTACGGACGCGAGCCGTAGTACTCATGCACGGACTGGGCCCACGTCGGGTCGGCCATCGTGGGCCAGCTGTCCTTGTCGAAACCCGGAGCCGCTTCAAGGCGATCCTTGTTGGCGTCGAGCACGAAGCACTTGCGGTCAACGTCCAGTGACATGGCGCTCCACGGCACGGCAAAGAGCTTGTCGCCAATACCGAGGACGCCGCCCACCGACATCACCGCATAGGCGATCCGGCCGCGCTGCACGTCGAGCATGATGTCGGTGATCTTGCCGAGGTCTTCTCCATTGAGATTGACGACGCGATCGCCCTCCAGCGTATCGGCGGCCATCAGCTCCGGGCCCGGGCCGGCCGAATCCGTATCGGCACGCCCAATGATGCGCATGCGTACACCCGCGGTGGTTCCTACACCGGTGCCAGTGCCGGTGCCCAGCGCGGTGCCGGTTGTCGTGGTTTGCATAGCAGTTACCTCCCATCAATCAGTTGACGTTCAGGATGATGTGCGGCGGCCACGCATCTGCGCGGCGTCTGTCGCACGCAATCACCTGTGTCAGCACGAAGCTTGCCTGCGGCACGTCGCCCGCAAAGGCGCGCGTGCGGCATGGCGCTTGCTCGACGGTTCGGCGGATTCAAACAAGAACCCCTTACCGGAGAGCCCCATGAACAAGGCTGAAATCCCTGTGGCGCAGCGCGCCGTGCTGTCGATGCTGCTGGACGATCACCGCGAGGTGAAAAAACTCTTCAAGACGTTCCAGCAAGAGAAAGACAAAGCGGCCTGCGAGCAAATCGTGCGCGAAGCATGTGAAAAGTTGACCGTGCACACGCAGCTTGAAGAAGAGGTGTTCTACCCGTTCGTGCGCGACAACGGCGGCGAAGCGTTCAAGGACCTCGTCGACGAAGCCGTGGTCGAGCACGCCACCGCCAAGGACCTGATCAAGCAGTTGAGCGGCATGCACGCGGGCGACGATCTGTTCGCGGCCAAATTCACGGTGCTGGCCGAGTACGTTTCACACCACGTGGAGGAAGAAGAGACCGAACTCTTTCCCAAGCTGGTCCGTCAGCACGTCGACCTGACGCCGCTGCAGGAGCCCATGACCGCGCGCAAGGAAGCGCTGCTCGCCGAGACCACGAGCTGACGACCCACCACCTGATACTGGACAGAAACCATGCAAGCCACCGTCAGCGACTTCCTCGTCGCCCGCCTGTATGACTGGGGTGTGCGGCGCATCTTTGGCTATCCCGGGGACGGCATCAACGGCATGTTCGGTGCACTGCAGCGGGCCGGCGGCAAGATCGAGTTCGTGCAGGTGCGGCATGAAGAAATGGCCGCCTTCATGGCCTCTGCACACGCCAAGTTCACCGGTGAGCTGGGCGTGTGCATGGCAACGTCCGGGCCGGGTGCGACGCACCTCATCACGGGGCTGTACGACGCGCGGCTCGACCACATGCCGGTGCTGGCGATTACCGGGCAGCAGGCGCGCACGGCAGTCGGTGGGCATTACCAGCAGGAGGTCGATCTGGCGGCGATGTTCCGCGACGTGGCCGGCGCGTTTGTCCACCAGGCCAGCATGCCGGCGCAGGTGCGGCATCTGCTGGATCGCGCGGTGCGCATCGCCATCGGGCAACGCCGGGTGACGGCGCTCGTGCTGCCGAACGATCTGCAGGAAATGCCCTACACCGAACCGCCGCGTGCGCACGGCACGGTGCACTCGGGCGTGGGCTACAGCGCGCCGAGCGTGATCCCGCAAGCCGCCGACCTGGAGCGCGCGGCGGACATCCTCAACAGCGGCCGCCGGGTGGCGATGCTCGTAGGCGCTGGCGCACTCGGAGCCAGTGCAGAAGTGGCAGCGGTGGCGGAAACGCTGGGCGCGGGCGTGGCCAAGGCGCTGCTTGGCAAGGCCGTCCTGCCCGACGAATTGCCCTATGTGACAGGCGCCATCGGGCTGCTGGGCACCGAGCCAAGCTGGGAGCTGATGAACCATTGCGACACGCTGCTGATGATCGGCTCCGGCTTTCCTTATGCGGAGTTCCTGCCCAAGGAAGGCCAGGCGCGCGGCGTGCAGATCGACCTCGACCCCGGCATGCTCGGGCTGCGCTATCCGATGGAAGTCAACCTCGTGGGCGACAGCGCACAGACGCTGCGAGCACTGCTGCCGCTGCTCCAGCGCAAGACCGATCGCTATTGGCCCGAACGCATTGCCCGCTGGAATGGAAGCTGGTGGAAGACGCTGGAAGACCGCGCGCTGCAACCGGCCTACCCCGTCAACCCGCAGCGCGTGTTCTGGGAACTGTCACCCAAGCTGCCGGACAACGTGATCGTCACCAGCGATTCCGGCACGTGTGCCAACTGGTATGCGCGCGACCTGAAGTTCAAGCCCGGCATGATGGGCTCGCTGTCGGGCGGGTTGGCATCGATGGGGGCGGCCGTACCGTATGCAATTGCCGCCAAGTTTGCGCACCCGGAGAGACCCGTCATTGCATTCGTCGGCGACGGCGCCATGCAGATGAACAACATGGCCGAACTCATCACCGTGTCGAAATATTGGAAGCGCTGGAAGTCTCCCAAGTGGATCTGCATGGTGCTCAACAACCAGGACTTGAACGAAGTCACCTGGGAGCAGCGCGTGATGGAAGGCGACCCGAAGTTCCCGGCCTCACAGGACATCCCTGACGTGCCGTATCACCGCTTTGCCGAGTTGATCGGCCTGAAGGGCATCTACGTGGACAACCCCGACCAACTGGCCGGCGCGTGGGACGAAGCACTCAACGCAGACCGGCCCGTGGTGCTGGAAGTGAAGACCGACCCCGATGTGCCGCCGCTGCCGCCGCACGTCACGCTGCAGCAGGCGCGCAACTTTGCGACGGCACTGGCGTACGGCGACCCGGATGCGAGCGGCGTACTGCGCGGGACGGCGCGTCAGGTGTTGTCAGCGTTGTTTCCGGTGCATAAGGAGAAGGAGTGAGGTGGGGGGCTCAAGCTTCACGACGATTCGCTGATCTCTTGTCCTGCGTGTCTTAATCGGTGGTGCTTGCTGCCAGCACACACAGCGTGCGGCATCGCGGGTTGTAAGCGGTCAGGCACCAGATGCCCCACCATTCCTTTCCCGCATCAAAGTAGTCACTCCACGCGCTGCGCTCGGGCGCTTCGTCAGGGTTGCCTACCCAGTCGGCGACGTCGAGTTCGTCATCCGGGAGAAGGCACAGCATCGCGAGCCAATCCCGGAAGTCTTTCGCACCGAGCTTCGTCCCATAAGGCGGATCAAGGAAAGCGCGTTCCAACACCCCGCCTTCTTCCATCAGCGCCCGAACTTCAGACACGTCGAGGCTCCTGGGGCAAGCGCGGTCCAGATGGACGTCTTGGGCCGGCCATCCGAGTTGCGCGAACAAGCCGGCAAGCGCCTGGCGGTGAATCTCAATGCCTGGCGCATCCGACCCCTCAACGCGATACAGCTCGAAGTCGAAGACGCAGCGGGCTTGCGCCAAGTGCTGGCGCATCGCTTCAAGCTCTGGACCCTTAACACGCGTCAGCATGCTCGATCCTCCTAGCCCTTCACACACACCACCTGCCGCAGCGTGTGAACAATCTCCACCAAATCCGCCTGCGCGGCCATCACGTGGTCGATGTCCTTGTAGGCCATCGGGATCTCGTCGATCACGTCGGCGTCTTTACGGCATTCCACGTGGGCCGTGGCGCGGATCTGGTCATCGACCGTGAAGCGCTTCTTGGCCTGCGTGCGACTCATGGTGCGGCCGGCGCCGTGGCTGCACGAACAGAACGCCTCTTCGTTACCGAGCCCGCGCACGATGAAGCTCTTCGCCCCCATCGAACCCGGAATGATCCCGAGCTGCCCCTTCTGGGCCGATACCGCGCCCTTGCGCGTCACCAGCACCTCGCGACCGAAGTGGGTTTCGCGCTGCACGTAGTTGTGGTGGCAGTTCACCGCTTCCACGTCGGCCGCGAACGGCTTGGTGATGACCTTGCGCGCGGCCGCAATCACGTTCTGCATCATCGTGGCGCGGTTGCGGCGCGCGTAGTCCTGCGCCCAGCCAACGGCTTCGACGTAATCGTTGAAGTGCTCGCTGCCTTCTTCAAAGTACGCCAGGTCGCGGTCCGGCAGGTTGGCGATGTGCTGTCGCATATCGGCCTGTGCCAGTTCAATGAACAGGTTGCCGATGGCGTTACCCACGCCGCGCGAACCCGAGTGCAGCATGAACCAGACGCGCTGCTCCTCGTCCAGGCAAACCTCGATGAAGTGGTTGCCCGTACCGAGCGTTCCCAGGTGCTTGTGGTTGTTCGTCTTGTTCAACTTGGGGTATTTGTCGGTGATGCGCTTGAAGCCATCGGCCAGCTCACCCCACATCGCATCGACGGTTTCCGGCGGCGTGTTCCAGGCCCCCTTGTCGCGCGGGCCCGGCGTACGGCCGTGCGGCACCGCCGCTTCAATGGCGCTGCGCAGCCCGTGCAGGTTGTCGGGCAAATCAGCCGCCGTGAGCGTCGTACGCGCGGCCATCATCCCGCAACCGATATCCACGCCGACGGCCGCCGGAATGATCGCGCCCTGCGTCGGGATCACGCTGCCGATGGTCGAACCCTTACCCAGGTGCACATCCGGCATCACTGCCAGGTGCTTGAAGATGTACGGCATCTTGGCCGTGTTCATCAACTGCTTGCGGGCATCGTCTTCCACCGGTACGCCGTTGGTCCACAGCTTGATGTCGGCGCCGTTGTCGACGTGAAGCACTTGATACGGTTTCATGGTCTGCAAAAATTCCGGCGCACTGCATTGCGCACCCGCCCGCATGATGGCACGCCACATCTGTGCCACCCACCCTCCGACCATGATCCGTTCCTCGTGCTGGCCGTGGATCACGGCAGCCTGTCCGCAGCGGCGCGCGTGTCGAACATTCCGCCCGCAACTGCAAGCGCAACCGTCAAGCGGTTGGACGCGCCAGACAGAACCCCCCGCCCTGCCCGCATCAAGCCGCAGGCGTGCCGTGGAGGTCTGCGCTGCAGTTCGGGTGATCGTCGTTGTGGTCGTGCTCACGCAGCGCGCCTGGGATGCCGGTACCAGCCAAGCCATCGGCTGCCAGCCATGCCGCAGTGGCCGCCGCGGCGCGGTCGATGAGTTCTCCACAGCGGGCGTAGTCGTAGGGCGAGACGTCGAGCGGGCACAGCGGTGGCACCACGGCAATCGGCACCTGCCCTGCCCAGCGTTCCAGGTCTTGCACAAGCTGACGCGCAACCAGCAGTGACAAGGCATTCAACGCATGCTCGATGGCGCTGCGCGGAGCACGACGGTCGGCACAGGCAAACCCCGCGGGCAATACGACGACACGTGTGGCGCCCAGCCGGATGGCCGCGGAGACGGGCGTGTTGTTGGCGACGCCCCCGTCGATCAATAGGCGATCACCAATGCGCACCGGCGGAAACACGCCCGGAATGGCGGCGCTGGCGAGCACGGCTGGCACGATGGCGCCGGAGGACAGCACCACCTCGGCGCCCGTGCGCATGTCGGTGGCCACAACGTGCAGTGGCAGCGTGGCCGCCTCCAGCAGGGTCTGCGCGAAATGCCTCGTCAGCAGGCGCTGCAGGCCAGATGCATCGACCAGGTGCTCCCGTTGCCCACCCAGGAGCCCCAGCATGCTGAACATCGCCCGCCAGGACCACGGCATCACGTCGGCACGTCGCACACCGCGCCATAGCGCCTCGAGCTGGGCAGTGCCCGCCGCGTGCGGGTTGCACGCAAAAAAGGCTGCGTTGATGGCACCCGCCGAGGCACCCACCACCATGTCCGGGACCACGCCGGAGGCCACCAGCTCGCGCAGCATGCCGGCCTCGATGGCACCAAGACTGCCGCCGCCGGCAAAGACAAACGCCGTTCGTTCCACTCTGTCCATGATCAATGCCGCGTTGCAGCAAGGAGTCCCAACTGGTCAATCAAGGGACGACTGGAACTAGAGTAGGTCTGCCCCGCCGTTGCGGCTAGTCAGGTCGATTGGCGCCGATCAGCGAGCTTGCCGCGCAGCGTCTGCCATCGGCTTCCAGTGCAGAAAGCCGAACAGCAACGTCAGCAACACGCTGTCGAGCAACGGGCCCTTGTGCAGCGACACCTTCCGGAAGCAGAACACCACCTCCAACGCATGCGCCGCCAGCAACACCAAGGCCGCGACGCGCACCCAGCCGATGGCATCGGCGGACAGCGGCAGCGGCGTGGCATAGCTGGCCAGCGCGAGGCCATACACGGCGAGCAGGACAAGCTTGCTGAGGACAGTGAACATGCAGGTCTCCAAAGAGTCGGTGAATGAGTTGCCATGCAGCATACCGGCCACCCCGATCACGCCAGCCGCTTGAAACACCTGGATAGACGCCGCCCTCCACCCAGCCATGTCGGCTGCGGGCATCTGTCAGCCTGCCGCCGGGCCGAACCACCGCCGCAACGCCTCCTGCAGCCCTTGCGCCGTTCCGTCACCGACCCACGCCACATGGCCGTCAGGCCGGATCAGCACCGCGGCGGGTGCGGGCACCGTGCCGATCACCGGCAGCGACCAGGTTCCTGCATAGCGCGCGTCGACACGTCGCACGCGATCGCCCCATGGCGCAATGTCGAATGCCTCATTCGGGCCGAAGTTGAGCAGCACCGCGCGGGCCTCGTGCAGCAAGTGGAAAACGCGCACCGGGCCATCGGCGGTGTCCAGGTCAAGATCGGGCATACGGCGGCCGAGCAGCGGATGGCCATCGCCCATGTCGTAGTGAACGTCGAGCGCGGAGACCATCCCAACGAGCCGCCTGCGTGGTTCGTCCATGCGGAACAACTCGGACGTGATCTCGCTCAGCGCCTTGGAGCGCTCGTCCTGGCGGAGCAACACCACCTGCGCGAGCGTATTGCGCAACGTGCGGGCGGCAACGGGATGGCGCTCCGCGTGGTAGCTGTCGAGCAGGCTTTCGGGCGCCGTCCGTTTGATCACCGCGGCAAGCTTCCAGCCCAGATTCACGGCATCCTGCATGCCCATGTTCAGGCCCTGTCCGCCCATGGGCGGATGCACATGCGCGGCGTCGCCTGCGAGCAGCACGCGTCTGTCTCGGTAGGCCACGGCCTGACGGGCCATATCGGAAAAGCGCGAGATCCAGTTCGGGCGATGCGCACCAAAGTCGGTGCCATAGACGGCGATCAGCGCCTCGCTCAGGTCCGCCAGCGTGGGCGCGTTGTCGGTGCCGAGTTGCCGCTCCGTCAGCACCACGCGGACACACTTGCCATCTTCCATGGGCGCGACGGCGTGCCTGCCGATGGCGTCGTATTTGAAGCCAAAGGGCGGAGGCGTCTGCGTGGTGTGCACCTCGGCGATCAGCCAACTCGTCGTTGCGTCCCAGCCGGCAAACTCAATGCCGGCCGCCTTGCGAACAGCGCTGCGCCCGCCATCGCAGCCGACGAGGTATTGCGCCCGCAGCACCCCGCCATCGGACAGCGTGACGTCGGCGCCGCTGTCGTCTTGCGAGAAGCCGGCCACCTCGCGCTCGCGATAGAACGGCACGCCAAGCTCGTCGACCCACTGCGCGAGGAGGCGCTCGGTGTGGTGCTGCCACAGGCCGAGCACATAGTTGTGCCGGGTAGGAAAGTCGCTGATGTCCAACGGGTTCTCGCCGAAGTGCACGACCGGATAGGTCTTGCCCTGCGAGACAAATCGCTCGGCCACACCGCGCTGGTCGAGCACCTCGATGGAACGCGCGTGCAGCCCGAGTGCGCGCACGCCAACCACATCCTGGTTGGCACGGCGCTCGACAATGGCGACGTCAATGCCGGCCAGCGCCAGTTCAGCCGCCAGCATGAGCCCCGTGGGTCCGCCGCCGGCAATCACCACCGCATGCGCGCTCATTTCGCACCTCCTGTCGGCGCCACCACGGCACGGCCCCGTGTTCCAAACGTCGAAGACATCACACGCATGTCTCACCCTCCTTTCGGTCGGTTTCAAGATGGGTGGCGATGCTACTGCGCCCGCCGGGGCTTCCCGCAAGCCCCAGGGGCCGCGGTATACTTGAGGCAACGGTGGAGCGAATGCTTGTCTGGCGAAGCGCACACCATGAAAAAAGGCCGTCCCGAAGGACGGCCTTTTCTGTTTCTGCGCCTGCCGAAACTTATTCGACAGTCACCGATTTCGCGAGGTTACGCGGCTTGTCGACGTCGGTGCCGCGCGCCAGTGCCGTGTGATACGCCAGCAACTGCAGCGGGACCACGTGCAGGATCGGCGAGAGCTGGCCGTAATGCTCCGGCATGCGAATCACCTGGATGCCATCGCTCGACTGGATCTGCGTATCGGCGTCAGCAAACACGTACAGCTTGCCGCCGCGCGCGCGCACTTCCTGGATGTTCGACTTCAGCTTTTCGAGCAGCGCGTCGTTCGGGGCAACGGTCACGACCGGCATCTGCTCGGTCACAAGCGCCAGCGGGCCGTGCTTGAGTTCACCGGCGGGGTAGGCCTCGGCGTGGATGTACGAGATTTCCTTGAGCTTGAGCGCGCCTTCCAGGGCGATCGGGTAGTGCAGACCGCGACCGAGGAACAGTGCGTTCTCGCGGCGGGCAAACTCTTCCGACCACGCGATGATCTGCGGCTCCAGCGCCAGCACGGCGTTCAGCGCCGACGGCAGGTGACGCAGATGCCGCAGCGCATCTTCTTCCTGCTCCGCGTTCAGATGACCGCGCAGCTTGGCGAACGTCAGTGCCAGCATGTACAGCGCGGCAAGTTGCGTGGTGAACGCTTTGGTGGACGCCACGCCAATCTCGGTGCCCGCGCGCGTGAGGAACTTGAGCTGCGTCTCGCGCACCATGGCGCTGGTCGCCACGTTGCAGATGGCGAGCGTATGCGTGTGGCCCAGTTCGCGTGCGTGACGCAGTGCGGCCAACGTGTCGGCGGTTTCGCCCGATTGCGAGATCACGACGACCAGCGCGTTCGGATTGGGCACCGTCTCGCGGTAGCGGTACTCGCTGGCGACTTCCACCTGTGTCGGAATCTTGGCGATCGATTCGAGCCAGTACTTGGCCGTGCAGCCCGAGTAGTAGCTCGTGCCGCACGCCAGGATCAGCACGCTGTCGACCTTGGGCAGCACCGCAGCCGCCTCGGGGCCAAACAGGTCCGGCCCAAACCCTTGCACGCCTTCAAGCGTGTCGCCCAGGGCGCGCGGCTGCTCGAAGATTTCCTTCTGCATGAAGTGGCGGAAGGGGCCGAGTTCCACGGCCGCGGCGTAGGTGCCGACTTCCTTCACTTCACGCTCGACGATCTTGTCGTGGGCATCGGCCACGGTGAAGCCGTCGCGGGTGATTTCCACCACGTCGCCTTCTTCCAGGTAGGCCATGCGGCTGGCGGTGCCGGCCACGGCCAGCGCGTCCGACGCCAGGAACGATTCGTTCTCGCCAATCGCCACCACCAGCGGCGAGCCGGCGCGCGCGCCCACCACCACGTCGGGGTTGTCACGGGCAAACACGGCAATCGCATAGGCGCCGTGCAGGCGCTTGACCGACGCACGCACCGAGGCGAACAGGTCGCCGCGCGTGGCGCTGCTCGGGTACGTGTAGGCCTGGTGGATCAGGTGCGCGACGACTTCGGTATCCGTCTGCGATTCAAAGCCGTAGCCGACAGCCTTGAGCTCTTCGCGCAGCGACTCGTAGTTTTCGATGATGCCGTTGTGCACCAGGGCGATGGTGTCGCCCGAGAAGTGCGGGTGCGCGTTGACCGTGTCCGGCCGGCCATGCGTGGCCCAGCGCGTGTGCGCGATGCCGATCGCGCCATCCAGGTGGCTCGTCTGTGCCTGGGCATCCAGATCGGCCACGCGCGAAACGGTGCGCGCCCGCTGCAGCTGGCCGTCACGCTGCACAGCGACGCCGCAGGAGTCATAGCCGCGATATTCCAGGCGGCGCAGGCCTTCGATCAGGACGGGAACGATATTGCGCGTGGAAACCGCGCCAACGATACCGCACATGTTGATTTCTCCAGTTGGGGTGTGGCAGCACGTTGAATGTGCGCCGCACTCGGTAATTCAGTATCGATGCTCGTGCGCCGAAGCGGCATCCGCTGTTCGGCGCAGGAGAAACCCTGTCAGCCTGCCTTCTTTTGCTTGACCGGGCGCTGCCAGCTGTCGATGGTGACCTGCCGCGCCCGCGAGACCGTCAGCTTGCCCTCGGGCGCATCCTTGGTCAGCGTGGTGCCGGCGCCCAGCGTCGCGCCCTTGCCCACTCGCACCGGCGCCACGAGCTGCGTATCGGAACCGATGAAGGCGTCGTCTTCGATGATGGTGCGGAACTTGTTCGCGCCATCGTAATTGCACGTGATGGTGCCCGCGCCGATGTTGACGCGCGAGCCCACCGTCGCGTCGCCCACGTAGGCAAGGTGATTGGCCTTGCTGTGCGCCGCGACCTGGCTGTTCTTCACCTCGACAAAGTTGCCGATGTGCACGTCTTCGGCCAGCTCGGTGCCCGGGCGCAGCCGCGCGTACGGGCCAATGCGCGAGTCGGCGCCCACCTTGGCACGCTCGATGTGGCAGAACGGCAGGATCTCGGCGCCGGCCTCGATCACCGCATCGCGGATCACCGCATTGGCGCCGATGCGTACGCCATCAGCCAGCGTCACATCGCCCTCGAAGATGCAGTTGACGTCGATCACCACGTCGCGGCCGCACGTGAGCTTGCCGCGCACGTCGATGCGTGCCGGGTCGATCAGCGTCACGCCATCTTCCAGCAGTTGCTGCGCGAGGTTGCGCTGGTGAATGCGCTCCAGCTCCGCCAGCTGCACCTTGCTGTTCACGCCCAGCGTTTCCCACTCGGCCAGCGGGTGGGCAGACGTGATGGGCACGCCTTCGCTGGCGGCACGCTCGATCACGTCGGTCAGGTAGTACTCGCCCTGCGCATTGTCGTTGGACAGCGTCGCCAGCCAGTTCTTGAGCTTGGCCGTCGGGCACACCAGGATGCCGGTGTTCACCTCATGGATGGCGAGCTGCGTTTCGTTGGCGTCTTTCTGCTCGACGATGCGCGTGATGCGGCCGGCGGCGTCGCGCACGATGCGGCCGTAGCCGGTCGGGTCGCCCAGGTGCACGGTCAGCACGCCCAGGTGGTCATTGCCGGCGGCGCCCACCAGGGCGCTCAGCGTTTCGGCGCGGGTGAGCGGCACATCGCCGTAGAGCACCAGGGTGGGCACGCTCTCGTCGAGCTGGTCAACGGCCTGCATGACGGCGTGGCCCGTGCCAAGTTGCTTGTCTTGCGTGGCGAAGGCGATATCGGGCGCGCCGACCATCTCGCGCACCCGATCGCCGCCATGACCGACGACCACCACCAGCCGCGTCGGCGACATGGTGCGCGCGGTTTCAATGACATGCGCCAGCAGCGGTTTGCCGGCCAGGGGGTGCAGCACTTTCGGCAGGGCAGAGCGCATGCGTTTGCCCATGCCTGCAGCCAGGATGACGATATTCACAAGGAGGTTCCTAGAGTGACTCGAAGCGATAGCCTGCGACGGGTTGCCGGCGCCGGAAACGGCTGCCTGAAACCCACCGCCCGCCACCTCCCCTCAGGATGGCCGGACCGCCTGCAAACCCTTCTGCGGGGCGCTTTTGCGGCGTATAAGACACAGATGCAAAAATTCTAGCATGGGCCCCACCCTCCCCCTGAACCGGTCAAACGGTGGAATTGTTGCAACGACGCCATTACCGAGACGGTTAGCCCGCCCGCCGGTCAGGCGGATGGCGGACACCCGGCGTGGCGCGCCGGAGCGGATTTGGGCAGCGTACGCCGCCCGTGTGACGCGGGCCGCGCTCAGCTTGCGGCTGCCTCGCCGGGCACGGCTTGGTCGGAGGGCGTGTCCCCAGGCTTGCGCTCAAACCGCACGAACTCGATGCGATCGTCATGCGAGCCGGCAAACACCAGCGGGGCCTGGTCGTAGGCGGTCTGGCCGAATAGCGCGTCTTCACCGATCTTCGCCAAACCCGTGGTCAGGCCGTTGAAGTCGAACAGATCGGTATCAGCCAGGTGCGACGGCACCACGTTTTGCAGCGCCGCGAAGATGTTGTCGATGCGGCCCGGCGTCTGGCGCTCCCACTCCAGCAGCATCTCCTTGACCTTCTTGCGTTGCAGGTTTTCCTGCGAGCCGCAGAGGTTGCACGGGATGATCGGGAATTCCATCGCGCGGGCGTAGGAGGCGATCTCCTTCTCTGCGCAGTAGGCCAGCGGGCGGATGACGATGTGCTCGCCGTTGTCGGTGGCCAGCTTGGGGGGCATCGACTTCATCTTGCCGCCAAAGAACATGTTCAGGAAGAACGTGTTGACGATGTCGTCGCGGTGGTGGCCCAGCGCGATCTTGTTGGCGCCCAGTTCCTTGGCGGTGCGGTAGATCACGCCGCGGCGCAGGCGCGAGCACAGTGAGCACGTCGTCTTGCCCTCGGGCACCTTCTCCTTGACGATCGAATACGTGTCCGCCTCGACGATCACATATTCCACGCCCAGCTTCTTCAGGTAGTTGGGCAGCACCTCTTCCGGAAAGCCCGGCTGCTTCTGGTCGAGGTTCATCGCAATCAGCTTGAAGTCGACCGGCGCGCGCTTCTGCAGCGCCATCAGCACCGACAGCATCGTGTACGAATCCTTGCCGCCAGACAGGCACACGAGGATGGTGTCGCCGTCTTCGATCATCTTGAAGTCGCCGATGGCGCGGCCCACCTGCGACTGCAGACGGGTTTCGAGGCGGTGGAAATTATTGGAAAACGTCATGGCATCTCGACCCCGCCAGCGCTGAATAATGGCCGGACGGGCGTCAAATCGTGAGGAAAATCAGCATTTTAGCGCGCGCGGAGCGCCGTCTGCAGGGTCGCGCGAACAGGCCTAGAATCGTTTGCCTATCTTCTGCTCGATGGAAACGAACCCCATGACGACAGCAATGCGGATTCTAGTGCTTGGCGCCGGCGGCACCGGCGGCTATTTCGGCGGCCGGCTCGCCCAGGCGGGCGCAGACGTGACCTTCCTGGTGCGGCCGGCACGCGCGGCGCGGTTGCGCGAACACGGTCTCGTGATTCGCAGCCCGCACGGCGATGCACAATTACCCGTGCAGAGCATCACCGCAGACCAGGCCGCGGCTTGGGGCCGTGCAGACTTGGTGCTGCTGAGCTGCAAGGCCTACGACCTGGAAGACGCCATCACCGCGATCCGCCCCGTGGTGGGCGAGCGCACGGTGGTGCTGCCGGTGCTGAACGGGCTGGCGCATCTGGAACGGCTTGATGCCGCGTTTGGTGAATCGCGCGTGCTCGGTGGGCTGTGCCACATCAGTGCGACAAGCGCGCCGGACGGGGCGGTGCTGCACCTGAGCAACGGCCAAGGCCCCGCCGTGCACTCAATCACGTTCGGCGAGCGCACGCCGCATGCGCCGCGCGAGCGCACCGAGGCAATCCGCGACGTGTTTGCCACGGCCAACTTTGACTCCGTGCTGGCTGACAACGTCATGCAAGACATGTGGGAGAAATTCACCTTCCTCACTTCGCTGGCCGCGATGACTTGCCTGATGCGGGCGACGGTAGGCGAGATTGTCGCCACGGACGAGGGCGCTGCGTTGAACGAGGCGATGTTCATGGCGTGCGAGCGCGTGGCTGCGGCGTCGGGGTATCCGAATCGGCAGGCTGCGCGCGAACGCGGGCTCAATGTGCTGACGCAGGCTGGGTCACCGCTGACGGCATCGATGCTGCGGGACCTGGAGAGTGGTGCGCGCGTTGAGGCGGATCACATCGTGGGGGACATGCTGCGCCGCGGGCGAGCGTTGGGGACGGATGTTTCGCTGCTGCGGGTGGCGTTTGCGCATTTGCAGGCTTATCAGCAGCGGTTGTTGCGGCCTGCGGCTGGCTGAGCGTTTGTTTTTTTGCGCGTTGGGTTCACGCCTGTTTCATCCCCTGCCGGGGCTGACTCACTTTCTTTGTCTTGCCAAAGAAAGTAAGCAAAGAAAGGCGCGCCCGAGATGGCGAAAGACTCCTTGAATTTATGTCGCAGGGAGGGAGGGGAGGCAAACTCGCTGCGCTCAGACAGGCCTCCCCTCTTTTTCCTCCCTGCAACAGAAATTCAAGGCGCCATCTAGGGCAGGGTACGGCCAAACCATCTGAACGGCGGTGTTGCCGACTTGGCTTGCTTTGTCGGTTGCCTATTGCCAACCTCCACCCAGCGCCTGCATCAGCGCTGCAGAGTCCAGCAACCGATCCGCTTGGCTCTGTACCTGCTGCAGCGTGGCTTGGTCGACCTGGCGTTGGGCGTCCAGCAACGTTAGCGTGCTAATGCCGCCTGCGGCGTGGCGGGCTTCGGCGGCGCGCAGGGTCTGTTGCGCCTGGTCGGTTGCCAGCGCTCTGGCCTGCAGCGTTTGGGCGTCGTTGTGCACGGCGTGCAGGGCGTCGGCCACTTCCTGCAAGCCTTGCAATACGGCTTGCTTGTAGGCGGCGCCGGCTGCATCGTAGGCGGCTTCGGCTTCGCGCTTTTTGGCGCGCAGAGTGCCGCCGTGGAAGATCGGTTGCGTGAGCCCCGCACCAAGGTTCCAGATGCTTGACCCGGCGCCAAGGAGGTTGCGGAAGCTGGTGGTTTCCGAACCCAGCCCTGCGGACAGGGTGATGCGCGGGAACAGGTTGGCCGTGGCCACGCCCACGTTGGCGCTGGCTTCATGCCACACCGCTTCGGCGGCGCGAATGTCGGGGCGGCGCTGCGCGAGCGTGGATGGCAGCGACACCGGCAGCGGGTCGGGCAGATGCAGCGCGTCGAGCGACGGCAGGTCCGGCAACCCGGCACCGGGTTCGCGGCCCAACAATATCGATAGACGATGCCGCTGCTGCGCAGCCTGCTGCATGAGCGGTGGCAGCGTGGCATCGGTCTGCGCGACGAGCGTGCGCTGCGAGAACGCATCGACCTGCGCGACGCCGCCGAGGCTGAGGCGGCGCTCGGTGATCTCCAACTGCCTGCGCTGCTCGGCCGCCAATCGCTGCGTGGCCGCAATCTGCGCATCCAGCGCGGCAATCCGCACCGCCGCCGTCACCACATTGCCGGCCAGCGACAGGCGCGCCGCCTCCATTTCATAACGTTGCGTATCGAGCTGCGCGCGCGATGCCTCAAGCGCGCGTCGCACGCCGCCAAAGATATCCAGCGCATACGACACCGACAGCGACGCCGAATACAACGTGAACGGCCCCGGCTTGGGCGTATTGAACCCGAACGCCTCGGGGTTGATCTGCTGACGCACGGCCGACACGGTGCCATCCACCGACGGCATCACATAGCCGAACTGCGCCTCGGCTTCGGCCTGCGCCTGACGCAAGCGCGCCTCCGCCTGCACGACAGACGGGCTCGCGCGCAACGCCTCGTCCACCAGCGCATCCAGCGCGGGCGATTGGAACAGGTGCCACCAATCGGCCGGCACGTTGGCATCGACCAGATGCTGCACCTCGCCGCCAACGACGGGGGCGGACGCGGTTTCCCGCGACACAGGCTGCGCGGAATAGCCCGCGGCCGCAGGCCCGCCCGGCGTCTTGAAGTCGGGACCGACGGCACAGCCGCTCACGGTCAGCGCGGCGATCAACACTGCCCCAGCCGCCCGCTCACCACCCACCAACGCACGCCCCAACGCCAGCAAACGCGACCAGACGGTTTGGCCGTACCTTGCCCTAGATGGCGCCTTGAATTTCTGTAAGCGGGCGGAAAAAAGAACGGGAACTGTCTGAGCGCAGCGAGTTTTCCCGTTCTCCGCCCGGTTATGAAAATCCAAGGGGAAGTCGCCATCTCGGGCGCGCCTTTCTTTGCTTACCTTTCTTTGGCAAGACAAAGAAAGTAAGTCGGCCCCGGCAGGGGACGAAACAAGGGATGTACCACCAGCGTCAGCGCGTCGAATCCACAGCGTCCACATAGCCACCTCAATCCAACGTCTTGCGATAAAACCGCAACGCAATCCCCAACACCACCACCGTAAACACCATCAGCGGCCAAATGCTCGGCCACAGCTCAAACCAACCGTTGCCCTTGAGCAGGATGCCGCGCGTGAGCCGGTTGAAGTACGTCATCGGCAGCAGGTTGCCAATCGCCTGCGCCCAGTTGGGCATGCCCACGAAGGGAAACATGAAACCCGAGAGCAGGATGTTCGGCAGGAAGTAGAAGAAGGTCAGTTGCGTCGCCTGCAGCTGATTCTGTGCGAGCGACGACAGCGTGATCCCTACCGTCAGGCTCGCCACGATAAACAGCAGTGCCGATACGTAGACCATCCACACGCTGCCGACAAACGGCACGTGGAAAACGAAGAACGCCATCAGCAGAATGATGGTCACCTGCACCAGCCCGATGAAGATGTACGGAACGATCTTGCCCGTCATCACCTCCAGCGGATGCACCGGCGTGGCGAGCAGGTTTTCCATCGTGCCGCGCTCGCGCTCGCGCGTCATGGCCAAGCCCGTCATCATCACCATGGTCATCGTCAGGATGGTGCCCATCAAACCGGGGATGATGTTGTACTGCGTGATGCCTTCCGGGTTGTAGAGCTTGTGGATGCGCACATCGAACGGCGGCGCCGCGCCGCTCGCGCCTCCTGCCAGCGGTGACAACGCGCCCTTCATATCCTTGCTGACAACGCCCTGCACCAGTTGCGAGAGCGAGGCCACGGCCAGGCCGGTCGCGGCGGGATCAGTGGCGTCGGCCTCCACGAGCAGCGAGGGCTTCTCGCCGCGCACGAGCTTGCGCGTGAAGTCCGGCGGGATCGATACGACAAACTGAAGCTGGCCTTTGGCCAACGCCTCGCGCCCGGCGGTTTCGTCCGGCAGCGTGGTCGCCAAGTCGAAGTAATCAGAGTTGCGCATGCTGGCCAGGAAGCTGCGCGTGAACTCGCTCTGGTCGGCCGCGATCACGCCGGTCAGCAGGTGCTTCGGATCGGCGTTGATGGCAAAGCCGAACAGGAACAGCTGCATGATCGGAATGCCGATCATCATGGCGAACGTCACGCGGTCGCGGCGCAGCTGCAGAAACTCCTTGAGCACCACGCTCCACCAGCGCACCAGTGAGAATCGATTGCCGTCTGGCTTCATGGCTGCGCTCCGTAGTTGTCTGAGGAGCGCTTCATCATGTGGATGAACACGTCTTCGAGGCCGGTGTTGATCGGCTCGGCGCGCATGCCGGATTCTCCGGCAAGCTTGCGCAACGTGCCCTCCAGCGCTTGTGCATCCGCGCCGGTCACGTGCAGCACCGACCCAAACGCGACGGTCTGATCCACGCCCGGCTGCCCCTCAAGCTTGCGGCCCAGCTCTACCAGATTGCCGCCTGAGATCGACCACGTCGACAGGTGCTGCCCGGCAATCACTTCATCGGCGGTGCCTTGTGCGAGCAGCTCGCCATACGCGATGTAGGCAAGCTTGTGGCAGCGTTCGGCCTCATCCATGTAGTGCGTGCTGACGAGCACCGAGATGCCCTCCGCCGCCAGACGGTGCAACTCTTCCCAGAAATCGCGGCGGGCTTTCGGGTCGACGCCGGCGGTGGGTTCATCGAGCAGCAGCAGTTCGGGCTTGTGGAGCATGCACGCGGCCAGCGCCAGGCGTTGCTTCCAGCCGCCCGACAGCGAGCCCGCCAGTTGCTTGGCGCGCGAGGCCAGTCCGAGATGTTCCAGCGCGTGGTCCACCACCTCGCGCCGATTCGGCATCTCGTACAGGCGAGCAACGAAGTCCAGGTTCTCGCGAATGGACAGATCGTCCCAGTACGAAAACCGCTGCGTCATGTATCCGACGCGCCGCTTGATCTGCGCCGACTGCTTGAGGATGTCGTAACCCAGGCACGAGCCACTGCCGCTGTCGGGCGTCAGCAGCCCGCACATCATGCGGATCGACGTGGTCTTGCCGCTGCCGTTGGGGCCGAGGAACCCAAAGATCTCACCGCGCGCAACCTGCATGGAGAGATCTTTCACAACGTGTTTGTCGCCAAAGTGCTTGTTCAGGCCATGCACGTCGATGGCGTAGTCGCCGTTGCGTGTGTGCGGCTGGCTGTCGTGGCTGGCGGCGCTCATGGCAGCGTGACCTCCACGGGCTGGCCCGGGCGCAGCTTCGGGCCATCGGCCGCGGCGGGCCGGGCTTCCACCATGAAGACGAGCTTGTCGCGCGTCGTGTTGCTGTAGATGACGGGCGGGGTGTATTCGGCTTCGGTCGCAATGTACGTAACCGTAGCGTTGATGTCGGCCGCGCAGCCATCGCAGTGCAGGCGCGCAGTTTGCCCGGGCTTGAGCGCGCCCACCAAGCCTTGCGGCACGAAGAAGCGCACTTTCACGTTGGCCGGCGGCAGCATGCGCACCACGGGGCTGCCGGCGCCGACCCACTCGCCTTCGCGATACAGCGTGTCGAACACGAGGCCACCCTGCGTAGCCTTCTGCGCCTTTTGATCCAGCCGCCATTGGGCTTGCGCCACCGCCGCACGCGCCGCTTCCACCTGCGCAGATTGCGCGCGGATCTGGTCATTGCGCGCCGGCAACTGGGCAATGCGCAACTGGTTGGTCAATTCACGCACGCGCTGCGCGTTCGACTGTGCGGTCGAGCGGCTAGCATCGAGCTGCGATTGCGCGATACCACCAGCGCGGAACTGCGCCTCGTCTCGCGCGAGCTGCGTCGATGAGAGCTTGTCCGCCGCCACGGCTTGCGCCAGTTGCGCGCGCACCGCATCCACCTCCGGCACACGCTTGCCGACATTCAGATCGGCGAGTTGGGCTTCGGCGCCTTGCAACTGCGCGGCTGCCTGCTGGCGGGCCGCCGTCTCATCCACCGATTCCAGCGCGAAGAGCGGCGCCCCAGCGTTGATACTCTGCCCACGCTGCACGCCAAGATGTTCGAGCCGCCCGCCCACGGGCGACGCCACGTAGACGAACTCGCCTTCCACATAGCCCTGGTAGGTGTGGTTGTCTTGTTTGGCGCAACCCGCCAGGGCCATCGCTGCGGCCGATGCCACCGCAAACCACCCTGCCCTGCCGATGCACAACGCTTGCCGCATACCGCCCTCCGCGGGATTCGATTGATGCGATTGATTCGATTGCCTGCCGTGTTCGCCTACTTGCGCCCCTTGCTCTTTGGCTTGGGTTTCGGCTTCGCTTTCTTGCCGGCGCCGCCTTCAGGCGCCGCGACGGGGCCGATGCCGTGCAGCAGCAGCGCGGCAACGTGCCGGCCGATGTCCTCGTCGCTCACCCGATCCGCCAGGGGCAGGCGGCCCCAGAGCGCGCGCGTCGCCAGCGGCAGCATCGCCAGGCCGATCAACGACACCATCACCAGCGGCGGCTGCAGTGCTGCGTTCACCGCGCCCGCCGCTTGTGCGCGGGCAATGCGATCAACCAGCAATGTGGCGCGCTCCAGCGCGATGCGCGCGAACACACGCTCGCGCAACTGCCCGCCTTCGCTGGCGATCTCGCGAATCCATAGCGTCGGAAACCATGGCGTGGCCGTGGCCACCGCCACCATGCGCTGCGCCACGCCGGCCACGGTCTGCGCAAGGTCGGGCAGATGCGCGTCGTCGGCGATGATCGCGAGCGCCGAGCCCGTTACCTGGTCGATCAACGGGCGGATGCGCCCCTCCACCACGGCATCGAGCAATTGATCGCGCGTCTTGAAGTGGTAATGCACCATCGGCGCCGTCACCCCGGCTTCGCGGGCGATGGCGGCGAGCGTGGTCGGGCCGACGCCGTCGCGCGCAAATAACGTGACGGCAATGTCGAGCAGGCGGTCACGAAGGTCGTCCTGTGTTGCGCCATCCGGGCGACGGGGGCGGCCTGGGCCGCGAGAGGAAGGTTTGCCGGTTGCCATGCCGCGAATATTAATTGTCGAATTAATTAATTTCAAGGCAGCAGTTTGGGCTTTGCAGATCCGACCCTGAAGATTGCGAAGGCGCGGCTAAGCGCGGGCCGCAGCTTCAAGCTGCGCCAGCCGCACAAGCAAGCGGTCTTGCGCTTCGCTCGGAAAGCTCGATGTGCGGCGCACGGCGAACACGGTATTCAGGCAGCGCCGCGCCACGATCGGGCGCACGACCTGCAGGCGCTCGCGCTCCACGGCACCCTGAATGGCATGCAGCGGCAGCACCGACCACCCCATGCCGGCCTCCACCAACGTGCTGACCTCTTCCAGGTCGGACACGTGATGTGCGCTGACGGTCGTCTCCGGCATACGCCGGAACAGCGCCTTGAACCACAGCCCGTAGACCGCGTCGGATTCGTCATAGGTGACGAAGGGCAGCGCCGCGCAATCAGCCAGCGTGCGTGGCGCACTGTGCTCACGCAATGCGTGGGCGCTGCAGGCGAGCACGACTTCTTCGGTGTAGACAGCGTGGTGCTCAAACAGGCGTGACGTGCGCGGCGTATAGACAAAGCCGAGATCGGCACGACCGGACTCGACATGGCTGAAGACTTCTTCGTCGCTGCCGAAGGCGAGTTCGAGGCGCACGTCATCGAGAAGCGGCGCGTCGGATTCGGGCGATGGCTTCAGCAATGCCGGCATCAGCACATAGCGCCCGAAGCTGGAGCCGCTCGCCAGCTTGAGCGACACGCGCTCCATCTCGCCGCTGTGCAATGCGGCGCGCAGCTCATCCAACCCGGCAAACGCATCGCGGCACCACGCCCGCACCGACGTGCCGGCACGCGTGAGCACGAGCTTGCGCCCCGAGCGCTCGAACAAGGGCACGCCCAGCCACTGCTCCAACTGCCGCATCTGATACGACAACGCCGGCTGCGACACGGCCAGGCGATCTGCCGCGCGCACGAAGCTGCCTTCGTTGGCGACGGTCAGGAAGCTATGCAGATAGCGCAGCGGCGAGTGCGACATGGCAGAACACGAGTGCCTTGATTCATCAAATTTTTGGATCGAAAAACGAAAAACATTCGATTTGATTTCAAGTCTGTCAGATCGCACAATCCGCCGCAAGTGAACGACCGATCCAGGCAGGAGGCCATCATGACGACCGCAATGCAACATCCGAGCTATGCATTGGAAGACCGTTACGGCGCACGCAACTACGCGCCTTTGCCGGTCATGCTGGAACGGGGCGAAGGCGTGTGGCTGTTCGATACCGACGGCCGGCGCTACCTCGACATGATGTCGGCGTATTCGGCCGTCAGCTTCGGGCATTCGCATCCGAAACTCGTGGCCGCGCTGACGGAGCAGGCCGGCCGGCTGACGCTCACGTCGCGCGCATTCCACAATACCGAGCTGGGCCCCTTCCTGGCCGACGTCTGCCGCATCACGCGCATGGACCGCGCGCTGCCGATGAACACCGGCGCCGAAGCCGTCGAAACCGCCATCAAGGCTGCGCGCAAGTGGGCGCGCGACGTGAAGGGCCTGGCGCCCGAGGCGGCCGAAATCATCGTCTTTGAGAACAATTTCCACGGCCGCACGACGACCATCGTCGGGTTCTCCTCGCACGATCAATATCGCTACGGATTCGGCCCGTTCGCGGCGGGCTTCCGACGCATCCCGTTTGGCGACGCCGATGCGCTGCGTGCCGCCATCAGGCCCAACACCGGCGCCATCCTCATGGAACCCGTGCAAGGCGAAGGCGGCATCGTCGAACCGCCTCCTGGCTACTTGAAACTCGCACGCGAACTCGCCACCCAGCACAACGTGTTGCTCGTCTGCGACGAGGTTCAAACAGGCCTGGGCCGAACCGGCGATGTGCTGGCGAGCTGGCATGAAGGCGTTGACGCCGATCTGGTGGTGCTGGGCAAGGCGCTCGGGGGCGGCATGATGCCGGTGTCGGCCATCGCGGGGCGCGAGGCGGTCATGAGCGTGTTTCAGCCGGGCGACCACGGCTCCACGTTTGGCGGCAACCCGCTCGCAGCGCACATCGGACGCGCGGCACTCGCCTTGCTGATCGAAGAACAACTGCCACAGCGTGCCGCCCGCGTGGGCGCGACGTTCATCAACGAACTGAAGGCGCTCGTCGGCCACGGCGTGCGGCAGGTGCGCGGACGCGGCTTGATGATCGGCCTGCAACTTGACGCCGACATCGATGCGCACGACTTCGCGTTCGCGGTGGCCGAGCGCGGCGTGCTGACCAAGGACACGTACGGCAACGTGGTCCGTCTGACACCGCCGCTGGTGATTGGCGAGGCCGAGCTGGCGCTGGCGTTGGAAGCCATCCGTCAGACGCTGGCGGGCTGGCCGCGCCGCAAAGTGGCTTGAGGAAGAACTCGCAAGGGGAGTGACATGACCATCATTGATCTGATCGGCGCGGCCATCGGCTGCGGCGCGCAAGACGACGGCTGCAAGGACGGCCCGCGTGCGCTGCTGGAAGCCGGCGCGCTGGCGCGATTGCAGACACCGGACACGCAAGCCGCGCTCGTGCACGACATCGAATTGGCGATGTCGGCGGGGCACAGCCGTTCAGCACGCTTGGCGGCACTCCCGGGCGTGGCCGGTTTCTCGCGCGCGCTTGCCGACGCGACGGCGCACGGCGTGCGCCAGGGGCATGTGCCGGTCGTCATCGGTGGAGACCACTCGTCCGCCATCGGCACGTGGTCTGGCGTGGCAAACGCCTTGCGGCAGAAGGGTCCGCTTGGGCTGATCTGGATCGACGCCCACCTCGACAGCCACACCCCTCAGACGAGCGATTCCGGCGCCATCCACGGGATGCCGCTGGCGGCGCTGCTCGGCCACGGCGCCGCGGCCCTCACACAAGTTCGGGATGCCGCGCCGAAGGTATCGCCCGAACACGTCGTGGTCATCGGCGCGCGCAGTTATGAGCCCGCTGAACGCGCGTTGCTCGACCTGCTAGGTGTGCGCGTGATCGACGCAGCCGAAGTGGCACGCGCCGGCCTGCGCGCCGTCATGGCCGACGCCATCCGTCAGGTCAAATCGGGCACCGCGGCCTTTGGCGTGACCCTCGATCTGGACGCCTTCGACCCCGCGGTCGCACCCGGCGTCGGCACGCCCGAAACAGATGGCCTCACCGCTCACGGCATGGCCCAGGCACTCGCCGCGTGCGCCCGCGATGCACGTTTCGCCGCATTCGAACTAGTGGAATACAACCCGCGCCACGACAAGGGCGGGATCACAGCGCATCTGGCCCTGGACCTGCTGGCCAGCGTCGCGGGCGCGTTGCACGCCCAGCGCCGCGAATACGCGACGGCTGCTTAAGCCACCATCAAAAAACTCGGACCGCCCCCCCCCGCGCACAGACGGTGTGGCCGTCCCTGCCCTATGCGGCGCCTTGAATTTCTGTTGCGAGGAGGAAAAAGGAAGGGAAACTGTCTGAGCGCAGCGAGTTTTTCCCTTCCCCTCATTGCGACATAAATTCAAGGAGTGGTTCGCCGCATCGGGCGCGCCTTTCTTTGGTTACTTTCTTTGGCAAGACAAAGAAAGTGACTCAGCCCCGGCAGGGGATGAAACAGAGAACCCGCCAACAACAACAAAAACAGCCGCTCAGGCCTGGTCCTTGATGCGAAACACCTCAACGCCCACGGATTCGCAATCCGGATACACATCCGGCTTCTCCGTCGACACCCGCGCAGCCAGCACATGCGGGTGCTTGAGCATGGCCGTCAGCACGTCATCGCACAGCGTCTCCTGCAGATGAATATGGCCTTGCGCCATGCGGCGCGCCACGGTGTCGCGCATGAAGTCGTAATCCACCACTTCATGCAGCTTGTCTTCCGTGGGCGACGAATGCTCCAGCGGCACGTACAGCTCGATGTTGATCAGGACGCGCTGCTCGCCCTTCTTCTCGAATTCATGCACACCGATATTGATCTGCACTTCATAGTGGCGCAGGAACATGCGGCGGCAGTGCGACAGGCGCGGGTGGGATAGCAGGGAAAGCATGGGAGCGTCCGGGGGAGTTGTTTATTCAGTGAGGAACATCACGTCGCGAGCCAGCGGCATCAGGTGCTGGCCTCCGTCGACGAACAGCGTGGTGCCGGTCACGGCGCGCGCGGTGGCCAGGTAGCACACGGCATCGGCGATGTCTTCCGGCGTGGACGACTGGCCCAGCGGCGTCATCTGGTGCGCGCGTGCAAACCCGCCTTGCGACTGGTCGCCCGACACCATCGTGATGCCCGGCGCCACGCCCACCACGCGCAGCGCGGGCGCCAGGGCCTGCGCAAGCTGCATGGTGGCCGTCGACAGCGCCGCCTTCGACAACGTGTAAGAGAGGAAATCCGGGTTCAGGTTGTCGAGCTTCTGGTCGAGCAGATTGACGACGACACCGCGGCCCTCGGCGCCATCGGCAGTCAGCGCACGATGCAGCTCGCGCGAGAGCAGCAGCGGCGCCGCCACATTGGTGCGCATGTGCGTATCGAGCGACGCATAGCTGAAACTGGTCGCCACGTCGTACTGAAACAAAGACGCGTTGTTGACCAGGCATGTGGGCGTACCCAGTGCAGCGCTGCAATCGGCTATCAGGCGGCCGGCAGCGGCTTCGTCCGACAGATCGGCCTGCAGCACGGCGGCGCGGCGGCCCATGGCGGTGATCTCGGCGGCCACGGCGTCGGCCTCGGCACGCGAGCGGTGGCAATGCACGGCAACATCCCAGCCGTGCCGGGCCAGCGCCAGGGCAATGACGCGGCCCACGCGGCGGCCTGCGCCTGTGACGAGGGCGATGCGCCGCGGTGTAGCGGATTCTGCGGTCGATTCCGCAGTTGACTGGATGGGCGTCTGCGCCATTGTTTACAATCCGGCGATGAGCAAAACCGTGAGTTTACCGCTTCCCAACGAGGCGGCGCAGGCGCAGTCCGCGCAACTGTTCGCCGTGATCGCCGACGCCATTGCGGCTGCCGGCGGCTGGCTTCCGTTCGACCGCTACATGGAACTGGCGCTTTACGCGCCCGGCCTGGGCTACTACAGCGGCGGCGCGGCCAAGTTCGGCCGCCGCGTGGAAGACGGCGGCGACTTCATCACCGCGCCCGAATTGACACCGTTCTTCGGCCGCACCGTGGCGCACCAGATCGCGCAGGTGCTGCAGGCATTGCCCGAAGGCCAGCGCCACGTGCTGGAGTTTGGCGCCGGCACCGGCAAGCTGGCCGCCGACATCCTCACCGAATTGGATGCGCTGGGCGCGCGGCCCGACAGCTACGGCATTGTCGAACTCTCCGGCGAGCTGCGTCAGCGCCAGCAGGAACGCCTGACCGCGCTCGGCCCCGAGCTGGGCACCCTCGCGCTGTGGCATGACACGTTGCCCGCGCCGTTTACTGGCGTGATGATCGGCAACGAAGTGCTTGATGCGATGCCCGTGTCGCTTTGGGCGCGGCGCAGCGGCGTGTGGCACCAGCGCGGCGTGATGCTAGATGCGGAAAACGGCTTGCAATGGGAAGATCGGCTCGCTGATCCGTCAGAGGTCCCAGCCAAGCTGGCCGCCCTGCCCGGCACGGATGATCTCGTCACCGAATCGCACGAAGCCGCCGAGGGCTTCATCCGCAGCGCTGGCGCAGCGCTTGAGCGCGGCCTGCTGCTGCTGATCGACTACGGTTTCCCGGCTGCCGAGTATTACCACGCGCACCGCACCAACGGCACGCTCATGTGCCACTACCGCCAGCACGCGCATGACGATCCGTTCTGGCTGCCGGGTCTGCAGGACATCACCGCGCACGTCGATTTTTCGGGGATTGCCCAGGCGGGCCAGGAGGCCGGGCTGGACCTGCTCGGCTACACGAGCCAAGCGCGCTTTCTGTTGAGCGCCGGGGTGGGCGAACTGCTGATGACGCTTGATCCGTCCGACCCGATGCAGTTTCTGCCGGCGGCCAATGCCGTGCAGAAGCTGCTGTCGGAAGCGGAAATGGGCGAGCTGTTCAAGGCCATCGCGCTGGGCAAAGGCATCGACGCGGCGCTTCCGCTGGCCGGCTTTGCCGATGCCGACCGCTCGAACCGCTTGGGTTAGTCGATCAGGCTGACGCGGCCTTGGCCGCTTTGGCTTCCAGGGCGCGTTCGTTCTGCTCAGCTTCGTAGCGGCCGATCGTGCCGCGCATCCACCACAGCAGCGCCAGGCCCGGGAAGGCAAACACCACAGTCATCAGATAGAACGCGGGCCAGCCGTAGGCTTCAACGAGGTAGCCCGAAGTGGGCCCGACGTACACGCGGCCGATGGAAGCCAGCGCCGACAGCAACGCATACTGCGTCGCCGAGAACGACCGGTTGCACAGCGCCATCAGCAGCGCCACAAAGGCCGCCGTGCCCATGCCACCGCAGATGTTCTCGATGCCGATGGCCACCGCCATCGTCCACAGATGCTGCGGCGTGACGGCCAGCACCCAGTAGCCGAGGTTCGACACCGCCTGCAGCACGCCAAAAAGCAGCAGCGCGCGCACCAGCCCCAGCCGCACCATTAGCGTGCCGCCATACAGCGCGCCGACGATCGTGGCGGCCAAGCCGAGCGTCTTGTTGACGATGCCGACCTCGCCGGCGGAAAAGCCGACGCCGCGAATCAGGAACGTGGTCGACAGGCTGCCTGCAAACGCATCACCCAGCTTGTAGAGCACGATCAGCGCCAGCAGCGCCCAGGCGCCACGGCGCGAGAAAAAGTCCCGCAGCGGGCCAACCACCGCTTCCTGCAGACTGCGCGGCGGTCGTGCCGACACCTCCGGCTCCGGCGACCACAGGGTCGTGATGATGCCAAGCGCCATCAGCCCGGCCATCAGCAGATACATGTTGCTCCAGCCCATCACGCGATCGGCCAGATACAACGCCAGGCCGCCCGACACCAGCATCGCCAGCCGATAGCCGAGCACCTTTACGGCCGCGCCGACGCCGCGCTCGCTCGAATGCAGCACATCGGTGCTGTAGGCATCAAAGACGATGTCCTGCGACGCCGACAAGAACGCCACCAGCACCGCTAGCCCCGCCAGCGCCCAAAGCGCGGCATGCGGCGGCGTGAAGGCCATGGCGGCAATCGACGCCACCAGCCCCGCCTGCGTCAGGACCAGCCAGCCGCGCCGCCGGCCCATCAGCGGCGGCGTGAAGCGGTCCATCAGGGGCGCCCAGAGGAATTTGAAGATGTACGCCTGCCCCACCAGCGAGAACAGCCCGATGGTGCGGATATCCAGCCCTTCCACCGTCATCCAGGCCTGCAGCGTGCCCGAGGTGAGCGCCAGCGGCAGGCCGGAGGCAAAGCCCAGCAACAGCATCGCGCCGATGCGGCGGTTGCGGAAAATATCGAGGTAATCGTGGAAGGTCATGCGGCGGGCCAGAGGCGAAGGCGATGCGAATGCGGGTTGCCACGTAGCGTGGCACGGTGCGTTGGCCGATATTATGTCGCACGGATTCGGCCCCTCACCCATATGCCCCGCGCCACACGCTTCCTGCTGACCGCAATCGGCCTCGCGCTATCAGCGTGGGCTACCGCCATGGACGGCCCGCTGCCGGTGCCCGCCGACGGCGTGAAGCTGGAAGCGGCGACCACCACGTCGCCCAACATCCGGCTTGTCATTCCCGCCGAGGAAATCGATAAACGCGCACTGGCCGAATACCAGGGAATCATCGACAACGCCGCCCACGAAGGCGCGCTTGCGCCCGACAACGTGCCGGATCTGATCCGCATTCGCGGCATCGTCAGGCGCCTCACGCCACAGGTTCCGCGCTGGAACCCCGACGCGGCGCACTGGCAGTGGGAGGTCAACCTGATCGGCTCGTCGCAGGTGAATGCGTTCTGCATGCCCGGCGGAAAGATCGCCGTGTTCTCGGGGCTGCTCGAACAGTTCAAGCTGACGGACGACGAACTCGCCATGGCACTCGGCCACGAGATCGCCCACGCATTGCGCGAACACGCCCGCGCCCGCGCTGGCCAGCGCGAGATCACCAACCTGGGCGCCAACGTCATCTCGCAGCTGTTCGGCTTCGGCAACCGGGGCGATACGGACCTGGGCGAAGGCGCCAAGATGCACCTGCTGGCGTTCTCGCGCGCGGAGGAAACCGAGGCCGACCTCGTCGGCATGGACATCGCCTCACGCGCCGGCTACGACCCGCGCGCCGCGCTTACGCTGTGGCAAAAAATGGGGTCGATCGGCGGGACGGAGCAAAAGCAATTTCTGTCGACACATCCGTCGGGACGCACCCGCATGGCCGTGCTGTCGCGCCATTTACCCGAAACGCTCACGCTGTTTGCCGATGCCCGCCATATGACGATGGCGAAACTGCCGGAATATCGGTCGAACATGCAATATCTGGGCGCCGCGCCTATTGATAATGGCGACGAGGCACCGATGCGGCCGATGGTGCGGCGACAATAATCGGCAACGAATTACCGCGCGTCAGCTCGATAAGCCGTCCGATTGCATCGCGATGCGCTCGAAACTCACATGGGTGGCCGCTCTTGCGCAATGCGCCCTCCGCCCCCCACAAATCTCATCGATTTGCGGCGAGTTTTGCTTTCGCGATCGCCTTAATCACCCGCACGCCCACCATTTAGTGGGGAGTGACCCCGCCTTAAGCAAATCCTAAGAAAACAAATTTGCTCGCCTTGTACGCTGCGCCCGCAGATTTTCTGCGCACAGATTTTTACGAAAATCACAGCTACAGGGATACGTACAAAAATGAAAGCATGGGGCAAGGGATTTACGGGAATCGCGTTGGCTTGCGCATTGAGCGCCTGCGGTGGCGGTGGCGATAGCAGCAGCGGTGGCTTTGCGGATCCGAACAGCTTTTCGGTCAGCGCAACCGTTGGCGGCACCAAGGTGCAATCGTTTAGCGCGGTCAGCGGCCAAAATGCCACGCTGACGGTCAAGTCGGGGCAAGACCTGCGCCTGGATAGCAGCAGCGACGTCAACTGGAAGTCCGGCGATGCGACGAGCAACACCGAGGTGTCCGTCAAAGGCGCGAGCACCCAGAGCTGGACGGCTGGCCTGAAGAGCCCGCCGGGCGGCACGTTCACGATCACCGTGACGTCGGCCAAGGACGCGAGCAAGTCGGCCAAGGTGACGGTGACAGTGACGCCGCATGAGTACACGGCAGGCACGCCAAAAGTCGGTCGTGTCATCACCCAGACGGAGACAAACTCGCGCCTGAACGGCACGACGGATGTGCATGAGCGTGTCAGCACCACCGTCAACGTCGATACCACCGCAGGCGTGACCTCAACCACTTCGACCCTGGATGGTGCGGCCGATGAGAGCTATACGTCCGACCTTGATGCCAACCGCCTGTCCCGCACCTACCAAAACGGCAACGTCTGCCGCTACACCCCGAAGCGCCCCCTGGTGAACTTCCCGCTGTTCGTGGGCAAGACATGGTCCGCCTCATGGCAATACGGGTGTGTGGCCGGCTTCCAGGAACAATCCAGCATCACCTCGACCGTGGAAGCCTATGAACCGTTGGTCACACCAATGGGCACGCTCAATACATTGCGCATCCACCATGTAATTGCGACCACCAACTCCAACGACAGCCAATTGCAAGGCGGCTCGAGCGGAACGGCGGCCTATGACTTAGACGAACGTTGCTGGTGGGATGTGGATGGTCAACGTACGGTCAAGTGCGAAATCAACTACGCGTACAAAGGCACGGCGCCGACCACGTACCTGAAGAGCTTCTCGTACGTCACGAAGTCGGTCCAGTAAGCACCGCGCATAACCTCACCGCTCAACCAGCCCCGCGGCCTTCCCCGGCCTCGCGGGGCTTGTTGTTTGCGCGGCGACTTTCGCCCGCCGCGACAACGCCATCCCCGCCACCGTTGCGCCCAGGATCAGCACCGCGCCGCCTGCCTGCATCGGGCTGAACCACTCGCCCAGGACCAGCGCGCCGAGCACCGTTGCCGTCAGCGGGCTGAGCAGCGAAAGAAACGTGACGTCCGCGCCGAGCACGCCGATGCCGCGTACCCACAGCCAGTAACCCAACGCCGTGCCGATGACGATGAGGTACGCAAAGCCCACCGCGTTACGCGCCGTGAATGCGGGCGGCAGGCCTTCCACGAACAACGCCACCGGCAGCAGGACCAGCCCGCCGAGTGCGAGTTGCCAGGCGGCTACTGCCAACGGCGTGCCGATTCGGCCCCAGCGTTCGATGAGCACAGTCCCCATCGCCATCGACAACGCGGCGGCCAGCGCTGCCGCCACGCCAATTGCGTCGAGCTTGGCCGCTGGGCCGAGAATCAGCAGACCCACCCCCACCGACCCGGCCAGCGCCGCCGCCAGTTGCGCCGGGCGCGGCTTGCGAGCCAGTAACGGCCACGCCAGCAGCGCGACCACCAGCGGCTGCGCAGACATGATCGTCGCCGCCACGCCACCCGGCAGACGCTGCGCTGCCACGAACAACAGCGCGAAAAACACGCCGATGTTGGCCAAGCCAAGCGCCAGCAGACGCAACAGCTTGTCTCGCGGCGGCAGGCCAGGACCGAGCAGCATGAGCAGCACACCGGCCGGCAGCGCGCGCAACGCGCCAACCAGCAGCGGGTGGCCGACAGGAAGCATCTGCGTAAAGACGAGATACGTGGTGCCCCAGAGCATGGGCGCCAACGCGGTGGCCAACATCGCAGCCAGACGATTAAACGGCATGAGAAATCTCCACGTAACGTAATTTGATATCGAAATAAATGCCTGTAAAAAGACGCACGAACTCGCCCCTATCAAGCCAATTGCTGGGGGCAGACAAACCCGGTACGATTTTAGAAATTCGACATCAAGTAGTTTGACGTCGAAATACTAGGATGAGGTGTTCGATGGGTCAAGGCAATTCGGCATCGGCGCAAGGCGGGCCGATGGACGGCATTCTCGCGCAATGGCGCCGGGAGCGCCCGGACATCGACCCGAGCCCGATGGCGGTCTGCGGCGAAATCTGGCGCGCAGGTGAGCGTCTGCGGCAGGCGGTCGTCGCGAACGTGGCGGAGGCGGAACTCGACATGGCGGGCTTTGACGTGCTGCTCACCCTGCGCCGCAATGGCCGCAAGCAGGCGTTGTCGCCATCAGCGCTGGCCAAGGACATGATGCTGTCTACGTCGGCCATGACCAACCGGCTCGACCGGCTGGAAACACGTGGTCTCATCGTCCGCAGAACCGATCCCGAAGACCGGCGCGGCCTGCAGATCGCGCTCACCGATGCAGGCTTTGAGCTGATTGACGGGCTCGTCGCCTCCCACGTCGAGACGGAGGAGCGCATGCTTGCGGCGCTTGACCCTGCCGAGCGGTCGATGTTGCGTGCGTTGCTCGGAAAGATTGGCGCCGCGCAGTGAAAGGGGCAGCCGACGGGCGCCCGTTATCGTCGGTCATCGCCACACGAAAGCGTCGGGCCGCCGTCCAGTCCCATCATGCCGGCTCGGGCTCCAGCGCGAACAGAATCTCCACGCGGTTCTCTACTGCCTGCGGGCCCTGCCAGCAGTGATAGATCTCGCGACTCTCGCCTGAGAGACGACAGCCCTGCGCTGCCGCCGCCCGCAACAGCGTCGAATAGCTATCGAAAAGTCGATCGAGCGGCCCTTCGTGGACGTGCGCCGCGCAGGTTTCGCCCGGCAGCGTCTTCAGCACATGTCGGCCGTGGTAGACCGCTCCCGCCTGCACGGGCAGGCAAAATTCGATCTCGAACGGTGTATCCGGGTCATGCGGCAGATTGCGGTAGATGAACATCCACGGACCGTTGACCGTCATGCCCTGCGCAGCGGCATCGGCCTCAACCGCCGCACAAACCGCAGACGCCGTCTTGCCGACTTCTGCGAGCGTGATGCGATGCGGCGCGCTAAGCACCCTTACCGGGGGAACAACCTTCATTTGCATCGGGCACCGATCCTTTTTGGAGCCGTGGCGTTGCCCTGCACGGCCTGTGGTTTTGCATCGAGCGACAAGTTCGCCATCTTGCCGCGCCTTGGTTAGTGGGGCCAGCGTGATGGCCGCGAACATGCTTGCGCCCTCAGCGAATCCCCAGCCTGCCGCAACAACCCCGTAAGAAGACGGGTCGCGCAACCCGCCATTCCTCTTTACGATGGCGCCTCACGTACGCGCGTGAGCGCCAACCTGGAGGAACCTGTGAGCCTGACCATCCTGTGTGTGCTGGTGATCGTGGCAGCGGTGTGTGCAGCACGCGGCCGACGTCGGGCTGCGCGCGGGTTGGCGGTGTTCTCGGGTGTGCTGGTGATTGTGATCGGCTGCGGGCCAGTGCCGGCATGGCTGCTGGATTCGCTGGAAAAGCCCTTCGAGAACGAGCCGCACGTCCAATGGGGCGCGCGCAACGCCATCGTGCTGCTGGGCGCGGGCACGTTCCGTGTGGGCGACGCGGTCGAGCCGGGGCTGTTCTCGTATCCGCGCCTGGTCGAAGCCGCGCAGTTGTACCAGGCGTGCCGCAAGGCCGACGGCGATTGCAAGATCCTCGTCAGCGGTGGCGATGCCCGCCATCACGGCGAGCCGGAAGCCACGGTGTATGGCCGCGAACTCGTTGCCCTCGGCGTCGACAAGGCCGACGTGCTGATGGAGCCCAAGAGCATGAATACGTGGCAGAACGCCCAGTTCTCGCGCACCGTGCTTGCGCAATATGCGGCTGATCGCACGGTGCTCGTCTCGTCGGCCATCCACCTACGACGCAGCCTGCTGTATTTCACGCACTTCGGCATGGCGCCAATTCCCGTGCGCGCCGACGATCTGCAGGCCGCGGCATCGCCCCTGCCGATGGCGTACAACTTTGCGCTGACCGATTTCGCGCTGCATGAGTGGATCGGCATCGCGCGTTATCACGTGTACAACGCGCTGGGCTGGAACCCCGCGCGCATCAATCCCGGCGACGCCTGATTCGGCCTCGCTGCATCCCACCGTTCGAGGCGGCGCTCTAGTGCTTCCGGAGGGCAGCAAAAATCCGGCGCCGCCCTATACTTTGTGCATCGCAACATCCGGGCATCGCAATGCGCCATCTCGGCCGTATTGAAGCTCACCGCCTCATCACCATTGGCAAGCTTGCTTGCCACCACCCGCCCACCGGGCGCGGACATCCCTGACGGGAATCGCTGACGATTCCTGCGCCAGCAAGTGGGCCTTTGCGTAAGCAGCGCGCCCGCCCCGCCAGCCACACCTCAGAAGCAAACCAACAAACAAGGGGAACCCTCATGCCTCAAGTCACGGCAAGCAAGCTGCCGGTCAAACTGCTCGCGCTCGTCTTCGGCGCCGTCGCGGCGCTGGTGATCGGGCGGACTTTCCTGCTGAACTGGCAGATCATTCCGCCCGGCTACACGGGCATCAAGATCAACCGGCTGGTCGATCGCGGCATCACACATGAAAACGTCGTCACCGGGTTCGTCTTCTACAACCCCGTGCAGACGGCGATCATCCAGTACCCGACCTACGTGCAGCGCGTGATCTGGACGCAGGATGTGAATGAAGGCCGCGCGCTCAACGAAGAGCTGACGTTCAACACCAAGGACGCCGTGCCCGTCAATGTGGACGTGGCCGTCTCGTACCAGCTCGACCGCGACAAGGTGCCGGCGTTCTACACCAACTTCCGCGCCGATCGCATCGAGACCTTCACGCACGGCTACCTGCGCGACACGGCGCGCAACGTGATCGTCGCCATCGGCTCCGAATACAACTTTGATGACGTGAACGGCGGCAAGAAGGAAGAGTTCGTGGCGCGGCTGACCAACGAGCTGGACGCGCGGCTTGCACCGCTGGGCGTGTCGATCAAGCAGTTCGGCATTGTCGGCTCGCTGCGCCCGCCACGCTCGTTGCTTGATGCGGTGAGCGCCAAGACCAAAGCCATTCAGGATGCGATCCGCACCGAGAACGAAGTGCGATCTGCCCAGGCCGAGGCCAAGAAGCGCGTGGCGATTGCCGAAGGCGAAGCCGCTGCCAACCGTGCGCTCGCCTCGTCGTTGGATGACCGCCTGCTGGCGTGGGAACGCCTGAAGCTCGAACGTGCCGCCATCGAAAAATGGAACGGCGTGACGCCGAGCGTGATGGCGGGCGGCAACGGCGGCGGCATGCTGTTCAACATTCCGGCAGGCGCGCAAAGCAAGTAAATCGCGCCGACAAAGAAAAACGCGCCCGAAGGCGCGTTTTTCGTTTCAGCTCAGGCGGCAATCAGCTCGCAAAACCCGGAGCGGCTTCGCGCACGGCGTGCTCGGCGCCGGCTGCGGGAATCGGCGCTTCCACGTGCAGGCTGGTCGCTTCGTCCACACCAAGATGCACGTTCATGCATTGCACCGCCGCGCCGGCTGCACCCTTGCCCAGGTTGTCCAAGCGCGCGGTGACGACCATGCGCTCGTCCGAGCCGAACACGAACAGGTCGGCGCGGTTGGTGTCGTTGGCACCCTGCACGTCGAAGAAGCCGTTGTCGAGCGTCGCAACGTTGTCAGCCGGCGCCACGCGGATGAACTGCTCGCCCTGGTAATAATCGGCAAACACCTTGGCGATGTCTGCCGGGCTCGCCTTGCGTGCCAGATGCTGCGGGTGCAGGCCGATCGTCACGGCCAGGCCCTTGAGGAAGTTGCCGACGACCGGCGTGAAGATCGGGGCGAGCGACAGCTTGCTCTGCACGCGCATCTCCGGCAGGTGCTTGTGTGCCAGTGCCAGTGCGTACGGGCGCGGGCTGTCGAGCTTCGGATTATTGGCGGCGAGGTAGTCGGCGATCATCGCCTTGCCGCCGCCGCTGTAGCCGGTGAGCGAGAACGCGGTGACCGGGTAGTCGGCCGGAACGATGCCCGCCTCCACCAGCGGGCGCATCAGCAGCACGAAGGCGCTGGCGTGGCAGCCCGGCACGGCGATGCGCTTGGTGTTGCGCAGGCGCTCGCGCTGGCCCTTGTTCAGCTCGGGCAGGCCGTAGACCCAGTCGTCCGACGTGCGGAACGCGGTGCTGGCGTCGATGATGCAGGTGTTCGGATTGTTGACCAGCGAGACGGCCTCGCGCGAGGCGACGTCCGGCAGGCACAGGAATGCGACATCGGCGGCATTCAGGAATTTGGCGCGCTCGGCTGAATCCTTGCGCTTGTCTTCGGCGATGCGCAGCAGCTCGATATCGTCACGTTGCGACAGATAGTCGAGCAAGCGAAGGCCGGTGGTGCCTTCCTGACCGTCGACGAAAACCTTGAATGCCATGGCGATCTCGCTAAAAACAGAGGAGCAAAAAGCAGAACGCCGGCCCCATGCCGGCGCGTGAGTTTTGCATTGTAGCGGCTGACGAAGAAATTTCTGCGGCAGCGCAATAAAGTGCTTACCAGTGCACCTTTGTCTCGTAATCGATGGTCAGCGGCGCGTGGTCGCTGAACTTGATGTCCTTGAAGATCGACACGCGGCGCGCCGTGGCGGCAATGCCCGGCGTGGCGATCTGGTAATCGATACGCCACCCGACGTTCTTTGCGTAAGCCTGGCCGCGGTTGCTCCACCACGTGTATTGCTCTGGGCGGTCGTCCAGCGTGCGGAACACGTCCACGTAGCCGACTTCGTCAAACAACTTGGTCAGCCACGCGCGCTCTTCGGGCAGGCAGCCGGAGTTCTTCTGGTTGCCCTTCCAGTTCTTGATGTCGATTTCCTTGTGGACGATGTTGACGTCGCCGCACAGCACCACCTCGCGGCCTTTTTCGTGGCGCAGGTCTTTGAGGTGATCCATGAACAGGTCCATGAAGCGGAACTTGGCCTGCTGGCGCTCTTCGCCGCTGGAGCCCGACGGCACGTAGACGGAGATGATCGACAGCTTGCCGTAGCGGGCCTCGACGTAGCGGCCTTCGGCGTCGAACTCGCCGTTATCGAAACCGACGATGACTTCGTCCGGCTTGTGGCGCGTGTACAGGCCTGCGCCGCTGTAGCCTTTCTTCACCGCGTGCTGGAAGACGCCGTGGTAGCCGTGCGGCGCCAGAAATTCGGGCGTCATGTCGTCTTGCGCGCATTTCAGTTCCTGCACGCAGACGAAATCGGCGTCCTGCTTGCCCATCCAATCGAAAAAGCCTTTGCTGGCAGCGGAGCGAACGCCGTTGAGGTTGGCGGAAATGATGCGTAACATGGCGGGACTTTTTTGCAGACCAGAGAAAAAAGATGAGCCAAAACAGCGAGTTGCGCCAATCCTTCATCCGCTTTGCGGTGGAAGCCGGCGTGCTGTCGTTCGGGGAATTCGTGACCAAGGCGGGGCGGACGGCGCCCTATTTCTTCAACGCCGGCAAGTTTGCAGACGGCGCCCTGCTGGGCCAAGTCGCGCAATTCTATGCGAAAACCCTGCTGGACTCGGGTGTCGAGTTCGACATGCTGTTCGGGCCGGCCTACAAGGGCATCACGTTGGCATCGGCCACCGCCGTTGCCCTGGCAGGCCTGGGTCGCAATGTCGGCTTTGCGTACAACCGCAAGGAAGCCAAGGACCACGGCGAAGGCGGCAGCCTGGTCGGCGCGAAGCTGCAAGGGCGCGTGGTGATCGTCGATGACGTGATTTCCGCTGGCACTTCGGTGCGCGAGTCGGTTGAGCTGATTCGCGCCGCTGGCGCGACGCCGGCTGCCGTGCTCATCCTGATGGATCGGATGGAGCGCAGCGGCAATGCTGTGGATATCGGCGAGCGCTCTGCGGTGCAGGATGTGCAGGCTCAGTATGGGATGCCTGTTGTGTCGATTGCCAACCTGGATGATCTGCTGGGGTATCTGGATGGGGCTGGTGATCCGGCGCTGGCGGGGTATCGGGAAAAGGCGGCTGCTTATCGCGACAAGTACGGCGTTAGCGCTATCTGATTCTTTGGTGCATTGAGAAAACCCCGGTGGATGTGGTTCGCCGGGGTTTTGTTTTTTGGGTTGGGCCTTTGTTTCATCCCCTGCCGGGATGGACCACCAAGGCCCAAAAACTACTCAATCTTCAACCCCTTAAACGCCGGATTCCCCGCCGGATACTCCGGCTTCAGCCGCTCCATCACCTGCAGCAGAATCTCCGCCACCATCAGGCTGCGATGCGACTTGGAGTTCGCCGGAATGATGTGCCATGGCGCGTGCGGGGTGGCCGTGGCATTGACCGCGTCTTCGTAGGCGGCCATGTAGGCATCCCAGAGCTTGCGTTCTTCAATGTCCGCCATCCCGAGCTTCCAGTGCTTCTGCGGATCGTCGATGCGCACCTGCAGCCGATCGCGCTGCTCCTCCTTGGAGATATGCAAAAAGCATTTGACGATGGTGGTACCCGTCTCGGTCAGCATCTGCTCGAAAGCATTGATGTGAGCGTAACGACGCTTGCACTCAGCGGCGTCGATGTCTCCATGCACGCGGGTGACGAGCACATCTTCGTAATGGCTGCGATTGAAGATGACGATCTCCCCGGCGGCAGGAACCTCCGCATGGACCCGCCACAGGAAGTCATGCGCCAACTCCAGCGGCGTGGGCACTTTGAAGCCCACCACGCGCAGGCCGAGCGGGTCGAGCGCGCGGAATACGGTGCGTACCGTGCCATCCTTGCCTGCTGTATCCATGCCCTGCAGCACTACCAGCAGCTTGCGGCGATGCTCGGCGTAGAAGATATCCTGCAGTGCCTCAATGCGCGCAGAGAGTTCGGCCAGCCGCGCTAGGTCACCAGCCTTGCTGCCCGTGGTGCACGGTTTGGCGGCAGGATCAAACTTGGCGATCTTGAACTTGTTGCTGCCGTCGAAGCGGTAATCGTCAATCGGGTTCTTGCCGCTCGTGCCCACGGTATCTCCTTGTTGTTCTGACGTTGCGGCAGCGGCCGCCGTGCGGTATCCGCGGTATCAGTGCGCGGCGGCGGTCAGCTTGAGCGCATCCAGGTCCAGCGTGCCTTCAAAGACGGTTGTGGCGGGCCCCGTCATCATCACCGGTTGGCCAACGCCCGCCCACGCGATGATCAGATCCCCGCCATGTGTCGCCACCTTGACGGGCGAATCGATCAGGCCGCGGCGGATGCCGGCCACCACCGCTGCGCACGCGCCGGTGCCACAGGCGAGCGTCTCACCCGCGCCGCGCTCGTACACGCGCAGACGCACGGAATGGCGATCGACGATCTGCATGAAGCCCGCATTCACGCGACGCGGAAACACCGCATGCGATTCGATCAGCGGGCCGTCTTCCAGCACAGGAAAGGCCTCCGTGTCGTCGACGATCTGCACGGCGTGCGGATTGCCCATCGACACGGTCGAGAGCCATTCGATCCGGCCGTTGATCTGCAGCGCGTGCTGCGTGTCGTCGCCTTCGACGCGGGTGGGCAGGCCCTCGGGCAGGAACGGCAGGCGCGCCGCCTCGAACACCGGCGCGCCCATGTCGACGGTCACCTGGCCATCGTCCTGCATCGTCAGCGTGGCGATACCGTTCATGACTTCCACGCGCACGGTGCGCTTGTCGGTCAAACCCCGGTCGGTGACGAACTTGACGAAGCAGCGGGCACCGTTGCCGCAGTGCTCCACCTCGCCGCCGTCGTGGTTGAAGATGCGGTAGCGGAAATCGACGTCGGGCCGTGTCGAACGCTCGACCAGCAGGAGTTGGTCGGCCCCCACGCCAAAGTGGCGGTCGGCAATGGCAGCCCATTGCTCGGGCGTGAAGTCGATCGGGGTCTGGATGCCGTCAAGCACGACAAAGTCGTTGCCCGCGCCGTGCATCTTGGTGAAGTGCAGTTTCATGGCTGGCCGCACAGATGCGGCGATGAGCGTTCGGAAAACGCCCATTCTAAAGCGAGCCGGCCCCGGTTGCCCCAGCCGGCTCCCGGCATCAATAAATGCCCGGCATGCCCTCTGGGCGGTGCTTGAAGCGCTTGTGCACCCAGTAATACTCGGTGATGCGCGGGCGGATGGCGTCTTCGAAGAAGGCATTCATCCGGCGCGTGTCGGCGGTCAGGTCGCCGGTGGGGTAGTTCTCCCACGCGGGCAGGATGCGCAGCGCATAGCCCTCGTAATTGGGCAGGATCTCGGTGTACATCGGCACAACCTTGGCGCCAGTCATCGACGCCATGCGCGGAATGGCATTGAGCGTGAGCGCCGGCACGCCGAAGAACGGCACGAACTCCGAGTCGCGCTCGCCGAAATCCATGTCGGAGATGAGCTGCAGCGCCTCGCCGCGCTTGATGGTGCGCATGATCTGGCGGATGTTTTCGTTGCGCGACACCATGGTCGCGCCAAAGCGGCTGCGCAGCGCCTTGATGGCATCGTCCAGCACCGGGTTGGCCATGCGCGTGTACAGCGAGCAGCCCGCGTTGCCGACGTGCGTGCGCAGGTAGTCCGTCAGCGCCAGCGCGCCGATCTCCACGCCCGACAGATGCAGCGTGACGAGAATGTGCGGCTGGCCGTGCAGCGCCGGCAGGTTGGCCTGGTCGTCGATCTTGACCACGCGCATCAGGCGCTTTTCCGACGCGAACCACGCAAAGGAGCGCTCGGCAAAGCTGCGGAAGACCTTGCGGAAGACGTCGTGCGCCATGGCTTCGCGCTCGGCGTCGGACTTCTCGGGAAAACACGCGCGCAGGTTGGCCAGCACCACGCGGCGGCGGCCATTGGGAATGCGGTACAGCAGCCCGCCCAGGCCTTCGCCAAAACGCGCGACAAAACCGTACGGCAGGAAGGACAGCAGCCACAAAAAGCCGAGTCCGAGTTTGGCAGAGAAACGTTCCATAAAGGCAGCAGTGTCAGGCAACGGGCGGAGCGTCCGCGCCCTTGGGAGGCTTGTAGCGGTTGTAGCCCCAGAGATATTGCGTCGGCGCCACGGCAATCAACCGCTCGATGGCGGCATTGATGCGGGTGGCGGCCTGCGTGGCGTCTTCGGGCAGATCGCCGATCTCCTCCACGTGCAGGCGGTAACCCTCGCCGCGCGGCAGTCGCTCGGCAAACAGGGCCACGACGGGCGCACCTGTCAGCCGATGCAAACGGTGCACCAGCGTCATCGTATAGGCCGGCTTGCCGAAGAACGGCGCCCATACGCCCTCGCCGCCGGTGGGCGTCTGGTCGGGCAGGATGCCGACGGCTTCGCCGCGCTTGAGTGCGCGCACGAGCATGCGCACGCCACGCGGGTCCGCTGGGGCCATGTGCATGTTAGGCCCCTTGCGCATGTTCTCGATCCAGGTGCGCAGACTCTCCTTGCGCGGCGGCTTGAACAGCGATGTGACCGGATGCTCGTGCGCGTAAGCCTGCGGCAAGACCTCGAAGCAGCCCAGATGCGGCGTGAGGAAGATCAGACCGCGCCCGTCGGCAAGCGCGCGTTCGATAATGGATCGGCAGGCGTCGAACAGGTGCGGGGCGACCTGCGCTCCGTTCTTGCGCACCCAGAAGTACGGCATCTCGAACACCATCCGGCCAGCGGAGCGCCCGGCCTCTTTGAGCATGGCGGGCGTGACGTCGGGATAGGCGTGGCGGAAGTTGGCGATGAGCCGGTCGTGATAGCGGCCGGGCACCTTGGCGGCCAACGCTCCCAGCCAGCCGCCCAGCGCCTGCAGCACTGGCAGGGGCAGGCGTGAAAACAGCCAGTAGAGGAAGGTCATGCGTGCGTACGCTGCAATGTGTTGGTCGCAGTCGACAGGGGAGCAGGGTCTTGGCAGGCCGTGCTGCGGCCCCGAAAAGTGCCGCGTATAATAGCGCGATTCGCCGAGTTAACTGACAACTTGCGGGGCGAATCCTTGCTTGGCCACAAACCTCGGCAAGGTTGCTAAATACCGCTAAAGCGTCGCCGGCCGTGGCTTAACGGATTGGCAACGTGATAGCCAATCTGGAGCTAACAGCCGTGTCAAACGACTTCCTCTTCACCTCGGAGTCGGTCTCCGAGGGCCATCCCGACAAGGTCGCCGACCAGATTTCCGACGCCATCCTGGACGCCATCCTCGCCCAGGACAAATACGCGCGCGTCGCAGCAGAAACGCTGTGCAACACCGGCCTGGTGGTGCTCGCGGGTGAAATCACCACGACGGCCAACGTCGACTACATCCACGTTGCGCGCGAAACCATCAAGCGCATCGGCTACGACAACACCGACTACGGCATCGACTACAAGGGCTGTGCCGTCCTCGTCGCTTACGACAAGCAATCGCCGGACATCGCGCAGGGCGTGGACCGCGCATCGGACGACTACCTGAACCAGGGCGCCGGCGACCAGGGCCTGATGTTCGGCTACGCGTGCGATGAAACGCCCGAGCTGATGCCCTTCCCGATCTACTACGCACACCGCCTGGTCGAGCGCCAGTCGCAACTGCGCCGCGACGGCCGCCTGCCCTGGCTGCGCCCGGACGCCAAGTCGCAGGTGACGGTGCGTTATGTGGATGGCAAGCCGCACAGCGTGGATACCGTGGTGCTGTCCACCCAGCACGCGCCGGAAATGTCGCAAGAGGCCATCCGCGAAGCCGTGATCGAAGAGATCATCAAGCCGGTGCTGCCTTCGCACATGCTGGCCGACACCAAATACCTGGTGAACCCGACCGGCCGCTTCGTCATCGGCGGCCCGCAAGGCGACTGCGGCCTGACCGGCCGCAAGATCATCGTTGACACGTACGGCGGCGCAGCCCCGCACGGCGGCGGTGCGTTCTCGGGCAAGGACCCGTCGAAGGTCGACCGCTCGGCTGCCTACGCCGCGCGCTACGTGGCCAAGAACGTGGTGGCCGCCGGCCTGGCGCGCCAGTGCCAGGTGCAAGTGAGCTACGCGATTGGCGTGGCACGCCCGATCAACATCACGGTGTACACGGAAGGCACGGGCGTGATCCCGGACGACCAGATCGCCAAGCTCGTGCACGAGCATTTCGACCTGCGTCCGAAGGGCATCGTGCAGATGCTGGATCTGCTGCGCCCGATCTACGAAAAGACCGCCGCGTACGGCCACTTCGGCCGCGAAGAACCGGAGTTCAGCTGGGAAGCCACCGACAAGGCCCTGCTGCTGCGCGAAGCAGCTGGCTTGGCAGGTGAGCCGGCCAAGGCGTTTGCCTGAGCCCGCATTGGCGCCAAAGAGAAACCGCCCTTCGGGGCGGTTTTTTCTTGGGCGCTACGCTCGCTCACTGATGCGTGACGCGGAAAGCCGTCCACTCCCGTGATTTGGCATAGCGCGACTGAATGCCCTGGCGCAATTCGGCGCTGCTGGCGTACTGGAAAAGCCCGTTCTCGATGTCGTAGAACAATTGCCGGCCGGCGCGCGTGTCGACTGCCATTGCATGCGTTTCATCGGCTATCCAATACACGCCGGGCGTGCCCACCACCGTATCCAGCATGGTGGCCAGCGCCACATCGTCGGCCACGCGCGTGCCGTTCAGTTCCAGGTTGTGCAGCAGGTTCAGCACATCCTGCCCATTGCCATTCGGATCCCAGCGATATTTGACCTGCAAGATGCCGGCGCGCAGCTTGCTCGGGTCGGAATCCTTGGGCGCGATCGACGCGTCCAGCGTGTTCTTGCACCAGAGCGCGCTGGCGGCGGCGCACCAGCCGAGGCGGCGTTCGGTGTCGGTGCCGCCGCCCTGCGTCTGCAGGCTCGAATAGTTGTTGTGCGATGTGTAGAGCGTCTGTTCTGCCATGATGTGGCCTCGTCATCCATTAGCGTAAGCCACCGGCTCTGTGTGCCGGCGCACCGCAAGGAACCGTCCTCACGGCACAACCCACTCTAGGGACGCCAAGGCGGCGCCGATATGCACCGCATGTGCCCAACCACGCCCCATGGCGGGCGGCACGGGCCAAACATCACGGCAGGCCATTGCGCAATTTCGATCAGGCGCAGCAAGCCTGCTGGCGATACCGTATCGCCACCCAGGAGCTATCGCATTGACCACCGCCACCGACCGCTACCTCGCCCGCTTCCGCACCGTGCTCGCACACATCGACGCGCATCTGGAAGACACGCTCGACGTGGACGGACTGGCCAACGTGGCGGCGTTTTCCAGCTACCACTTCCACCGGCAGTTCTCGTTGCTGTTCGGGATGAACGTCGGGCGCTATGTGCAGTTGCTGCGCCTGAAGCGCGCTGCGCATCAACTCGCCTATCGCGACGATGCGCGCATCACCGACATCGCGCTGGCTTGCGGGTACGAAGGGCCGGAAGCATTTGCGCGCGCGTTCCGCAGGCAGGCAGGGCAATCGCCGTCGGCATTTCGGGCGGCGCCGCAGTGGGCGCCCTGGGCCACCGATCTACAGGCGCTGCGCGCCCTCAGGAGCCAACACATGCCAGCACAACCGCACACCCAATCCGTTGAGATCGTCGAGCGCGAGGCCATGCCCGTCGCGGCCATCGAGCACCGCGGTGATCCCACGCGCCTGGGTGAGACGATCCGCACGTTCATCGCTTGGCGCCGCGAGCATCGGCTGCACCCGAGCGTTTCTGCCACGTACAACGTCGTCTACGACAACCCCGACGATGTGCCGCCCGAGGCGTTCCGCATGGACATCTGCGCCGCCACGCCCGCGCCGGTCGCACCCAACGCTGCGGGCGTGATGGCCAAGACGCTGGCAGGCGGGCGCTACGCCGTGCTGCGTCACACGGGCTCCGACGATACGCTCGGCCAGAGCGTTGCGTACCTGTATGCCGATTGGCTGCCCGCCAGCGGCGAGGAATTGCGCGACGCGCCGTTGCTGTTCCAGCGCGTGCGCTTCTACCCAGACGTGCCCGAACACGAAGCCATGACGGACGTGCTCCTGCCGCTCAGGTGAGCGTTCAGACGGTCAGGCGTCCAGGTGAATCTGGATGCCGGTGGCCGTGTAGATGGCCGTGGCTTTGAAGCCGTCAACGACCACCGACGAGAACTGGCGGTTGCTGCCCGCGCCATCCACCACGGCGATGGTGTCGCCCACCTTGGGCGCGTAGCCGTTCACGAATTTCACGAGCAGCGTGCCGCCGGCAATCGTGGTGAGGCCGGCCACGCTCAGCTTGCCCTGACCGTTCGGGCCGATGGCGAGGTCTAGCGTGGTGCCCTGCAGTTGCGTGAACTTGCCCGCAATGGCCACCGCTGCCGGCGCCTTGACGGCCAGCGTGCCGGCGCCGACATACACATCGCCCGTGCCGAATGCGTTGGCCGAATCGGCTTCCAGCACACCGCCTGCGACCTGCGTGCCGCCGGTGTAGGTGTTGGCGCCGGCCAGACGCAACGTGCCGCTGCCCTGCAGCGTGAGCTTGCCTGCGCCGGAGATGGCGTTGCGCCACGTGTCGGCCGCGTTGAAGCCGCCCTGCGTTGCATCCATCGACACGATCACGTTGCCGTTGAACGCGCCGTAGCCGTCGGCCGCCGCGAACAGGTTGAGGCGGCCCCAGCCTTCGGCGTCGTCGAGCACGGGGTACCCGGAAGCCAGCTCCGTCGTCTTGAGCACCACGCGACGCTGGTCAGCACTCAGATACGGGAAGCGCGTTTCCAGCAGCACCTCCGCGCCCTTGGGCACCACCGGCGCCAGCGTCGTCGCGCCAATCTGCGTGAAGCCAAACGTCATGCGGCGCGTGAAATTGGCCTGATTGGTGCCGTAGTCGGCAAAGCGGTCGGTGGCCGGCGTGCCGGACTGCGCAAGCGCCGGGAAGCTGATGGCATTCGTGCCCGTCTGCGCCATCAGCGCGGTGTGCGCTTGCGAGAAGGCCGCCGCCTTGAGCGTGGCGTTGGCCGGGTCCGCCAGGTTGGCCGCGGCCGCAGCAATGCCGATCATGCGGCCGGACATCACGTCCAGCGGCGAATGCATGCCGGCCAGGATGCGGTTCTCGCCCAGTTCCATGCCGCGCGCCAGGATCTGCTGGAAGCGCTCGGGCACCAGATACGCCATCGCCACGGTATCGCGCACGGCTTCGGCCGAGTGGCCGCTGATGAAGCCGCCGTCGGTCGTGGGCGTCGGGCTCTCGGCCGGCACCAGCGTCGGCACGACCACCACGCTGCTGCTCCAGCGGTACGGTCGCGCGTATTTGTAGAAGCGCTTCGAAGGCTCGGTGGAGGCGTTGTTGCCCACCGTGTTGATCAGGTCGACGACCTTGCCGAAGGCGGTATTGCCACCCGAGGTGCCCACGCCGGTGTTGTTGCCGCTGTCGTTGTAGAGCACGGTGGTGGCATCGGCCGGCACGGTGGTGATCGACGTCGTCTGCTGCGCCAGCGTGCGCCACGCGGTAGTCAGCGGCCCCATGCCGTCGCTCACGCTGTAACCCTTGCCCCGGCGGTCGTCAAAGTACGCTGCATCGGCCTGGGCCTGCGTGCGGTTGGTGGTGGCGTTCACCACGTATTGAACGTTTGCGTTCAACGCCGGCAGATTGAGCTGCGTGCCGCCGGCCGTGCCGTCATTGGGCAGGCCCGTCCACGTGGACGCGACCACCGCCGGGAACGACCCGTTGGCCGGCGCGCTCACCCCTGCATCCACGATTTCCGTCAGCGGCTGCCACAGGTCGAGAAAGCGCGTGAACAAGCGCACACCGGCGTTGGTGCCGAGCGTGGCGTAGCGCGCATCGCCGCGCTGGTTGGTCGCGATGTTGTCGACGAACGCCGGTACGCCGCTGACCACGGCAGCCGTGTCGACAAAGCCCGGGTCTGCGGGCGGCGCGGGAATGGCCTGCGTGGTGGCGACCGGCGTGCCATTGTTGGACGTGTCATCACCGCCGCCGCACGCGGTGAGCGCGAGGGCGCCGAAAAGCGCAACGAGGCTGGAGCAAAGACGCGGACGGGAAAACGCAGGGCGGACAGTGAAGGACATGGTGCGGCGGGTTCGCAACCCGCGAAGAGCGCTGGAAAGCCCAGCAGTCTCGGCACGCGCTGTGAAATAACGGTGACGTTTCGTTGACAAATCTGCGTGATCTTCGCCCTACATTGGGGCATTCCGCGCCATGACAGCGCTGACAGTGCGTTATGTCACAGAGTGATACAATCGCCGGCTGCGTTTTTTGACTTTGGTGAAGCCTGGTCCGGGCAATCGCCGTCCCGTCGACCATGCCCGCTTCACCTCTGCATCCTGCCCTGCGCCGCTGGCTCCACAGCTTCATTCCTGCACCCGTGACGGTGCGCTGGAGCGAGCGCGTCCGCTCCGCCGTCGGCGCACTTGTCGGCATCCTCTTTACCGGCACGATGATGAAGATGGTGCCGGGCGCGGCCACGCTGATCCCGCTGTTGGTCGCGCCAATGGGCGCCTCGGCCGTGCTGCTGTTTGCGGTGCCGGCCAGTCCGCTCGCGCAGCCGTGGTCGATCATCGGCGGCAACCTGGTGGCGGCCACCGTGGGCGTAACGTTCGCGCTGCTGGTGGATGATCCGGTGATTGCGTCTGCGCTGGCCATCTCCGTAGCGATTGCCGGCATGTTTGCGCTGCGCTGCGTGCACCCGCCTTCTGGCGCGGTGGCCCTCACCGCAGTGATCGGCGGCCCGGCCGTGCATGCGCTGGGCTATCGCTTCGTGCTGGAGCCGATCCTGGTCCAGTCAGCGCTGCTGCTGGTGGGCGCGCTGGCGTACCACGCGGCCACGGGCCACCGGTATCCGCACGCGCAACGCTTGCCCGCTGCCGAGCGTCCGCCCACGGCAGCCGGCTTCACCCGCGCGGACATCGTCGCCGCGCTGCGCCGTCAGAGCGAGCTGCTCGACATCGACCCCGAAGACATTGAAGCCGTGCTGCGCGAGATGCAGCTCCAGGCCTACACGCGCACGTTCCACGCGCTCACCTGTGCCGACATCATGACCACGCCGGTGGTCACGGTTTCGGCCGGCACGTCGATCCCGCGCGCGCTGCAACTGCTGCGTCAGCATGGCTTCAAGGCGTTACCGGTGGTGGACGAAGCGCGGCGCGTGGTGGGCATCGTCACGCGCGTCGACCTGCTCGGCCTGGCGCCGGCAGACATGCGCCAGACGCTGCGCCGCTGGTTCAGCATCGGCGCGCTCACGCCGCCGCGCGTGGCCGATCATATGAAGACGCGCGTGCAGACCATCGCTGCCACGGCGCCCATGTCGGATCTTGTGCCGATGTTTGCCAGCGCCGGCCACCACCACATTCCGGTGCTGGATGCCGACGGCCGGCTGGCCGGCATCGTTACCGAATCCGACTTGGTGGGCGGGCTGTACCGTCAGGCGAATATCGCGCCGCAGGCGGCCTGACGCGTCAGCACATCAGGCGCCCGCGTGCGCCTGCTCCGCCGTCACAGCGCATCCCAACGCCAATCCTGCTGCAGCCGTTCCCGTACGTAATCGACAAACACGCGCACGCGCGGCGCAAGGTGCTGGCTGTGCGGATAGATCGCGTGCAGCGGTGCCGCCGACACGGAATGCCCCGGCAGCACGCGCACCAGACGCCCGGCCAGCAGATCGTCGCCCACGTCCCAGATGGATTTGACGGCAATGCCCGCGCCTTCGGCCGCCAGCGCATGCGCGGCTTCGCCGTCGTTGGTGACGATGGATGCAGTCACGCGCACGGTGTGCTCTTCGCCGCCGCTGAAGCGCCAGTCCGCGCGGCGCTGGTCACCGATGAGAATGCATCGATGGCGCACGAGGTCTGCCGGATGCGCCGGCGCGCCATGCTCGGCCAGATAGCCCGGCGAGGCGCATAGCACCCGAAAATTTGGCGCCAGCGGCCGCGCGATCAGCGTCGAATCGGTCAGCGCGCCAAAGCGGATGGCCATGTCGTAACCGCTGTCGATCAGGTCGACCACGGCGTCGGTCAGCTCAAGCTGCACGCTCAGTTGCGGATGTTCCCGCTGAAACGCCGCCACGATGGGCGCAATGCGTCGACGCCCGAGCTGGCCCGGGGCGGTCACGCGCAGCAGGCCGCTCACGGCTTGGCGACGCTGCATCAGCAGCGACTCTGCCTGTTCGATTTCATCGAGGATGCGCACCACGCGGCTGTGGAACAACGCGCCCTCTTCGGTCAGCGTCTGACGGCGCGTCGTGCGTTGGATCAGGCGTACGCCCAAGGCGGCTTCGAGTTGCGCCAAGCGCTTGCTCACGACAGACAGCGGCAAATCCATCTCGCGCGCCGCGCCCGACAGGCTGCCGGCGGAAACGATACGGGCAAACGAAATGAGCGCGGGCAGGTTGTCGAGCATGAGGCAATTCTTCGCGTTTCGGAAAGGATGTTTCCTATTGGCAGCGGTATTTCAGCGATTTCGCGAAGGCTAGCATGCCCCGGTCTTTCACGTTTGCGCTTGCGCCATGACCCGACTGCTTGATACCCCGCCCTCCACCGACGCCCACGTCGACACCGTTGCCGCCCCGGCCCACGTTGGCCGCCGCACGTTTCTCAGCCGTGCAGGCGCCGGGGCAAGCGCCCTGGCCGCTGGCGCGCTGCTGGCCGGCAACGCCGCCGCGCAGACACCGCGAGCCAACGCCCCTGCGACTGCGGGCGCGCCAGGTGCAGGCCAGTTCTGGCCCGACGGCATCCGCCTTGTCATCTCCATCTCGATGCAGTTCGAGGCCGGCGGCCAGCCGCCCAAGGGCACCGACAGCCCGTTCCCCAAGATCGACTTTCCGGCCAGCATGCCGTCCGACCCGGCCACCAACACGTGGTTTGCCTACGGTTACCGCGAGGGCATTCCGCGCATGCTCGACCTGTGGGACCGACACGGCGTGAAGGTGACCTCGCACATGATCGGCGAGGCTGCGCAGCGCCACCCTGAACTGGCGCGTGAAATCGTCGCTCGCGGCCACGAGGCCGCCGGACACGGCCCGCGCTGGAGCTCGCAATACGCCATGACGCGCGCCCAGGAACGCGCCTTCCTGAGCGAAGCCATGACGATGGTCGAGGCGGTGACGGGCCAGCGCCCCGTCGGCTACAACTGCAACTGGCTGCGACGCGGCCCTAACACGCTGTCGCTGCTGCAGGAGCTGGGCTACCTGTATCACATCGATGACCTGAGCCGCGACGAGCCCTTCATCGAACAGGTCAACGGCCGCGACTTCGTGGTCGTGCCCTACACGCTGCGCAACAACGACATCCTGCTCGTGGAGGGCCGCAACTATTCGCCCTCAGCGTTCCTTGAGCAGATCAAGCTCGACTTCGACCAGCTCTACGAAGAAGCTGGCTCGCGCCGCCGCATGATGTCGATCAGTGCGCACGACCGCATCAGCGGCACGCCTCAAATGGTGCGCGCATGGGACGCCTTCCTGCGCTACGCCAAGCAACACCCTGGCGTGGCCTTCCTGCGCAAGGACGAGATCGCCCGCTACACGGCCACGAGCCCATTGAGCGTGCGGGAGCAGGAAACCATCTGAAGCCAGCACGGCGGCGGCGCTGCATATCCGCCGCCCGGCTACACACCTCTCACGCATCGCCATGCCCCATATCGTGATTGAAGCGACGGAGCCGCTGGCGCGTCGCATGGACTTTCCCGCGCTGCTGAGCACGATCCACCATCGGTTGGCCGAAAGCGGCAACGCACGGCTGGCCGATCTCAAGAGCCGCGTGCACATCGCCGGAACGTTTCTGGCCGGCGACGACGCACAAGCGCAGTTCGTCGTCGCCCGTCTGGTGCTGACCAACCCGCGCCCGGCCCAGATGCAGCGCGCCATGGCTGCAGTCATCCACGACGTGCTGCGCGACGCCGTTGCCGCCAGCGCTGACGACGGTGCCTGGTGGCAATGCTGCGTGCTGGTCGAAACGCTCGACCGCACGCTGTACCGGAAGACCGACTCGCGCGCCCCTGGCTAGCCCGCCTGTCCATTCCATACGTCCACAACAACAAACCAGGAGACCGCATGAACACGCACCCGCACGCCGGTGCGCTGGCCCAGCCCGCGCCCGCTTCCCCCGTTCCTCCCACCTCGCCCGCACTGCCACACGCCGTGCCTGACGACCCTGCCCTCGATGCCATCTACCGCCGCATCGCCTGGCGGCTGATGCCGATCCTGTTGCTGGCCCAGGTGTTGGCCTACCTGGACCGGGTCAACATCGGCACGGCAAAGCTGCAGATGGCGGCGGACCTGGGTCTGAGCGCCACCGCCTACGGACTTGGCGCAGGCATTTTCTTCCTCGGCTATTTCTTCTTCGAGGTGCCAAGCAACCTGCTGCTGCATCGGCTGGGCGCGCGCGCCTGGATCGCACGGATCATGGTGTCGTGGGGGCTGCTGTCGGCAGCCATGGGCTGGGTGCAGAGCACGACCGGGTTTTACGCGCTGCGCTTCCTGCTCGGTGTGGCCGAGGCGGGGTTCTTTCCCGGCATCGTGCTGTATCTGACGTACTGGTTTCCCGCGCACCGGCGTGGCCGCATGACCACGTTGTTCATGAGCGCCACGGCCGTGGCGGGCATTGTGGGCGGCCCGTTGTCCGGATGGATCCTGGCTGCGTTCGACGGGCAGCTCGGGCACGCCGGCTGGCGCTGGATGTTTGTGCTGGAGGGGCTGCCTTCGGCGCTGGTGGGCTTGCTGGTGTTCTTTCTCTTGCCGAGCCGGCCGCGCGAAGTGCGCTGGCTCAGTGCCGGCGCGCTGGCCCTTCTGGAAGCCGATCTCGCGAAGGCCGCGCCGGCGCAGGCGCGCCTGCATCGCGCGTCGGACATCCTCAACGGTACGGTCCTGCTGTTTGCGCTGATCTACTTCCTGCTGCTGGCAGGGCTGTATGGCGTGAGCTTCTGGCTACCGAGCGTGATTCGCGCTGCCGGCATCGCCAGTACCGTCACGGTCGGCTGGTTGAGCGCCATACCTTATGCGGTCGCCATGGTGGCCATGAATGTGGTGGCACGGCAAGCCGACAAGCGGCGTAACTGGGGCACGCTGGTGGGCTCCTGCGCGCTGGTGGCAGGCGCGGGCTTTTGTGTGAGTGCGCTCACCGTCGACCAGCTTGCCCCCGCGATGGCCGCGTTGACGGTGGCCTCCGCCGGCATCCTGTCGGCGCTGCCGCTGTTCTGGAACCTGCCCACTGCGCGGCTGGACGGCGTGGCGGCGGCTGCCGGCATCGGCTTCATCAATGCGGTTGGCAATCTGTCGGGCTTCGTCAGTCCGTTCGCCATCGGGTGGCTGACGGACCTGACACACACGGCAACCGCAGGCGTGGGGCTGCTGGGCGCATGCGCCATGCTCGCCGGGGCGCTGACGCTCGCGTACGCACGTCGCGGCCGCCCGTCGTGACTTCAAGGTTGCATGCACGAGGAGGCAGACGCAGGAACGGCACAAGCCCGCGTCGGCCGCCCCATCAAACCGCATCCATCGGCAACTCACGAAAGACGCCCAGCTGTTCCGCCGCCGCCGAATACGCCACCAGGCGCGGATAAACCGCCGCCGGCACGCGGTCCGGCACCATCAACTGGATAAAGGCCCAGGCCACGGCCACCGTCACGCCGGCCTGCGTCAGCTCATCTGCCTCGACGGGCAGCGGCGCGTCCTTCCACTCCGCTTCCAGCGCTTCCAACGCTGCCAGCAACTGGCTGTGCACGCGCTCGACCCAGGGCCCGTGCACTTTCTCGGTGGGGCGCAGGTTGTGTTCATAGACGATCTGCACCGCTTTTTCACACGCGGCCAGCGCCAGGCCGATCACGCGCAACGCGTGCTGGCGTTCGGCAATGGCGGCCGGCATCAGGCTGCGGCCCGCCAGCGTTTCTGCGTAATCGATGATGAGTGTGGAGTCGATCAGCACGGTGCCGTCGTCGCACACCAGGGTGGGCGCCTTGACGACCGGGTTGATGGCGCTGAACTGGTCGAAATGCCGGAAGACGGACACCGACGCGTGCTCGAACGGCAACCCGAGCAGCTTGAGCGAAATGGCCGTGCGGCGCACGTACGGGGAATCAAGCATGCCGATCAACTTCATGAAAACTCCTGGCGAATGTGGGCGTGTTGGTGGTGGCAAAACTCCGGTGCGAAACGCGCGACTGCGAGGGCCCGGATGCACATGATAGACAGCCAGCGCAAAGCGTGCCGAGCGCCTCGGGCACGTTTTCTGCGTGCGCAATGTTGCTTTGAGCCGTCTGATGCCGACGCCGGCCGGCCTCCCCGTTTTCTAGAATGACCGCAACGCGGGTGCACTGTGCGGCCCGCCCCAGAGGAGACGTTATGCCGTTTCTCGCGCATCACCATGACTGCCTCGGGTGGAAGGGTGAGATGGCGCAGCGCGTGCTGGCGTTCGATTGGGCTTCCACAGAACTGGGCCCGATCGTGGACTGGCCGCGCAGTCTCCACGCCGCGGTGCAGATGGTGCTGGCATGCCCGGTACCGCTGGTCATGCTGTGGGGCCGCCATGGCTACATGATCTACAACGATGCCTACGCCGAATTTGCCGGCGGGCGTCATCCGTATCTTCTTGGTTGCCCGGTGGAACTCGGCTGGCCCGAAGTGGCCGACTTCAACCGGCACGTCATGGATGTCTGTCTGGATGGCGGCACGCTGTCGTACCGCGACAAGGAACTCGTCCTGCTGCGCAATGGCCGCCCCGAAGATGTGTGGATGGACCTTTACTACAGCCCGCTGCCCGACGACAACGGCCGCCCGGCAGGTGTACTGGCCATCGTGGTGGAAACCACCGAGCGCGTGCAGACCGAGCGCGAACGGCAGGCCGCCGAACAGGCCCTGCGCCAATTGACCGAAACGCTGGAGCAACGCGTGGCCGATGCGCTGTCTGCCCGCGCTGAAGTGGAAGCGCAATTGCGCCAGGCCCAGAAGATGGAAGCCATCGGCAATCTGACCGGCGGCGTGGCGCACGACTTCAACAACGTGCTTCAAGTGATTGCCGGCAACCTGCAGTTGCTGTCGGTGGAAGCGCCGGGCAACACGCGCGTGCAGCACCGGATTGCCGCCGCCACGCGAGCCGTGCAGCGCGGTGCCACGCTGGCCGCGCAATTGCTTGCCTTTGCGCGGCGCCAGCAGCTCTCTCCAGCGGTCGTCAACCCGACGCGGCTGGTCCAGGGTATGAGCGAGATGCTGCACCGTGCGCTGGGCGAAGCCATCAAGGTGGAAACCCGCCTGGCCGACGACTTGTGGAACGTGCAGGCCGACCGCAACCAGCTCGAGAACGCGCTGCTGAACCTCGCCATCAACGCACGCGACGCCATGCGCGGCGGCGGCATGCTCACCATCGCCGCCAACAACGTCACGCTCGACAACACAAAAGCACGAGGGCGTGACCAGCCCGCTCCCGGCGACTACCTCGTCTTCTCTGTCACCGACACCGGCGTGGGCATGCCGCCCGAAGTGGTCGAACACGTCTTCGAGCCCTTTTTCACCACCAAGCCCGACGGCCACGGCACAGGCCTGGGGCTGAGCATGGTGTTTGGCTTCGTCAAGCAGAGCGGCGGGCATGTCGCCATCGACAGCACGGTCGGCCAGGGCACCACGGTGCAGCTCTACTTCCCACGCTGCACAGAGGCGGCCCCGGACGATGCCGTCGAGCTGCGCGACACCATCGTCACGCCCATGGGTGGGCGCGAAACCATCCTCGTGGTGGAAGACGATACCGACGTGCGCCTGACCGCCGTCGACATGCTGACCCAGCTCGGTTACCGCGTGCTCACGGCCGCCAACGGCGAGGCCGCGCTCGAACTCATGAACAGCGACACGCCGATTGACCTGCTGTTTACCGACGTGATCATGCCCGGCTCCATCAAGGGCGGTGAGCTGTCGATACGCGCCGCGCAACGTGTGCCACCGCTGCCGGTGCTGCTCGTTTCGGGCTACACGCGTGACGAGGTGCTGCACGACGGCAGGTTGCCGCCCGGTGTGACGCTGCTCGGCAAGCCCTATCGGCGTGACGACCTGGCGCGCATGGTGCGCAATGTGCTCACGGCCAGCCGCACCGCGCAATCGGCATCGGCGTCGGCATCAATGGGCCATGCAGTGGCAACCGACGCTCCACAACCACCTACGGTGCTGCTGGTGGAAGACGACACCGCTTCGCGCGAAGCCATGCAGGAGGTGCTCGCCACCTTCGGCTTGCAATGCGTGGCCGCCGCCAATGCCGAAGACGCGCTTGCACTGGTCCGCACGCGCCCCGTTCAGGTGCTGCTGACCGACCTCACCCTGCCGGGCCAATCCGGCGCGGACCTCGCCCGCACGCTGCTGCGCCTGCAGCCGCAAGTGGACGTGCTGCTGATGTCCGGCTACGGCACGGAGGCCGAGATTGGCGAGCCCATTGCTGGCGCACGCCTGCTCGGCAAACCCATCGACCTGTTGACGCTGCGGCAGGCGCTGATGCCGTGGCTCAGTGCCAACATAGGTGCGGCCGACACGCAGGATGTGACGAACGCCGCATAATCGCCAATCACGGCACCCTGTCACAAACGATCGCGCTCGCCCGTCTAGGGAGCATCATCCCTAGACGACGCCCCGCCATGACCCAGCCCAACCCGCACCACACCCTCCGCACCGACAGCGAAGACACGACCTTCACCGCCGCCCGGCCTCGCCTCTTTGCGATTGCCTATCGCATGCTCGGCAGCCGGGCTGACGCCGAAGACGTGCTGCAGGACGCCTGGATGCGCTGGCACCAGACCGATCAGACCGCGCTGCAATCCGCCGAGGCGTGGCTCGTGACCGTCGTCACCCGGCTGTCGATCGACCGCCTGCGCGCCGTCAAGACCGAGCGCGAAGCGTATGTCGGCTGGTGGCTGCCCGAGCCGCTGGTTGAACCGGAATCTGCCGCGCCCACGCCCGAGGCCGCCGTAGAACTGGCGGGCGACTTGTCGATGGCCCTGCTGTGGGTGCTGGAGCGCCTATCGCCCGAGGAGCGCGCGGCGTTTCTGATGCGCCAGGTGTTCGATCAGGACTACGCAGAGATTGCCGCCCTGCTGGGCAAGACCGAAGCCGCGTGCCGGCAGATGGTGCACCGCGCATCCGACCGCGTGCAGCAGGAGCGTCCGCGCTTTGATGTCGCGCCCGATGCGCATCGGGATTTGCTGGAGCGCTTTGCCGAAGCCTCACGCACGGGCCAGCGCGACGCCATCCGCGCCCTGCTGGCAGACGACGCACAACTGGTGGGCGACGGCGGCGGCAAGGTGCCTTCGTTCATGCGCATCATTCAAGACGCCGGCCAGATCACCAAGATCTACTGCGAGCTGGTGCGCGCCATGGGCGAAGTCCGCTACGTGCATGCCCGCGTGAATGGCGAACCCGGCCTGCTGCGCTACGTCAACGGCACGCTGGAATCGGCCCAGTCGTTCGTCATCGAAAACGGCCGCATTGTGGCCATCTACGTGGTGCGCAATCCGGACAAGCTGGCGCACATCGGCACCCACGCATAAAAGAAAGCGAAACATTTCTTGGCCGGGCTGTCACAAGCCGGCCGCGCGGGGCGTCTTAAAGGTATGGAGCGACGCACGGCACCAACGCAACGCCTGCCACTGCTCCTGGTCACCAACCCAAACCCTTTAGGAGCCGCTCATGTCGCAAGCCCCCCGCATCGCTTACTTCCAACTCGCACCGAAGGCGTTCAACAACCTGCTGAACCTGTCGAACGGCCTGCGCCGCGACTTGCTGGGCGCCCGGCTGGTCGACCTCGTGCTGCTGCGCGTGTCGCAAATCAACGGGTGCGCCTTCTGCATCGACATGCATTGGAGCGACCTCATCAAGATGGGCGAAGACCCGCGCCACCTGAACGCCGTGGCCGGCTGGCGCGAGGCCCCGTTCTTTACCGAACGCGAGCGCGCCGCATTGCGCTGGGCCGAGCTGGTCACCAACACCCCGCACAGCGATGCCAGCGACGAAGAATTCGCCAAACTGCGCGAGCACTTCAGCGATGAAGAGATCGCCGAGCTGAGCTTTGTGATCGTCACCATCAACAGTTGGAACCTGCTGAACGTGAGCCTGCGCAACCCGGTGCCGCTGAAGGCGCCGTACGTTGCAGCGGCGTAACAACTCCGGCGCCAGTACAACGATCGCTGTACAGCAGCGCCTGCGTGCCCGCGTAGGCGCTGCACCTACACTCCAGGTTCAGCCGTGCAGGAAGCGCACCATCAGCACTTCATCTGCATAGCCGGTGGTGGACTTGAGCGCGCGCGGCTCCACGCCGTAGGTCTCAAAACCGCAGCGCTCGTACAACGCCAGCGCCGCATCGTTGCCCTGCACCACCGACAAGGTGAGCTGCTGAACCAACCCCGTTGCCGCCGCCACGATGCGCTCCACCAGCGCCACGCCCACACCACGCCCTCGCGCTGCCGGCGCCACGTAAAAGCCCCACACAAAACCCTTGTGCGCAAGCTTCGCTATCGTTTGCTGCTTGAAGCCGACCATGCCGATGATGCGTGCGTCGCTACCGGTTCCCGCATAGGCGCCCAGCACGATGGTGGTAGCCAACCGCTCAGCAAACGCTTCCATCGAGAGCCCGACCTCGGCCTCGTAGGTTGAGCCGAATGCGTCGGGCGAATCCTTGAGCGCAGCCAGACGAATGGCGCGGTAGTCCGCCACATCGGCGGCATTGGCGGAAGAAAGCTGGCGGATGACGACGGCGTTGTTGCTCAGGTTGGCGTTGGACATGGCTGACAGCGCGTGTAGGCAAAAAGCGGGCGAGAAGCAGGTAAGAAGCGGGCGAGAACCGCCAGTATCGCGCCAATCACATGCACTCGACCTACAGCGGCGCCTCCGTCCATGAAGCCGAGGGCTTTGTCCGTCAATTGGCCTATGTCGGCGTGCAAGGCCGGGTACCTATGCTTCGGGGAAACGCGAGTCAGCAGACCGCGACAACGAAGAACCCGGGGGAAGCCATGGCCGAGCTTTTGATCGCCCAAGCGCAACGCAGCAGCAGCGCCCACGCACAGCCGACACCGGCACCGATCCCACCTGAGGCCCCACGGCAGGCACGCGGCATGCACGGCGCCGCGCTGGTGATGGCCGCCGCGCTGTCGCTGGGGCTTACCGCCTGCGGTGGCGGCGAAGACGCAACGAGCACGACCCCGCCGACGAACAACAACACGCCCGCGCCATCGCCTACGCCGTCACCCACACCAGCCCCTTCGCCTGCCCCGGCAACTTACTCCGTGGGGGGCACCGTCAGTGGCCTTACCACGGGCAAATCCGTCACGCTGCTGGACAACGGCGGCGATGCCGTCGTCGTCAGTGCCAACGGCAGCTTCCACTTTCCAACCAAGCTCGCGCAGGGCAAGCCCTATGCGGCCACGGTCGGCACGCGGCCCTCGGGCGAGAACTGCACCGTCACCAACGGCAGCGGCACCGTGGGCACCAGCAACGTGACCACCATTGCGGTGGCCTGCGCACCGCGGCCGCTGTTCGGCTACGCGGTCAACTCGAACGACGGCACGATCTCCGCCTTCACGCTTGACCTGACCACCGGCATGCCCACTGCTATCGGCGCATCGGTGCCCGTGGGGCAAGGGCCGCTTTCACTGACCATCGACCCGGCGGGCAAATACGTCTACGTGGCCAACGCCAACGACAACACCGTCACCACGCTCTCCATCAATGCCGATACCGGCTTGCTCACGGTGGTCGGCTCGGCCACGCCCACGGGGTTGCAGCCGTACAGCATTGCGCGCACGCCCAACGGCAAGTTCGCATACACGGCCAACTTTGGAGACAACACGCTGTCGGCGTTCTCCGTCAACACAGGCACCGGCGCGCTGACCGCGCTCGCGCCCATCACCGCCGGAGCCAATCCGTACACGGTCACCATCAACAGCGCAGGCACTTTCGCCTATGTGGTGAACGCCAACAGCGGCGCCACGCCGGGCACGGCCATGGCGTTTGCCGTCAACGCCACCACCGGCGCGCTCACGCAGGTGGGCACCACGGTCAACACCGGCAATACGCCGCAGTTCATTGCAGTTGCGCCAAGCGGCAGCTTTGCCTACGTTGCCAACTCGGCGGACAACACACTGGGCGTGTACAGCATCGACAGCACCGGCGCGCTCACCGCTTCGGGCTCGCCCGTGGCCACCGGCGTCAACCCGTTCTACATCGCCATCGCACCGTCGGGCGGCTTCATGTACGTGGCCAATGTGCTGGACAACACCATCAGCGTGTTCAGCATCAACCCGGCCAACGGCGCGCTCACACTGGTCGACACCACACCCACCGGCAACGCGCCCGTGACGGTGCTCGTCAACCCCGCCGGCACCTTCGCCTATGTGGTCAACGCCGTGGACAACAGCGTCAGCGCGTACAGCATCAACAGCAGCACCGGCAAGCTGACCGCCGTTGCAAGCGGATCGGCCGCCACCGGCAACATCCCGCGCGGGATGGCGATTGTGGCGGTGCCTTGAGGGTGAGCTGAATCGGTTTGCGCGAATGCAAAGCCCCTCGCCACGGCGAGGGGCTTTTTTGTATTCCGGCGTTCACCCATCGGGCCCTGCAGTGCCTGAAAGGTGCTATTTCTGCAGTTTATTAACACCTCTTAATCCAGCCCAGGGCGCGATTCCAATACCATCGCCTAGCCCAGGCCGGCGGCACCTCGAATGACGCTTCATTTGAGTGATGCGAGAACACCGGCAGAGCGCGTTCGCGATACCGCTGCCCATCGTGTTGACCCACTCGACGACATGGGCGCGACGCCGTCCAAGGAACCGTAACGTGGCCAACAGCATCCTCCAGGAACTGGCACAAAGCATGGCGGCGCGCTCAAGCCCCCAACGCATAGCCCTGTCGGATGCCGGCACGCTCCAACACCTGCGGGACCACCTGTTTGCGCAAGTCGACCCGCTGCTAGACGGCCCGCCGCCATCATCACTGTGGGTACTGATCAGCCCGCAGATTACGGACCCGCTTGCCAACGCACGACGTCGCAACGAAGCCGTGCCGCTACCCATCGAGCCCGACATCATGCGGCCCGAGCAGCGCCCTTACCTGCTTCCGCTCGGCGACTTCGGCCGCGATGACACGATCGATTTCACGCTCGACCTCGCCTGGGCCGAAGCCACCCGCCATCCTGACAGAGAGACGCGCGGCTCATCGGTTTGCGCATGGCTGGTCTTTCCTGCAGAGCAGGCCCGACACGTTGCGCACGCTATAGCGATGCAGGCCAGGCACCGCTGGCCCGGATCACACGCACGCTATCTGCGCCTATGGGATCCGCGCGTATTTGAACTGCTCACTGACTTGGGCGATGCCGAACCACCGGTGCGCTACGCACCCAGCACCAACGGGGTGTGGTGGCTGAACCGTGCAGGCGCGTTGCAGCGCTACCCAGCGCCGGCAGCGACTACGCCCTTGGCCGACGCAACATGGCCGGAGACTGCCAAGGCGATGCTGCGCAACAGCGGCACCATCAACGCCGTACTGAACGCATTACAGGACGCCGAACACAACGTCGTGCAGCCTCCATTGGCCGCCGCCATTCTGTCGTTGGTCGAACGCGCAAGCAGCGCGTGGAGCCTCACCAACGAGCTCGACCGCATCATCTACGCCTTGTACGGCGTTCTGATTTCCCCGCAGTTCGATCAAGACACCACCGTGCGCGAGGCCATGCTCGCCGCCCGTGCCCAGGGTGACTCACCCATTGCGGCACTCGCCGGCTTCGACGCAGCGTTCTGGGAGCGACACAGCCATGCCTGACCACGCCAAGCTGCAAAAGGCCGTCGCAGCGGCCAAAGAGAACAATCTGCCAGTGCAGCCGCCCAAGTGCCCGAGTTGCGACAAGTCGGGCCTGACGATGCTTGTGACGCTGTACGCTGCGCTGCCGCCACAGTACTTTCGGCCCGGAGAATCCGACTGGATACAGTTGGCCGACATGCTCGATCAGCAGGGCTACCTCGCTGGCCGGCCGTTGCAAGCATCGCAATATGTGCTGCGCCGCATGCGCGCCGGATGGCTCTATGTCTACTATCCGGAAGACCCCTCGTGGGAAATCTACACCGTGCAGCCCGACGGGCGTATGCAACGCATGGCGCCGGATTTGGCCGGGGCCATGGGCGGTCATCCCGCAACATGCTCGCGCTTGGCCAACACCCCCGATGCACTGCTGCTCACCATCGCCGAGCCAACGAAGCGCCCTACCGCCTGGATCGGCTTCTCGGACGCTCGCTGGACGAAGCGCGTGCGTGACAACGTGGCCAAGGACCCAGCCGCCTTCCACATGAAGAAGATCATGCCGAAGAAGGTGTGCGAGTCGACCGTGATGGCCAACATGGGACCGTTGAGCCTGATTGGCGATGGCTTACTGAAGAACCAGGTGATGGGGTTCCAGCAGCGCGTTGACCGTCGCACCTTGCTGGTAGAGGCTTACAGCCGGCCTGCGCCGTGCACGGAAGCCTCGCTCTTGAACGTCATGAAGCGCAACAACGCTCCGTACAAGATTGAGGGGCTTCTGTTGCCGCTGGAAGATGACATTGGCATCGCCACGCAGTTGAACTACTACCGCAACTGCGCACTGGCCGACATCATGGGGAATACGGACGGGAAGGGAAAACCGTACACCGATGCCGAGCGCGATCTGATGGCAACGGCGGGGTTGATTGAAGGCACACCGTTCGGCGAACAGAAAGAAAAAGTCGAGAGCAAGCTGAACAAGGACAACTACGCTAACTACCTCTCCAAGTATCGCCGTTGCACCGACGCCGCTGCCGACTTCGACAAGCGATCCGCCGACTACGTTGCCTGGATGCAGTTCCTGCCAGCACGGCGCCACCCGGAGGTATTCGACGCCAAGGACACGACGATGGCCGCGCACCTGGGCCATTGCGTTGCCAACATGTTTGAAGGCTGCGGCATCAACAACGACGAATTCCAGAAAATTTTGCTGCCGCAACTTAAGCTCGACACCGTCGACAGCAAGCGGCTTTTCTGGAGAGGCGTCGCCGCTAATCAGGAAGACCTGCTCGACAAGCTGCTGCCTCACAAGGGAAAGGTTGGTGAAGGCAGCAAGATGTACATAGAGGCGCGCGACCAGATTGCCTATCTCAAGGAAATACGCGAGCTCAAGAACGAAGCCGCACATCTGAACTCGGAAAACGCAAAGCGCCTGATGCAAGTCGTCAGCGGCCGCATGCGCCAGTTGCTCAAGGCGGACCCCAAACTCTATCGGCAGACATTCCGGCGTATTCAGGCCGCCGCATTGACTGCGGAAGACGTGGCCATCCTGCAGGTCAAGGTCAAAGGCGGTGCAGCGGGTTTCCTTGCCCACTTGCGACGCGCCAATGGCGACGGCAAAGGCCTGAGCGTCGGCACAACCAAAACGGCCTACAACCGTCCGCTTCCCGCAGAAACACTGCCCGACAACCTGAAGGGCAAACCCGGCGGCAAGGTGATGACGACGGTACCCAAAACGGCCAAGCAACTCGACGAGTACCTGGAGGTGCTTGGAGAACAGTGGCCCAAGGGCAAACCCATGCCGGCGCAGTTTGGCAAGGTGGCCGAACTGGCAGACGCAACGCATGCAATACCCGAGAGTGAAATCCTGAAGTTTGAAGAAGCGCCCTCGTTGAAAGGCGTCAAGGGTTACGGGGCATTCTCTGCGGGCCTTGCGGCGTTGCGGATCTCTTCGCTGGGTCAGAGCCTGAATGAGCTTGGCGTCGATATCAGCGAGGCTCAGCATGGAGATGCCAACTGGGGGCGTCTCGTCAAAGATATATCGGAAGCATCGGCATCTGCGGTTGCCATCTGGCAGGCGAGCTATGAACTCCGATATGTGGCCAGCCAGATCGCCAACAAAGGGGTCAAGACGGCGGAGTTCTATCGACTGACCGCCGCCGCAGGCCGACTGGTGATGGCGGTTTCCATCATTGAAGGCAGCCTGGGCATTTGGGATGCGACCAAGCTTTGGAAAGAAGGCGACCACGGCGCCGCCAGGGCGAAGACCGCTTCCGGCGTGGCCGGCATTGCCAGCGGCGTTGCCTACTACGCCTACACACGCATGGTGGCCAAGGCGGCCTTGGAGGGCTTGGCCAAGCGCGCGGCAACTACGGCCGCAGGCGAAGTTGCCGCCGGCTTGGCTGTGGCGGGAGAAACCGCGGCAGTGGGCGCGGAAGTCTCTGCTGAAGTGCCCCCGGTTGCCATGTGGATCGGCATCGCCTCCGGCGTGTTGACCGTAGCGTCGTGGGGCTTCGGCTTCTGGTCGGACCACCTTGTCACCAGCCCGTTTGCAAAATGGGCCGACCGTAGTTTGCTCGGCGTCCGTTCGCACGACTGGGGGCGCCCGTATTCCAGTACGCGCCAGCAACTGGACGCGCTGCTACGCCTGTTCTACTCGGTCAAACTCGAGAAGGCCTCGGCATTTGGAAACCCCGACGCCATCAAGATCGAGATTCCGGTGTTTGGCGATGCCACCGAAATGGACATTCAGATCAAGGCACCGAAGTCTTCCGGGCACGGCGTGATTGCCCGATACCTGCTCAATGGCACAGGGCACTCCAAAGTGACCGCCAAGGAATTCCATCTGGAAAATGTGATCCACACTGAAGCCTCCAAGCAGGTGCATGCCCGCGCCAGTGTGGAAGGCGAGGGGCTCTCGATCCTGATCTGGTTTGGTGGAGGCGACAACTATGAAGCCGGCCGATGGAAGAACGCCCTCACAGACGTGCTGGTACCCGGCGCCGGCCTCTTCCGGACAGGCAAGGCACTCATCCAGGGCGTGCCCGACGCGGAGGTACAGTACTGGCCCAATCGTGCCGCATACAAAGATTTCGTCGTGGACGGCCGTTCAGCAGACGAGGTCGCTGAAAGTACCGAGAAGGAGCCGGCCCATGGTTGAGAGGTGGCATGCGTAACCCGTCTCACTCGTCGCCGCATCAGCCGTCGCCCGCCAACGCTGCAGGCGGCGCCGAGGCGTTGCTGCAAGGTGAGTTGCCCCGGCATAGCGATGCGGCGCCCGAGCCGCCCCCGCGCAGCATCATCAAGCTCGATACGCGCTCCATGGTGTGGGCCTATGACGAGATCGCGTCCGATGTTGAAGCGCTCAGCCCGTTCATGGCGCTCGCGCTGTTGTTCGGGCTGTCCGTTCTTGTGCCGATGACGGTGCTTGGGTTCTTTGAAAAAAACCAGCCGCTGTCCGGGCAGATCGTCACGGGCGTGATATCGGCCGGACTGATTCCGGCGTGCCTTGTCGGCATCGTGTACCTGCTGAAGATCAGCCTGTTCAGCCGATATGCAAATCTGCATTTCAACCGCAGGACGCGCAGCATCTACACACAGGAAGGCAAGGTGGCTGTCCGGCTCGACTGGAACCGTGTGCGCCCATTTGCATCGGCCATGCCCGGCCCATTGACCATGGGCGCAACGCCGGCCTGGGCGTTGATGCTGGTGGAGTTCAGTACCGGGCCATCGCCCCGGCCGATACAACGCATGCGTGTGCAGGGCATCCTGCCCAGCCTGGACGCATGCCAGCGCCTGTGGGAACTCATTCGCCGGTACATGGACGAGGCGCCCGAGGCGCTCCCCGAACTTGAGGTCGTGCCCGGCGGACGCACGTGGCAGAACGCCTTGCTGGACTTCGGACCGATGCGGGAAATCAGCCCCACCGACTCGTCAGAAGACATTGCAGCAGGCGTCATCGGTCGCCTGCGCAAGCGTAACTGGTGGCCGGCCATCGGACCATTCCGCATCTTGTGGTGGATCATCTTCTGGCCCGGACCGCTGTCGACCATTCTGTACGAGCGATTCCGTCGCGAAGCACAGTTACCCACAGCGTGGACAGCCGATGAAGCGCCCACCGCCGATGAAGACAATCCATACCGCATCCGCAGCAAGGCGCCTAACGAGCGCGCGGGACGGCGCAAAGCGACCTGGATCATCGGCGTCGTATGCACCATGTGCATCGCGCTGGGTGCGAGCGCCTGGGCATTCGCATTCCACATTGCCTTCCAGGCGTTTCTGATCGACATCTGGGGCGAACTCTTTCGCAAACTCTAAGAACACACCCGACACAGCACCATGGATGCGCTTTCCAACCCACCCTCCCGCCACCCCCTGCGCCGGTACAGCGCCGTTGTCGCCCTGCTGCTCATCACCGGTGGTCTGTGCCTCGCACTGGGCCAGTCCAAAGACATCGGCTGGCTGGCGGCACTGAACTGGCATCTGGGTTATGACGCTGCGGGCACTGCGTTGCTGTGGCTGGGCGGGTTGCTGATGCTGCCGCAACTCGCTTACTCGCTATGGGTGACGCGCGGGCCGGGAGTGCGCGGCGGGATGTACCGGCAGGTTGGTGTTGCGCTTGCTGCCGCAGTGGCGCTGCTGGTACTGGCCATCGCGCCGGACAACGTGAGCATTGAGCACGTTCACCCGAGAGACGCCGCCACCAACACGAGCGGCGAACCAGAGCCGGTTGGCACCACGCAAGAGACTACGTACGCGTTCCACGGATTCCGGGCCCTGCCCGGCCCCCGCATCGAGCGGAATGCGGCATCCGCACCTGCTGAGTCCGTCGAGGGCAGGCCGAGCCGCGTTGTCTGGCGCGGCGATCACACCGCCCTGATGGGCACGCTGGACACGTTTGAAGCCTACGCCCCGGACGATGCCCAAGCTCAAGGGTATGAATGCCTGGTACGGACGCAACGCTACTTCGGCCCGTTTTCGGTACTGCGTCTGTCCAACGTGCGGGACACGGCAGAGGCGGCCGCCCGACCGGAATGCAGCCCCCTCGGGCACGCCCAGTAGCGCCATCCCAGCCGCGGTGGGTGCAGCCGCTGGCCGTGGCCTTCTTGTTGCGGGCGCACCAGCCTCACACGTCAATTGCCGAAGTCGACTTCACCTTGCGGCGCAGCTCGTACTTCTGGATCTTGCCCGTTGACGTCTTGGGCAGCGGCCCGAAGAACACCGCCTTGGGCACCTTGAAGCCGGCCAGCAATGTCTTGCAATGCGCGATGAGGTCTTCTGCGGTGGCGGTGGCGCCGTCCTTGAGTTCAACGAAGGCGCAGGGTGTTTCACCCCACTTGGCATCCGGCTGGGCGACCACGGCGGCAGCCAGCACGGCGGGGTGCCGATACAGCGCGTCTTCCACTTCCACGCTGGAGATGTTCTCGCCGCCGGAGATGATGATGTCCTTACTGCGGTCCTTGATCTTGATGTAGCCGTCGGGCATGCAGACGCCCAGGTCGCCGGTGTGGAACCAGCCGCCGGCAAACGCCTCGCGCGTGGCCTTCTCATTCTTGAGGTAGCCCTTCATGCAGATGTTGCCGCGGAACATGATCTCGCCAATGGTCTCGCCATCGGCCGGCACAAGCTGCATGGTTTCCGGGTCGAGCACCGCCACTTGCGATTGCAGGTGATACCGCACGCCCTGGCGCGCCTTCATCGTGGCGCGGTCGTGCTCGGGCAGCGTGCGCCATTCGTCCTGCTCGGCACAGACGGCGGCAGGGCCGTACACCTCGGTCAGGCCGTAGACGTGCGTCAGCTCGAAGCCCATGGCTTCCATCTGCGCCAGCACGGCGGCCGGCGGCGGTGCGCCCGCCACCATGCCGCGCACCGGCCCGCGCAGGCCCTCGCGCCAAGAAGGCGGCGCGTTCACCAGCGCGGTGTGCACGATGGGCGCGGCGCAGTAGTGCGTTACGCCTTCGTCGCGCATGAGGTCGAACACCAGCTTCGGCTCGAACTTGCGCAGGCAGACGTTCACGCCCGCGCGCGCCGCGATCGTCCACGGGAAGCACCAGCCGTTGCAGTGGAACATCGGCAGCGTCCAGAGGTAGACCGGGTGCTTGGGCAGATCCCACTCCAGGATGTTCGATACCGCGTTGATGGTGGCGCCACGATGGTGATAGACCACGCCCTTCGGGTCGCCCGTGGTGCCCGAGGTGTAGTGGAGCGCAATCGCATCCCACTCATCTGCCGGCATCTGCCAGTCGTAGTGCGGATCGCCCGAGGCGAGGAACGTTTCGTAATCGGTGTCGCCAAACGGCTCGGCCTGCGGGCCCAGGGCATCGTTGACGGCAACCACTTTCAAGCCGGGAATTTCCAGCGCCATCTGGCGGGCCACGTCGGCAAACTCGGTATCGGCCAGCAGCACGCGGGCTTCGCCATGACGCAGCATGAAGACGAGGTTGTCGGCATCCAGGCGGATGTTGAGCGCGTTGAGCACGCCGCCCGCCATCGGCACCCCAAAATGGGCCTCCACCATGGCCGGCGTGTTGGGCAGGAGCGCCGCCACCGTGTCGCCACGGCCGACGCCGGCCAGCGCCAGCGCACTGGCCAAGCGCCGCGCACGGGTGTAGGTGTCGCGCCAGTTCTGGCGCACGGGGCCGTGCACGATCGCCAGACGGTCACCATAGACGTCTGCCGCGCGGGCAAGAAACTCGATCGGGGTAAGCGGGACGAAGTTGGCCGCGTTGCGGGCCAGACCGCTATCAAAATCCGTGGGCATTGCTGTGTCTCCGTGCGCCGGGCGCTGTTGCTTTTTGTTGGGCAACGCTATCATCTGCCGGCTCCCGCACTCTGTCACCTGAATGACAAACCGCCCGGAAACCCGCGTCACACCAAGGCTGACGGGTTTCTTACAAAGCGAAGGCAGAGCCCCACGCGCCCCCGCCCATCTTTGACCGAGTGCCCACGCCTGCCATGAACGCCACCCGCGCCCCCACGCCCGCCACACAACTGGAAGGCCATGCGTGGTTCACTGCGCTGGCGCCTGAACACCAGGCCCTGGCCGCGCGAGAAACCCTTCTGCAGGCATTCGAACCCGGCGCCTTCATTGCCCGGCGCGGCGAGCCGTCTCGCTACTGGATCGGCGTCGACACCGGCCTCATCAAACTGGCGGTGTACACCTCAGACGGGCGAGGCTGCACGTTCTCGGGCGTGCCGGCGGGCGGCTGGTGCGGCGAGGGCAGCGTCATCAAGCGCGAAGACCGCCGCTATGACGTGATCGCCATCCGCACCTCGCAAGTGTTGCTGGTGCCCGAACCCGTGTTCAACACGCTGCTCGCGCAGAGCCTGCCATTTGCCAGCTTTGTGGTGCGGCAACTCAACGAACGCATGGGCCAGTTCATTGCCACCGTGCAGAACGACCGCCTGCTGAGCGCCGATGCGCGCGTGGCGCAAGCGATTGCGCAGTTGTTCCACCCGGCGCTGTACCCGCGCACGAGCAGCGTGCTGGAACTGTCGCAGGAAGAGATCGGGCTGCTGACGGGGCTGTCGCGCCAGCGCGTCAACCGCGCGCTGCAACGCCTGGCCGAAGGCGGAATGATCGCGCTGTCATATCAGACCATCCGCGTGACCGACCTTGAGCGGCTGCGGCTCTTTGGCCTGTCGGAGCTGTAAGCGCCACCCGACTCTGTCACCCGAGCGACATTGCCCCTGTTGCACGCAGTCTTAGAATCCTGCGACAGTCGCGCTTCACCCGTCGCCTTATCGGTCAGCCATGCCACTCATCAGCCGTGCCCATGTCCGTCTCTCGCGCCTGCGCTTTCCGTTTGCGGTGCGCGTGCAGGCCGAGCGGGGCAGCGCGTGCCTGCGCGATGCCAATGGGCGGCGCGAAGTGCGCCCGGGCGATCCGTTTGTCGTGCCCGCCTTCGCGCATTTCGGCTGCGAGATACCGGGCACGGTATGGCAGCCATGCTCAATCAGCTTCAAGGCCGTGCCCGACGCGGGCTGCCCGCGCATGGCCGCCATTCAGCATGACAAGCCCTGGGCGCGCGCAGCGGCCACGCTGGTGTTTGAACACCCCGCGCAGGCGTGGAAAGCGGCCTTGTTGAGCGAGTGCTGGCAGGCCTGCCCGCGTCAGGTGCGGGCGCGTCTGTTTGCAGAAGGCGAAGCGCTGCATGCCCTGGTGCGCGAGCAACGCGCCGCGTGGGCGCTGTACCAGCTGGCGCAGATGTGCGGCAGTGCCGAAGCCGAAGCGCTGCACGCGCTGGCCCGGCGGGCTGGCCTGCGCAACGTGCGCACGCTAGACGACACATGCGCAAGCCTGTTCGGTGTGGAACTGAGCGCCCTGCTGGCGGGCAACGCAGATTCGGCTGGCGGTGCGGCACACGGCAACGCCGCCACCTTGGAGCGGTGGGCGCAGCCGCTGGCGATGGCCGTTTAAGCGTTGCGCGGCAACCGCCGCATCAATCCAAGATCACCCCGCCTCGCACGCCTGCACGCGGCGGCATGCTGGGCTCGCCCATGATGTCGCGCACCGCATCTTCAATCGTGTTGGACAGCGCGTTCAGCGCGAGGTCGTTGTCTTCCGTGCCGAACGGATCTTCAAGCTGCGAGGCGATGGCCTCGTGCGCCATGAAGGTGTACGCCACGAACACCGCAAACACGGGCGTAAAGCTGCCGATGCTTTCCACCAGCCCGAACGGCAGTGCCGCGCAGAAGAAGTACACCGTGCGATGGATCATGACGGAGTACGCAAACGGCAGCGGCGTGCCGGCAATGCGCTCGCACCCGCCGATGCTGTTCGACAGCTCGTTCAGGTTGCGGTCGAACGCCAGAGCGGCATACGCATCCAGGGTGCCGGCTTGCGGGCGACGCTGCACCCATTCACTCAACCACTGCACGATGGCGATGGGCTGGTAGCGCGAGGCCATCACGCGTTCGAGCAACGGTGCAGGCAGCCGCGCGGCGAGGTCTTCTCGTGCATCGGTGTGGCGCAACTGATGGCGCAGCGCGTGCGGCAGCGCGCCCAGCACCTGAGCGAACTCGCGGACGTCGGCATCGGCCGCGCCGTCGTTTGTGCCATTGGGACCATCGCCACGCGGCAGCGTCAGTGCCTGGCGCGTGAGCGAGCGCGCCGTGTTGAGCAACTGGCCCCAGAGCTTGCGCGCCTCCCAATAGCGGTCGTAGCTGGCGTTGTTGCGAAAGCCCAGGAACACCGCCAGCGCAATGCCGACGAGCGAGAACGGCGTCGTGCTCAGGTTGACCGAGATGGGCAGCAGGTGCGCATGCACCGCAATGGCCACCAACGACACGCAGAAGATCAGGAACAGGCGCGGCAGAAGCTGCGGCAGCACCGAACCGCGCCATGCCAGAAGCATGCGGAACCAGTGCAGATGGGGGCGGACAACCATGGGGCGGGTGAGGCAGGAGCTGGAGTGGCTGCGATTATCGCAGAGCACCCCGGGCGTCTGACACCCGTGTGGGCCGCATTTACGCCAGGTGCGGCTCGGCTTAGGCGCGCGGCGCAATGCCGGGAGGCGCGCGCGTCGTCGTCACGGCGGATGCATTGCCGGCAAGCAGGGCCATGCCCTCCGGCGGCAGGTGGTATTTTATGAGCCGATTATCTTCAAATACTGATCAACTCGAATTTCCAAAACCAAACACAATAAAAACACGAAACGCAAATCGGCGCAAAACGAACGCTCTCGCTTTACGCCAACCTGTGCGGAACCCCATTTCAGATTCCGCACGATCAAGCCTGCGGTAAATCAGTTGGTGGCGGTATAGCCGCCCTTGGTCCAGCTGTTGCCGTCCCAGCACCACTCCGTGGTGGTGCTGCCGCTGGTTGCATACACGCGGATATGGATAGCGCTGCCGACCAGCCAGCTCGTGACGGAGACGTTATCGCCGGGCTCGCTGAAAGCACCCGTGTACCACCCCTTGCCGTCATAGCAACGCTCGGTGATCTTGCCACCATTGGCCGTGTACACACGGATCGACGGCACTGTCCCCCACGACGTGGCAGCGGTCTGAACGTTAGACATGTTTTATCTCCAGAATGTGATTTCAATATCAACGCAGCAAATGCGGTGCGATTTTCACGGCATTTACTTCGGCCCAAATTCAGGGCTTCGGTAGCATAAGCAAATAAAATTCCGGCCGCTGCTGAGAGATAAGAAGCACAGATGGAGAGAAAACTTACTGAACAGATTACCGATTTGGCACCCCTAACCATTATGTTGAGCGCACCAACAAAATAGTCAGAAGGCACCAGGTGGGGTGATGAGAAACTGCCTAATCCTAAACAGCTGCAAGAGGTGGCATAGGCCCGCTTACTGCACCGCGCCAATGAACGCCGCCAGCTCCGCCGTCTTGGGGCTGGCAAACACTTCCTTGGCCGGGCCGCTTTCATGGATCAGCCCTTGGTGCATGAAGACGAGTTGATCACCAACGTCACGCGCGACGCGCATCTCGTGCGTGACCATGATGAGCGTCATGCCTTCGGCGGCGAGCTGCTTCACCACGGCCAGCACTTCGTTCACCAGTTCCGGGTCCAGCGCGGAGGTGATCTCGTCGCACAGCAGCACCTTCGGCTGCATGGCGAGCGCGCGCGCAATGGCCACGCGCTGCTGCTGGCCGCCACTGAGCTGATCGGGGTACGCGTCAAACTTATCGGCCAGGCCCACCTTGACCAGCATCTGGCGCGCGAGGTCTTGGGCGTCGGCCTTCTTCATGCCCTTGACCACCACGGGCGACAGTGCCACGTTTTCGCCCGCCGTCAGGTGCGGAAACAGGTTGAACTGCTGGAACACCATGCCCACGTTCAGGCGCAGCGCGCGCAGTTGCGCGGGCGTGGCCTGCGAGCCCTTGAGCACCGCGTTGTCGACGACGATCTGGCCGTCGTCGATGGCTTCCAGCCCATTGATGGACCGCAGCAGCGTGCTCTTGCCCGAGCCGCTGCGCCCGATGATGGCGACCACCTGGCCGCTTTCCACGCGCAGGTCTACGCCCTTGAGCACGTGGTTGTTGCCGTAATGCTTGTGTACGGCGCAGAGATCAACGAGCGGCATAGAGCTTCTTTTCCAGATGAGAGGCGTAAAGAGACAGCGGCCAGCACAGCGCGAAGTACGCAACGGCCACCAGCCCGTAGATAAGGAACGGCTGGAAGGTGGCATTGGCCAGCACCGAACCCAGCTTGGACAGGTCTTCAAACCCGATGATGGAGGCCACCGCCGTGCCCTTGACGATCTGCACGGAGAACCCGACCGTGGGCGCAATCGACAGGCGCACCGCCTGCGGCAGCACCACGTGCCGCATCTGCTGGAAGTAGCCCATCGCCAGGCTGGAAGACGCCTCCCACTGCCCGCGCGGAATGGCCTCGACACAGCCGCGCCAGACCTCGGCCAGATAGGCGCTGGTGTACAGCGTCAGGCCGATGGCGGCGGCCGTCCACGGCGACATATCGAACCCCGCCATGGACGCACCAAAGAACACGATGAACATCTGCATGAGCAGCGGCGTGTTCTGAAAGAGCTGGATGTACGCCTTGCTCACGCGCCGCAGCGTGGCGTTGCGCCCCACGCGGGCAAACAGCACCACCAGGCCAGCCGTGCCGCCCAGCGCAAAGGCCATGAGCGACAGCATGAGCGTGGCGAGCAGCCCTTCCCCCAGCTTGAGGAGAATGGGCAACAGAGGGATGTCGGAGATCATGCTGCACCTCCGGTGGTGGCTGCGTTGGCGGTGGCAAGCGGTGCGGCCGACACCGCAGGCGCGCGGCGCCCCACGATAAAACGCTGCCCGATCCAGGCCAGCAACTGACGCAGCAACAGCGCCAGCGCAAAGTACAGCGCCGTCACCACCAGGTAGGTTTCAAATGCGCGGAAGTTGCGCGACTGGATGAAGTTGGCCGCAAAGGTCAGATCCTGCGCGGCAATCTGCGAGACAACCGACGTGCCCAGCATCACGATCACGATCTGGCTGCTCAGCGCCGGCCACACCTTCTGCAGCGCGGGCCGCAGCACGACGTGCCGGAAGATGGCCCAGCGGCTCATAGCCAATGCGTTGGCCGCTTCCAACTGGCCGCGCGGCGTTTCTTGAATGCCTGCACGCACGATCTCGGTGATGTACGCGCCCAGGTTGACCACCGCCGTGAGCAATGCCGCCTGCCATTCGTTGATCTGCAACCCCAGCGAGGGCAAACCGAAGAACACGAACATCAACTGCACCAGGAACGGCGTGTTGCGGATGCCCTCCACATACACCTTGAACAGCACATTGAACGGGGCGATGCGCCAGGCACGGCACACGCCGCCGGCAATGCCGATGGCGCCACCGAGCACCGCGCCCGCCGCCGTGAGCGCCAGCGTAAAGGCCGCGCCCTGCGCGAGCTGGCCGCTGTAACTGAAGACAGCGCCAAAGTCGAATTGATAAGCCATGGAGGTCATCCGTGGCCCAGCACACCTAAGCGCGCGCCGGGCCTGTGTTGCGAAGGCGTGCGCGGTTCTTACATCTTTGCCGGCAGCGGCATCTTGATCCAGCGCTGCGACAGATCGTTCAGGCGGCCATCGGTCTTCAGCTTGGTGATGATGGCGTTGACCTTGTCCAGCAGCGCGGGCTCGCCCTTGGCCACACCCACGTAGCAAGGCGTGTCTTCCACGGGGAATTTCATGTCGAGCTGGCGCAGCTTCGTGCGCTCGTTCACCGCATTGGCCACGATGTTGCCCACCGTCACCAGTTGCACCTGGCCGATCAGGTAGCTCTGCGCGGTGGCGTTGTTGTCTTCATAGCGCTTGATGGTGGCCGACGCGGGCGCAACGGCCGAGAGCGCCAGATCTTCAGTCGAGCCGCGCGTGACGCCAATCGTCTTGCCCGCCAGATCCGCCGGCACCTTGATCGACGCTTCCTTCGGGCCGTACACGCTCTTGGGGAACGGCGCATACGCCTGCGAGAAGTCGATCACCTTGGCGCGCTCTGCGTTCTTACCCAGGCTGGAGATGACGACATCCACCTTGCCCGTGGTCAGGAACGGAATGCGGTTGGTGCTCGTTACGGGCACCAGCTCTGCCTTGACGCCGAGTTCCTTGGCGATGAGGCCGGCCATGTCGATGTCATAGCCCTGCAGTTTCAGGTCCGGACCGAGCGAGCCAAACGGCGGGAAGTCATTCGGGATGGCCACGCGGATCACGCCGGCTTTCTGGATGTTGGCCAGCGTATCGGCATGGGCCGGGCGGCCCGGCAGCAACGCGACAAGCGCGCTGGCGGCCATGACGGCGTGGAAGAAGGTGCGGCGCGAGGTGTGACGCGACAGCTGCAGAGCAAGGGTGCGGAACATTCAAAAACTCCTTCAAGAAATTCAGAAAATTCAGGAAATCGAGGCGAGGCGAAACGAAACCGGTTCGTGCTGCATGGGTTCGGGCGTGGCAGGCGGCGCGCTCAAGTCGATGCCGCTGCGGCGCGCGGCCGACAAGAGATGCGCGCGCATGGCCTCTGCGCTGGCGACGGGATCACCCGCGGCAACGGCCTGCACGATGGCGCCGTGCTCGTGCGCGGGGTGGTCGTCTGCGCCGTTGCGGGCAAAAGGCAGGCGCAGGCTGTGGCCAATGGCGTGCTCCAACTGCCCCGCCATCGCCATCAGGCCCGGATTGCCGGACAACTGTGCGAGCAGCACGTGGAAGTGCAGGTCCGCCTCTGCCGCGCTCAGCAAGTCATTGCGCTCCAGCGCGTGGGCCAACTGCTGTTGCAGCCATTGCAGGTGGCGCAGGCCGGCCGCATGCATGCGCGCGGCGGCCAGCGCCGTCCAGCCGGGCTCCAGCACCAGACGCAACTCAATCAACTGACGCGGCGACAAGGTGCCCAGCGCCGGCGTGGCAAACGGGCGATGCATGCGCTCGGCGCTGGCCTGCTCTGCGCCAAACTTCTGGCCGCGCACCACCACGCCCCGGCTCGGGAGGATGTCGACCAGGCCCAGCGTCTCAAGCACTGTCAGCGCCTCGCGCAACGACGCGCGGCTCACGCCCAGCGTTTCCGCCAGCTCACGCTGCGGCGGCAGGCGGCTGCCACTGGGGTAATCGCCGCTCAGGATGCGTTGCTGGAGCGTTTGTGCGACGGAGGAAGGAATGCTGTGCATGGGCCGAAGTTAGAGAAAGACACGGTCGTGGTCTGACCGGTCGCCCACGGCTTATGCGAGTTTTGTGCCATGCAGCACGAAGCGGCGTGTTGAGCCGCACTACGGGTGGTTGATTGCCTGGGCGCTGCCCTTGTGCGGGGCGTGCGCTGGCGGATGAGCGCATTGCCGCTTTGACTTGGTGCGGGGCGCACCGATTTGGAACGCCCCGCCCCGCGCACCAGTGCCAAGCGCAACCGCGCAGGCCGCAAGTCAGAGGCATACGCAGGCATTGCGCACCGCCAAGGCCGTCTTGCGGGCAGCGCAGGTTTGGTGCGCGTGGCCCGCTTGATCACAACGACAAGCCATGGCGATGTTCAAGAACTCTCACCAACCCCGCCGTTGCCTTGACGCGCGCCGAGGCGACATGGGATACCGCGTGTGCCAAACGGAGCACCCCACTTTCGTAGGGGGTGGCTGCCGCACGTAACCCATCTAAAAAAAGAGCCAAGACATGTTGTTGACGTTGAGAAGAACGAGCGCGCCGCAAGACCGGCATCACCCCCTCGCGCGGAGCATGGCGGTCGGTTTGCTGAGCCTGTGGCTGGCGGCGTGTGGTGGCGGCTCGGCCGACACGCCTGCCGACTCGTCCACTACGGGGACGACTGCGCCCGTGTCCGCATCAACCCCTGGAGCCAGCCCAGCGCCGACGCCCGCGCCGACCACGACACCGACGCCAACGCCTGCGCCCACTCCTGCGCCGGGCCCTACGCCTACACCCACGCCGACGCCGGCCCCAACCCCAACGCCAACGATCACCTGGCTCAACCCCGCATCGATTGCATGGGGAACGGCGCTCAGCACAGCGCAGTTGAACGCGACTGCCAACGTGCCCGGCACCTTCGCCTATTCACCCGCGGTTGGCACCAAGCCGGAGGTGGGCACGCAAACCCTGTCGGTGACATTCACGCCGCAGGACACGACCAGGTACGCCACCACCACCGCCGTGCGGACGCTGACCGTCAACAAGGCCGAGCCGCCGGTGCGGTGGGATCTGCCCGCCGTCGTGCTGCAGGGTTCTGCCCTGACGCCTGCGCAGGTTTCCACCGCGCCGTATGCGCTGTATGGCATTGGGGGCACGGTGGACCCGGCTTCATACACCACGGCGGATGGCGCACCGCTGAGTGCCGCCACCACCAGCACCGCCGGCAGCGTGACCTTGCAGGCCACGTTCGTGCCGAGGGACAGCGCGCACTACCGCACGGCCATGGTCAGCACGACACTGAGCATCAAACCCGCCGCCACGGCCGCGGCCATCAACTTTGGCAGTGCGAAACAAACCATCCAGGGGTTCGGCGGCTCGGCGGCCTGGTACTACACCAAGATGGCGGACGACCGCGTGAACGCGCTGTTCGGCACCAGCCTGACCGACAGCCTGGGGCTGTCCATCCTGCGGTTGCGCATTGCGCCCGCCGAGTGGAACACCACGACCCAGACGGCCGACACCACCCAATGGACAGCGGAGCTTGCGAACGGCGCCGCCGCCCAGGCACGCGGTGCACTCGTCTTTGCATCGCCGTGGACGCCGCCGGCCAGCATGAAGATCGTCAACACAGACCGCACGAATCCGCTCTACAGCGGGCGCCTGGACCCGGCGCGATACGCCGACTACGCCAAGTACCTGAACAGCTACGTCCGGTATGCCGCCACGCGCAACGTGAACCTCTACGCCGTGTCACTGCAGAACGAGCCGGACTGGGACCCGGCGACCTACGAATCCTGCCTGTGGAGCCCCGACGAAATGCGAGTGTGGGCCGCCGGCCATGGCGCCGAGGCCGTTGCCGGCACCACGGCCAAGCTGATGGCACCGGAATCCTTCTACTTTTCTCAGGCGACGGTGGACACGCTGCTGGGTGATACCAATGCGGCCAGCAACATCTCCATCATTGGCGGCCACCTGTACGGCGGCGTGCCCGCCTACCCGGCCTCTGCCCGCAAGCTGGGCAAAGACGTATGGATGACCGAACACTTCCTGGACTCCGTCAACAAGGCCGACAACAAGACGGCATGGCAGACCAGCATTGACGATGCCATTGCCATTGCGAAGGAGATCCACGACGGCTTTACGCTGGGGCAGTACAACGCGTACGTCTACTGGTGGCTGGTCAACTCCAACGACGCCCAGCCCACCGGCCTGATCGGTTCGGACAACAAGCCCACCTACTTCGGCATTGGCCTGAAGCACTTTGCGTACTTCATTCGCCCCGGCTACGTGCGCTACGACACCACCGCGTTGCCGCAGAAGGGCGTGCGTGTTTCTGCGTTTGGCACGCCCGCAGGTGCGAGCGTCAACAAGGCTGCGGTGGTGCTGGTGAACGAGAACGCCACGGACGTCACTCTGACGACGTCGATCAACTCTGCGGGGCGCACGGTGACCAGCCTGACCCCGTACCGGACGACGGCGACTGCCACGTTTGAGCAGCAGCAGCCGTTGAGCGTGAGCGGGAATATGTTCACCGTTACGCTGCCGGCCAAGAGCATTACTACGTTGGTGAACTAGGGGGATGAGGGGCGCGGGTTGGTTGGCGCCCGCTGCCGATGCCCCACCATTGGCACGGTTGGCGCCGGCAGTGCCATCACTGGCGCCGGCTTGTTGGCCACCTTCCTCGGTAATAAAAAGGGGCGCCAATGCGCCCCTCCGTCCCACAGTTACATCGCCGCAACGCCACCCGACGTCAGATACTGACCGAAGAGGCGCGCGAACTGGCCGCCGTCGGTGTTGATGTTCGTCGAATAGGTGCCGCCGCCGCCAAACACAATGGCAAAGGTATGCATGCCGCCGTACTCCCACGTGTTGCGCAGCATGTAGTCAACGTGGTTGTCTCGGTAGTGCCCGGGCGTGCCGCCAGAGGTGTCGGAAGGCACACCCAACGGCGTTTGCCACCAAAGGATTGGCAGCCCGTTGCCCAGCGCGTCACGATAGGCCGAGTACGAGTTCTGCTGTTGGTGGAAATTGGGCGTGTTGACGTTGTTCTCGTCCAGGTAGAACGGACCACTGCGGCCCATGCATTCCCCAACGGCTGCGGCTTCGAGGCAGCCGGCGTCGCGGTCGCTTGTCTGCGCCACGATGAAATCGGCCCGATCCGCGCCAACGAGCTGCATCTGCTTTGCGAAGAGGTCTGGCGTGGCATTCCAGAATGCCGGGGGAAAGCCAATCAGCGCCTTGGGCGCATGCCAACGCGCCATCGACACCAGACAGCTGCCGATGTTGGCGGCGGTGTTCGCCATCCAACTGCATTCCGGCTGGTTATTGAGCACGGCAGGCATTTGCGTCATGTCGTGGTTGGGCGCCTGCGCATAGACATAAGGCCAAAAGTCCGGCTCCAGGTTGACCAGCACCGCGGTGTCGAGCTCGTTGATGCGGTCATACATCGTCCGCACTTGCGACCAGTAGTCATTCATGAAGCTCGCATCGTTGATGCCGCTCAGGTTACTGTCGCCGCGCTGGGCCATCTGGTAGAGCGTGAACATCGGGGTCGCGCCATAGCTGATGGCGTTTTTGGCCTGATAGGTCACGTACGCGCCGGTGGGGCTGTTCCACGAAGTCCAGGCGCCTGACCCAACACCTACGAGGTAGACGTCGACAATGTCAGGACGAATGCCCTGGGCCTGCATATCGGCGATCGACTGCCCCGAACCCAAGCCGATCTGCACACGCCCCGTTCTGCCCATCTTGCTGAGAATCGCAGCGGAAGCGTTGGTGTCTGTACCCATGACCCGCTTAACGTCGCCAGCGCCGGCGCCTGTTTGTGCCGAGCCTGGTGCGCTGCCACTGCTGCTTTGCGTTGTCGCGCCGCTGGTGGATGCATCATCGCTTCCGCCGCAGCCGAATAAGGCAAGTGCCATCAAAGCTGCCGCCGCATGCCGATGAGAGAACAGACTGCGATTTCCGCGCGCGTGCATTTCTTGCCGACGCGTGTCCGCTGCCACACTACCGTTTGTCATTTCCCGACCTCGTCAATTTTCATGCTTATTTGAGAAAGCACCCGACTCAGCGGCACCTTCGCGCTGAGGGGCATTGCGGCCCGGCAAAGCAATCCGCTTGCGCCGGCGCCTTTTGCCTACATGCGTGCTATCACGCTGAATCAAATTAGCATCCGTGCGCGCGCTTAAAGATGACCATGAGGAAAGTTGAAGGTCCGAATCGCGCCTTTTCCCGGCCGTTTGAATGGGCCAGCGTGAAGTGAATCGCCCCGCTATTTGAGGAGGCCTGTTGGCGCCAGTCGCTCCGCGTTGCGATTGGGCAGGTACCTGCGCGACGATGAACTAGATCGAATGCTCACACTCAATTGTTCTCGAGTCGATCGAGTGCTTCGAGGCCTCTGCGCAGTCGTGCGACCGTCTCCGTCGACACATCGTCGAAAGTCTCGGCTTCCTGGCCGTCGGTATAGACAATCGAGGGATTGGTGCCCAGGCGGGAATCGAAGAGTTCTTCCCCAACGACCCTAAGCGCATGCTCGGCTAGTTCATCCCCGAACTGCAACGGCCCTCGTCCGTGCATTGCTGCGCTTGTCGAAAGTCGTCCCTGTACTTCAGACGACGACATCGGCTCGATCATTTCCACCTGCTCTGCCATTCGGTCCCACTCTGAACTGCCTGGCGCGAATGAGTCGACAAACCGACCTTCGGTGGGGCGGTATGGGGTCCATGTGTCGGTCTTGGCATCATGCATCCGGGCTTCGGACAAGGTCGAAGCCGACGCGACGACGGGCCATGGGTCCACCACTACAGTTCCGCGCTCGCCCCACTGTGGCACACGTGGATCGCCGATCATGGCATATGTGGTGTTCAAGGTATTTCTACCTTCCCAGACACGAATCACTGGTGCATTGAGTTCAGTGCCGGGATTCTTCCCAAGGCGAAGCAAGAGAGCAGTTGCTAGTGAGGCGTGCTCCGGGCAGTTACCCCCTTGCGCGTACTTCACCCGCTGAATCTGTGCGTGCATGGTGCCGCGTGGCGCATGCTTCGTGCCTAGTTCACGCCGTGCCCAACTCTCGCCGCCGCTTCCTGCGATATCCACGGCCTGGCAACCCGATCCACTCTCCATAACGGAACCGACTGCCAGATTGGCCAATCGCCCCACGCCCAAGTGATGCATGGTTTGAGAGTTGACATTGACTGGCCGTTTTCTTGGCAGGCCGGCCAAGACACCGAGTTCGCGCCTGGACAGCGTTTCATGAGCTTTCACCGTCGGCCCACTGTGAGCGAGCGGGTCGAATCCGTCATTGCCGTCATTGGCATAAGAGGTTGACAAATGATCGGTGTGAGTCGATCCGGCGCGAAGGCAATTTCCCATAGGTTGTCCCTTTCAAGGTGATGAACGCACGCTGGGCTGCTGTTTTGGCGCACCCCGGATGATGAATTGCTGCCGTTGCCGTTCGCGTGCCTTCTTGGCGAGGAAGTCGACGCGTGGATGGCGCCCCATAAGGAGCGGCGCATTCTTACGATCGAATGAGCACACACTACATACAAGCCTCGATAGTTCGCCCGAGATGCGGCGAAAACTTGAGGAAGAAAGCGAAAGAGATTGATGGAATGTATGCGCCCTGCCATCAGCGACGCCCGCTCAATGACGGGGGTTCTCGGGCGGATATGGGGAACCTCTTGCTTCGCACACGACTTCGTTGCTTCGCCAGCGGGCGGGGCGGGTGTCTTGCCTGCGTGGCAGCATCAGCTGCCAATCATGCTTTGCGAACCCCCGTATGGACACCAAGTTCAACAATGTGCCGCATGATCCAGCTGCATACGCAGAGCTGCATCAGAGAGTCAGCGGCCTTCAGCTGGAACAGGACGCGAGTGCCGCAAGGCAGCCTGCCTCAACGGATTCACCGCAGCGCTCTACGCGCGTGCTGCAGCGCCCCGACGGCATGCCAGCTGCGCGACGCGCGGGAACCGGTTCACACGCCGATGGGCCCATGCGCCGCCGCGCACCCTTGCCGAGACGCCCGATCAGCGCCACGGCGCCGAGCAGCAGCCGTGCGACCGTTGGCGAAGCATCGTCGTCTCGGCAGAGCCCGCCCGACTCTCCGGCGGTGCCAGAAGGGCCACATCGGTCGGTGTATCCGGCTGCTGAGTTCTCGCACTTCAGGGGCATCTCGACGGTGGTCGGGGCCATGTATGAGCGCCCGCCCGCTGCCTATGGCATTCCGCCCGATATCAAATACGCGCCGATGGCGGAGCCCATGGTCCGTTGCAGCGATGGTGCCGTCCGGCGGTTCCCGCGCGCGGAGGGTGACAACGAGCGCTACTTCTCGCAGTTGGGGAAGGGGCAGATCTACGACATTCCGGCCAAATACGTCACCAAGCGCATTGGGGGCATCAAGCTAGCCGCCGATGCCAAGCATGCAGCGTTTGAGGTGAACGGCAATACGGTCAGCCCCATTCAAGTCGGCTGGCAATTCAAGGCCTATCCGCTTGGGAACGGCAAGGTGATGGTGCCGCAGCCAGGTTTTCGTGATTGCACCGGCGCCTGCGAACTGATGATGATGTTTGACCATGGGCACATCAACCGCGATACCGCCCACGGTTACGAAGCAGCCCTTGGCAAGACCCGTGAAACCGCCAACCTGATGGCTTCGCTACACCACCAGACTGGATGGACCCCGATCCTGGTGGAGCACGACCTCAACTACAAGACGGGCCTGTTTGGCGCCGCGCACCCGAGCCGCAAACAGGCGTGGCGGGATCTCGCGAGCAAGATCAATGACATGGGGCCATGCATCCTCCGAAAGAACGGGCACATGGTGATGCTGGACGGCATTCGCGAAGCGAACGGACAGTTTCATCTATCGATACGCGACCCGTTTCACGGCACGGCCGTTGAGTTTCGCGACACGGCCAAGTTCTTTACCGATCAGTTCCGTACGCCGGACCGCGCGCATATTGAAGCCGTATTTTTGAAGCGGCCGACGTGAACGCACGGGCCGCAGATACGGTCAGGAAAACCGGCCCGCAAGTCGAGTGCGGCGAACTGACGACTACGGCGAACAACATCACAGTTTCGTATGCGCAGACGCTACGTGCCGCCACGCCGAGCAATCTGCCAGTACACGCGAGCGTGCCGCGCGAATTGAGAGGTGTGGCGGTGTAAGGCTCGAAACTCTTGTCATTCGATCCTTCCATTTCGATCCCATCGGCCTCCAGCGGGAACGCATGTTGTACGTGGCATCTCGTGGGGCCCAGGTGTACGTCAACGCAGCGTTCAAGAGCCGGCAGACGCGTCGCCAAGGCAGCTTGCTAATCGCTCTGGTACAAATTCCGCCGCGAGAAAAAGATGTGGTTGGGCGTCACGACGACATTGAGCATGTTCTCGTTCCCCTGCGGTGGCGTTGATTGCCTCGAACTCGTTGAGGTCCACATCCAAGACCTTGCCGATAGGCAGCCCCCGCCTGCTCGCCACTTGTCGAATCTCGGGGCTCGAAAACAGGTCTTGATGCAAGGCCTCCAGCAGCCGATACGGAAGCCGGTCACTTTCTGTGAGTGGGCCGTCATGCGTGAAGTAGAAGTCGGCACTGCCCGAGGGTTGGGATGCGTGCCCAGCATCCGGTGCGCTTGGACGACCGTCTGGCCGCATCGGTTGCCCGAGCGGCTGAGCGCAAGTGTGCGGTCTGGCCGGACCATCGCCATGCGCTGCAGAGGGCCGGCTTTGCGAGGCCGCTGCGGCAGCCGACGCGGACGCTGCCGTGCGTAATCGGATGCTCTCGCCAAGTCGGAAGAGCTCATCGGAAGGCGTTCGACGGATATCGAATATGTCGTGCCGGTCTCCCGAAGACGCAGAAGAGGAGGCGCCTCTGACGGCGCGTTGGGCCCGCAGCTCGCTCAGCGGCGCCAGCGCCCCGGAAGTTGCCCGGCGGCCGGCTGGCGGGGCGTTGGTTTGCTCGGGGGCTGGAGAGGCAACGGGTGACGACGCCGTCGAGAGGGTGTTCAGGTGCGCCGCGTTGCGGCCAACAATATCGCGGCCATCCATAGGATTCCTCGTTGGCAAGAGTGCCCGATCGTTTCGAGAGGCCAAGCGCTTTGCCCGGCCCGCCCGCCATGTCGGTGTGTTGAGCTTAGGAGGCCCAAGCTGGCTAGCGACGCTGTGGCGCTGTCATGTCCGTAGCGCGCAAGCGCAACCAACGGCCCCCGCTTGCTACAGGCAACACTTTCAAGCTGTTGCGCTGCCCAGCAAACGACTTCGCACCACAAGGGACCGCGTTGCCTGGTGGAGCCCGGGTGCCGTGACGCAGCCATCTGCGTTCCATGCCAAATGGTTCAGGTTCAGCGCTTCCCAGCCAATCGGGGCCCCGATGCCGACACAGTCGTTCTTGTTACCTGCGGCTCGACCGTTACCGACGCCAAGCATCACATGGACGAGCCTTTGGTCGTCAAAGAAGCCGATGGCATGGCCCTCGGGGAGCGCTGCGATTGCTTCACGCCCGTGGACCTGCGCATCGGCTGACGAAACGAGTCCATGCTGGGCATCGACGGTGGCATCCAGAAGGTGCGCAACGACTGCGCAATGCTTGACCGCATCCCAGCACATGGCTGCAGACAGATCCAGGTAGTGCGGATGATTGGGATTGGCCGCGTCGCGCGCAATCTGGGCTGCAGCGGCACGTGCCGCGGCGGGACGCCACCAGCGACTTCACGTCGTTGTAACCGCTGGCTGTACCCGGATGTCGTCGCCATGGAGGACTTGGGCGCGGAGTGGCTCCAGGAGGTACGGGACTGCGTGAACCAGTATTCCGACAAGCGCACCAAGTTGTGGTCGTTCGAGGTCAAATTGCTGCTTAACCGGTCGAATGTGCGCGAGTGCTTCTTTCAGGCAGTATCCAACTCGTCGTGGGCCAACCTTGGCTATCTAGTCGCTGCGGAAATCGAGGGGCAGGACACGCTAAAGGAGCTGCGCATGCTGTTCGCAGCGCATGGGGTCGGCCTGATCAAACTGGACGCAGACAATCCGGCTGAAAGTGAAGTGTTGATTCCGGCCCGAGAGAGAGACGAAATCGATTGGGACATGGCTAACCGGTTGGCTACTGAAAACAGAGATTTTCTAGAGTACGTGAAGCTGGTAAAGCAGTTTTATCAGACTGGCGAAGCGCGCCTGACCGATTGGGACGTACCTGAGGTTATCGATTGAGGTTCGCCATGTGATGACTCTCGGCTCAATGTGAGTCTCATGCTCAGTTGTTTGGATAAAAAAAGAGCTCCCATACGGGAGCTCTTTCACATCCAAGCAGCGATCGTCGTGGCTGTCGAGTGACACAATTCCTGAAAATGCACACTATGATTTAAAAGAGTTTTTTCAGGAATTGAGACAAAATGTCGCTCGTCTTTTGCCGCAATTGTTGAAAAAACTCGGCATTCGTGCCAAGAAAAGTGGAAAATCTCGACACCGCCTCAGTAGGCGAGACATCTCCTTAAAAATCAATCAGTTGCGATACACCCTACCGTCGACCAGCTACTCCTTGACTCAAGGCTGAGCGGCTCCGGACCCGTGGCAAAATCGAACGCGCCGGGCACTGTTTCATTGATGTATGCGCATACATCAATGCCAATCGGTTGCGGATCGTGCTCGGTGGAAAAGTACTCAGCTTATGTGCGAGCTTTCCATTTCGGGTTGAACGACCCCAACACCACATTCCCTTGCCAGCCCCGCGCAGCGACTTTGCCCGGAGCCAGCAATGAATCAGATTCGTCGGCGGTGCGCAGCATGCGGCACCCTCTTTTTACCCCGCCCACAAATTCCTCGCCAACGTTATTGCTCCGCAGCTGAGTGTCAGCGCGAACGCCGCCGCCGGTGGCAACAACAGCACTTACGAGTTGACCACGACTATCGCGAGAACCAGGCGCGATCCCGCGCGGCATGGAGTCGACGCCACAGCGACTATTGGCGACGGTATCGCGAGGCGCACCCGGCCTACGCGGCGCGCAACCGCGACCTGCAGCGCATGAGGTATCAGAGGCGAGGGGTGGTTGCAAAGATGGACGCGTCAGCCCCGAAAAATCCTCTGCCTTCAGGCACTTACATGCTGCAGCGAACGACCGACGACGCGATTGCAAAGATGGACGTGTGGAAGGTGCAAATCGTAGTACTGCCGCCACCGCGCAGGTCATTGAGCGCTGATTGCAAAGAGATGATGTGAGGCAAGGTCTGTATCTACCTGCTACCGTGATCTCGTGTGCTGCCCCGCATGCGAAGAACGGCGTAACCGAAGATGGGAGGGCGGCCTCGCGCATTGGGGTATCAGCACCATGGCAATCGACCCAAACATCTGTGCCTCACCGATCGCGTCTTCCACGCTTCGGGCTGCCGAGTACGTGCGCATGTCCACTGAGCATCAGCAGTACTCAACCCAAAACCAACGCGACAAGATCCGCGAGTACGCCGCATCACGAGGCATTGAGGTAGTTCGAACTTTCGCAGATGAAGGCAAAAGCGGCCTGCGGATCGATGGGCGAAATGCCCTGCAGGGCCTGATTCAAGAGGTGGCCAGCGGAGGCGCCGACTTCCAGGCAATCCTGGTCTACGACGTCAGCAGATGGGGGCGCTTCCAGGACGCAGACGAGAGCGCGTACTACGAGTACATCTGCCGGCGCGCTGGCATCCAGGTCATCTACTGTGCCGAGCAATTCGACAATGACGGATCACCCGTCTCAACGATCGTTAAGGGCGTCAAGCGCGCAATGGCTGGTGAGTACAGCCGGGAACTATCCGCGAAGGTCTTTGCCGGCCAGTGCCGGTTGATCGAACTGGGATTCCGACAAGGAGGGCCGGCTGGCTATGGACTGCGCCGCGTGCTAGTCGATGAGCATGGTCTCATGAAGAGCGAGCTCTACCGTGGCCAACGTAAGAGCCTGCAGACCGATCGCGTCATCTTGATGCCAGGCCCTGAGAGTGAGGTGCGCATCGTCAACCTGATCTACAACTGGTTCATCGACGGGTCCTTGAACGAGTTTGAGATCGCCGCGAGACTGAACAGCATGCACGTGCGAACAGACTTGGATCGGGACTGGACTCGCGCAACTGTAAGGGAGGTACTCACCAACGAAAAATACATTGGCAATAACGTCTACAACCGTATTTCGTACAAGCTCAAGCGAGCCCGCATCGTGAACGCTCCTGAGATGTGGATCCGCAAGGACGGCGCCTTCGAACCAATCGTAGCGCCTGACGTGTTCTACACGGCTCAAGGCATCATTCGAGCCCGTGCGCGGCGGTATAGCAGCGAGGAGCTGATCGAGCGGCTGCGCAACCTGTATCGGAATCGAGGCTTCTTGTCCGGGCTCGTTATCGACGAGACAGAAGGCATGCCGTCTTCCGCCGTATACGTGTACCGCTTCGGCAGCCTGATACGGGCCTACCAAGCGGTGGGCTTCACGCCTGACCGGGACTATCGGTATCTGGAGATCAATCGGTTTCTCCGGCAACTCCATCCGAAGATTATCTCGCAAGCCGAGCAGGCCATTGCCGATCTCGGCGGTGCGGTCGCACGTGACCCGGCGACAGACATCCTGGACGTCAACGAAGAGTTCACTGTGTCTCTCGTTCTGTCTCGGTGCCAACCGAGAGCGAATGGCGGATACCACTGGAAGGTCCGGTTCGACACAAGTCTGCTGCCAGACGTCACCGTGGCCATCCGACTTAATAAAGCGAATGACGCGCCATTGGACTACTACCTGCTCCCACGCCTGGACTTCACTCGGCCGGGCATTCGCTTGGCGGAGCGCAATGCAATTGAATATGAAAGCTATCGCTTCGACACCCTGGACTACCTCTATCACATGGCCGAACGTGCAAGGCTAAGAAGGGCAGCATGAGTCCGCGAAGGCAACCCGGCGAAATTCGGATGATCCCCATTGACCGTATCGACGTGATCAACCCACGCGAGCGGAATGGCAAGGTCTTCGACGAGATCGTTGGAAACATCAAGGCTATTGGCCTCAAGAAGCCAATCACCGTCACGCCAAGGGCTGCCACGGATGGCGGCGAGAAGTTTCTGCTCGTCTGCGGCGAGGGGCGACTGAAAGCCTTCCGCTCACTAGGCGAGGCCACGATTCCAGCGATAGTCGTTCATGTAAGCGACGAAGACGCCTTCATCATGAGCCTGGCCGAGAACATCGCACGGCGTCAGTGTCGTCCACTGGAACTGTTGGCAGGCATCCATCAGTTGCGTGATAGCGGATACACGCCCAAGAGCATCGCAGAGAAAACGGGCTTGACGACAGCCTATGTGCAAGGGGTTCTGACGCTACTCCAGCATGGGGAAGAACGCCTGTTGATTGCGGTAGAGAAAGGGACTATTCCGCTCACAGCGGCTCTGGCCATCGTGGGGGCTGGCGACGACGATAAAGCAATCCAGGCCGCTCTCCAAGAAGCCTATGAATCAGGGAAACTGCGCGGCAAGCAACTCATAAGTGCCAGGCGAATTATTGAGCGCCGCCATGCCTTGGGCCGATCTGCGTCACGCTACATGAGTAGCAGGCGGGCGGACGTGACCACATCTAGCTTGGTACGCACTTACGAGGGTGAGGTTGAACGGCAGAAGGCAATGGTTCGCAAAGCGGAGTTCGCGCAGCAACGGCTGCTGTTTGTAGTTGGAGCTCTTCAGCAACTGTTTGCTGACGAGAACTTCGTCAACCTTCTGCGAGCCGAATCTTTGGCGACACTTCCGAAATACCTCGCAGAACGAGTTTGGCCTACTGGGAGCTCGCCATGACGAGCGTCACTCTGAGCTTTGTGCCTGAGCCGCTTGCTGTTCCGTTGCCGAGTATTCTCCCTTCCCGCAGAACTCCGGCGGGGATCACGAGCACCCGAAAATTCAAGCAGATTTGCTCCTCGATAGAAGAGGTGGGTCTCATCGAGCCACTTTCCGTAACTGCGGCCGACCAGCAGTCGGGAAACCATATCTTGCTGGATGGGCATATTCGGTTGTTGGCGCTACATGACCTGGGACATGACGAGGCGGCGTGTCTGGTTGCCACAGACGATGAGGCATACACCTACAACAATCGAATCAACCGCCTATCGACTATCCAAGAACACATCATGATCCGACGCGCTGTCGAGCGAGGAGTCTCACCGGAACGTCTCGCCAAAGCGCTTTCCGTTGACATCACCCAGATCATGAAGAAGATGAACCTGCTAGAGGGTATCTGCCCAGAAGCTATCGATCTGCTGCGAGATAGGCAGTTTTCTCCGGAAGTCGCACGGGCGATCCGGAAGATGCGGCCGACGCGACAAGTTGAGTGCGTGGAACTGATGGTCGCGGCGAACAACGTCACCGTTGCCTATGCCGAGGCTCTCCTGGTTGCCACGCCTGCGTCGCGCTTAGTCGACGGCAAAAAGCCGGCGAAGCTCGTCGGTGTGACACAGGAGCAGATGGGGAAGATGGAGCGAGAAATGAACAATCTGCAGGAGCAGTACAAGATTGTCGAACAGACCTACGGTCAGGACGTGCTGAACCTTGTACTGGCCAAAGGCTACCTTGTGAAGCTGCTGGAATCCGAACCGGTTCTGACATACTTGCGGCAGCGCCAGCCGGACCTCATGCGAGAGTTCGAATCAATCCGCGATGTTGTTTCACTCGAGCAATAGCTCCCGCTATTCACGCACACCTTGATTTAGACACTCCATCGCCAGAGATAAAGATAGTGCGCCTTAGGCTACGTGACCATGGGCTGCTCAAAGAACGCGTCACGCCGTGCCCAAGAACATCTCATGGCGCTCACCACTGAAAGTTGGCGTCCATTCGATGTCAAAGTTGTCGCCAGCATGGCGATACTCCGTCGCGGAGAAGACGATCTGAAGGCCATGTTCGTGGCCGAATCGCTTTAGTTCGTTGATATATCGCCCGAGATCGATATCGTGCATTTCGTGCTGCTTCGGCGTGTCGAGGATAAGGAATCGAAGGGGAATCTGACCATTGAGGTAAGTAAGAGCCTCGATGAGGGCCGCGTGATACGCGAGGACTACTCGTACCTTCGTGCTCCCTTTCAGTTGAGCCAGCGACTCAGGGCCAAACGTCGGTACAAAATCGTCCTTGAAACGGATGTCGTCAGAAACGTTGCTTGTCTGCAAGACATCCAGCCAGCTCAGCAATGCGTCCTTGATAGCGACGCGAAGCTTGACTACGCCGGGAGTCATTTCAGCATCAAGCGTCAGCGTCTGAACTCTATCAATGGCTTTGTCTCGCAGCTCGATTGCCTCCGCCAGTCGCTTGCTCAGCAATTCCGCCCGCTCCAGATCGCGCTTCTTCATTTCGAGATCGAGGACCTGGGTAGTCAACGCGTCGAGTGCAGAGCGAGTGGCCTGCGTGACTGAACTACTCATCGAGAGCTCGCGCTGCCCCTCCAGATCCTTAATATGTAGCTGAACCTGCTGCTGCTGGAGCAGAAAGGTGTCCTTTCGGAGGGTGTTGTATGCCGAAATTCTCTCCAGATCCTTCATCTGGTCCTTAAGGTACAGCAAGTTCTTTGCGTACGACTCCGTGCTGAACGCGAACAATCCGCAACCTTCCACGCCGCAAATCTCGTTGAATGACGCAAACACGCGCTTTGCTTCCTCATTCAAATTTAGCGTCGCAACCTCTTCCTCGATCTCTGAGACGATCTGCGCCATGTTCCCGCTACGCTTGTCGATCTCAGCCACCTCAGCCTCGAGATCGCGCAGACTCTTACGCCGCTCGGCAATAAGTTGCTCCAGAGCCGCAACGGCAGCAGTGTTGGTGACACCCGTCTGTTGCAGGCGCTCCATCTCGGTTCTCAATTGCACCAGTGTGGCAGTCACGTCGCGTAGCGAATCGGGACTGCTGACGGTGGCAGAAGCATCAACCGCTCGACGTCTGTCCAATACCAGTTGGTCCAATCGCTCAAGCTCACGCTTCGCAGCAAGCAGGTCCTTCTTCGCGTCGAAAGAGTTTTTGCAGGGCAGCCGCGCGAGCAGTCTCAGCATCTCCGCATGTTGGTCCTTGATAAATGGGGTTGCCGGCGGAGCGTAGAACGCACTATAGCCGTCATCCTGATCAAGATAGAAAACCGGTAGAAGCGTCGCCATATAGGGCTTGGTGGCGACCTTCGAACCAGACACGAGATTTGGAAACGGCAATCCAAGAAGGTCAAACAGATAGGCGGAGTAGTCTCTTTCGTTAAAAAACTGCTGCCGCGTTCCAGTGGGCTCGATCACTTCCACATCAAGCATGTTGGCACTGTAGACCCGAATCATCGTATACCGCGCACCGTCACATTCGACCTCGAGAACCGCCTTCTCGCAGCGCGCAAAAATGTCGGCTCGGAATTTTACGGGGTATCCGAGGCAATACACGATTGACTGAACGATGGGCGTCTTTCCGGATCCGTTGGGTCCGAACAACTGTGTAATCTCATCTGCGAATTTCAGTCGAGTAGACCCGAGGCCATGCGGGCCGCGCGGCAATATCTGAAGCGAAATAAGTTTCATACCAAGCGCAAATCCAATTGGCGTTCTACTGACAGATTTCGATAGGCACGTTGCACCTGTGCTAGTTTAAGCGCCAGATGATCGTTTCCTTTGGCGGCTTTGCCCACCACTTTCTCCCCGAGATCGGTAATCTGTAATTTTGATTTACGATTGTCGACTCGAACCAACTCCGCAAGCTCAAGAAAGGCAAGCGCCTTTACTGTGCGAACCCGAAGGTTTGCAGACCACCCTAGGTCATGCGCATCCCCCTTGAAACCGGTCGTCGTAGCACTAAGGCATTCACCAACCAACTGTCCCAGTTCAGCCACCGCAGGCTTGCGTCGATCCTTAGCTAGAACGAGAAGCACCATAGCAATGAGAGGAATATGAAAAAGTGCCTCGTTGCTGAGTTGATAGGGGCGAAGTTGCTTTTCTCGCGGGACTGGAATTGCAAGATTCCTGGCCTCCATACGATCAAAAAATTGTTCAAGATTCATGATTGGAACCTCACAAGGACCGCAAGCAACGCGCCAAGCAGCTGTTCGTCCGTCAAATCGAATATCAATTCTTTGCTAGCTAATTGCTCACGAAGCCCCTTGAGATGGGGTCGCAACTTCGAAATACGGAAGTCACCGAAATGCTGAATCACCGTCTTGAAAGTTCCCTCGACCTCAGCCATCAAGGCGAGCAGATTCATTTCACTGACTACTTTCCGATTGGCACGCAGCCAAACATCCCAATCAGTTTTGCAGCGCGCACAAACTTCAACCTCATCATTGTCCGCCCCTGCCGCAACGAGCACGCGCTGAATCACTGATGCCGTCTTGATAGCCTTCTCATCGCCCCCCAAACGCAACGCCTCATATGCGTCATAGGATATAGCCAAAATCTCCAGCAAGTCGCGAATACCAACGCTGGCCTTTTTATCGATGTCCTCCTCACTGAAATCGACTATTACGCCTACCGAACGGTTTTCAATCAGCAAAAGTAGATTCAGCGCAATCTCATGAATCTCTTTTCTACTTAAATCAATTTCACTGTATTCATGAATCCGCTCTCTCGCAAAAGGGAAAAACGATTCTTCTTTTTCCTTAACATACTCGACATCCGCCTCAAATACCAATTTTGCCATTAAGGCACGAATCTGCTCGCTTTCCAGAGCCCCCTTAGAGCACGGGAAGCACGAATTGAATCGCTTTTCAATCTCAACAACGAAAGGATCAGAATATTTAGCCTCGCGAATGTCTGTCAGAATCTCCTCTATCCGATCCTCAAAATTTACGTTAGTAAGAAATACGACTTTCTCGCACGTCTCAAAAAAATTGACCGTGTGACAAAGAAGCTTACCAACAAAACTATCGCGAATAGCCTTGGAATCTTGCTTAGCTTGATTCCGAATTGAAGATTTAAGACCAAATACCTCATTCAAAGTCCAGTTTTCATTTTGCTTTTTCTTTGTTTTAACCTGGACAAATCGATACTTTATCGAACCACCGAAGACCGACCTAACTACAAAATCATCGTGGTAGTCACAGTAGACTCGATCGACTCCGGATGCTTCGAGAATCGCTAGCGCTGCAATCGCGGCAGCCCGCGTTTGGGCCTTATATCGCGCAAACGTGTCGCGCCCCGACTGCTCGCGCGGCTTAACTTCATGAAGCTTCATGCTGCCCCCAAGATTATTATTCCCCGGATACTCACGATCGAATCTATCTACAATAATTCTATACCATTGCTGAATGCGCGGAAATTATACTCAACACCCTCATCATAAATCTTCAATTCAAATCTTGGGAACCAAATATAATTTGCAAATTTACCCCCGCTACACTAATAGGAATGGTCAACCGTTGCGAACATCCCGCCTCTAGGAAAATCGGGCTTCGCCCATACTACCTCGTAGCTCCAGGTCTTCCTTCTTGATGTGCCGGCGGAAAGCTTCCTGCAATCGAACAAACCACTCGCCGTGATGCTGATATTTGTCCCTTGCAATTGGATAGCGGTGAAATAAATCCTGAAGATCATCAAACCAATAGCTATTTTGACCTGCCTTTTTTATCAGAACGGATGGATGCTGAGTTCCCCGCCGAAGCTCCTCGATAACACTCTTGGAGACCACACGCCCATAGGGATACTTTAATAGCCCATTCATCCCCCTAAGCAAATTGAATATTATTGGAATATGATGCTCATCCCCCATCCAATCCCAAAAATCCATAGAAAATCCAAACAAAAAGACCCGCCAACGAAATTCCGCAAACTGAACCAATAGCACCAACTCCATAGATACCGGCTCTATCGCCACAAATGCTCGCAAAGGCGCCTCCGCAGCTATCGACTCGATTTTATCTATCTGACTGTCATAAATTACATCGGGCGGATATTTAAGAGATGCCCCATGCTTCAACCAAACACTGGATATGCCGCTCAACTCCGCAAGAGCATTGATATAGCGCTCTGAAACATCAAGTGTCCCCGCCTCTATAGCGACCCACTCCCTCTCGCTCGGAAAGTCTATCTCCTCAATCAACCTTGATACGGACAGAGATAGATCAAGGCGGGCCTCTTTCATGCGCACACCACAATCAAAGCGCCGAAGAAGCGAGGACGATACGGTGCGAGCTTGGTTTACCTCTCCAAAATAGGCTTCAAGCAAATCAGTTTCTAGGAGGGAGTGTCTTGTTATGCGCTCCAACGAAAGCGGCTCTAGCTCCCAGCCATGATCAGCGCTGGCTTCCCGATAGTCCTCAATTTCATCTTTAAGTGGAGTATTCACACAGAGTAAAACGCGTCGAATCTTTGACGCGAATTTCGTCGACGCCAGCTTGTGAATATCATCAAGCACTTTCGCACGAATATCAGACTGCCTGGTTGTGCAAATAATCGCGGTATACGTATCATCACGCGCGTGATAAACGTGCGCATCACACTTACCCTTTGTCGTTTTCCCGATGAAATTAAACGATGGCTCAAGACATTCAAAACCCGGATAAATTCGAGGAAGGAGATCACTTACAAATCTCTCAAATTCATCATCCCCCATTCCACCAACAAGAATTCGAACACGTTCTTTCACTGTTTTTTTCATTGTGCTATTTATTGTTTAGCGTGAGACCCTGCATCTGATGCGGCGAACCCTTCCGACAAATATACAGCACACCCACACTCGATTCCGGTGGGATAATTGAGTGCTCGTAGGAAATGGCCGTAATCATATGGAGGTACGTCGTCAGGGCGCACCCCACCATTGGAGGGGTGCAAATGCTTCGCCAATCGATTCGCACTCAGAAAGACAACGGAACTGTCGCGCAATCCGTGCAATGAACACCCACATCAGATCAGCGCCGCTCTAAGAACACCACCTGCGCACTCCTCGCAACCCAAAATGGGTATTGCGAGCATCGTGGGCTGGATATAATCTTTCGTCTACGGAATGGAAAAATTCCCTGGTCGATAGAGGCTGCAAGTATCAAACCTCAACATTCTGATCTAATACTCAAGAAATGTGACTTTTTCGCTAGGCTGCCCCGCGCAGCTAAGTACGATTGTTGTGTCACTGGCGGGGAGTGGGGTAAATGGCGGAGAGCAGTCAGAGTTATAGACGGTCGGTTCCGGTGGATTGGCTACGAAGCCCCATCGTCGGGGATAAAACCGCTCTTCTGGAGTACGCTCGCGGCGTTGTCTACAGCCTCTCGACGACGGTCGAAAGACGTGTGAAAGAGATTCACGTTTCCCGTATTCGGCACGCTTTCTCCAAAGTTGGAGAGCCAAGCCTTTATCGTGTCGGCCTTAGGCTCCTTACGTTATTTCGCGAGATTGAGCCTCTGTGGGGGGGATACTGGCTCCTTGCCCCTTTCAGAGTCGTCGAAGTGGAGAGTCGCTTCCTATTCGTCGGTGCGGTTCCGTTGGCACACGGGCACCTGGGAAGCGTAACCAACGAGGGACTGGGGCGATTCATATCAGAAGATGTCGCCGTCCGATTTCCGCACCAGAGCATCGAAAGCTGGGTGGGCATCGGGATATCGGATCCTGCGACGCTCGTGGCCGCCTTCCGCAAAGACCACCGGCGCTGTGCCACACCAACAATCGACCTCCCCGACCTTGAATTCTTGAAATTCACTAAAGCGGGCTCGAGACTTGACCGCCAGTTCATCTGGGCGCGAGCTGCGTGTCCCGCACTGGCTGATGACCGAATTGCAATTTGCAGGCAGAGATACGGCGATATCTATAGATATTTTTCCGCTGATCTTCGAGACGGTAAGACCTATACCGAGGCCCCGATTGAACCGTCATTCCTTCCCAGACTGATATATGCCCTGTCCAGCTGTTCTGGCACCCCTGTGATGGTCCACGTCCAGCATGGATCGTCGGTAACGGAAGTGACTGTTCCCGAGCGCTTGCCTCTGGAAGAGTATCGGCTCGCGTTACTGCTATCGAAAGGCATAACCCGCCGAGGGAACAGGTCAACATACGTGTTGGCACCTCACCTTGCAGCGGTGCTTCTTAGATACATCACTAGCCTCGGATGCGTCCTGGAGTTTAAGAGATGACCGGCCAAAATTACTCCGTCAAGTCCGTCCACGAGACACTGCTGGAGACATTCCATCAATACCTGAGCGCCCAGTATCACATCTGGGATGAATGGCTTATCAGCGAACGCAACCGAATCCTGGATGAGGCGGGAAACACCTATCAGGAGCCAAGACTAGAAGCAACGCCACAGTACGCAACGGGGCGCCCATATTGTGAGCTGAACATCCCAGAAGAAGCCAAGGCGATCTTGACTACAGCGGCCGAGGCCGGTGGTACAGGTATCCCCAAAAATGCGTATACCCACCAATGCCATGCGATCGAAACCTTTGTGAGCGGAAAGGATTTGATCGTCGCCACAGGTACCGGCTCCGGGAAGACAGAAAGCTTCTTGATGCCAATTCTGTCCAGTTTGGCAATGGAGTCGGTACGGAGACCCAAGGCGTGGAAGATGCCGGCGACGCGCGCTCTTCTGCTGTATCCCATGAACGCTCTGGTGAACGATCAGCTGGGCCGACTTCGGCGATTGCTCGGAAACCAGGCCGTCTGGAATGCCTTGCGTGGCAATAGCGTGCGCGGACCGAGATTTGGCATGTACACCAGCCGGTCTCCCTATCCCGGGGACCGTACCGAGCGCAAAGATAGGGATCGAGTCAGGGGGGAACTGAACAAACTCTACTTCGAGGGAATGACAGATGACTATCGAGAGCGTCTCCAGCAGGAGGGAAAGTGGCCTGCAAAGGATCTGGATGCGTTCCTTTCAAACAATCTGAAGACCGGCCCCGCTGACGTCGAACTCATTTCGCGCCATGAAATGCAAGACACGGCGCCCGACTTGCTGGTGACCAACTACTCGATGCTCGAGTACATGATGCTTCGGCCAATCGAAGCTCCAATTTTTGAGAAGACTGCAGAATGGCTTCACGCGGACGATTTGAACCATTTGACGATCGTCCTGGATGAGGCGCATATGTACCGTGGGTCAGGAGGTGCGGAGGTCGCCTACTTGCTCCGGCGGCTGCAGTCACGGCTCGGCATCGCCCGCGACAAACTCCGGTTCATCCTCACGAGCGCGAGCCTCGGGTCTTCGACGGAAGCAAAAACCGAGATCAAAGAATTCGCAGCCAAACTCACTGGTGGCAACGCTACAAGATTCGAGCTCGTAACAGGTACGCTGCACACTCGCTCAGGAGGACAACCAGCCAGCCCGAAGGTCCAGAAAGCCTTCTCTACATTTGATTATTCCACGTTGCTAGGCTCAACGGCAGACCTAGCAGCAGCACACTCAAGCCTGAAGGTACTTGCTGCTTCTGTTGACGTCGCCTTACATGGGCCGTCGGCACAACGGGACGAGCTGCAACAACTCGCTTTCGATCTGCTTTGTAAACTGCCGGTTGCGGCGTTGGTTGCTGAACGACTAACGCAGTCTCCCAACACGCTCGCCGCTTGCGCTGAGATCGCATTCCCTGCTCAAGAAGGCCGGGAGACCGCCGCTGAAGCCCTTCTAGCCCTCATGGCCTTTGCAAGGGATCGCGAGACTGGACGACCATTCTGCCCGATTCGTTCGCACCTATTCTTTCGGGGACTCCCGGGGTTGTATGCCTGCACGAACGTCGAGTGCGGGAACCCCGACAGCACCGATGCCTCTCGTCTACTTGGCCGTTTACATCCGAACGAAGCACTGCGATGTGAATGTGGTGCACGCGTTTACGAACTGCTCACTCATCGATCGTGCGGCGCTGCCTATCTGAGAGCCTTTATGCAAGGTGGCGACGGGACGTTCCTGTGGCACCAGCCTTCGAATGGGACATGGACAGAAAGCCAACTGATCGAAGCCCAGTTCTATGTAGTCCCGGAGGCCGAACTCGAGCAAGTGCAAGGCACGGTGGTGTGGCTGCATACCCCGACTGGGCAGTTGGTCCCAGAAAAACCGGCTAGCACGGCAAAAGGCCACTATCTTGCGCTCTTGCGCCCAGACACCTTAGCGCGAGACCGCAGCAAGAAAGTCATGAGCCTCCAAGGCGATTGCCCTGCATGCGATCAACGCACACGCGCAGATGCCCCTATCGCAATGGATCTGGCGACAAAAGGAGAGGCTCCTTTTGCTCATATCGTTCGGGCGCAAGTGGCCACCCAACCGATATCACGACCACCGACGTCTCAGATACCGAATAGTGGACGGAAGACAATCGTCTTTTCGGACGGACGCCAGAAGGCCGCTCGACTGGCGCGAGACATTCCTCGAGAAATTGAACTCGATGTGTTTCGCCAAGCCCTGTTCATAGCGACTCAGGAGCTCAACGCGATAGGCAAGGAGGCGCGGCTAGACGATCGAATATACGTTGCCTTCTTGAAATGCCTGCATGACCGCAAGCTGAGGTTTTTTGACGGCAGCGACCGTATGCGCCTCGACGACCATTTGAACGAGTTTGTGAGGTACTACGACTCTGACCTGGAGGCTGCCCTAGAGGCAGGGCTAACAGCGCCCCCAAGCTTCTGGACCATCCTGCTGAAGCAATTGGGTACACCGTATTATTCAATCAGCGCGCTAACCCTTGGATACGTCGTACCGATCAAGGCTATGCGCACCCGAATCCTAGGAGAGCACGCCAACCTTCCGCGTGAAGACCTCGAAGCAATCGTCGCCGCATGGATCCAGCGGCTTCTGGCTCGATTTTCCTTCGGCAGAGATATACCTGACGGCGTGAGACGGCAAGCATCGCGCTACCCCTTTAGACCCGCAAGCGCGATTGATGGCTTCTCTAAACTACAGAAAGAATTTTTCGCGGCCAAGGGACTGGATGCCGAGAAACTTGCCCAAAGCTTTGCCAAATTCCTGGGCGAATCGAAGCCAGACGGATCACTTTACCTAAGCCCTCGGCAATTGATCCTGAAGCCCGCATTGAATGAGAAATGGGCTCAGTGCGAACGATGCAAGACTGTTTCGCCGGCACTGATACTGGGACACTGCCCGAACTGCGTGCGCCCAACAGCCACATTGGTCGACCCTGATAGCACGAGTTACCTACGTGCTCGCAAGGGGTTCTGGCGAGACCCCGTAGCTAGGGCGATCGACGGCTCATTGCCACCGATGAACATCGACGTTCAAGAGCACAGCGCCCAGCTTTCTTACAAGGACGCGGAAAAGCCATCCCCTACCACTGAAGTTTTCGAGCGGCAGTTTCGCGACATTCTACGCCCTGGCGAGAGAGCAGTTGATGTGTTGAGTTGCACGACGACGATGGAAGTTGGTATCGACATCGGTTCGCTGATCGCAGTGTCTATGCGAAATGTGCCGCCCATGCGTCAGAACTACCAACAGCGCGCGGGGCGCGCAGGGCGTCGAGGCTCGGCGGTTTCCACTGTGGTTACCTATGCCCAATCCGGTGCTCACGATGCATATTACTTTCGCAATCCGGACAAGATGCTCGCGGGAGATCCACCGAGGCCCGTTCTCGATACATCCAACGACCGTATAGCGGAACGACATCTCTTTGCTCAATTGCTGCAGGACTTCTTTCGCCCGTTGGCGCGCAGTACAAAATCATCCTCCAACATCTTCACTGCGTTGGGGGACACCTGGGATTTTTTTACAGCCGACACGCCCGCAGGCCTCGCTGCATTCAAGCACTGGGTTTCGAAATCGGACACAGGACATCAATCGCTCGCGCGCGCTCAGTTGTGGTTGCCGGAAGGCCTCGACGCCAGCAATGTTGCGAGCTCAATGATCGCAAAGCTCGAGGCTTGTGCGCCTAGATCTCAAGAAGGACTGGAGTCCAGCTTAATCGAGTTCCTCTTTGCTCGAGGTTTACTTCCCTCGTACGCCTTCCCGACAGACATCTGCTCCCTACAGATCCAGGAGCAAGTACCCGGAAGCCATGGAGACTTCCAGATAGTCGAGCAAGCCCAACAAGGGTTGGGTATCGCCCTCTCCGAGTATGCTCCCGGACGACTGGTCGTTCTGAATAAGAAGACCTATCGCATAGGCACGGTAGCGGCGTCAGGTCCCGACACGGAGGTCGACAGAGCGGCGGCGTTGTTTGCTCAGGGGAGGGTCTACAGACATTGCACCGAGTGTTCATACACTGCCGGCTTCATCCAGGGAGACGATGGCTCCAAGCTCTGTCCTCAATGCGGGGCAGAATCTCTGCGGACCATGACGGTCATTCGGCCGGAGACTGTCTTTCCGAGCGGACGCGCAGACATTGACGAGTTTGACGACGAACAGGTCTTTAGCCGAGTCACTCAAGCTCAATTGCCATTGCCCGATGAACAGCGGCGCATCGAGACAGAGCCTTTCGGCAAGCGAGGGGGACTCACCCCACGCCGGCAGCAAAAGCTTGTCGTCGTCAATGAAGGGGACCCAGACGCAACGAACGCAGGCTTTCGGGTATGCAACAAATGCGGCAAAGTCCTCGCCGAGGGTGAGGTGGAGGGCCCGCATACGCGCGATTACTATATCAAGCGTCGTGGAGCCGCCCCCCAACCGCGATGCAGTGGCGAGTTTCAGCGGGTCTTCCTGGGCTATTCGTTTACCTCGGATATTCTCTTGCTGCGAGTCACACTTGCCGAGCCACTGCGATTTAGCATTACCTCAAGACGCGACCGGAAACCCTTGGAGGACGCGCTACAGACGTTGTGCGAAGCGTTGACGCTGTCAATTGGCCGCGTACTCGACATCGACGCACGCGAGGTAAGTGCCGGCTATCGATTCGGTAACGATGGCATTTCGTACTTCGCAGATATCTTCGTGTACGACACGCTGTCTGGTGGTGCCGGGTATGCCCTTCAGGCAGGCAAATCTTTCACCGAGATATTTAAGCAGGCGAAGCAACTGATGTCAGATTGCACTTGCCAGAGCTCATGCGAAAATTGCCTTCGCCACTACGGCAACCGTTTCAGCCACTCGAGTCTCGACCGCCACCTTGGGATCGATCTTGCGCGATACATCGAATCTGGAGAAGTGCCTGGCGAGTTGTCCGCAGAGCAGCAGTTGGAGGCGCTGAAGCCACTGCTAGGAATGGTGGAGCTAGCGGGCTGGGACACGAAGAATGATGGCCAGCACTTTGACGTCGAGCACAATGGCACGCAATTCCGCTTGACCGCTTGCCCATCGCTACGCGCTTGTACTCCGAAGGACGAGGTGAACGGGCGCACTGTACTGACATTCACTCCCTATGAACTGAGCAGAGATTTACCAAGCGCATTCGCAGAGCTGAAATGATATGGGACACATTGTAGAACTCTCTGCGAGAGAGGCGCGGCTGATGCGCCTCATACGTCGGCACCTTCATGATCTTGGTTTTCACCGCAGCGAAGATGGCTTCCTGCTGCCGCCGAGCCTCGACAAAGACGCATATCGTAGCTTTCACCGCGGGCAGAGAGAGGAAAAGCTGGAAGCGAATCAGCTCTGGTTAGCAAAGAAGTGGGCTCCATTGATGAAATGGTTTGCGGACGGCTCAGCAATCGTGCCGTCCGCTATTGCCCCGGAACTGGAGCTCATTGAAGGTCGAACCTGGCAATCTGATTTGTTCCGCATGGCCTCCCTTTATTGGCAGGTACCCGTTTCAGAGGGGTACGGACGCCGAATGAGATTTCTGGTCTGGGACCGAGCTCACGAGAAACTTATTGGAATATTGGCCCTTGGGGATGCGGTGTTTAACCAGGCCGCACGGGACGAATTCATCGGATGGGATCATCATCGACGGTCTGAGTCCCTGGTTAACCTAATGGACGCATACGTGCTCGGCGCACTCCCTCCCTATAGCCAACTGCTTGGGGGAAAGCTGGTTGCGTCACTCATCAGGACTCGGGAGGTTGTGAACGCTTTTGATGCCCGTTACGGTGAATCAGTCGGATTGATATCGGGCAAGAAGAAGGACGCGCGGCTTGTCGCCGTAACGACCACATCCGCGCTCGGTCGATCGTCTATCTACAATCGACTGCAGTTATCCGGACGGAAGATTTTCGAGCCCATCGGCTACACATCTGGTTGGGGGCACTTCCATTTTTCTGGGAAGATATTTGATGAACTAAAGAATTATCTCGAAACAGTAGAGGATGATTACGCAAGCAGTTTTGAATTCGGATCAGGCCCCAACTGGCGCATCCGGGTAATAAAACGCGCACTAGAGCGTTTGGGAATGGACACGTCGCTGGTCCGCCACGGCTTCGTGCGAGAAGTCTTTATTTCCAAGATCGCGAAAAATGCAGAATCGTACTTGCGGGGCGACAATAGTCGGGTGTTGTTCGGGGGTCTACCTAAAGTTCGGGATGTGGCTACGGCAGCGCTAGAGCGCTGGGTCATACCTCGCTCAGAGAGGGATTCCCGTTATCTACATTGGAGTGCCTCGGACCTCCTTGCATGCATTCAAGGGAAACCAACTCACGTCCCCAACAACATGATGGCGGCCGCCCATGGACTGGGCGATTAATTCCGCGGGTGATCATGTAAGGGCAGGCACCCGGGGCGCCAACGCGCATTACTTGCGCTGCCCCGTCTGCAATGCGGAGGTCTACCACAAGCATGGTCGAATTCGGCGGCCGCATTTTGCTCACTACAGCAGCGGCAACTCGCGCCAGGCTTGCGAGCTATACCATTTCAGCGCTGACAATTTATCCAGTTCAACCGGGGCGCTGCGTCAGCCCATCGCGCCGCCCTTCAGGCTGGGAACTCCCGCGCTGGTTTGGAAAAGCGATGAGCCGTTCCCGATCAGCTTGCGCCTCCGATTGCCGAGATTTCCGATCGGATATGCCTCCGCGCTGACGGTCGTCTCGGGATTGGGACGCCGTCGCTTCTCTGGAGAGAGCCTCGCCCGGCCTGCTTTTGCCGAAGTTCAACTGCAGGAGCCGCCGGCACGCCTTGAAACAACGCCCCGCGATGTTGCGACCGAGTTTCAGGTCAGTGAAACACTAAGGCACTTCAAACTGTCGGGGAATTTCTTTCGTGCTACTGCCGACGGCGGAGTTCTCGAAAATCAAGATACTCCTCTCGAACTTGGAGAGGAGTATTTTCTGGTCACCCAGCGTCGCCTTCAGCAGCCGCCGCCCGATTCGCTTGAGATACTCCAGGAACGCAATGATCGTAGCTGGACAGCCTATCGTATCCGCTTGCGAGAAGACCCAAGAACGCTGAACGAGGACATCGCAGAGCTGAAATCACACCTACGGAGGGATGTCGTTCCCTCGCGACCGAAGGTCAGTGTTGTCTGGCCGCCGCCTCATCGATTTGATCCCGATGGGGTACCCGTATTTGACACTGACGTGTGCCAAGTGCTTGTTCGTTCGACGACTACCTTCCCTGGGTGCACGATGGACGGAGAGAATGTAGGACACATCAGTAATCTTGGTGAAGGTCTGTACTTGGTTCAACTCACGCATCGCGAACGCGAGGCCGCTGTTTGGGTGCCGAGCGGCTCTATGCAACAAATCAGATTCGAGACCTTCGAGCTTACTGAACCTGATGGCATTCTCCTCAAATTCGGAGATGCAATAGTTGATGTTTTTGCTCCGCAGTCGCCGGATCTGAAGAAGGGCGTGGACCAATTGGAGATAGTGGTACCGACAGCGCGCTTGTGGAGAAATATTCTTGTTAACGGACGAGCCGTACGTCCACTCCCGAACGGAGATTTTCTTTCCGTCGAAGAGCCGTTGTCCTCTCTTGAGGCTGGTGCGTTTGGGAAAATCTTCCCGGCACCGGCCGCTATTCAGAATGAAAACAGTGAATTCCCCTTTTATCGGTTTGGAAGGCTGGTGACAAATCTTGTGGGGCACACGGCTTTTAAGCGGCTCAGTAGGGTTCGAACCAAGTTTCAATTGATTCAATGGGCTATAGAGCACAAGGCACAGTCTCTACTCCCACTCATGTTAGTTGCGATTTCCGCAGAGGTAGAACGTGACATTCCGTGATGTCAACCCCAAGAAGCTTGCATTCCTTCTCACGCAGGGAACCCATGAAAGTGAGCTTAGAAAATTCTTCCTTGATTCAAGGACGCAACTAATCCTGAAGGGCGCTCGGGTTCAGAATCTGCCACACGGACGAGGGGAACGTATCCGCGAGATCTGCGAACGATTTCCCCAAAAAACCGATGAGATATTTCGCGCGTGGTTTCATAAGAACATCACCTTAAGCGATCCGACGCCACTACCCGACGTGGTCGCATATCTTGAGTTGCTCGATGCCGGCGATCTAACTCCGGACAGCGATGCAAGGCTAGTCTCCCGATCCGCGCTTGTGTACCTGTGCGCAGATGTGGCTGATGAGGGTCTACTTGCTTTTTTGCGGCGCGCGCCTGGAACGCCGGACGCTTCGTCGCAAGAACACCATGCCGGAGTCGAGGATACCGATTCGGACACAAGAGCGTCCAAAGAAGACGTTGAGCTCAAGGCTGTGGAAATAGGAGCACCGCCACAGAAATTTCAAGTTGCGGAGCTTCTCGCTTCGATCGTGTCGGCGGATGAAAGTGCCTTGGACAATGCCCTGGTGCCATTCCCAGAAGACACAAGAGCATTTGTCGAAGCCCTCATACTGATACGTGATGGCGACATCGACGCCGCAACTGAACAGTTGGGACTTCTGGAAGAAGACTCTCCTGAATCAGCGCTAGTTCACAAAGCACTGAATCGGGCTCGCCATCAAGGGGGGGCGCCCCAAGCTCCGAGCGGGATTCGTGTAGTCATCCCCCAACCCCTGTCCGAGCACCCTGAGACCACGTCTCATGAGATCGTCGGGATTTTCACGAACGGATCTGAATCCGGAGCCATATTTGTACAACCGATCTATCTAGTACTCGGCGGGAGACTTCATTCGTTGAGCTATGAAGATCGCATCAAACTTTTCCCGGAGAGCGGCGATGTAATGAGCCATCGCCTTGCCATTCGCCGACCGCTACAACGGGGGGAGATCGTCCGATGGAAAGTGGTGGAACACGACAACAGCGGAGGAAGAACTCATTTCCGCCTTGATTCCGAACTAGCCTCGTTGATGGAGGTCATTCGCCTGACCGTCCCAAGCAGCGATCCAGACGAGGTGCGAGATCAGATCAAGTCGCTTGCCTCAGAACGACAGTTGTCCGGCCATCAGGCGGTTTTCTTACTTTCTGATGGCGTGGCGGTCGCCTCCCCCAAGACTGGCGATATAACACGCGATGAAGCATTCGAACGTCCATGGCAAGCATGGAGCTCACTGGAGACGTGGCTAATCGAGGGGCGCCAGTTTTGCCTTGATGCATCGCCTGGTTCAGGCTCACCGATTGACCTATCTCCGCTAGAGGCCACCTTCAAGAAGCTTATCAGGGACCTCGAAACCGAACAGAGATCGCCCCTAAATAAGACTCAAAAGCGTGAGTTGGCTGACTCTATTCGGAGCCGCACCGCTGGTGAAGCGGCGCTGCGAGCAAAGCGCGTGGCCGCCTTTCTGGACCAGATCGCGTTGGATAGTGAGGAGCTAGACTCAGTCTTATCAATGCTAAAAGCAAGAGAAGACGTCCAACGTCGCATCGAAGAGCTAGTTGCGAAAGGAGTGGAGGAAAGGAACGCGGAACGGTCTAGCCTCACTATCGAGATCGAATCGCTGAAACGGAAAAAAGAAGATCTCGCTAAAGAAGGAAGGGAGCTTGAGCGAAACAACAGAAAGCGAGCCGAGTCGGTGGCTGCGTCGGTGAAAGAGGCGTTCTCCAAAGCCATCAATGACGGCGTAGCGACCTTTGCGACTACTGAGATCTTCCGGACACTATCCGGCTCTGTCGCGAACACGCCTCCAGAGATGAGGGAGGTTTCGCTCAGCAATCCTGTCGAATCACGCATGAACCCGGGTTCATTGACCCTAGGCCAAGTTCGCGCTCGGCTATGTACGCTTGGACTCAACGGACGTCAGGCCGCCGCTCTTTCACTGTTGTCGTCACTGGTGACCCGGTCGGGTATCGGCCTGTTCTTGAAAGGGAACGGAGCCAGGCAGTACATCCAGGTATTGGTCCGTTTGGATAGCGAAACGAGCGGAACCATAGAAATTCCGATGGGCCTGACGTCCAGTGCGCCTGTGCGTCGCGCTCTCGAAAACGTGGCGAATGCCAGCGCATTGGCGATCGTCGACGCAGACCTCTCACCTTTCGATGCATATGGTGCTCAATTGCTGGATTCTCTGTTTGAGTCTGCGATAGAGGATCAAGAGAGCCGGGATCGCATATTGTTCTCATGCCTGGGAAGCGATATCTCTTTGCCACTGCCAGCAATAGTGCAACGTGTGGCGATCACTATTGACCTCGAGTCCCAATGGGACCAAGGTCTGCGAACAATAGACGAAATCGAAGAAGAAGGTATCCCCCTATTGAAGCCGTTGCGAGAGAAGCTCTTTCGCGGCCTAACTCAATTGGAGGCAGCAGACCAAGAGCTAGTCAAACGAGTACTGGCAAAAGCCTTCACGCTTGATGCGTAGCCGCGCGCAGAGCGCCTACCATGACCTTGAAGTCCAGCAAGAGGCAGGCTATTGATGGTGCCTGTCACGATCTGGCTCGATCGGACATCGCAGCACGACATCGAGCACGGCCCGTACAGCCACGTCGAATGAAAGCCGCCTCTCCATAACCGCTTGCCGCAGCTCATCGAACGCAGTTGTACTAGCAAATTCTGTAAGAGCAACGTAAGCGTGTCCGTGGCACCGTCTCGACGATGTGAAAAGAAGTGGCCAGAGTAGTCCCCACCAAAAAGTAGTGGGGACCACAGTGGCCACAGAAGCACCGAAGAGAAGTTCACGCAAAGGCA
>Ga0157371_10000073_pt1 | contig 163215 bp, 156 predicted proteins | sample C45metaG_FD_113462 | JGI IMG/M metagenome (GOLD analysis project Ga0157371, IMG submission 113462) | Corn rhizosphere microbial communities from Kellogg Biological Station, Michigan, USA - C4-5 metaG | ecosystem: Host-associated > Plants > Roots > Rhizosphere > Soil | place: USA: Michigan...
GCGCTCGATTTCGTGGATCGCAGGCGCCGGAGCGTCGATGTCCATGAGAGCGTAGTGAGCCTTTCGGTTCTTCTTGATGCGGTAGGTGAGGGACTTCAGACCCCAGTTCTCGACGCGTCCGACTTTACCGCCGAACGATTCGATAACGCCCTTGTACTGCTCGACAAGTGCGTCGACCTGCTGGGCAGAAATATCCTGCCGGGCAAGGAAGATGTGTTCGTAAAGAGCCATTTAAGCTTTGCCTTTCTTGCGTTTCGTCCTTCACCCGGCAACGGCGCTAAGCCTCAACGACTGCTCCTGGTTAGGCTGCGAAGCCTTAAAGCAAGAAAAGCGTTGTTCGAGACGGTCGAGAGCGGAGACACGGGAGGCCGGAAAAACCTTATGGTTCCTGCTGTTTCGTTACCGAAACCAGCCCTCCGTTCAGCCACCAGCCAATTGGACCGGGTGTTGTGAACAGCGCGCTTATACCCATTTTTGCCCGGAATGCAAGGACCGGAGGCGAAAAAGCGCGCTGCGCTGTCGTCAGATCGGCATCGGATATTGCCGATGGATCGCCGCAATACCCTTCAGGACCTCTTCCGATAGCGCCACATCGGCTGCTGCGATATCCACCTTCAGCTGCTCCATGGTCGTTGCGCCGATGATGGCGGAGGCCATGAAGGGGCGTGTCAGGCAGAACGCGATGGCGAGCTGCGCCGGATCGAGGCCGTGTTGTGCGGCTAGCTCCAGATAGGCCTTGACCGGCGCTTCCTGATGCGGCTGCAGGCGACCGCCGAGGTCCTTGTTGATAGTGCCGCGCGAGCCCGCAGGGCGTGCGCCGTTCTGATACTTGCCGGTGAGCAGCCCCGCCGCCAGCGGCGAGTAGGCCAGCAGGCCGACATCTTCGTGATGCGCGACTTCCGCCATGTCGAGATCGAAGCTGCGATAAAGCAGGTTATATTCGTTCTGGATGGTTGCGACGCGCGGCAGGCCACGGGCCTCGGCAATATCGATATATTTCTGGGTACCCCAGGCGCTTTCGTTGGAAAGGCCGATAGCGCGGATCTTGCCGGCCTTTACCAGCTCGCCGAGCGTGTCGAGCTTTTCGGTTATCTCGGCAAGCGTGCGCTCCTTTTCCTGACCGGAAGCATCAAAGCTCCAGGCGCCGCGAAAGTGATAGGTGCCGCGGTTCGGCCAGTGGATCTGATAGAGGTCGATGTAATCCGTCTTCAGGCGCGTGAGGCTGGTATCTACTGCCTCGCGGATGGCGCTCGCATCAATATCGCGCCCGCCGCGAATATAGTCACGCCCGGAACCGGCGACCTTGGTGGCGAGCACGACCTGGTCGCGCTTGCCGGTCTTTTCGAACCATGTGCCGATATAGTCTTCCGTCCGTCCCTGCGTTTCGGCGGAAACGGGGGTGGTGGGGTAAAGCTCGGCCGTATCGAAGAAATTGACGCCGTTCTCCAGCGCGTAATCCATCTGCGCATGCGCTTCGGCTTCAGTGTTCTGCGTGCCCCACGTCATTGTGCCAAGGCAAATTTCGGACACGGAAATGCCCGTGCGGCCCAATAGTCTCTGTTTCATGGAAATGTCCCGGTGCTTGGCCAGATATTTGAAAGGTGGCATGAAAGTAATGGGGAATTGCCGCAGTGCAAGAAAAAATATGATGAAAAGAAAGGGGAAAATAGATCGGCAAAACCGCGTCGATGGGGTGCCGAAGGGCTTCAAGCCTTGACTCCGCAGGCCGGAATGTGAATGGAAGTCGAAAAGAATAAAGGCAAGGCCAGACAAGAAGGACCACATCCCATGGGTATTGCATTCACATTTCCCGGTCAGGGAAGCCAGGCCATCGGCATGGGCAAGGAACTCGCCGATACCTATCCGGAAGCACGGGCTGTGTTCCAGGAGGTCGATGACGCGCTCGGCCAGAAGCTTTCCGACATCATGTGGAATGGCCCGGAAGAAACGCTGACGCTGACGGCCAACGCCCAGCCGGCGCTCATGGCGGTGTCCATGGCGGTCATGCGGGTTCTGGAAGCGCGGGGTCTGAAGCTCTCCGACGCCGTCTCTTATGTCGCTGGCCATTCGCTCGGTGAATATTCCGCGCTCTGTGCTGCCGGCACCTTCTCGGTTGCCGATACCGCACGGCTTCTCCGCATCCGCGGCAATGCCATGCAGGCTGCCGTGCCGGTGGGCGAGGGCGCGATGGCAGCGATCATCGGGCTGGAGCACGATGCTGTTTCGGCAATTTGTGAAGAGGCTGCCATTCTCGGCGTCTGCCAGATTGCCAACGACAATGGCGGCGGCCAGCTGGTCATTTCCGGCGGCAAGGCGGCTGTCGAGAAGGCGGCTGCGATCGCTTCCGAAAAGGGCGCCAAGCGCGCCATCATGCTGCCGGTTTCCGCGCCCTTCCACTCCGCGCTGATGGCGCCGGCGGCGGAAGCCATGCGCGAGGCGCTGGCGGCTGTCGAAAAGAATAACCCGGTCGTGCCTGTTATCGCCAATGTGCGTGCCGCCCCCGTTTCCGACGCCAATGAGATCGCAGCTTTGCTGGTCGAACAGGTGACGGGCCAGGTGCGCTGGCGCGAGACGGTGGAATGGTTCGCCGCCAACAATGTGACGCAGCTTTACGAGATCGGCTCCGGCAAGGTGCTGACGGGTCTTGCCCGTCGCATCGACAAGACGGTGAACGGCGTTGCCGTCAACGGCGCTGCCGATATCGACCAGCTTCTCGCCACTCTTATCGGCTGAGACGGGCTTCGCCCCGCATCGGCTTTTTGTTTTACGGTAATTCCCGATGCGATTTCGCTAAAAGGCTTTTGCGGAATTGCTCTAAAGAAGGAACGGAACATGTTTGATCTGACAGGCCGCAAGGCTCTCGTAACCGGCGCGACCGGCGGCATTGGCGAGGAAATCGCCCGCGTTCTGCACAGCCAGGGCGCAACCGTCGGCCTGCACGGCACGCGCGTTGAAAAGCTCGAAGCCCTGGCGGCGGAACTTGGCGACCGCGTCAAGATTTTCCCGGCCAACCTTGCCGATCGTGCCGAGGTCAAGGCGCTGGGCGAAAAGGCCGAGGCCGAGCTGGAAGGCGTCGACATTCTTGTCAACAATGCCGGGATTACCAAGGACGGCCTGTTCGTGCGCATGAGCGACGAGGACTGGGACAACGTCATCGAGGTGAACCTGACCGCGATGTTCCGTCTGACGCGTGAACTGACGCATCCAATGATGCGCCGCCGTTTCGGCCGCATCATCAACATCACCTCCATCGTCGGCGTCACCGGCAATCCCGGCCAGGCGAACTATTGCGCCTCCAAGGCCGGCATGATCGGTTTTTCGAAGTCGCTGGCACAGGAAATCGCCACCCGCAACGTCACCGTCAACTGCGTGGCGCCTGGCTTCATCGAAAGCGCGATGACCGGCAAGCTGAACGACAAGCAGAAAGACGCCATCATGGGTGCCATTCCCATGAAGCGGATGGGGACGGGCGCCGAAGTCGCTTCGGCCGTACTTTATCTGGCTTCCAATGAAGCTGCCTACATGACCGGCCAGACCTTGCACGTCAATGGCGGCATGGCGATGATCTGACGCCACCTGAAAGGCGTCTTGAAACGATTGCGGCGCTGTTTCTGCACCTTGTTTGGTGTCGGGCGCCGCAAGACCCTCCATGCCGGTTTCCGGCGAAATTGCCTGTCATACGTTGTGCTTAGCGCGTTTTCAGGCTTTTCGACCGGTTGAAACCGTGTTAATCGGGCCAAGACTGTGAACAGTCGTCCCGGAGAGACAGGAAGCCGTTGCGATTTTGCGCGACGATGTCTAGCTTGGACCGGGTTGAACGGGTTTGCCAGCAGTGCCGGATTTGAACGGCGCATGAGGGCTTCTAACAGGGCAGGGTGCCGTAAGGCATTCCCTTCAAAATAAAGGTCGAGGAAACCGACATGAGCGATATCGCAGAACGCGTAAAGAAAATTGTAATTGATCATCTGGGCGTCGACGCCGACAAAGTTGTTGAAGGCGCAAGCTTCATTGACGATCTGGGCGCTGATTCGCTCGATACCGTTGAACTGGTCATGGCTTTCGAAGAAGAATTCGGCGTCGAGATCCCAGACGACGCAGCTGACTCGATCCTGACTGTTGGCGACGCTGTCAAGTTCATCGAGAAGGCCCAGGCCTGATCGACCTGTATTGGGGAGGTGTAACAACCTCCCGTCTTGGCCCGGCTTGTCCGGGCCAATATTTTATCGTGAAACAGAACGCGCCCGAAAGATGTGCGTCCTGACGAATGCATAAGTTTCCGAACCGGCTCTGGCCTGCGGAAGATTATGCGGACATTCAAAATGGTGCAGCGCCTGTTCCCGCCATTCCATGGTGTGTGGCGTTGCAAAAAGACCGATGATTTGGATAAGGGCGGAGCGTTGGCGATGAGGCGTGTCGTTATCACCGGTACCGGCATGGTATCTCCTCTTGGATGCGGAACGGAAATCACCTGGGAACGGCTGCTTGCCGGCCAGAACGGTGCCCGTCTCGTGACTGAGTTCGAAGTCGAAGACTTGCCCGCAAAGATTGCCTGTCGCATTCCCGTCGGCGATGGCTCCAACGGCACGTTCAATGCCGATGACTGGATGGAACTCAAAGAGCAGCGCAAGATCGATCCGTTCATCCTTTTCGGTGTGGCCGCTGCCGACATGGCGCTTGCGGACGCCGGCTGGCATCCCGAAACGGACGAGGACCAGATCGCCACGGGCGTTCTGATCGGTTCCGGCATCGGCGGTCTGGAAGGTATTGTCGAGGCGGGTTATACGCTGCGCGACAAGGGCCCCCGCCGCATTTCTCCATTTTTCATTCCCGGCCGTCTGATCAACCTGGTTTCCGGCCACGTCTCAATCCGTCACAAGCTGCGCGGTCCGAACCACGCCGTAGTGACGGCTTGCTCGACCGGCGCGCATGCCATCGGCGATGCTGCCCGGATGATTGCGTTCGGCGATGCCGAGGTCATGGGCGCAGGTGGCGCCGAATCGCCGGTCTGCCGCATCGCGCTTGCCGGCTTTGCCGCCTGCAAGGCGCTTTCCACCCAGCATAACGACGATCCGCAGAAGGCATCGCGTCCCTATGACCGCGACCGTGACGGTTTCGTCATGGGCGAAGGTGCCGGCATCGTCGTTCTGGAAGAGCTGGAACATGCCAAGGCCCGCGGCGCAAAGATTTATGCCGAAGTCGTCGGTTACGGCCTTTCCGGTGATGCCTATCACATCACCGCACCGTCTGAAGATGGCGATGGCGCCTACCGCTGCATGGCAATGGCGCTGAAGCGCGCCGGCCTCACGCCTGACGATATCGACTACATCAACGCCCACGGCACCTCCACCATGGCCGATACGATCGAGCTTGGTGCGGTCGAGCGGCTGGTTGGTGACGCGGCGTCGAAGATTTCCATGTCTTCCACAAAGTCGGCCACCGGCCATCTTCTCGGAGCAGCTGGCGCTATCGAGGCGATTTTCGCCACGCTTGCGATCCGCGACAACATCGTTCCGCCGACGCTGAACCTCGACAATCCCGACGTGGAGACGAAGATCGATCTGGTGCCGCACAAGGCGCGCAAGAGGCAGGTCAACGTCGCCTTGTCGAACTCCTTCGGGTTTGGCGGCACCAACGCCTCCCTCGTACTGCGTCGCTACGAAGCATAAATCACGACGAAAACCCGGCGCCGCAAACCGCCTAAAGCGGTGCGGCTCCCTCCCGCCGGGTGCCTGAGAGCGCTCTTCTTTGAAGAACGCATTGCGGCTTGCGAAAGCCATTTCGATTTTCGCGCCGATATTGTAGTCGTTTACGGAAGACGGTTTGCCGGTTTCGGAATGATTTCCTGCTGCGGGTGAATTTCCCGCCGCAGATGGCTTTCCTTGACCGGCTTTGCCGGAAACGACGATTCGTGAAGGAGGACAATGAGGTCTTCACGATGTCTCTATGTGGTGCAGGAAGGCATTCCGAACCTGTTTTTGCCGCATTACCTGCGCAAAAAGCGCTGACAACGCCGAACTGAAAAGGACCGACGGTGAGCGACACGAACCAGAACAGCCAGGGACCATACGGACGAGACGGCGCGGGTGAGGGCAATCGCGGCCCGATCATCCCGAAATCCCCGACCGAAGCGCTTCGGCCGGAAAAAGTGCCGGCTCCACCGAAGCGCTCCCGCAAGGCCCATGGCCAGCTGGTGATCTTCCTGAATTTTCTGATGACGCTTGCGGTTGCCGTCTGTGTGCTTGCTGTCGCAGCCTTCTATTACATGATCAATGCGTTCCAGGAGCCCGGTCCGCTTCAGACGAACACACATTTCACGGTGCGCAACGGCGCAGGCCTCATCGAGATCGCCAATAATCTAGAGCGCAATGACGTCGTATCCAATGCCCGTGTCTTCCGCCTGATGACGGGCAGCTACCTGCAAAAGGACCAGACGCTGAAGGCGGGCGAATACGAAATCAAGGCCGGCGCATCGATGAAGGATATCATGATGCTCTTGGAGTCGGGCAAATCGATCCTTTATTCCGTATCGTTGCCGGAAGGTCTGACCGTCAAGCAGATGTTCGCGCGGCTTGCCGCCGACGAGGTGCTGGATGGCGAATTGCCCGCCACCCTGCCGCCAGAAGGCAGCCTTCGCCCCGATACCTATCGCTTTACCCGTGGTACGAAGCGTGAGGAAATCATCAACCAGATGAGCGCGGCGCAGGAGAAGCTGATCGACATGATCTGGGAACGTCGTGACCCAGACCTGCCGATCAAGACGGTCGAGGAATTCGTGACGCTCGCCTCGATCGTGGAGAAGGAAACCGGCAAGGACGACGAGCGCGCCCATGTCGCTTCGGTGTTCTACAACCGGCTGAAGAAGGGCATGCGCCTGCAATCCGACCCGACGATCATCTACGGTCTCTTCGGCGGCGACGGCAAACCGTCCGACCGTCCGATCTACCAGTCGGACCTGCAAAAGCAGACGCCGTTCAACACCTATGTCATCAAGGGCCTGCCACCGTCTCCCATCGCCAATCCGGGCCGGGCCGCACTCGAGGCGGTTGCCAACCCGTGGCGTACTGATGACATCTACTTTGTTGCCGATGGCACCGGCGGCCATGTGTTTGCGAAGACGCTGGACGAACATAACGCCAATGTGCGCCGCTGGCGCAAGATCGAGGCCGAAAAAGCGGCTTCCGGCGCCAATCCCGATGTTGTCGTGGATGGTCAGCCCGGCGGCACCGAGGCGGAAAAACCGGCCAATAACTGATAGTTCTGACCGGGCCTTGTCATCGCAAGGCCCGTTTTTTGCACGGCATGATGGGGGCTTTCTGAATATGACATTGCAATCGATGACCGGGTTCGCGCGCAGCGAAGGAACCTCCGGCCGTTACCGCTGGGCGTGGGAATTGCGCTCGGTGAACGGCAAGGGGCTCGATGTGCGCCTGCGCCTGCCAAACGGTCTGGAAGCGCTGGAAACGGGCCTGCGGGAAATCGCGGCACAGCATCTTTCCCGCGGCAATATTCAGGCGGGATTGACGCTGGCGATTGCGGAAAACCGGCTGGAGGCGGTGATCAACCGCGATGCTCTTGCCGCAGTTCTCGCTCTCAAGGAAGAACTGGGCGACGTCGTCGACGACAAGCCGCTGAGCTTCGATACGCTACTGTCGCTGCGCGGGCTCGTCGATTTTCGCGAGGCGGAAGATGACGCCGAGGCGCAGGCCGCGCGCAACGCCGACGTGCTTGCGGGCTTTGCCGCCGCCGTCGAGAAGCTGAAGGACATGCGCGAGCGGGAAGGGGCGTCCCTGTTTGCCATCCTTTCCGGGCAGATCGACAGGATCGAGCAACTCGTGAACCTCATCGAAAACGATCCTTCCCGCCAGCCGGAACAGATCGCTGCAAGGCTTGCCCAGCAGATTGCCCTTATTGGCGATGGCATGCACGGGCTCGATCGCGACCGTCTGCACGCCGAGGCCGCACTGATCGCTACCAAGGCGGATCTGCGCGAAGAGGTCGACCGGCTACACGCACATGTCCAGGCATCGCGCGAACTTTTGGCTCATGGCGGGCCAGTTGGCCGCAAGCTCGATTTTCTTGCACAGGAATTTAACCGCGAGTCGAATACAATCTGTTCCAAATCGAACGCCAGTGCGGTAACCGCAGCAGGCATAGAGCTGAAAGTGGTTATCGACCAGTTCCGCGAGCAGGTCCAAAATCTGGAGTAGACCCATGGTTCCGGTGAACAATTCCCCTGTTACGATTGCCCGCAGAGGGCTGATGCTGGTGATTTCATCGCCATCGGGCGCTGGTAAATCCACGATAGCGCGCAACCTGCTCGACAAGGACAAGAACATCAGCCTGTCCGTCAGCGTGACGACGCGCCCGCGCCGCCAGAGCGAGATTGAAGGCATCCACTACCACTTCATCTCCAAGCGCGACTTCGAGCGCCTGCGTGACAGCGATGAGCTTTTGGAATGGGCCGAGGTTCACGGCAATTTTTACGGCACGCCGCGCGAGCCGGTGGAAGTGGCGATGGCGGCCGGACGCGACATGCTGTTCGACATCGACTGGCAGGGCGCCGAACAGCTTCAGGACAAGATGAAGGCCGACGTCGTGTCGATCTTCATCCTGCCGCCAACCATGACCGAGCTGCAATCGCGCCTGCACCGCCGCGCCGAAGACACCGAAGCGGTGATCCAGACCCGGCTTCTCAATTCCCGCGCCGAGATCGAGCACTGGCGCGATTACGACTACGTCATCCTCAACGACGACCTGCAGGCGGCCTTCGAGGCCGTAGAAGCGATAGTGAAGGCCGAACGTGTGCGCCGCGACCGCCGCCACGGCATGTTCGATTTCGTGCGCGGACTGCTTGCAGAAGAACCGCAGCTCTGATTTGGCAGTTAAAGCGGCGTGTTATCTCTAATGCTGACGTAGCCATTGCCGGGACAGGCGCTCGTCTGCCGCGTCTGCTGCCCAGCCGTGGCCTGTGTCGAGTGTCTCCAGTACCACATCCGCGCCCGCAGTCGAAAATTGATCGGCCAAATGGGGCGCATCATCGCGATGCCGCCGCTCATCATGCGCACCTGCAAGCAGGAGCGCAGGATATCCGGTGAGCTTCGGAAAATGCTCGTTATTGCGTGGGGATAGTGGTCGAAGCAGAATTGCACCCCTCGACAGATGACGATTCTGGCAGATTGTTTCAGCCGCGATGATCGCACCGTTTGAATATTCCACGAGAAAGGGTCTTTGCCCTGTCTGCTGAAATACGAATTCGATAAACCGGCAAAGCCCGGCGGCTTGATGTTTCAGGTCGTCGATATCGAGTTGTCTGTCGGGCTTTCTGCGAAAAAACGCAAAGCCATTTTCCCATGGCACAATGCCTCTCGGAGCATACAGAATGCCGTTGGGAAAAACGGTACGGCCAAACGAAGCGAGATCTTCCTCCGTTCTTCCCGAACCGTGTAGCAACACGACCGCGCAATCAGGCGATCCGACGGGCATGTAGAGCTTGTAGTGAAAACCGGCACTCTCCACGCGCTTGTCCCCTAATTCTTTCACCCGCGTTAGAAGTGCCGAAACGTCGCCTTCAATTACAGGCAGTTCGCCAGCGTCACAAATTCCTCGACCGACAGCGTCTCAGCCCGTCGTGTCGCGTCAATGCCTGCCTTTTCCAGCAGAACTTCACCGCCAAGGCTTTTCACGCTCTGGCGCAGCATCTTGCGGCGTTGGCCGAAGGCGGCTTCCGTTACCTTTTCGAGCTTCGCGACATCGCAGGGCAGCGGCTTTTCCTTTGGCAGCAGATGCACGACCGTCGAGGTAACCTTAGGCGGTGGGCTGAAGGCCTGCGGCGGGACGTCGAAGGCCATTTCCGAAACCGTGCGCCAGCCGGCGAGAACGCCAAGGCGGCCGTAATGGTTGTCGCCTTCTTCTGCCACGATGCGCTGGCCGACTTCCTTCTGGAACATCAGCGTCATGGAGAGCCAGAAAGGCGGCCATTCTTTCGGCAGCAGCCAGTTGACCAGCAATTGCGTGCCGACATTGTAAGGCAGGTTGGCAATGATCCGCACCGGTTCGCCAGCGGGAACCAAACCCTCGAAATCGGTCTTCAGCGCATCACCCTCGATGACCTCAAGACGTCCGGGATAATGCGCTTCGATCTCCGCAAGTGCCGGCAGGCAGCGGCTGTCCCGCTCAATGGCGATAACCTTTTTGGCACCGAGCGATAGAATGGCGCGGGTGAGGCCGCCAGGCCCGGGGCCAACCTCAATGACCGTCACGCCGTCAAGCGGCCCAGCGGTTCGGGCGATCTTCTGGGTGAGGTTGAGATCGAACAGGAAGTTCTGCCCGAGCGACTTCTTAGCGTCTAGCCCATGGCGCTGAATGACATCGCGTAGCGGCGGCAATCCGTCAATGGCGGCCATTATGCGCCGACCCGGCTGCGAAGAGAAATCTCCGCCGCCATCTTCAGCGCTGCGACAAGGCTCGTTTCGCTGGCAATGCCCTGGCCGGCGATGCCGAAGGCGGTGCCGTGGTCGGGCGAGGTCCGGATGAAGGGCAGGCCGAGCGTGACATTGACGGAATCGTCAAAGCCAAGCGCCTTGGCCGGGATAAGGGCCTGATCGTGATACATGCAGACGGCGACATCATAGCGCCTGCGGGCGGCATCGTGGAACATCGTATCGGCGGGCAGTGGGCCGAAAGCGTCGATCCCGTCTTTCCGCAACCGTATGGTCGCAGGGTGAACCACATCGCGGTCCTCCGTGCCCAATGCCCCATCTTCACCCGCGTGCGGATTGAGACCGGCGACCGCCAGTCGTGGTGCTTCAATGCCGAATTTCTGCCGCAGATCAGCATCGATAATGCGGCAGGTCGTAACGATCAGCTCTTCCGTCAGCGCCGAAGGCACGTCTTTTACTGGGATATGGATCGTTACCGGCACGACGCGGACCTTGGGTCCGGCAATCATCATCACCGGCATCACCTGTTTGCCGGTCAGGCGCAAAGCCAGATCGGCGAGAAATTCCGTGTGACCGGGAAAACCGAAGCCTGCTTCGTAAAGCACGGATTTCGCAATCGGATTGGTGACGACGGCGGAAGCCTTGCCCTCGACCGTCAAGGCAACGGCGAGCTCGATCGCCTTGATCGTCGCATGAGCGGCTCCGACATGCGGCTGGCCGGCCTGAACCTCGAAACCGACGGGAAGAGGAAGAACGGGAAAAGCACGGTCGAACACGCCGACGGCATCCGCCGCTTCGCAGGTCTCGATATTGACCGGTATGCCAAGCAGCGCCGCACGGCTCGCCACCACATCGGGATCGCCGATGAAGATGAATGGCGCCACGCCGTTCTCCCGGCGGTTGGCCCAGGCGGCAATGGCGATATCAGGGCCGATACCGGCTGGATCTCCCTGTGTCAGGGCAAGCGGCAGGGATGCATGTGTCACGGAAAGGCCGGCTCTCGTATCAGGTGTTGACGATCTGCGCCTTCTTGCGCAGCTCATCCATATATTTCTTCTCGTTCGGGTTTTCGCCACCCTTGGCCTTCATCAGGTCTTCGGACTTGAACACCATTTCCGCTGCGTAATCGTCGGAAACCTGACGCTGCTTGCAGATTGCCAGATATTCGACGCCCTTTTCGGTCACGCGTGTTCCTGTGGTGCCGCCTTCCTTGGTCTTTTCCACGAGAGGCTTCCACTCTTCCGGCAGTTCGGGCGCCAGAATCCGTCCAAGATCCTTGATCGCCACGTCCCGCATGGTGGCCGCGAAAGTCATGGCCTGGTCGCAGCCGGGATAACGCTTGCGCGAGGCTTCAGCCTCGGCCTTGCGCTTGCCGGTGATGGCATTACGCTTCGATTCCGGAATGACAAAGATCACCTGTTGCAGGAAATATTCCGTCGTTACCGGCTTGTCGCCGCGTTCCCTCAGGCGGGTGACGAGGTCCTGGTTAGACATCTTGCCACGCGCACCATAACGGGCGTTCACAAGGCGCGGCCAGCTCATCTGCACGGCAATGAAGGCTTTGAAGTGGTCGGCGCCGACACCGGCCTTGGAGAGGATCTGCGTCAGCTGTTGCGGGTTCATCTTGTTGTTTGCAGCAAAGCGCGCAAAAGCCGCATCGACTTCTTGGGTGCTGACCGACATTTTCACACGGCCGATTTCTTCGCGCTTTAGCGCCTCATCAACCAGCTGCTCGCGTGCCTTTTCGGCGAGATTGCCGGATTGACGCTGCAACTTCAGAAAGGCGACACGCTTGGCAATATCATCATTAGTAATGGGGGTCTTGTTGACGACGATTTTGACCGTGCTGTCGGCGAAGGCCTGGCTGGCAAAGGGCGCAACGGCCATGGGAACGGCGAATATCGCAAAGGCGAAAGCAGCGCCACGCAAAGCCGTCTTTCCGAAATTCATCATATCCTTCTCCCTTTCGTCGGGCGGGGGTCTGTTTCCCCGTCCCGCCAATCTGTTCTGTCTGCCAATGGGGAATATTCCTTACCCCGGCTTTTCAGATCTGCACCTGTGCATCCGCACCGCGAATTTGCCACGTATATATCATCGCGATCTGCAAGACGGCAATGTGTCGGTTTGTTGAAAGAAACCCGATGGTCCTATACCGGACAGACCCTGGCGCGTTGTTGCGGCAAAACCGTGACTTTTACTGGCTGGATGGCAAAAAGGCAGGCCACGATGCTGTATGGCCTGCCTTTAAACTCAGTAATTGTTCGGTTTCCAGCCGATATCCATATCGGCCCAGTCCTCGTTTGCGGAACCGATGCTGACATCGCCGAGCGTGCGGAATGCCAGACGGGCATTGATCGACCAGTCATTGGCGGCCTGCCGGCTGGAATTGATATTGCCCTCGTCGGAGTAGCTGACCGTCAAGATCGTGCATTCATCCTGATAGGCGATGCCAATACGGCGCTCGGCGGCAAATTTTCCGTTCAGATCGTAGTTGATCGAGCCGAACAGCGACCAGTTGTCGTCCATGCGCAGCGTACCGGACGCCTGAACGATATCGCGGTCTTCATTGTAGCCGTACTGCGGCTGCGCCTTGACCTGCGTATAGCTGAGCTTGCCGGTGAGGCGGCGGTCCGAATAGCTGACGCCTGTCTCGGAACGGTTGATTTCGAGATTGTCCTTGTCGAAGCGCAGGCTCGATGACAGCGATAGGCCGATTGGCGCATCGAAGGCTGCCATGGCGACGTAGTCCGAGCGGTCGGATTCGAGACCGGAATTCGCGCCGACATTGACGAGATCGTAGGAGGCGAAAGAATTGTCGCCCGCCAGGTGGAAAGACTGACCGGCAATGGCGCGAATGCCGTAGCCATTGTCGAATGTGCCGTTGTAGCGCAGACCGATGTTTGCGCGCGTGCCGCCCTCGATCCGGTCGAAACCGGAGAACTTGTCACGTTCGAACAGGTTGGTCGCGTCGAACACGAAAGCCTGCGAATCTTCGTTGGGGAAGCGGCCGGCATATTGTTCGTTCGGACGCACGAAAATCTGCGCAATCGGCTCGATCACGTGGTTGCTGTTAAGTGCCGTGAACAGCCAGGGGTAACGCACTTCCAGACCGCCGGTTACCATGCCTCGCAACGCCGCATCGTCCTGCATCATGCCCTGATAGGCATAGGACGTGCCACCCGATGTAAAGCTTGCCGCCGACATATCCGTCCACAGCGCATCGCCACGGGCGGCAAGGATCGGCGTGATCTGCAGGCCGCTATCCATCGTGAAGGTGCGCTTCCATTCGGCTTCGGTGGAAAGACGCGTGTAGTTTCCTTCAAGCCCGTTGAACCGCGAATAGCCTCCAAGCGCGTAGGCATCCTGTTTCTGGCGGGTGATGCTGGTCAGGTTGGTGGTCAGCGAAAGTTCGCCGCCATAGATCGGATCCGGTACGAAATAACGGTAGTCGACAACCGGATGAACGATGGCCTGCTTGCGTTCGTTGGATTCGTTGTTGTCCGTATCCTGAACGTTGAAATAATAGCCGCGGGCATCGAAGCTGTTCCGCTCGCCAGCGCCAGCCAAATAGATCTGATTGGTCTGGACGTCGTTCTTGTAACCCTTCAGCCCATAAGTGCGCGAAAAGTTGTTGTCGGTCTGCACCATGGCATCCCAACCGAACGCCCAGCGCGGATTGATGGAGAAGTTACCCTTGCTGGCAATCATGCCGCGATTATCGTTGAGGGCGTCACTGGTTCCGGCAGTAAATGTATCGGACTTCAGCTGGCTGATGCCGGCGACGGTCACGGTGTGCATGCCGGTTTCGAAACGCTGGCGCAGTTCCGCCTGCAGAAGCAGACCCTGCGTCGTGTAATAGGTCGGGGTAACGGTCACATCCGAGGTGTCGGACAGAACCTGGAAATAGGGCACGCCGATGCCGAAACCGAGGTTGTCGGTAATGCTCATTTGCGGGAACAGGAAACCCGACTTCCGCTTCACCGTATTGTCCGGAACCGTCAGGAACGGCACATAGGCGATCGAATGGCCGAAAAGCTGCAAACGGGCTTTTTCCAGCCGGATCGTATGGGTCTTGCCGTCCTGAATGACGCGTTCAGCCTTGACCTGCCACAGCGGCGCCTTTTCGGGCCGTTCGGCGCAGGGCAAACAGGCGGTATAGACGCCGTTATTGAGGACCATGCGGTCGCCTTCGAGCCGTTCGGCGCTTTCACCCGCGATGCGGGTATTGTCCGGGGTCTCGACGCGCAGCGCATTGACGAAGCCCTGACCGAAATCGTCAGTGACATCCATCTCGTCGGCATAGATCTTGTTGCCGCCGGGCTCGATCAGCTCGATGTTGCCGTGCGCAATCACGCGGCCCGTCTGCTGATTATATTCCACTTGCTGGGCCACCATACGGTAGCCCGAATAATGCATGCGAACCACACCCTTCGCGATGACCCGCTGGGAATCGCGATTATAGGTCAGTTCATTTGCCGTAAGCAGGAGTTTCGAATCGTCTTGGCTTCCGGGCGCAAGCAAACCACCCTGGCCGAAAGCGACCGGGCTGGATGCCAAATATGCGCACACAGCGGCACCTGTCAGAAGGGCCGTCCAAAGCCGCCTGATATTCCCGCGGTCATATACCGCCACTAGCCGTCCTCCTGATGAAGCAGAATGGTTGCCCCCAAAGCCAACGCCACGATGACTGGAACCCAGACCGCGACGGTGGGAGGGACAACGCCACCACTCCCGAATGCCCTTACGAGCACGGTTACTACATAAAGCACGAAGCCGGAAACGATTCCACCCAGAATCACGGAGCGCGACTGGGCGAAGCGGCTGAACTTTAATGAAACTGTCGCGGCGATCAAGGTCATCGCAACCAGAAGCAGGGGCGTCGATAGCAGGAAATGATACTGCGTCTCAAGCGCTTTCGAAGACAGTCCAAAAGACTTTGCAACTTCGATCTTGTGAGAAAGATCAAAGAAAGCAACGGTTTCCGTCTGTGTCATGCGTTCCTGAACGAATTCCCGTCTCAGATTGGTACTGATCCGCGTGCTCTCTTGCCGAACTGGCACATGTCCCGCGCGGGTTTCCGCGACGCCGTTAAGAAGCCAGTAACCATCTTCCAACTTTGCCGACTTCGCGTCCTGCCGGGAGACGATGTTGCCGGCCTTGTCGAGGTGTATCAGAACCACGTCGAGAAGCATGGTCCCGTTGTCTTCGAAGCTCTTAGCGCCGATGATCGTATCCTGGCCGCCGCTCGACTGGCGCATCCAGGGAATGATGTCCTGCTGGCGGCCGCCGCTGCCTTCGTTACGCCAGCCCGCTTCCATCGACAGCGACTGGTTTTGCCCCCAGGCGGCGATAGGGTTGAGGACGAGGACGGACAGGATGCCGAGAAACACCGCACCAAGGACAAAAGGAAGGATGAATTGCCAGGCGGAGACGCCCGCCGCACGCGTGACGACGAGCTCGTAACGCCGGTTGAGCGAGATCAGCGTCGTCATGCCGACGAAGAGCGCGATGAAGGGAATAGTCTGCTGCAGGATCAGCGGCAGGCGAAGCGCGGTGAGGCCAAGTGCGCCTGGAACCGAATAGCCCGGCACGCTGGACATGCGCCGCGCCGTTTCGCTGAAATCGGCAAGATAGATAATTGCCGATACGCCGAGCAAGAACCAGATGGCCGTGATCAGATACCGTTTGAGGAAATACCGGGCGAGGGTGCTGAAAATCATGCGTTACCGCTCCCCGAGCTTCGCGCCAGCCGGCTGGAGAAAAGACGGCGCAGACGGCTGGCCGTATCCGCGATGATCTTCGGCATTCTCGGCTTGCGACCCGTGATGAGAATAAAGGCGGCGGCGGCGCCGCTGAGGCCCGGCACGGCATAGACCAGCGGAATGAAGGCCGCGCTCTGCTTGACCTGGTTGGTGACGTAAAAACCGAGCCAGCGCAGCATGAAGGCCGTCACCAGCGCAGCGACCATCGGATGCATCCGCGCTTCACGATGCGAGCGCGCATCAGCGGCTATGACCAGCGATATCAGTGCGAAGGCGAAGGCGAACATCCAGTCCGACAGGCGCTTGTGCAACTCACTGCGGAAGCTTTCGGGAGACCGCTTGTAACTCGCGTTGTTCTCGTCTGGCGAGAGAAGGAAACCGAGGCTCGCATCGCCCGGAGAAAGCGACGGTTCGGAACTCTGCTTTTCCGACATGGTCGAAAGGTCGAAGGCATAGGACAGGAACTTGACGATGGAGACCTTGCCATCAGGTGTTTTCTGCTGGACTTCGCCGTCGCGCATCGTCAGCGACGTGCCGCTTTCATCGATCATGCCTTCCTTGGCGTAATAGATAAGATCGAAATTGGGATCGCGGCGGTCGGCGACGAATAGGCCCTTGAGGATACGGCCCTGACGCTGGGCGATCTGCACATAGAGGCCGTCCTGAACAGCGCGGAAGGTCTTTTCCTCGATCACCGACGAGAGGAGGTCGGCATAGGCAGCCGCCACCATCTGCCTGGCCGAATTTCGGGCAGGCGGCTCGATGAAGTTGGTGATGGTGAAGGAAAGCGCACTTAGAACGGCAGCCAGAATGATAACCGGGCGAAACATCACGGAGCGCGACGATCCGGCCGCATCGATGATGGCAAGCTCGGAATCGTTGTTCATCGCCGTGAATGTCTGGGTGATGCCGATGACGAGGGCGAAAGGCAACACGACGGGGATCAGCGTCGGCAGGATCATCGTCGCCAGCGCCATGAAGGAGCCCATCGACTGGCCGGTATCGGTGACGAGGTTGATTCTCTGGAGAACCTGGATGGTCCAGATGATGGCCAGCACCGGCAGCAGCGCGACCAGAAACATCTGCGTTGTCCGTCGCAGGATATAGTTCTCGAGAAGCTTCATACTGCCCTTGTCGACATTGTTTTTCTGCGCGATCGCTCGCCGGATTTCCGCCTATCTAATCGCATCGTTTGCAATTGGCTATTCCGGCACGCTCACAAAAATGTTTTGCACGATGATTTTTCCACCGCCTGTGTCTTTTTGTGGAACAAGCTGTCGGTTTCATGACGCGATCGGCCATTCCACAAAAATGCCTTTCCTTTAGCGAATGTCGGCCTTTAAAGAATGTGAGCCTTTAAAAATGCAGGGTTGCGCCGGGGGCCGAAAAGGCCATGATCGGGCGCACACGCAAGTTATCCACGAAGAGCAGGAAAACATGTCCGCCAAATTCGATATTTCTTTCGCCAATTCCGCCTCGCTTGAAAATACCCTTGCCGTTGTGCTGCAAGCCTCGGGTGAGGCGCAGGCAGCTGCCGGCGCATCGGAAGCCGATCCGGGCGGCGTGCTTGAACGGGCGGCAAAGATTTCAGGCTTTTCCGCAAAGTCCATGACGACACTCGACGTGATTGCGCCGCAGGGTTCGGGCGCCGACCGGCTTCTCGTCATTGGCCTCGGCAAGCCGGCGAAACTTGTCGCCCATGACTGGTTGCGTGCCGGCGGCACCGCCGCCGCCAATTTCAGGAAGGCGGACAAGGTTGCCGTCTATCTAGATGCCCCGGGCGTCGATGTCGGTGCGCAGGCGGCTGCGGATTTTGCGCTTGGCCTGCTGCTGCGTGCCTATAGCTTCGATGCCTATAAGACCAAGAAGAAATCCGATGATGAGAAGTCGCCGAAGAAAGTAGAAATCGTCATCGTGACGGCAGTCCATCAGGAGGCGGAAAAGGCCTTTGCCGTGTCCGAGGCCGTCGCGGGCGGCGTTGTCCTGGCGCGTGATCTCGTCAACCTGCCGCCGAATGTTCTCGGTCCTGTCGAATTCGCTGAAAAGGCGGAAGAGTTAAAAAAGCTCGGTGTCGAGGTCGAAATTCTCGGCGAGAAGGAGCTGAAGAAGCTTGGCATGAACGCGCTTCTCGGTGTGGCGCAGGGTTCGGCGCGTCCGCCCCGGCTTGCGGTCATGCAGTGGAACGGCGGCTCCAAGAAGGATGAGCCTATCGCCTTCGTCGGCAAGGGCGTCGTGTTCGATACCGGCGGTATCTCGCTGAAGCCCGGCCTTAACATGGAAGACATGAAGGGCGACATGGGTGGCGCTGCCGCCGTGACCGGCCTCATGCACACGCTCGCGGCCCGCAAGGCGAAAGCCAATGTGATCGGCGTCATCGGTCTGGTGGAGAACATGCCTGATGGTAACGCCCAGCGTCCCGGCGATATCGTCGCCTCCATGTCCGGCCAGACCATCGAGATCATCAATACCGACGCCGAAGGCCGGCTGGTTCTCGCCGATGCGCTCTGGTACACCAAGGAGCGTTTCAACCCGAAATTCATGATCAACCTCGCCACCTTGACGGGTGCGATCACGGTTGCACTCGGCAATCTTCAGGCTGGCCTTTTCTCGAATGATGACGAGTTGGCTGCACGTCTTTCGCAGGCAGGCGATGTTACGGCGGAAAAGCTGTGGCGCATGCCGCTGGGCAAGGATTACGACAAGATTATTGATTCCAAATTCGCCGACATGAAGAACAGCTCCGGCCGTCTGGCGGGCTCTGTCACCGCCGCTCAGTTCCTGAAGCGTTTCGTGGGCGAAACACCTTGGGCGCATCTCGATATCGCCGGCACCGCCATGGGGTCGCCATTGACCGAGATCAACCAGTCCTGGGGATCCGGCTACGGTGTGCGGTTGCTGAACGAACTCGTTCGCGCCCACTACGAAGATTGATGCGACCGGAGCTGCAAGTCCGCAGATGACTGAAATCCTGTTCTACCATCTGACGGAATCGAAGCTGGAGGATGCATTGCCGCCCTTGCTCGAAAAATCGCTGGAACGCGGCTGGAAGGTCGCGATCCAGACGGTGGACGAGGAGCGCCGCGATTTCCTCGACACGCATCTGTGGACCTTTCGTGACGACAGTTTTCTGCCGCACGCAACGGATAGCTCTGCCGCGCCGCAAAACCAGCCGATTCTTTTGACGGCGTCGAATGCGAACGGTAACGAGGCGAGTGTCCGCTTTCTGGTCGACGGTGCCGAACCGCCGGCGGTGGAGGGCTATGAGCGGATAGTGTTCATGTTCGACGGATATGATGCCTACCAGCTGGAAATGGCGCGGAACCATTGGAAAAGGCTGAAGACCGAAGGTCATGCGCTGACCTATTGGCAGCAGTCGCCGGAAGGCCGCTGGCAGAAGAAGGCCTGATCACAGTTTCCCACACAAAAAGACTGGCAAAAATTCGCATGTGGCGCCGCCTGTCGGTTTTCGCATTATGAGCCGAATCAGACATAGCTGTCTGATCCGGCCGACAGGTGACGGACGGTGGCGGCTGCCACAGACGAAACAGCAGAAGGACATCATCATGGGACAGGCGATTTCACGGCCCGACGGGGAAATAGAGCGTCTGGTCGCGGTGCGGTCAATCATGTCCGTCAAGAATGCCGAGATGCCGGAACTGGAAGTGCTGTCTCGATTGGGGCAGGGCGTCTTTGACGTCCCGCGTGCGGCCGTCCATATCGTCGATGAGGACTGGCTCCATATTGCCGAACAGGCGGGAATGCAACTTTCGGAATGTCCGCGCGATCTGTCGATCTGCAACCGAGTAATTGCCAGGCAGGATGTCGTGGTCATTTCCGATCTGACCCAGCATCCGGATTTCCGCTTCATGTCCTATGTGAAGGGCGGTCCCGGATTGCGTTCCTATGCTGGCGCGCCGATCGAGCTGGAACCGGGTCTTGTGGTCGGCGCCTTTTGCCTTGTCGATACGGTGCCGAGAAAATTCTCTCAAAGCGAAATTGACAATCTGAAGCACTTTGCGCTGCTGGCGGCCGCACTCCTGCGTTTACAGAAGGCCAATTTCACAATGAGTCTGGCGGAGCGTGAATTGCGGGATGCGGTGATGACTGATCCGTTGACCGGCTTTTACAATCGCAAGGCGCTGGAGGCGATTGTCGATGGCCAGCTTGGCGCGGCTCTGCGTGAGAACGAGGCCTTCGGCGTGCTCTATCTCGATCTGGACGGTTTCAAGGCGATCAATGACACGTTCGGCCACCCGGCGGGTGACCGGGTACTGACCGCTGCCGCCGACCGCATTCGCAATTCGATCCGCAGCGAAGATACGGTGGTGCGCATGGGGGGCGACGAATTCGCCATTTTCATTCCCCGTCCCAGCAGGTCTGAGGTGATGAACGGACTGGCAGACAGGCTTCTGGCAGCCTTCCGTGAACCCTTTGATGTTGACGGGCAGGCGGTAGGTGCGCGTCTCAGCATTGGCGGCGCCGTCGCCCCTCAGGCCGGTGCTGACCGCGCCACGCTTTTGCGCAGCGTTGACGAGGCACTATATCAGGCAAAAAAGTCAGGGCGCGACCGTTTCGTCAGCCGCGCCCTTTGATGAACCTGTCTTTTGGAAGGCTTCCAAAAGCCTTTCGGCTCCTTAGTCGTAGAAGGAATCCACGAATTTGTGGCGGCCGAGCAGGAAGGCATCGGCCACATGAGTCAATGGCGCAAGATCGACATCAGAGCGTCCGGCCTTGATGATTTCCGCAAAACGCTCGTAGAGCGCCGGATATTCCCGCTCGGGTTCCGACACTGCCTGCTCGCCGTTGATGGAGAGCTTCGCGCCGCCTTCCGAAAGCACCATCTGCCCGGCCGCCGTTTCGGCAACGATATCCCAGCTCTGTTTGCCGGTCTGGCGCCAGTCGAACTCGGCGCGCACGGGCATTTTCGTAACATCGGAAAAATGCAGCTCGGCAGCGATGGGCGCGTCGCGGTTTTCCGGGAACTCAAGCGTTGCCTTGGTCAGGAACAGCGCGCGGGGCAGGATGTGGGTGATGATCGACAGCGCATTGATGCCGGGATCGAACACACCGAGACCGCCCGCCTGCCAGATCCATGCCTGGTTGGGGTGCCAGTGGCGCACATCCTCTTTCCAGATGACATGCACGCTGTCGATTTTTGTCGAGGCCAGAAACGCCTTTGCAGCTTCAACGCCCGGCGCATAACGCGAGTGCCAGCTTGCAAATAGCGAAAGACCCTTCGAATCCGCAAGGCGAACGAGATCCTGAACTTCCGAAAGCGTTGCGCCCGGTGGCTTTTCGAGGAAAACGTGCTTGCCGGCATTCAGCGCCGCATATGCAGCCTCGTAACGGTACTGCGGCGGCATGCAGAGCGATACGGCCTCGATATCCTCGACGGCCTCCAGCATGGTCTCGATGGTGCCGTAAGAAGCGACGCCATCCACGGTACCGTGGCGGCTGGCCGTGCAGATCAATTCAAAATCCGGATTGCCTGCGATGGCGGGAAGGTGCTGGTCGCGAACGATTTTGCCGACGCCGACGATGGCAAGCTTGGTGGCTGACATGAGTGGAACCTGTTTGAGCGCGTCATGGATAAAGTGTGACTTTACAAGTTTTTAGCAGAAACAATCGAAGGAGCAAGGCAATCATCCCTGCAGGGACAGTCTTTTTTCAATCTGTTATATCGTAACATAAATGACGATTCCGTATTTTTATATTGTGTAATATTTGATATTTACAAATATTTTTTCGAAATTTAAAGTGTTGTTTTTTGTTTATTGCCAGTTTTAATGAATGAGTTTTGAGGTATATTCCTTCGATATTCGATATTCGATATTCGATAATGATCTTACAAATTTTAGTTTTCGCTTGAATAGATTTTAAAGAGCACGTGTATGATGGTTTTACTTGAGGATGACCGTTCGTCCGGCTTCGTCCAGAAAGTCAACGAGAGCAATCGTCAATTCAATACATATGGATTGGTTTTTGGCGTCGTCCTCTATAATCTGTACATATTCGTCGACATGACGCTGGTGCCGGAGATTATCTGGCTGGATCTCGTCGTCCGGTTGTTCGTTATCACGCCGCTCCTGTTCCTTTATTTTCCCGCACGATATTATGCGATGAGAGCACGGTCGGATGCGATTGCACATGAGGTCCTTCACGGACTGGGCTGTATGCTGGTCGTCGCGTCGCTGATGTTCATATATGCCAATGCGCAGACCTCATCGGCGAGCGAATATTACATGGGCATCGTCACGGTCGTCCTTTATATGAATACGATCCATCGCAAGCCGTTTCCACTCGCAGTCATGGGAACGGTCGGTTGCATGGCCGTTTTCATCATCGGCATGCAATATGTAACGGTGACGGGCGAAGTGGCTAAAATGCCTGCGATCATGTCTTCGGTCGGCGTCAGCGTCGTCTCGCTATTTGCGGCCTATCGCATCGAGGACGTCGAACGGCGGGATTATCTGGCGTCGTTGCGAGAGAAGACACTGCTGCAACGCATTCAAAATGCCAATGATGAGCTTAAACAGCTTTCGCATACCGATCAGCTGACCGGGATTCGCAACCGGCGCAGCTTTGATGAGGCGGCGGGTGAGGCATCTGGCAATGGCGGCAGGCCACGGGCGCTCATCCTGCTCGATGTCGACTATTTCAAGAATTACAATGATTCAGAGGGCCATGTCGCGGGTGACGATTGTCTGCGCATGATTGCCGGCAGGTTGCGGGGAGCGTTACGCAAGGACGATAACGACAGAAGTTTCGTCGCGCGCTATGGCGGCGAGGAATTTGTGGTCTTGCTCGACAATTGCGCCGTGTCCGCAGCCCTTGCCATAGGTGAAAGGCTGCGGCTGGCTGTGTCCGACGACGTCACACCCCACCCGAGCCGCCCGGACGGGCTGGCAATCGTTACCGTCAGTCTGGGGATCGCGGTTTCGACCGATGGTAGGGAAATAACATCCGAAATGTTGAACCGGGCAGACGTTGCGCTCTACGAGGCGAAACGTCAGGGCCGCGACCGGTTGGTTCTGGCGAATGAGAATATCGGGACAATCGCCGGGCCGGCGGGTTTCGCCGGTGTTGAGCCCGCAACAGCGATATAGACCGGCCGGTTCGGTCGGCAGAGTGCGAATATGATCCCGCGCAAATGCGGGATCGGTACCGAATGCCGGAATTCCGGCGCTATAACAATAATGACCGGGGGACATGCAGAGATGATGGAATTGATCGCCGCCCAGGCGGCCGCGTCAGCCGCCGAGTTGCCGTTCCTGCTGCTCCAGGCTGCGGCGCTTGTCGGCATGGTGTCGGTGCTGATCCTTCTGCAGCGAAACATTGCTCTCGATGACGCTCGTTATAAAATCTATTACGGCATCATCTTCGGGGTTACCGGTTTCTTGCTGACGCTACTGGTATCCGAGTTCATCAAGCTGCCTTCCAAGCCCTATATCCGCTCTGACCTGCTGTTCCTGGCTGGCGTGTTGGGGTCCTGGCAAGGCGGCTTGATAAGCCTGGCACTCGTCTCCGCAGGGCGATTTTTGTTTGGTGGTCCGGCACTCTTTGGGGCCGCTTTTCTGGATATGAGCATCATCTCGGCTTTCGGGATGGCAATGTATGGCTGGATGCGCCGGCGCAGTCTCACTGAACTCGGCGTCCGCGAGGTCTTCGGCGTATTCGCGGTCAGGATTTTCGCGGCGTTGTTCGCTGTTTGCGTGACCTATAGTCTCAGCATGATAAACCAGGACGTTTTTCTCAGTAACGTCGGACGGCGCATCTTCGGCTCGTTGGTCGGGTTGCCGATGATCGCCTGTCTGTTTCTGTTGCTGCGCAGCGAGGCGCGGGCGCGTGAAGAGGCAAGGAAACGCGATGCTGCGGCGCGGACGGATTCGTTGACGGGCCTGCCCAACAGGCGTGCCCTCAAAGACCATATCGAAGTCGTGATGCGGCAGGAGCCGGCCGTTCCGCACGCTCTCCTTCTCATAGAAATCGTCAATATGGCCGATGTCGCCGCCTGCCAGGGCGAGGATTGGGGCGATCTTTTCTGGCCGAGGCTGGCACAGGAAATCTGCAACGATGATAACGGCCTGCTGTCGAGTTCCAATGCACCGCGCAGCTTCATGTTCGGCGATACCACGCTTGCAGTCGTCATGTCGGGGATTTCGCTCGAGAAGTCGGAAAGCACAAGGCTGATAATGCGTCTCCACGACGGGTTAAGTACATTTTCACGGTCTGCGGATCCAGAACCGGTGCCGCATCTGAAAATCGGTGCCGCTAATCTGGATAAGCTTTCCCGGCAGAACGTGGCTTCCTTCCTCCGGCAGCTTAGTCTTGCGCTGCGAGGAAGCGAAAATCCGGTGCAGATATTCCCCTTCTCCTTCGCCGATAAAGCCACGCGGGACGAGGGGGTGCGCCAGATGCTGGTCAACTGGATCAGATCCGGCAAGCCGCCGATATTTTATCAGCCGAAATTCGAAATGCACAATCTCCGCATGATTGGCGCGGAGGCTCTTTTACGGGCGGTGGATGCGTGCGGACAGCCGCTTTCGCCCTATTATGTGCTGGAGATTGCCGAGCGTCACCGGCTGCTGGTGGAGTTTGAATGGTCGACGATCGAAGCCGTCGTCCGCGACCTCATCGACCTGCGGGGCCTCGACCCGGACTTTCATCTGGCGGTGAACATTTCAGCATCGTCTTTTGCCACTGCGGGCTTCGGAGAGCGGGTTGTGGCCTTTTTGAACGAGATGGGGGTCCCGGCGCACCGTCTGTCGATCGAAGTGACGGAGATGAGCAGGATACCGGCCATCGACATCGTGCAGCAGAATTTCGACAGGCTGAGCGAAGCGGGCGTGCGGCTGGCGCTCGATGATTTTGGCACCGGTTATGCGGCACTCACCCTGCTTGCGCGGTTCCCCTTCGAGGAGGTCAAGATCGATCACTGGATGACGTCCCGGCTTGAACAGTCGCGGTTCCGGGAGGCCATCGCGCTCGCCTTCGAAAGCGCCGAACGTTACGGCGCCACGCTGGTGACGGAAGGTATAGAAACGGAAGAGCAGAGCAGGCTGCTCATGCAGATGGGAATCCGTTTCGGTCAGGGCTATCTTTATTCGCCCGCCGTGCCGCTCGAGCGGCTGCAGCCTCGCAGGGAATGCGCTTAGATTTTCGCACCAGCTTGATGACGCATCACTGCGTCATCGCATCCTCATATTCGCTCGAAAGCATCAGCCACTGCTCCTCGGCGTCTGAAAGCTTGCTCGCGGCTTCGCCACGCTCTTTGACTTTCTGCGCGGCCTTGGCAGGTGCCTTTTCGTACAAAGCAGGGTCCGCCAGTTCCTTGTCGAGCGACTGAATCACTTTCTCAAGCTTCGCCGTCAAAGATTCGATTTCATTGATCTTTTTCTTCAGCGGCGCAAGCTGGGCGCGTTTTTCGGCGTTGGCCTTGCGCTGGTCGGCTTTCGATGTCTGGTCGGCGGCGGCTTCTGTCTTCTCTTCCTTCTTTTTTCCGGAAGATACGACGAGGTCGCGATATTCCTCCATGTCGCCTTCAAAGGTCTTCACCGTGCCGTCGGCCACCAGCCATAGGCGGTCGACAGTTGCCTCGATGAGATGCCGGTCGTGCGAGATGAGGATGACGGCGCCGTTATAGTCGTTCAGCGCCTCGATCAGCGCCCGGCGACTGTCGATGTCGAGATGGTTGGTCGGTTCGTCGAGGATGAGCAGATTTGGCGCATGGAAGGCCGCAAGTCCCATCAGCAGCCGGGCCTTTTCACCGCCGGAAAGGTCTTTCGCCGCCGTCGCCATCTTCTCCGTCGCAAGTCCCATCTGCGCAACCCGCGCCCGCACCTGCGCTTCAGACGCCAGCGGCATCAGCTTGCGCACGTGTTCGACCGGTGTCTGGTCCGGCACGAGATCGTCCAGCTGATGCTGCGCAAAGAAGCCGATCTTCAGGCCCGGGGCGATGCGAAGATCGCCCGCTTGCGGCGCAAGCCGACCGGAGATGAATTTCGCAAAGGTCGATTTGCCGTTGCCGTTGGAACCGAGCAGCGCGATGCGGTCGTCATTATCGATGCGGAGATTGAGCTGCTTCAGAATGGATTTGCCCGGCTCGTAACCCACGGCACCGCCATTGATGGCGACGATGGGTGAGGCGGGCTGCTTTTCCGGCTCCGGGAACGTGATCGGCTGGACGTGGTCCTCGATCACGGCGGCGACGGTGCCCATGCGCTCCAGCGCCTTGATACGGCTCTGCGCCTGGCGCGCTTTGGTGGCCTTGGCGCGAAAACGGTCGATGAAGCTTTGCAGATGTTTGCGCGCGGCGTCGTTTTTCACCTTCGCCTTCATCTGCAATTCGTCTGCTTCGGCTTTCTGGCGCTCGAACTGGTCGTATCCGCCGCGATAGAAGGTCAGTTTCTTCTGGTCCAGATGCACGATGGAATTGACGGCATTGTTCAGCAGATCGCGGTCGTGGCTGATGATGATGACGGTATGCGGATAACGCCGGATATAGTCTTCCAGCCAGAGCGTGCCTTCAAGGTCGAGATAGTTAGTCGGCTCGTCGAGCAGCAGGAGGTCGGGTTCGGCAAACAGCACGGACGCGAGCGCCACGCGCATGCGCCAGCCGCCGGAGAACGAAGAGGCGGGGCGAAGCTGCGCCTCGTGATCGAAGCCAAGACCGGCAAGAATGCTGGACGCCCGGGCTTCCGCCGAATGCGCGTCGATATCGACCAACCGCACCTGAATTTCCGCGATCCGGTGCGGGTCTGTTGCGGTTTCCGCCTCGGCCAGCAGCGCGCTGCGCTCCTTGTCGGCGGAAAGCACGATAGAAATCAGCGATTCTTCCGTTCCCGGCGCTTCCTGCGCAACCTGGCCGATGCGCGCGAGTTTCGGGATCGTTACCGAACCGCTTTCCGCTGAAAAGTCACCGGTGATGACCCGGAAAAGAGTGGATTTGCCGGCGCCGTTGCGGCCAACGAGGCCCACCTTTACGCCAGCCGGAAGCGTCACGCTGGCGTGGTCGAGAAGCAGGCGCCCGGCGATGCGGGCGGAGAGATCGGTAATCGTAATCATGGCGCCGTTTTGGCCGAACTGCGTGGCCAAGGCAAGAGCGCGCGCGCCACACCAGATCAGATATGCAGCTTCAACAGCCGAGCTGCGCCAGATAGCTGCTGCGGCTGCGTTGAGCCACGTCCCGGGAGTAGCCTATGACGCAATTGCGCGTGCCGCAGCGTGCGGACAGCAGGGCGAGCTCGGCATGGCTGAAAAATTCCGCTGATGTCGCGGTGCAGTCCACTGCCGCAACGCCGATCGATACGGTCAGATGCTCGCCGTCGCCCTCACTGGTGACGAAACGCAGCGCCTCGACGTTCTGCCGCAACCGCTCTGCAATTGCTTCAGCTGTATTTTGCGAGACGCCGGCAAACAGAAAAGCGAACTCGTTTCCGCCAATGCGGGCAACGAAATCGTCCTTCTTGATCGTCTTGCGGAAAAGCGCTGCCAGCCGGCGCAGCGCCTTGTTGCCGGCGGTGGGGCCGTATTTGCCGTTGATTTCGCGGAAATGGTCGATGTTGAGCAGCACAAGCGATGTGGCTGATGCCCCCTGAGCGCCCGAAAACAGGTCGCCGAGCTTATCGAGGAAAGCCGCCCGGTTGGGAAGCGCCGTCAAGGCATCACGCAGGGAATTCGCCTGAAGATCGGTCCGGCTTTTCTCAACCTCGCGGATTTTCATCAGCCCCATGGAAACGAAATGCCGGAGACTCGTTTGTTCCTCGTGAATATCGCCCATCAATTGCGCAAGCCGCTCCGTTGCAGGCAGCTCGGAGTGATCTTGCGCGGAAAGACTGGCAATGAATGTTTCGGTGCGTTGCAGGCCGGCTTCCAGCCGCGCGGAAATCTGCTTCAGCGTCTCGAAGGCCGTCGCTGCCATCTGCTCTGCCTCGATCTTCGAAAAACCCGGCAGATTGTGTCTCTGGCCGACAATATCGATTTCATGCTGTTGCGGCGCGTTGCCAAGGGCGAGAATATCGCGTCCCATCGCCGGGTTATGCCCCGACAATATTTCGTAGATCAGTTCGTAGTTTCGCGGCAGCGGTGCAATATTCATCGTGTCGATGAACTGAGCAATTTTTGTAAAGACGAGACCGTTCTTTGCCTTCTCGCGTTTTTTATCGCCCGCCGTTGACGTCACTGACAGCCCCAATACCAATAAATTATGAATGCACCGGTGATAACCGATTGTTGAACACGATTATTCTTACAAGCAACGGTTTAAAATAGGCTAAACCTGACGAGGTTTTCATTGCGGTGAGACCCCAATTCTCGTGGAGGGGAATGTTGCGCGCCGGATGCGGTTTTTGATCAGTAGTATGACAAATCCTGATTTGATTTCAGGCGGCGGTCGTTTTTATATCGCATCATCGATGTAGCAGAAGAGGGTGCAGCCTATGATGACCTCCAGAACCTTATATTCACTTTGCGGAAGCGATAGCGCACGGCCGTTTTCTCCCCATTGCTGGAAAACCGTGCTTTCGCTGGCGCATAAGGGGCTGGATTTCGAGGAGCGTCCCTTGCCCTTCACGGTCATCCCGACGGTGGAGGACGGTTTTTCGAGGACCGTGCCGATCCTTCGTGATGGCGACCAGCTGGTGAGCGACAGTTTCGAGATCGCCCTTTATCTGGATGAGGCCTATCCGGAGCGGCCGTCGCTGTTTAACGGGGAAGGCGGCAAGGCGATGGCGCGTTTCGTTGAAAGCTGGTCGCAGACGGTACTGCACCCGGCCATCACCCGCATTGCCGTGCTCGATATCCACAATATGCTTGATGAGCCTGACCGCCTTTACTTCCGCGACAGCAGGACGAAGGCGCTCGGCCGGACGCTCGAGGATGTGGTGGCGAACCGTGAGGCGGAAATCGCGGCCTTCCCAGCGCTCCTGGCGCCGATCCGCCGCATGCTGGGCTTCCAGCCTTTCATCGGCGGCTCATCGCCGCTGTTTGCGGATTACATTGTTTTCGGTGCGCTGCAATGGGCAAGGATTACCACCGGAGCGGATCTGTTTTCCGAAAACGACCCCGTCCGTGACTGGTTCGAAGGCTGCCTAGACCTCCACGACGCCAGAGGCCGCAGTGTGACAGCGGCGTGAAATGTCTGCAGCCATCGTCGCAATGTGGTTGATCCCCCTTGTTTTCGGGCCTTTGGGCGGGTAAAGACCGCCCACTTTCTCTATAGGAAAAGGAAACGGACACATGGCGATTGAACGCACATTTTCGATGATCAAGCCGGACGCAACCAAGCGTAACCTGACTGGCGCGATCACCAAGGTATTTGAAGACAACGGTCTGCGCATCGTCGCCTCCAAGCGCGTCTGGATGAGCAAGCGCGAAGCCGAAGGCTTCTACGCCGTTCACAAAGAGCGTCCCTTCTTCGGCGAACTCGTTGAAGGCATGACCTCCGGCCCGACCATCGTTCAGGTTCTGGAAGGCGAAAACGCTATCCTCAAGAACCGCGAAATCATGGGCGCAACCAACCCGGCCCAGGCTGCCGAAGGCACCATCCGCAAGAGCTTCGCGCTTTCCATCGGCGAGAACTCCGTTCATGGTTCGGACGCTCCTGAAACCGCCGCACAGGAAATCGCCTACTGGTTCGCCGAAACTGAAATCGTCGGCTGATTCAAAATATCAACGGCTTGAATCGCCCTCTCAGGCGATGGCATGAAGCCGCTGAAAAGACTCGATGAAACGGAGCCGAAAGGCTCCGTTTTTTTGTTTTATTGCCGAAAGAAGTTTACGCCGAAGCCATCCCCACGGGCCTCAGTCCTGTGACGAGCCCAGGGATGAGGGGAGGTTTTCACGACGCCGGACACCCCTCGACTGGCCGCATATCCGTCGTGCCGTCCGCTTTGAACACGTCCGGGTTGGGTGTGTAGAGTGGGCCGACCGTCAGCGGTTTGGCGGGAAGGAGCGACTGGTCGGTGTCGGAGCGGATGGTGGTCTCTATCGTCTGCAGTACATTGCCTTCCGGCCCTTTGATGCGGATCGTGATCTTGTAGGGGCGGTCCTGTTTGACGCATTCGACCGGCGGACTTTGAACGGCGATCTTTTCATCTGCCGGGAAAATCTTCTCCCTGGTCGTCAGCTCGGTTCCGCCGCGGGGATTTTCGAAGCTCGCTTCCAGCGTGCTGCCGTCGCGGATGGGGGCGATGCGCTGCAAGGTCACGAGATAGGTGGCAATCGCCACACGGTAGTTAAAGACGAACATGCGGCCGGAAACCTTCGCGACATCGCGCGGCTCGTCCCGCTGACAACCGGAAAGACCGAGCACCGTAGTGATCGCCAGCAACGGAATGGTTATTCCTTTCATGCCTGCGCTTCCTTCTTGCGGTGATAATGCCGGCTGGCTTTCTGCCGGTTGCCGCACACCGTCATGTCGCACCAGATGCGGCTTCTGTTCTTGCTGCGGTCGATGAAAAGCCAACCGCAATTGCCGCAAATCCGCAGCCGTTTCCGCGTCTCCGCCGCAAGCAGCGACAGAGCGGAATGGGCGGTCGCATTGGCAAGGCTCTCTCGCAGAGGAAACAACTTTAGTGCCGTGCCGCAAGCGAAGAGAAGCCCTGCCAGCCGGCCGTCGTCATCGTCGCCATTCGTCATCGAAGAGCGGAAATAATCGTCGATCGCCTCGCGAAGATCGAGAAATACCTGCCTCATGTCCGCTTGGGGCGCGATGAGTGCGGGAAACCTGTCGCGCTCCGCTCCGAGTCGGGTCGACGCCTCGGCAAAGGTGGCGATCTGCTCAGGCACAGCAAAACGGTCTACCGATTTTACCGCGTCCGCGCGCAGGATGACGCTATTGGCGACATCGAGGGCCAATGCGCCGCCTGCGAAACGATGTTCTGTCCAGCGAAATGTCATGGCGACATTATAACTATCAAAATGGATTTTAACAGTTATAATGCGATGGGGAGGACGGATTGGCTTATTTCCTGCAACAATTGCTGAATGCCGTACCGGTAGCCTCGCTTTATGCGGTTCTGGCGTTCGGCTATGCCATCGCCTTTTCGGTCACGAAACGGGCCGATGTCACCTATGGCGCGATTTTCGCTTTCGCCGGTCAGACCTGCCTGCTGTTTGCCGATTTTGGCTGGAACCGGCTGTGGCTGATCTTGCCTGCAACACTCGCGCTTGGGGCAGGGGCCGGTCTTTTCGGCGGTCTGTGGGCGGCGGCTTTCATCGGCAGGGCGGTGATGCGGCCCCTGGCGAAAGCCTCCCCCAATGCGGTGACGGTCGCCTCCATTGGCGTGCTGATTGCGCTCACCGAAAGTGCCAGACTTGCCGCCGGCACGCGGCAATTATGGCTGCCACCGCTTTTGTCGGAACCGGTGCGATTCTGGGCCGATGGAAGCTTCGCCGTCACCCTGACGTCGATGCAGATGCTGAACACGGCTGTCTTCTGCCTGCTCGTTCTCGCAGGCACTTTCTACCTCCAGCGTTCCGGCTTTGGCAGACGCTGGAAGGCGGTGTCGGACGATGCTTTCGCCGCGTCACTGTGCGGGGTAAATGAAGGCAGGGTGTTCCTGCTGTCCTACTGTGCAGCGGGTCTGCTTGCCGCTATCGCCGGCGTCCTCGCCACGTTTTATTACGGCACCATGGATTTCGGTGCCGGTCTGGTGTTCGGCCTGAAAGTCGTGCTGATTTCGGCAGCGGGCGGTTATGCAAGCCCGCTCGTCTGCGCGCTCGGGGCTGCTGCCGTCGGGTTCGCGGAAACGCTATGGGTCGGTTACGGCCCGGTTATCTGGCGGGATGCGGCGGTTCTGGCACTTCTGGTGGGCTGGCTGATCGTCATGCGCAGCAGAGTGGAAGCGCCCTAGAGCATTTCCAGGAGGGGTGGCGTCCGGTTTTCGTGTGGAAGTGCGGGAAAACACAAAGCGTTACCGCCATTTGTCCTTGGCCGTGTCGTCGGTCGTCTTTGCGGCAACCCAGTCGCCCTTCGTGCCATCCTTGCCATGTTCCTTTTTCCAGAACGGGGCGGACGTCTTGAGGTAGTCCATCACGAAATTTGCGCCGTCAAAAGCGGCCTGCCGGTGCCGGGAAGCAGCAATGACGAGGACGATATTCTCGCCGGTGGCGATCTTGCCATGGCGATGAATGGCGGTGAGGCCGAGGAGGTCGAAGCGTTCGATGGCGAGTTGCGCGATACGGGTCATTTCCGCTTCGGCCATGCCGGGATAATGCTCGAGTTCCAGCGCCGCGAGCGTACCGCCATCATCGCGACAAAGCCCGGTGAAGGCCACCACCGCGCCAATGCTCTTGTCGCCTTCCGTCAGCCTGCGGGTTTCTTCCGCAGCGTCGAAATCCTGTGCCTGCACGCGTACCGTGGGCTGCATCCGGTTATCCCCCCGTCATGGGCGGGAAGATGCCGATCTCGCGCGCACCGGCAATGCTCTCGTCATGTTCAACATGTTCCTGATTGACCGCAACGCGGATCACATCCGGAAATTCGAAGGCGGCTTCGTAGTTTTCACCAAGGGTTGAGAGATAGGCGATCAGCTCACCGGCCGTGGTAACGGAGGAGGGGATATCCAGCTCCTCCTCCGCCGTGCCGATCTTTTCGCGAACCCAGGCGAAATAAACGATCCGCGCCATCATTCTTCGTCCACAATGTGCTTGAGACCCGCCTTGAAGTAGTCGTAGCCGGTGTACATGGTCAGCGCTGCTGCAAGCCAGAGAAGCGTAATTCCCATCTCGGTCGTGTAGGGCAGAACCTTGTCTCCCGCGGGACCGGCAAGAAGAAAGGCGATGGCCACCATCTGGATGGTGGTCTTCCACTTCGCGATGCGGGTGACGGGAACGCTGACCTTCAGCGCCGCCAGATATTCACGCAGGCCCGAGACCAGAATTTCGCGGCAAAGAATGGTGATGGCGGCCCAGAGCGACCAGCCGGCAATGGTGCCGTCCGCTGCCATCAAGAGCAGCACTGAGGCGACCAGCAGCTTGTCGGCGATCGGGTCCAGCATGCGGCCGATATTGGAGGTCTGATTCCAGATACGCGCCAAATAACCATCCAGAAAATCGGTCAGCGAGGCGACGATGAACAGCCAGAGTGCCGTCCAGCGCGCAAAATCCGAGCTTTCCAGCTTTCCTTCGATGTAAAAACACAAAACGATGACGGGAACCGCCAGAATGCGGGCATAGGTGAGAAGGTTGGGAATGCTGTATGCGCGCGAAGCCATGGGAAACCTGTCAGTCTGGATAAGCTGCCTTGATGCCGCCCCTGACGCATAGGGTCAACACGTTATTATGTTTTTTTAGCAGTTCGTTGCGACAGTGCGCCTTCAATCGCCACTGCTCTCATGGAAGTGATTGTAGATTTGCCGCGCTACGGCTTCTGAAATGCCGGTGACATTCATCAGATCGTTGAGGCCTGCGCGTGAAACCGCCTTGGCCGTACCGAAATGCTGCAGCAGCGAGCGCTTGCGTCCTGGGCCGATCCCCGAAATTTCATCCAGCGGATTGCGCACCATTTCCTTCTTGCGTCGCGCCCGGTGTGAGCCGATGGCAAAACGGTGGGCCTCGTCGCGCATGCGCTGGATGAAGTAAAGCACGGGATCGCGCGGCGGCAGGGAAAAATCGCTGCGGCCATCCGCAAAGAAGCGCTCGCGGCCCGCCTCGCGGTCCACACCCTTGGCGACGCCGATGGCAATCACGCTGTCGCGAATGTCGAGCTCATCGAGGATGGCACGCACCGCCGTCATCTGTCCCTGACCACCATCGATCAGGATAACGTCCGGCCAGGCGGGGAAGGGCATGTCCGCGGCTTCCTCGGGTGTGGGCGTCAGCGTCTGCGCGCGGTCGGGCTTGCCCTCTTCCTTCAACAGGCGCGAGAAGCGGCGGGTCATGACCTCACGCATCATGCCGAAGTCGTCACCGGGAGTGATGTCGGTCGATTTGATATTGAACTTGCGATACTGGTTTTTCACGAAGCCTTCCGGCCCCGCCACCACCATGCCGCCCACGGCATTGGTGCCCATGATGTGCGAGTTGTCGTAAATCTCGATCCGGCGCGGCACGTAGGGAAGGTTGAAGGTTTCCGCGAACCCCTTCAACAACCGCGCCTGAGACGAGGTTTCCGCCAGCTTGCGGCCATGCGCCTCGCGGGCATTGGCAAGAACATGGTCGGTGATGTCCTTCTTCTCGCCGCGCTGCGGCACGCTGATCGTGACCTTGTGTCCGGCTTTTTCGCCGAGAGCAGCGGCCAGCAATTCCTGTTCCTCTACGGTTTCGGAAAGCAGGATCTGCTTCGGCACCGGTTTGTCGTCGTAAAATTGCGCCAGAAACGCATTGAGGATTTCCGAGCCGGGCAGGGACGGGTCGGCCTTCGGGAAATAAGCGCGGTTGCCCCAGTTCTGGCCGGTGCGGAAAAAGAACACCTGGATGCAGGAGATGCCGCCCTCGTGATGGATGGCGAAAACATCCGCCTCCTCGATGCCGGCCGGATTGATACCCTGATGGCTCTGGACGTGCGAGAGCGCCGCCAGCCGGTCGCGATAGACGGCGGCGCGCTCGAAGTCGAGATCCTCGGCCGCCTCGTTCATCTGCCGGGCAATCGCGGTCTTGACGCTCTGGCTCTTGCCGGACAGGAAATCCTTGGCTTCCTTGACGAGTTCCGCGTACCCCTCATCGCTCACCTCATGTGTGCAGGGGCCGGAACAGCGCTTGATCTGATAAAGAAGACAGGGACGCGTGCGGGTTTCGAAAACGCTGTCGGTGCAGGTGCGGATCAAGAACGCGCGTTGCAGTGAATTGATCGTGCGTCCAACGGCTCCGGCAGAGGCGAAGGGTCCGAAGTAGTCGCCCTTGCGCGCCCGCGCACCCCGGTGCTTGAAAATCGCCGGTGCACGATTGTCTGCTGTGATCAGGATATAGGGAAATGACTTGTCGTCGCGCAAAAGCACGTTAAAGCGCGGCCGCAAGCGTTTGATGAGGTTAGCTTCCAGGAGAAGCGCCTCGGTTTCCGTGCGGGTGGTGACGAATTCCATATGGGCGGTCAGCCGCACCATCTGCGCAATGCGGTTGGAATGCACGCGACCCTGGGCATAGTTACCGACGCGCTTCTTCAGCGAGCGCGCCTTGCCGACGTAGAGAACGTCGTTCGCCTCGTTGAACATGCGGTAGACACCCGGCGAGTTCGGCAGGTGTTTGACGAATTCGCCGATCAGATCCATGCCCTTCAGGCCGGATTCGTTTTTCCAGCCGGCATTCCAGTCCATGCCGGCAACGTCGCGCGGTGCCTCGGCCGCGTCTGTCGCGGCAAGGTTTGCATCGTCGTCTTCGTCATCGGTTTCATCGAAGAGAATACCGCCGTCAGGCAGCTTCTTTCCGTTCATTCAGGTATCTCCGCCACATCAGGGGTTTCCCAGCCAAGATGCTGGCCGCCATCGAGCGCGATCATTTGTCCGGTGATCGACGGCGTATCAAAAAGAAAGCGAATCGTCCGCCCGAACTCGTCGGGTTCCGGACCGCGCTTTAATATAAGGCCGTCGATCTGCGCCTGAAAGTCCTCCGGCGCCTGTCTTTCGCTTTTGAAGGAGGGACCCGGCCCGATGGCGTTGACGCGCACCCGCGGCGCAAAACTCTGCGCCATCGTCCGTGTGGCTGTCCAAAGTGCCGATTTCGAAAGCGTATAGGAGTAAAAACGCGGCGTAAGCGCAAGTACGCGCTGATCGATGATGTTGACGATCAGTCCCGATTTATCCTGAGGCAATTGCTGAACGAAGGCGGCAGCGATGAGGGAAGGCGCCCGCACGTGCACGGAAAAATGCGCGTCGAAGATTGCCGGATCGGGCGTTTCTGCCGAATCGTCCAGAAAAATGGATGCATTGTTGACGACGACGCCTATCGGGCCGAGCGCCGAAGATGCCTGTTCGACAAGCGCCATTGTTGGCGATGATTGTGTCAGATCCGCCTGAACGGCAACGGCCTTGCCGCCTTTTTGCCTTATTTCGTTAGCGAATTCCTCGGCTTGCCCTATAGAGGCATTGGCGTGGACGGCAATCGCAAAGCCATGCGAGGCCAAATCCGTGGCGATCGCCCGCCCGAGCCGCCGGGCGGCACCCGTTATCAAGACTGTCTTCGGTATATTTTCTTTCACAGCGGACCTGCATTTGCTCATACACGCCCTATTTGCTGGATATAATCGCAAATCGCAAGCTGTCCGTGGGCCGTAAAAGAATTGTGTGGATTTTTATTGGTAATGTAATTTAAATTTAATTTGAATATAACTAAGTTTAAATTCGATATATTGGAAATTAAGTTTCCGGTAGGGTTAATAAAACCCTTGTGGCAATTAGGCAACGTCTAATTCTAGTCACGTGTCTGCCCCAAACAATTCACATTTTGGCTCTTTGATCTCCGCATTCTCCCATCAAATTCAATTTTCAGAGGGGCGATTAACCCGACGAATTTACCGCGTCTAAAAACAATGTTTTGAGTACGGCGCGGTCCTGAAAGGAGAATAACATGCGTATTTTCGTAGCAACCATTATGGCTTCGACCATTGCAGCCGCCGGTTTCTCGGCTGCTCACGCCGCTGACGCCGTAAACGACGTGCCGCAGGCACCGGTAGCCTACGACCAGCCCGCTCCGGTCAAGAACTGGACCGGCGCTTACCTCGGTGGTACCGCCAACTACGATTGGGGCCGTTTCAGCTCCAGCAACGACGGCCGTGACGCCAAGGGCGCCGGCGGCGGCATCTACGGCGGTTACAACATGCAGAACGGCCAGATCGTTTACGGTGCCGAAGCAGACGTTAACCTCGGCCGCGAGCGCGGTTCCGCTGGTACGGTTGGTGGCAACGCCGTCGAAGGCAAGCAGGGCGTCAACGGCTCGCTGCGTGCTCGCGTCGGTTACGACATGAACCCGTTCCTGCTGTACGGTACGGCTGGTCTCGCAGCCTCCGACAACAAGGTACGTGACGCGACCTCCAAGGACAGCGCAACCGCCCTCGGCTACACCGTTGGTGCCGGCGTTGAAGCCATGGTTACGGACAACATCACTGCCCGTCTGGAATATCGCTACAGCGACTACCAGAAGAAGGACTACAGCCTGGACTCCGGCGCGTTCTCGCGCGGCTTCGACGACCACTCCGTCAAGGCCGGTATCGGCGTCAAGTTCTGATCCTTCAAGGATCGGTAAAAGAAAAGCCGGGGTTTACGCCCCGGCTTTTTCGTTTTTGCCATCAGCTACAGCATCCATGCCCGGCGATCAGGCCAGGCATGGCGCTCACATTGGTGTCAGGCGGCGGCCCTCATGTCCTTATAGGCTTCGAAACGCTTGCCGAATGTTTCCGGCCATTGCGCCAGCGCCTCGTGCCCTTCGGCCCATTCACCTGCAAAACGCAGATCGAGATAACCGATCAACGCCGCAAGGGCGAAATGTCCGCCATGCAGCTTCTTGCCGGTTTTCGGCAGGTTGGCGTTGAGATGATCCAGACCCTTCACCGCCTTTTTCCACTGCTTGTCGATCCATGGCTGGTGAACTCTGTCCTCCGGGCGGGAACGGCGCTCGTAAACGATGGCCAGCAGGCAATCCATGATGCCGTCGCAGAGCGCTTCCAGAATTTCCGCTTCGGTGCGCTTGCCGTTCTTTTTCGGGTAGAGTTTGCCGCCCGAAAGGCGGTCTAGATAGTGCATGATCGCGACGCTGTCATAGACCGAGCCGCCATCGTCCAGAAGCAGGACCGGAATTTTGCCGAGCGGATTGTTGTCAACCAGCGTCGCGGGCTCGGCATTGGTGTCGACGGCGACGTTGGTAATGTCGATGCCGAGATGGCGGGCGGCCATGCGCACCTTGGCGGAGTAGGGGGAAGTGACGGAGTAAAGCAGTTCCATAGCCGGGTCCTGACATATGTTGATGTGTGGGTATTAGCGAATGGGGACGATTTCGGTAGCGCTGACGCGGCAGCCCTTGCGGTCAAGCTCAGGGCAATCGCGGAATGTCATGTCCTTGTTGAGGCAGATACGGACTTCCTCAAGGCGTTTTCCGTCGCAGCTGATCGAGACGCCGCGTTTCGACATGCCTGGGTTGGCGTCGGTGAAGGCGGTTTCGATGGCGTCGGCGGAAAGGGTGGCGCCTTTAGCGCCCGAGGCAATCGTCTCCGGCAGCTTGACCGCCTCGAAGGCGGTTCGTGTTGCCGAAAAATAATCCTTTTGCGAAAGGCCGGAGCAGGCGCCGTGCTTGCGCCACTGGTGGCCGATCAGGCCCATGGAGGGCATGATGTCGAACATCGTGCGGCCGATTGCGTCGGGCACACGGTCCGGCTCGCTGCTCGTGCAGAATTCGGGATATCCGGTTTCGTTTTGCGGCCAAAGCCCGTGTACGACGAAACCGTACCGCCTGTTGCTGCCGCATTGCTGGCGATTGCCGGAACCTTCGGAGCTGGCGCAGAACGCCGGCGACCAGGAGAGCGAAAGCACATAAAAATCGAAGCCTGTTCCGGCGGGCACAGGGCTTTTGCCCGTGTCTCGTCGGGCAATTTCCGGCTGGGATGTTTCGGGCCTGGAATTGCCGGCGGGCTGCGTTTGGGATTGGGTCTGCCGGTTGCTTGCAGAACCGGTCGGGGCCGGATTTTCCCGCGAAAACCAAAGGGCCGCAAGCGACAGAAGACCGAGGGCGATGAAACCGGCATAACGCTTCATTTCGTGCACGTTCTCCGGAAAATGGACGACCTCGTATCGCCCGCAGACGACAAAGCGGTCTTACATAAATTTGTGAACGAGGCAAACGGGCAAAAAGGTTGAAAGCTTCGCCGCATAACGAATAGAGTCGAACGAATCTTCTGCGGAGTGCGGAAATCGGGTTGGGGTGAAGCTGGGGGAAATAGGCGGGCATGACCGCATGACATTGAAGAAATACATCTGGCCCGTCATTGGTCTGGCAACGATCGGTTTTTCGGCCTGGCTGCTCTATCACGAGCTGCGCGGTCTTTCACTCGATGATCTATGGGAAAGCCTCACGGCCATTCGCGCGCGGGACTGGGTGTGCTCCGGCCTGTCGACGCTTGTCGCCTATGCCGCCCTTGCCGGTTACGACCGCATTGCTCTCCAGCATCTCGGCCGCAAGGTAAACTGGTTCTTCATCACGCTCACCTCCTTCACCACCTACGCGCTTTCCCACAATGTGGGGGCATCCGTGTTTTCCGGTGCCGTCGTCCGATACCGGGCCTATACGTCCAAAGGGTTGAGCGCTGCCGAAGTCGGCATTCTCGTCGGCCTTTGTTCTTTCACCTTCATCATCGGAACGATCATGCTCATCGGTCTGGTGCTGGTCTACGAACCGGACATTACCGAGCGCTTTACCGGCATCCTGCCCGTGGAAGCATCAACGACAACCGGCGTCCTGCTGCTCGCCATCGTCGCACTTTATGTGCTCGGCAGTCTTTTGAAGCTGCGGCCGCTGAAAATCGGTTCGTTTTTTCTGCCATATCCCGTGCCGAAACTGGTGGCGCAACAGCTGGTCATCGGTCCGATCGAACTGATCGGAGCTGCAGGCATCATCTATTTCGCGCTGCCGGAAGCCGGAAATCCCGGTTTCATGGTCATTCTCGGGATTTTCCTGATTTCCTTTTCAGCGGCGCTCATCTCGCACGCGCCGGGCGGGCTTGGCGTGCTGGAGCTGGTGTTCGTCACCGGCCTGCCTGATATGAACCCGGCTGACGTGATTGCGGCGCTGCTGGTGTTCCGGCTGTTCTACCTCATCATTCCGTTCATCATGGCGCTGTTCGTGATCCTGTTCTTTGAGCGATCGCAGCTTGCACAGGCGCGGAAGGGGTTAGGGTAAGCCCTCAATCCTCTTCCGGCTTCTCCTCGCCGCGCAGCCAGAAGGCGCGATGCGAGGCGTATCTGTCCTGCGCCATCACCGTCTTCAGGAATGGCAGCAGCGTGTGCAGCTCGTCCTTCAGCGTGTAGGGCGGGTTGACGACGATGAGGCCGGAGCCGCTCAAGCCTTCCAGCCGGTCGCTTTTCACGGAAAGTTCCGCACACAGCATCTTCGGAATATCGAAGGATTGCAGCCGCTCGTGGAAATCCTTGATCGGGGCGCCTTTTTTGAGCGGATACCACAGGCAATAGGTGCCGGTGGAGAAACGCCGATATGCCTTGTTCAACCCATCCGCCAGCCGCTGATATTCATTTTCAAGCTCGAAAGGCGGATCGACGAGGATGAGGCCGCGTTTTTCCTTCGGCGGCAGATGCGCGCCAAGCGACAGCCAGCCATCGAGCTCCGTCACCCGAACCTGATAATCTCCCTCGAACAGACGCGCCAGCGCGCGGGCGTCGTCCGGGTGCAGTTCCATGGCCGAAAGCCTGTCCTGCGGGCGGAACAGCATGCGCGCGAGCTTCGGTGAGCCGGGGTAGAACTGCATGCCGCCTTCGGGGTTGAGTTCCCTGACGGTGGAAAGATAGGGTTCCAGCAATTCGGCGACAGGGGCCGGCAGATCGGCGCCCATCAGCTTGCCGATGCCGGTCTGCCACTCGCCTGTCTTCTGCGCCTCTTCCGACGACAGGTCGTAGAGGCCGATGCCGGCATGAGTATCCAGCACCCGAAACGCCTTGTCCTTGTTCTGCAGGTAACGGACGAGACGGGCGAGAACGGCGTGTTTGAGAACATCCGCGAAATTGCCGGCGTGGTAGATGTGGCGATAGTTCATGGGATGTGTCTCGCTTGCCGATGGAGATGATGAATATTCTTGATGGACGTCACTTCGGCCTTTTTGCCGCGTCGCTGATGCAATATAGAAAAGACATGAACCTTGCGACCCCGATTTCCGCTAAAAACGCCACCCCGAAAGCCGAAAGTGCCACGCGCATCGGCCACACGGTCTGTCCGCACGACTGTCCGAGCGCCTGCGCGCTGGAAGTGGACATCAATGCCGATGGCCGCATCGGACGCGTCCGTGGCGCCAATGCCAATACATACACTGCCGGCGTCATCTGCGCCAAGGTGGCGCGTTACTCCGAGCGTATCTATCATCCCGGCCGTCTTTTGACCCCGAAGCGCCGCAAGGGCGCGAAGGGTGCCGGCGACTGGCAGGAGATATCCTGGGAAGCGGCACTGGACGAGGTTGCCGACGCCTTCGTCAAAGCCGAGGCAAAGCACGGCGCCGAAGCCATCTGGCCTTATTTCTATGCCGGAACCATGGGACAGGTTCAGCGCGATTCCATCGAGCGCCTGCGTCACGCCAAGAAATATTCCGGCTTTTTTGGATCGATCTGCACCAACATGGCCTGGACGGGTTACGTGATGGGTACAGGCGCGCTTCGCGGGCCCGATCCGCGCGAAATCGGCAAGGCCGATGTCGTTGTCATCTGGGGCACGAATGCTGTCGCCACGCAGGTCAACGTCATGACCCATGCGGTAAAAGCCCGCAAGGAACGTGGCGCGAAGATCGTCGTCGTCGACATCTATGACAATCCGACCATGAAACAGGCCGATATGCGGATCGTCCTGCGTCCCGGCACCGATGCGGCGCTCGCCTGCGCCATCATGCACATTGCCTTCCGCGATGGTTATGCCGATCGCGATTACATGGCGCGCTTCGCTGACGATCCGGCGGGACTTGAAGAGCATCTGAAATCGAAGACGCCGCAATGGGCGTCCGAAATCACCGGTCTTTCCGTGGAGGAAATTGAGGATTTCGCAAGGCTCGTGGGCACGACGAAAAAGACGTTCTTCCGGCTCGGTTATGGTTTCGCGCGCCAGCGCAACGGCGCGGTCGCCATGCATGCCGCCCTTTCGATCGCCACCGTTCTTGGCTCCTGGCAATATGAAGGCGGCGGCGCCTTCCACAATAACGGCGATATCTTTCGGCTCAACAAGGCGGAACTGATGGGCACAGCCTATGCCGACCCCAACGTGCGCCAGCTCGACCAGTCGCAGATCGGCCGCGTGCTGACGGGGGATGCGGAAGCGCTGCGACATGGTGGCCCGGTGACGGCGCTGCTCATCCAGAACACCAACCCCGTCAATGTCGCACCCGAGCAGCGGCTGGTGAAACAGGGTTTCCTGCGCGACGATCTTTTTGTTGCCGTGCATGAGCAATTCATGACGGAGACGGCCGAGTTGGCCGATATCGTGCTGCCGGCCACCATGTTCCTTGAACATGACGATATCTACCGCGCCGGTGGCCAGAACCACATTCTGCTTGGCCCCAAGCTGGTGGAGCCGCCGGAAACCGTGCGCACCAATCTCTTCGTCATCGAAGAACTGGCGAAACGTCTTGGTATTGACCATATGCCGGGCTTCGGTCTTTCAGCCCGCGACCATGTCGATAATATGCTGAAAGTCAGCGGCTGGGGCGATTTCGATACGTTGGCGGAAGAAAAATGGATCGATGCGCAGCCCTCTTTCGAGGTGGCGCATTATCTCGAGGGCTTTGGTTATGGTGACGGAAAATTCCGTTTCAGCCCCGAATGGGCGACAGGGCCGTCTCCAAACAAACCGCCGAAAAACATCGGCGTGATGGGACCGGTTGCGCAATTTCCGAAATTCCCGGATCAGGTAGATGTCATCGAAACCGCCGACGGAGAGCATCCTTTCCGACTGGCGACATCGCCAGCGCGCAACTTCCTCAACTCCACCTTCGCGGAAACGAAAACCTCCGTGCAGAAGGAAGGCCGTCCGGAAGTGATGATCTGTTCCGAGGACGCCACCCGCAACGGTATAGCCGATGGCGACATCGTGCGTATCGGCAATGGCCGCGGCGAAGTGCGTCTTCACGCGAAAATCGTGGAGGGTGCGAGGCCCGGCGTTCTGGTTGCCGAAGGGTTGTGGCCCAACAAGGCGCATCTGGACGGCGAGGGTATCAATGTTCTGACGGGCGCCGATGCCGTCGCCCCCTATGGCGGCGCGGCTTTCCACGACAATAAGGTGTGGCTCCACCGCGACGACGAAGCCTGAAAGGCTTGATATTGCACCGCAATAGGGCCAAGTTGAACACTTCCGCGACAGGCAAGGGAATATCCGGTGACACAGACGCAAGCGAAAAACGTTCCGGCCGACACTGATTCCGGCAGGGTCCGGCTGGTGGAAAAGGAAACGGTGTGGAAGGGCTTCGTGCATATGCAGAAGCTCATTTTCGATCAGCGCATGCCGGATGGCAAGACAATCCGCATCATCAGGGAAGTCCACGATCACGGCAGCGCCGCCGCCATCCTTCTATACGATGCCAAACGCGACAGCGTGGTGATGGTGCGCCAGTTCCGCCCTGCCGTCTTCGTGAACGGCGATCCAAGCTTCATGATCGAAGTGCCAGCGGGGCTCCTCGATGACGACAATGCGGCCGACGCCATTCGCCGCGAGGCCATGGAAGAATCTGGCTACGCGGTGGAAAAGGTCGAATACCTGTTCGACATGTATGCCAGCCCGGGAACGCTCACCGAAAAAGTCAGCCTCTTCGTCGCCCGCATCGATCTCGACGTGCAGGCTGGCAGCGGCGGTGGTCTGGAAACCGAAGGCGAGGATCTGGAGGTTCTGACCTACGGCCTCGACGAAGCCTTCGCGATGATCGCGTCCGGCGAAATCACCGATTCCAAGACGATTATTCTGTTGCAGTGGGCGATGTTGAACCGCGCGGCTCTACGCAAACCTTAAGCGAACGCAACGTTTTCCAGCTTTGCCGCAGCCGCAAGCTTCCTATCATGTGTTGTTAAAGGCACATTGTGCGAAATCGCAAGCGAGAGGTAGGCAGCATCATAGGCGGGAAGCGCATGTTTCGTGCCAGGCGGATGATGGAGACGTGATCGGCGATTGTGCCGTCCTCGTCAGGCAGGAACCAAGCCGCGACTACCGAGGCGTCCACGACAAAGGCCATTACTTGCGGCCTTCTTCTTTCCACGCCTTGACCTCATCCGGAGTTGTCTTTTTTCGTTGCGACCGTTCTGTCCGCATCGCAGAGATGAGGTGTCGACGAGATTGAGGATCGATCGCTTTTACGAGGCATGCCACAGCTTCGTTCTGCGTGCGATAATAACATCTTCTCCCGCCTCAACCGGAAGCCTTCAACTCAGAATCTGCCCTTTACGCCGGCCCCAACGAAAAGCGACTGCATATCGCCGCCCGCCGTATCTTTATAAAACAGGCCGGTAGTTCCGCCAGTCGGTGTGAGGGTTTTGTCACCGCGACCGAAGCTCGTATATTCGTATGCGCCATCCAGGTAGAGGGAGGCATTCTCAGTCAGGGCATAGGCGATGCCCGCTTTTGCTCCGAACATGCCGCCAACATGGAATTTTTCGGTGAAGCGGATCGAACGCATCCAGTGATCGTCCGTGGCTTTCGCATAGATCATTGCGCCGCCTTCGAGGCCGGCATTCAGCGACCAGTTCCCTAATTTGCGCCCACCGGTCACATTGCCGTAAAATACGGGGATTTGCTGCCGGTAGGTGATGGCTTTTTCGCTATTGTTGAACTCACCGACATTATTGCGAAATCCTCTCCAACTGTAGATGTAGTCACCGCCATAGGCGGACCACTGCACGTCGGTATAGCGAAAGCCGATACCGGCACTGAGGTGCTGCAGCGGGTCTTCCAGCAGTGTTCTGTTGAGTTCGATGCTTCCGGTCAGGTAGTGGTCGAGGCGGGTGTCGCCGTGCTGTGAGCGGTCGCTCCATCCAGTTTTCGACGTATCCCTGTAATAGGGAAGCAGCCAATCGTAGTCGGTCATGTAGCCATCGCCAGCAAAGCCGATTCGACCTTCCGTTTTTATGCGCCACTCGGGTGACAGCTCAAGTCCAAGCGATCCGCGTAACGCCATGGCATTTGTTGTTTTCCAGTCGAGTTGACTGTTTTTGTGGCTTCCGTTGTAAAAGGTCTCTGTGGCCTTGATGTTTAGAACACCGGCATCGAGCGAAGCGGTGATGCCGCTTTGCTCGGCGGCGAGCGGCAGGCTCGTACCCACCAATAAAACGGCCAAAAGCGGCAGGGAAAACCTCGAAATTAGCATAATCGCTCCTGAATGACCGGAGGGCTCCAAAATGCGGGGCCGTTGCGGGCATTAGAGGTGATTATGGTAAACGTTCGGTTTATTTTAGAGGAAATACCACTTTAAGTATCTTTGTACTTTAGTGAAATATTTATCAGTAAACAGAAATTAGGCTGGGATACTCGGATTTACTTGCATCGCCGCTGGAAATGGCTTTTCCACCTTCCATCCGCACCTTGCCTTCCGCAAGCTGCTTCAGGGCAAGTGGATAAAGCTGGTGTTCGACGGTGAGTATCCGCGCCGCCAGCGTCTCGGCCGTGTCGTCGGAAAGAACCGGCACCGCGCCCTGCGCGATCGTCGGGCCTTCGTCCATGCCTTCAGTTACAAAATGTACGGTGCAGCCGGAAATCTTCATGCCGCTGTCGATGGCGCGCTGGTGGGTGTGCAGGCCGGGGAAAAGCGGCAGCAGGGAAGGGTGGATATTGATAATGCGGCCTTCATAGGGGGCGATGAAATCCCCGGAGATCAGCCGCATGTAACCGGCAAGACAGATGATATCAGGCGCAATCTCGCCAAGTGCGGCCAGAATGGCGCCCTCATGCTCGGCTTTGCTGGCATAGGTCTTGCGCTCGAAAACGAGCGTGGGAATACCGAACGCCTGTGCCTTTTCCAGCCCGCCTGCCGACGCCTTGTCCGAAATTACACAGGCGATCTCAGCCGGAAAATCCGTCTCCTGACAGGCCTTGGCAAGCGACACCATGTTGGAGCCGCTGCCGGAAATGAAAACGACGACACGTGCGCGGCCAGATCGAGAGGCGGCGCTCATCATAGGCTGAGGGCGCCCTTGTAGATCGTGCCGTGCGCACCCTCTTCGCGGGTGACCATGCGGCCGAGCGGGAACACGGTCTCGCCTTCCGCCGTCAGGGCATCGGTGACCTTGGCGGCATTTTCAGCCGAAACGACCACGATCATGCCGACACCGCAGTTGAACGTGCGCAGCATTTCTTTGGCTTCAACGCCACCGGTTTTTGCAAGCCACGAGAACACAGCCGGAACCTCGATCGCGTCGAGATCGATCTCGGCGGCGAGATGCTTGGGCAGAACGCGCGGAATATTTTCCGGGAAGCCGCCGCCGGTAATATGCGCCAGCGCCTTCAGCGCGCCGGTCTCGCGGATTGCCTTCAAAAGCGGCTTTACATAAATGCGCGTCGGCGTCAGCAGCGCTTCGCCAAGCTTCTTGCCATCTGCGAAGGGTGCCGGGGCGTCCCAGTCAAGGCCGGAGACCGATACAATCTTGCGCACCAGCGAAAAACCGTTGGAATGAACGCCGGAGGACGAAAGTCCAAGAATGACGTCGCCTTCGGAAATATCGCCGGCGGGCAGAAGCTGGCCACGTTCGGCAGCACCCACGGCAAAGCCCGCGAGATCGTAGTCGCCATCGGAATACATGCCGGGCATTTCAGCGGTTTCACCACCGATCAGCGCACAGCCGGATTCGCGGCAGCCGGCAGCAATGCCGGAAACGATGGCAGCGCCCTGATCCGGGTCGAGCTTGCCGGTCGCGAAATAGTCGAGGAAGAACAGCGGTTCTGCGCCCTGCACGACGAGATCGTTGACGCACATGGCAACGAGATCGATGCCGACGGTGTCATGGAAATTCGCGTCGATGGCGATCTTCAACTTGGTGCCGACGCCGTCATTGGCGGCCACCAGAACCGGATCGTTAAAGCCTGCGGCCTTTAGATCGAACAGGCCGCCGAAGCCGCCGATTTCGCCATCCGCGCCGGGACGCCGCGTCGAGCGCACCGCCGGTTTGATCTTTTCGACCATCAGGTTGCCGGCGTCGATATCCACACCTGCGTCACTATAGGTAAGACCGTTCTTGCCCGACTGGCTCATCGCTCTCGTCTCCGCTGGTTCCTTTGGCGTCGCCATTCGCACGGGACGGGGCCTGATGCAAGGGTTTGAGTGGCAAAAGCTCCGGTTTTTAACGGCTTTGCGACGGTTTGACGTTTTGTGTGCCTCGGGCCTCTCGACGGCGATATGCGCAGCGCAGACTTGAAAACCCGTCGTCGTTGCACGGACCTGGCAACCGCCGTGTCTATCGCTGCCGGACCACCGGCCTTGACCATGTGCATATGCGCATCCTATCTCCATCATGGGCAATGACGGCACGGCGACAAGAGGATGAACGGATGCAACCCCATGTGAGCGGTACGAGCCTGCGCCGGCAGGTTTTTTTCTGGATTGGCGTGCTTGCCGTCTTTATCTTTTTCCTGATGGTCTTCAGCTCCATCCTCCTGCCTTTCGTGGCGGGCATGGCACTTGCCTATTTTCTCGATCCGGTTGCCGACTGGCTGGAGCGCCGAGGCCTGAGCCGGTTGATGGCCACCGTCGTTATCCTCGTCACCTTCGTGCTGATTTTCGCGCTGTCGCTCATCATCATCATTCCGCTGATTGCCGCCCAGGCATCCGAATTCATCACGCGCATCCCGCAATATATCTCGTCCCTGCAGCAGTTGATCGCCGGTGCGGACGCCAATCTGCTGCCTGACTGGGTGAGCAACCAGATCAATGCAGTGAAGGAGAATTTTTCCAAGCTGCTGACCGAAGGCGCGGGCTTCATAGGCACCCTGCTGACGCAGATCTGGAATTCCGGTAAATCGCTGGTCGATGTCATGTCGCTGCTGGTCGTCACACCCGTCGTCGCCTTCTACCTGCTGCTCGACTGGGACCGGATGATCGACAAGGTCGATAGCTGGATACCACGCGACTACGTGCATACGGTCCGCCAGATCGCCCGCGACATGGATAGGACGATTGCCGGATTCGTGCGCGGGCAGGGGTCGCTCTGCCTCATCCTTGGTGTTTATTACGCTGTCGGCCTGTCCTTGGTGGGCCTGAATTTCGGCCTGCTGATCGGCCTTTTCTCCGGCCTTATCAGCTTCATTCCCTATATTGGTTCGATGGTCGGCCTCATCCTTGCCGTCGGCGTCGCCATCGTGCAGTTCTGGCCTGATTATATCTATGTATTTCTGACACTTGCCGTGTTCTTTTCCGGCCAGTTCATCGAAGGCAACATCCTGCAGCCGAAGCTCGTCGGCAGCAGCGTCGGCCTGCATCCGGTGTGGCTGATGTTCGCATTGTTCGCCTTCGGTGCGCTTTTCGGTTTCGTCGGCCTTCTGGTCGCCGTGCCGGCGGCGGCAGCCGTTGGCGTGCTTGTCCGCTTTGCATTGTCGCGATATCTTGAAAGCGATCTTTACCATGGGCACGCCGCCAACCTTCCCTGGGAAGAACAGGAAACGTCCTCCGGCAAGGTTGACTCTCAGGGCTAACGATGACTGACCAAATCAAAAACGACAACGCCCGGTCGAAGGCCGAGCAGCTGCCGCTCGCATTCTCGCACCAGTCCGCTTCCGGAAGGGACGATCTTCTCGTGTCTGACTCGCTCAAGGCTGCCGTCAGCCTTGTGGATGAATGGCCGAACTGGCCTTCGCCCGTGGTGGTGCTGGCCGGGCCTCCGGGTTCGGGAAAATCGCATCTCGCCAATATCTGGAAAAATATCAGCAGCGCGCAGGATATCCACCCGCAAGCCGGTGTTGGCGCTGCGCGCCTTGCCGAAACCGGACCGGTTCTGTTTGAGGATGCCGATCGCCGCGGTTTTGACGACACCGAACTTTTCCATGTCATCAACAGCGTGCGCCAGCACGGCACCACGCTTTTGATGACCAGCCGGCAATGGCCGGCCGCATGGCCGGTGACCCTGCCGGACCTGCGCTCACGCCTGAAAGCCGTGACTGTGGTGGAGACAGGCGAGCCCGACGAGGCTCTTCTGGCACAGGTTCTGGTGAAACTCTTCGCCGACCGGCAGCTTTATATGGATGACAAACTCATAGGCTACATCGTCAACAGAATGGAGCGTTCACTCGATACGGCGCAGACGATTGTGGACCGTATCGACAGGCTGGCGCTCTCGCGTGGAACAAGGATAACCCGTCCCTTGGCGGCGGAAGTCCTTAACGCGATGGGCGAAGGGACAAGGGGCAGCGGGCTGGAGGTCGATTGACTGTCACAGTTCCGTCGTCAAACTGTTATACGGGCAAGAGGGACGATCGCGGGATGCAGCAGGATCACGGGACGGAAAGTCAGGGGATGGTACAGGACATGGACGCTATTGTGCAGGACGACTTCAACAAGGTTCAGCCGATGACCGAGGGCGAGAACCTCTGGGACAGCCCCGCGCGCTTCATCAACCGCGAATTCTCCTGGCTCCAGTTCAATCGCCGTGTTCTGGAAGAAACGCTAAACACGGATCATCCGCTGTTGGAGCGGCTGCGTTTCCTGTCCATCTCCGCCGCCAACCTCGATGAATTCTTCATGGTCCGCGTCGCCGGCCTCGAAGGCCAGGTGCGCCAGAAGATTACGGTCAAGACACCTGACGGCAAGACACCAGCCGAGCAGCTGGAAGATATTCTGAAGGAAATCGACAATCTTCAAATGGAGCAGCAGGCTTCGCTTGCGGTTCTGCAGCAATATCTCGCCAAGGAAGAAATCTTCATCGTGCGGCCTGCCGCACTTTCCGAAGCGGATCGTACCTGGCTGGGCACCGAGTTCGAGGAACGTATTTTCCCGGTGCTGACGCCGCTGTCCATCGACCCTGCGCACCCGTTCCCTTTCATTCCGAACCTCGGTTTCTCGATGGGCCTGCAACTCGACAGCGTCAACGGCCGCGAGCCGATGACAGCGCTGTTGCGTCTCCCGACGGCGCTCGACCGCTTCGTTCGTTTGCCGGATGAGAAAAACGCCATCCGCTACATCACGCTTGAAGATGTAGTCGGCCTGTTCATTCACCGTCTTTATCCGGGCTATACCGTCAGGGGATTCGGCACGTTCCGCATCATCCGTGACAGCGATATCGAGGTGGAGGAAGAGGCGGAAGATCTGGTCCGCTTCTTCGAAAGCGCGCTGAAGCGCCGCCGCCGCGGTTCGGTTATCCGCATTGAGACCGACAGCGAAATGCCGCAGTCGCTCCGCCAGTTCGTGGTGCACGAGCTTGGCGTGCCTGATAATCGCGTTGCCGTTCTGCCCGGCTTGCTCGCGCTCAACACCATCTCGGAAATCGTGCGCGCACCGCGCGACGACTTGAAGTTCGAGCCTTACAACGCCCGTTTCCCCGAGCGCGTGCGTGAACATGCCGGCGATTGCCTTGCCGCCATCCGCGAAAAAGACATGGTGGTTCACCACCCCTATGAAAGCTTCGACGTGGTTGTGCAGTTCCTGTTGCAGGCCGCGCGCGACCCCGAAGTGCTCGCCATCAAGCAGACGCTTTACCGCACCTCCAACGACAGCCCGATCGTTCGCGCGCTGATCGACGCGGCGGAAGCCGGCAAATCCGTTACCGCGCTGGTCGAATTGAAGGCGCGTTTCGACGAAGAGGCGAACATCCGTTGGGCGCGCGATCTGGAGCGGGCCGGCGTGCAGGTGGTGTTCGGCTTCATCGAACTCAAGACGCATGCCAAGATGTCGATGGTGGTGCGCCGCGAGGACGGCAAGCTCAGAACCTATTGCCACCTCGGCACCGGCAACTACCACCCGATCACGGCCAAGATCTATACCGACCTGTCCTTCTTCACCTGCAACCCGAAGATCGCCCACGACATGGCGAATATCTTCAACTTCATCACGGGTTACGGCGAACCGGAAGAGGGCATGAAGCTCGCCATTTCGCCTTATACGCTGCGTGCGCGCATCGTGAAGCACATCAATGAAGAGATCGAGCACGCCAAGCGCGGTGCGCCGGCGGCGATCTGGATGAAGATGAACTCGCTGGTCGATCCCGAGATTATCGATACGCTTTACCGCGCCAGCGCGGCTGGCGTGGAGATCGATCTCGTCGTGCGCGGCATTTGCTGCCTGCGCCCACAGGTTGCGGGTCTGTCGGACAATATCCGCGTCAAGTCGATTGTCGGCCGCTTCCTCGAGCACAGCCGAATCTTCTGCTTCGGCAATGGTTTCGGCCTGCCGTCCGACAAGGCGCTGGTCTATATCGGCTCCGCCGACATGATGCCGCGCAACCTTGATCGCCGCGTTGAAACGCTGGTGCCGCTCACCAACCCTACCGTGCACGAGCAGGTTCTTTCACAGATTATGCTGGGCAATCTCATTGACAACCAGCAGAGCTACGAGATACTTGCGGACGGAACGTCGAGGCGCATCGAGGTGCGTAAAGGCGAAGAACCGTTCAACGCGCAGCACTATTTCATGACCAATCCCAGCCTTTCCGGACGTGGTGAAGCCCTGAAATCAAGTGCGCCCAAATTGATTGCCGGGTTGATTTCTTCCCGCAAGAAACAGGCTGAATGACTCGATCAGAAGCACAGGGGCGGCTGACCGGCCTTGCCCCCGTTTCCGTCATAGATATTGGTTCGAACTCCGTTCGTCTCGTCGTATATGAAGGTCTTTCCCGCGCGCCCGCCGTGCTGTTCAACGAAAAGGTCCTTTGCGGTCTCGGCAAGGGACTGGCCCTCACGGGCCGGATGCATGAGGAAGGCGTTAGCCGGGCTTTGATGGCACTGCGTCGCTTCCATGCGCTTTCCGAACAGGCGCAGGCGCAGCAACTCTACGTGCTGGCGACAGCGGCAGCGCGTGAAGCGGAAAACGGCCCGGATTTCATCCGTGAAGCCGAAGCCATACTGGGTTGCGAGATCGAGGTCCTGTCCGGCGAAAAGGAAGCACTTTATTCCGCCTATGGCGTGATCAGCGGTTTCCACGACCCGGATGGCATTGCAGGCGACCTTGGCGGCGGTTCGCTGGAACTCATCGACATCAAGGGCAAGAACTGCGGCGAGGGCATCACCCTGCCGCTCGGCGGCCTTCGGTTGTCGGAGCAATCGGATGGCTCGCTGGAGAAGGCGACGACCATTGCCCGCAAGCACGTCAAATCCTTCGCAAAGCTGCTGGCGGCCGGCGAGGGGCGTACCTTTTATGCCGTGGGCGGCACGTGGCGAAACATCGCCAAGCTGCACATGGAGATCACGGGTTATCCGCTGCACATGATGCAGGGATATGAATTGCCGCTGGCGGAAATGCTGAATTTTCTGGAAGAAGTCATCGTCTCCAGGGACAGCAAGGACCCGGCCTGGCAGGCGGTCTCCAAGAACCGCCGTTCGCTTCTGCCGTTCGGCGCCATCGCCATGCGTGAAGTTCTAAAGGCGATGAAGCCGGCAACGATCGCCTTCTCGGCGCAGGGCGTGCGCGAAGGTTATCTTTATTCGCTGCTGACGGAAGCGGAGCGGGATACCGACCCGCTGCTGGTCACGGCTGACGAGCTTGCCATTCTGCGTGCCCGTTCGCCCGAACATGCGCGCGAACTGGCCGACTGGAGCGGCCGCACCTTTCCGGTCTTCGGCATCGATGAGACGGAAGAGGAAAGCCGTTACCGGCAGGCGGCCTGCCTTCTGGCCGATATCAGCTGGCGCGCACATCCGGACTATCGCGGCCTCCAGGCGCTCAACATCATCGCCCACTCCTCCTTCGTGGCGATCACCCATCCGGGCCGCGCCTATATTGCGCTTGCCAATTATTACCGCTTCGAAGGGTTGAACGACAACGGCACCACACAGCCGCTCGCCGCCATGGCAGGTGACCGCTTGCTGGAACTCGGCAAGTTGCTCGGCGGCCTGCTGCGCGTCGTTTACCTCTTCTCAGCCTCCATGCCCGGTGTCGTCGATCACCTGAAATTCCGCAAATCCACCAATCCGGATCTGGATCTGGAATTCGTCGTGCCACACGCGTATTGCGATTTTGCCGGCGAGCGTCTGGACGGACGCCTGCAGCAACTGGCGAAACTGACGGGCAAGCGGTTGGCGTTTGTGTTCGAGTAACGGGCAGACGCCGGCCATTTGGCACCGCAGGCAGTTGTGGGGCTATACTAGGACCAGCGCTGACAAAAGGCGTCGATATCGCTTGATTGAAAGTCGGCTAGCCGCGCCATGATCGTCTCGAAGGGCCAGTCCCACCAGGCGATTTTGGCAAGCTTCCCCGCCACGGTTTGCGAAAACCGCTCGCGAATGATCTTCGCGGGAACACCGCCGACGATGGTGTAGGGCGGCACGTCCTTGGTGACGACCGCGCCTGCTGCGAGCACGGCGCCGTCTCCAACCTTCACGCCCGGCAACACGATGACCCCATGACCGATCCAGACATCGTGACCGATGACGGCGCGATCCTCCTTGCGGCGATCGAAAAAAGCGTGGTCGCGCACCGCCTCTGTAGCGTAATATTCCGGGCAGTAGCTGAAACGGTGCATGGACGGTCGGTCCATTGGATGGTTCGGTGCGCCAATCCTGACGTCCGCGGCAATAGCGCAGAATTTCCCGATTGTCGCATCACCGACAATACAACGGGGTCCGAGGTAGGAGTAATTCCCGAGTTCGACGTTGTGCAGAGAGGTATCGGCCAAAATTTCGCAGCAGCTACCTATGTTCGAGTCCCTTATGCTTGCCGTCGAATGGATAACTGTCTCTGCGAGCTTGGGGCGATTGAGTTGTGCGGTTGAGTGCATGCCTGTCTCCGGATTTCGGCCTGCGTAACCGGGGACTATGAACGGCGTATGACGTGAAATTGCGAAGGCAAGCCGATTAGGCCAGATATCCTTTTGAAATGCAGATCGTGTACGCGCTTTGCGTGGAACGAAATCAGGCTTCACACAGCGCCGTCAGCCGCCGGAACCATCCGCGGTCGCAGCTTTTTTACTTCCAGTAATGATCGGATATGTTTTGGGCATTCTGAATGATGTGACGCGCGACTTCGGGATCTCCGCCCTCGAATGTTTCCAGGTCGGCTCCGCATAGCAGCAGGAAAAGCTGCTGGTGTGCGACAGCGGCAAAATAGTCACGAGGCGGTGGCTGTATTTCAGACCCGATTGACTGGAGTTCGTCAGCAGCCTGTTTGCTTGCACGCTCAAGCGCTGCGAAAATAGTGGACACCATCGCCGATTCTGTCCGTTGCAATATATCCTGAACCTGCCGTTCGGCGGGCGTCAGGACCGGGCAGCTCTCACTCATCGCACAACTCTCTTCTCGGCACGCCTCGTTTACCTGCGGTACTATGCCATGGATTGTGTCTGCTTTGGGAGGAGAAGCTGAAGTTGTGGATTTGAAACCGCAAACGAAAAACACGACAGACCGAAATCGGTTTGTCGCCGAGACAAACCGGTCGCCTCGCTACAAGCCGTTATTATTCAACCGTGCCCCAGCGCCTTCCTGATACAGGCGCTGAGATAGGCATATTGCAGGGGCGTGGCCCTTGCCATCGCCTCCGTGCGGGTGGCGGGCCTGTCCTCGTAACCGACCGGAATATCGAACTGGGTGAAGGTGAAATCCCAGCGGGTGCCGTTGACGATATTGTAGAAATGGTCGGCGCCGCTAACGACGGTTTTGGCGAGGTCGCCACCGAAAATATCCTGCACCACAAGAGCTGTAACGCCGCCTTGTCCCCTGGCTGGGTTTTCTCTCGACCACAGGCTGCTGGTTTCGAGCGACCAGCTTTTCCTCAGGGCGTAATACAGTCGTTCGGCATTGTCCTGCATGACGGGTCTTTCCTGTTTCGGAACCGGGTTCCGGGTCAGGTTGGGTCGGTACAGTAACGGAGCGCCTCGCTTCCTTTTTCAGGCCGCAGGAACGCTCCGTTCAGTTGAGATTGCGCCGATGCGCTGACGGTGCCGGAACGAATTCCGGCACCCTTTTCCTTACTTCGCGTCGAGAAGGTCCTTGACTTCCAGCAGGACGAACTCGTTGTCGTCAGCCTTGTCCAGCGCACGACCGGCCGAGAAGGGCAGGTTGTTGTCGTTGCCGACGATGATATGGGTGGCGTCGACACGGTCGACATTCTCGATGGTCACGAACGGCATGTCGTAGAAACCGTTGCCGCCGCCCTGACGCTTCCTGTTATCAGGATCGGAGATCTTCAGCAGATCGATATAGCCGATCTTGCGCGCCGCCTTGCCGGCATTGGCGTCGTTGAATTCGATCTTGTAGATGCGCTTGACCTTGGAAGGTACGGCAAAGCAGTTTACATCCGGCTTCTTCGGGTCGGCGCAGGCCTTGTCAGCGGTGCCGGCGCCATTGTCACGCTCGATGACCAGCGCGGTGCTCTCGTCCAGCATGTTGAAATCGCCGATGGCTTCACCACCTTGCGCCAGCGGGTAGAGCCAGGTGCGGCCTGTCCATTCCTTCTTGGCGGTATCGAGTTCGATGATGCGAAGGGCGGTTGAGCCGTCTTCGGTCTTTTCGACCTGACCTTCGGCGGTGTAGAGCGGGCCTTCGAGAAGGCCGTAAAGCTTCGAGCCGTCCTTGGAGAGCGCCATGCCTTCATAACCACCTGATCGTTTCAGGTTGAAAGCGGGCATTTTCTGCGTGGGGTTGCCGGGCAGTGCCAGGGTCGGATGATCCGGGGACTTCACCTCGATATCGCCGGCCTTGGTGGCGATGACGTCGGTCAGCTTGCCGTCGCGGGTGAATTTCAGGATGTAGGGACCGAACTCTTCGCCCACCCAGAAGCCGTCGGCAACGGGCTGAATGGATTCGACGTCGAAGTCGGCGCCCGTCAGGTAACGTTTGGTCGAACCTTCCATGACGATGGGGAAGGGAGCTTTCTTGTCCGGGTCGGAAAGGAACACCGTCTCCAGCGCGTTGACCTTGCCGGCATTCCAGTCGAATTTGATGTGGTGGAGCATCAGCATGGCATCGCTGGAGTTGAGCTTCGAGCCGAAACCATTGTCGGAAAGGCTCCAGAAGCTGCCGTCCGCCATGGCCTTGATGCCGGAAAAGCCCTGCATGGCCTGGCCGTTGAACGGCATGGAGAGGCCGGTCGGGCGAACGCCATCCTTGCCGGGTACGGTGCCGAGACCCTCGGCGCGCTTGCGGTCGGCCGTCGTGAACTTGGCGGATGTCTTGAGGTATTCCGGCGCATCGGCAGGTGCTGCGATGATGGTGTTGGCGGGCAGAATGGCGTGCGAGACCAGCTTTGCCGGAAACTCCTGCTCTGCATGGGATGCGGTTGCGAGCGCAAGAACGGCGAAAGGTGCGAAAAGAATATGCTTCATGGTGGAGACCCCTCAATGCCTGTTGAAGACAGGACTGAGGCGATAGGGGTGCCACATGACAGGCAGGTGATTGCAGTTTGAAGCTTTGATGAATTTTGATGGCGGGCGGCCTCGGAAAACGAAGCTACCCGTTTGTTTTCAGGGGTTTTTCAGGCGGCTGGGGCCTGATATTGGCTGAGCGTACACACGCCGAGCGTCTGCCCACGTCCCTTGACAGCATGTTCGCCGAGATATTCGCTGCGAACACCTTTGGGTAGCACCAGCTGATGGGCGAGATCGGCAGAAATCAGCACGGGATGGCCGAGCATCTTGCTCAGTGATTCGAGCCGCGAAGTGGTGTTCACCGTATCGCCAAAATACGTGATCTTGTGGTGATCTACGCCGATTTCGGCTGTTATGACCGGCCCGCCATGAACCGCAAAGCGAAGGCGCGGCACTTCGCCGAAACGGGCGAGCCACATGTCGCGCTTGTCCTCGATGGTCGCCTGGATATCGAAAACACAGCGCACGCAGGCTGCCCGCCTTATTGCCATGTGATAGGGCCAGGTGATGATGGCCGCGTCGCCGATGTAGTCGTCAATGACGCCGCCATGTCTTCTGACGGGGGCTGCGTAGCTCGCGAAGATTTCGCCCAGAAACTCCTGCGCCTTCAGGTCGCCATGGGTTTCGGCAAACGAAGTGGAGCCGACGAGGTCGATGAAGATGAAGACGCGGTCTTCGCTGACTGGACGGCGATAGCGCCCAAGGATGAGATCGATGAAAATGTCACGGCCCAGCAGTTCGCGCACGCGCATGATGAAAACGATGATGCCGCAGACGATGAGGGTGAAGATCAGTGTCTGCACCTCGGCATGCACCGCCCGTTTCCAGGTGCCGGGAAATATGCCGCTAACCCACAGAATGGTACCGCCAAGCCCGAAGCCACAGAAGACGAGGACGGCATAGATGATGAGGCCGACGGCAATATAGGCCGGTGTCGGCAATGCGCTTACCTGCCGCGACAGACCTGGCAGCACGTAACCACGCTCGAAGGCGAGGATGGGCGCACAGGCGAACAGCGCATAGGTGGCGCCAATGAGCGCGCCGCCGCCATATTCCAGAAACGCGTAGGCCACGCCGCTGCCGGCCACGGCAACGAAGAGCACCACGTAATCCAGAATGGGCAGCAATTTTCTCATGTCGGTTCTTGATCTCGGGGAAGGGAAGCGTCGTGCCCCCGTCAGGCGAAGCTTCTGTTCAGGTCATATGCGACATTAATGTGGAAAATGCGCTGCAAAAAGTGACCATTCGGTAAGGTCACATGAAGGATTGGAAAGGCTGTTGCCCCGTTGCCGCAAAAGGGCTGTGCACCCGGCTCTACTACCTAATAGGATGTTCTGTAATAGACCGTTTCAAGCGGGGATTGCGGACGGTCGTCCGGCGAGCGGTTCGACCATGTGACGGGGAAGGCGGCAAAACGCAGCCGGTTGCCGTCTATCCATGCCCGGTCGAACAGGGTTTCTCCCTTGCTGGCAAAGGTGATGGCCGCGCAGGTCCGGCCATCGACATCGAAGGGAATATTCTCTTTCCAGCCAGTCAACCCGCAGCCGATACCCTTCGGGTTACCATTATAATGCTCGACAACCGCGGGGTCGTTGGGTGTCATGGCGATTGAGGTGACGGTATGGGCAAAGAGCATGCTGTCGTTGTCCTTCAGGCCACCATCCAGCGTGCCTTCGTAACGCACCTGCACCGTGGGCTGCTGGCAGCTGCTGCGGGCGTAAATCTGTGAGACAGCATGCATGCGGCCACCGCGTATGGTGATGCGAGTGACGATGCCGTGACGATCGTTCTTGCCGATCTTAAGGCAATCGGTCGTCCATTCGCCCTGAAGATCGACCTTGCCGTTATCGGCGCGCGCTGACGTGGATGAAAGATTAGGGAAAATGCCTGCGGCCGCGATAGATGCGGCCAACAGCAGAGCACGGGCAGATTTCATGGAAATACCCTCAAAGCGAGACCATCTGCAAAGAGATGGACCGCGATGCGGGCAAAATTTGGGTTGGCGCAGGCACGGTAAAAGCAGAAGCGCTTTCGCGTCCGGACAATGCGCAAAACTGCGCGAGGCGCGGGCGATCAGGCCTCGCTCACCGCCACATCAACCGCCTCGACCTTCTTGCCGGCGAAACGCAATGCCACTTCGCCATTGATGAGCTTCAGCGCCACATCGCCAAACAGTTCGCGCCGCCAGCCGGTCAGCGCTGCCACGGTGGCAGCCTCGCCCTCGGAAGCGATCTTGTCCAGATCTTCGCTGTTGGCGATGACCTTTGCTGCGACGCCGTGCTTGTCTGCCGTCAGCTTCAGGAGAACTTTCAACAGCTCCACGGCAGCGCCGGAGCCTTCCGGTGCGTGGCTGTGACGTGGCGCCTTCGGCATTTCCTCTTTCGGAAGTGCCAGCGCCGCATTCACGGTCTCGATGATGGCCGTGCCGGAGGAAGAGCGCTCCCAGCCCTTCGGGATGGTGCGAAGCCGCGACAGCGCCTCGGTGTCCTTCGGCTGCTGCTGTGCGATTTCGAAGATCGCATCGTCTTTCAGCACGCGTGAGCGCGGCACGTTGCGCGACCGCGCCTCACGTTCACGCCATGCGGCGACAAATTTGAGGATGGCGAGTTCAGTCGGCTTGCGCAGGCGCGATTTCAACCGCAGCCATGCATCGTCGGGATGCATGTCATAGGTTTCGCGCGATTCCAGAATGTCCATCTCTTCGGTCAGCCAAAGCGAGCGGCCTTCACGCTCCAGCTGCGCCTTGAGCGCCAGATAGACATCGCGCAGATGGGTGACGTCGGCCAGCGCATAATCCAGCTGCTTTTCCGTCAGCGGGCGGCGGCTCCAGTCCGTGAAGCGTGAGGATTTGTCGATCTGCACATTCTTGATCCTCTGGACCAGCTGGTCGTAAGAGATCGAATCGCCGAAACCGCACACCATGGCCGCGACCTGCGTATCGAAGATCGGGTGCGGAATAAGCCCGCCAAGATGATAGATGATTTCGATATCCTGACGCGCCGCATGGAAAACCTTCACGACATCGGGATTGGCCATGAGTTCGAACAGCGGCGTAAGGTCGAGGCCCTTGGCGAGCGGGTCGACCAGTACCTCAAGGGTAGGGCTCGCCATCTGCACGAGACAAAGCTCGGGCCAGAAGGTCGTCTCACGCAGAAACTCGGTGTCGATGGTAATGAATTCCGATTTCGCCAGTTCCGTGCAGGCTTCGGCGAGGGCGGCAGTCGTTTCAATCATTGCAAATGGCCACTCGTGAAAATTATCCGTCTTACTTTCCCTTTGCCGGGCGCATGTCAATACAAAGCCCGCTTTTGAAGGCTCAAGGATCGTTTTTCTCAGGTGGTTTTGGCGTCGGCCCGTCGTTTTTGGGTGGTGCAGGGGCGGCCAGCTTCTGAAAATAGGCCGAGGTGCGCAAAAGCGGGCGGAACCGCCAGTTCCGCTCCTCGACGGGTACTCCCTCGCGCACCCTAAGCCGGTATATGGTGTAGGCGATGAAAACGATCTGGATCGCGGCCGTGTAGCTGAACAGCGCTTTGGGACCGAACTGGTCGATCAGGACGGAGGCGAGCAGCGGCCCGACGGTTGCACCCACCGACCAGAAGAACAGCAGCCCGGCAGACACCATCGCATGTTCGCCCTCTTTGGCATGGTCGTTGCCATGGGCGGAACTCAGTGAATAGAGCGGCAGGGCAAAGGCGCCGAACACGAAGACGCCGATGATGTTGCTCCATTCGTCCGAGCCGGCGAACAGGGCGAGAAACAGACCGACAATCACGGAGCAGGCCGTGGTAGCGAGAATGATGATGCGGCGGTCGTAACGGTCGGAATAGACGCCGAGCGGATATTGCAAGACCACGCCGCCGATGATGCCCGCACTCATGAAGGTGGCGATGGCGGTGACGGAAAGGCCGATCTGTTCGGCATAGATTGGCCCGATGTTGCGAAAAGCCGCCATGCTGAGGCCGACAGCCACGCAGCCGACGACGGCAAGCGGTGAGATGCGCCACACCGCGAAAAGATTGAACGGGATCTGTTTCGGCGGCGCGGGGTTGGATTTGTCGGCAATCGAGATCGGCACCAGCGACAGCGTGAGCGCCATGGCGATCAGCGAAAACACCACGGGCCCGTCAATGCCGGCGACGGGAATGATATATTGGGCGAGCGTTACGGAACCGAGATCAACGAAACGATAGATGGACAGCGTGCGCGCACGGTTGGAATTCGTCACCTGCGCATTGATCCAGCTTTCGATCGCGGCGAAAAGACAGGCGACCGCAATACCGATGACGAAGCGCATCAACATCCAGAACAAGGGATGAAGAACAAGCGGCATGGCGATCGAGGCGGCCGATGCGACCGCCGCCATGGTGGCGAAGGTGCGGATATGGCCAATCTTGCGCAGAAGGCGCGTCACCGAAATGCAGCCGAGCGCGAATCCGATGCTGTAGGCGGCGCTGATGAGGCCGATGGTGCTGGCCGAAAACCCTTCGGACAGGCCCCGCAGCGCGATATAGGTTCCCTGCAGACCGTTGCCGCCAATCAGAATGCCGGCGGTGACGAGAAGCGGGATAAGAGGTCTGATCTGGCTCATTGCGGGCCGACTCGGTTTGGCGGGCTGAATAAGCACTATCTAAAGCGAAGGTGCGCGAAAGGACAGGCTGAACGCGACATTGTTGTGCTTTGCCTTGACAAATCGGGCTGGTCATGCGCTTTTCCGGCAAATTTCGACAGTGCCGCCCATCTGGCCCACGACACGCTCCAGGATATTAAAATGCATCGTTACCGCAGCCACACCTGTGCCGCTCTCCGCAAGTCCGACGTCGGCGAAACCGTTCGCCTTTCCGGTTGGGTTCATCGCGTGCGAGATCATGGCGGCGTTCTCTTTATCGACCTTCGCGACCACTACGGCATTACCCAGGTCGTGGCCGATCCCGATAGCCCGGCCTTCAAGGTTGCGGAAACCGTGCGCGGTGAATGGGTGATCCGCATTGACGGTCTCGTCAAGGCGCGGTCCGAAGACACCATCAACAAGGGCATGGCCACTGGCGAGATCGAGCTTTATGCGCAGGAGATCGAGGTTCTGGGCGTTGCCAAGGAACTGCCGCTGCCGGTCTTCGGTGAGCCTGAATATCCCGAAGATGTTCGCCTGAAGTATCGCTTCCTCGACCTGCGCCGCGAAACCCTGCACAAGAACATCGTCAAGCGCACGCAGATCATCTCCTCCATGCGCAAGGGTATGGGCGATCTGGGCTTTGCCGAATATACGACGCCGATCCTCACCGCATCCTCGCCGGAAGGCGCGCGCGACTTCCTCGTTCCCTCGCGCATCCACGAAGGCCAGTTCTTCGCGCTGCCGCAGGCCCCTCAGCAGTACAAGCAGCTTCTGATGGTGGCTGGTTTCGACCGCTACTTCCAGATCGCTCCATGCTTCCGCGATGAAGACCCGCGTGCAGACCGTCTGCCGGGCGAATTCTACCAGCTCGACGTCGAAATGAGCTTCGTGACCCAGGAAGACGTCTGGACCACGATGGAGCCGATGATGACGGCCGTTTTCGAACAGTTTGCCGAAGGCAAGCCGGTGACGAAAGAATGGCCGCGCATTCCCTATGACGAATCGATCCGTAAATACGGCTCCGACAAGCCGGACCTGCGCAACCCGATTGTCATGGAAGCCGTGACCGAACATTTCGATGGCTCGGGCTTCAAGGTTTTCGCCAACATGATCGCCTCAAACCCCAAGGTGCAGGTTTGGGCTATCCCGGCCAAGACCGGTGGGTCGCGTGCATTCTGCGATCGCATGAACGCCTGGGCGCAGAGCCAGGGCCAGCCGGGCCTCGGCTACATCTTCTGGAAGGAAGAAGAAGGCAAGGTTGCCGGCTCCGGTCCGCTTGCCAAGAACATCGGCGAGGAACGCACCGAGGCGCTGCGCCAGCAGCTCGGCCTTGAGGCGGGCGACGCCTGCTTCTTCGTCGCGGGCGATCCCGCCAAGTTCTACAAGTTTGCCGGCGAGGCGCGCACCCGTGCCGCCGACGAGCTGAACCTGATTGACCGCGACCGTTTCGAAATGTGCTGGATCGTCGATTTCCCCTTCTTCGAATACAACGACGAAGAAAAGAAGATCGATTTCGCCCACAACCCCTTCTCCATGCCGCAGGGTGGAATGGAAGCGCTGGAAGGGCAGGATCCGCTCTCCATCAAGGCTTTCCAGTATGACGCGGTCTGCAACGGCTTCGAAATCGCCTCCGGCTCTATCCGTAACCAGTCGCCCGAGCTGATGGTCAAGGCTTTTGAAAAGGTCGGCCTGTCGCAGAGCGACGTGGAAGAGCGCTTCGGCGGTCTCTACCGCGCCTTCCAGTACGGTGCGCCTCCGCATGGCGGTTGCGCCTTCGGTATCGACCGCGTGGTCATGCTTCTGGTTGGTGCGAAGAACCTGCGCGAAATCACGCTGTTCCCGATGAACCAGCAGGCACAGGACCTGCTGATGAACGCGCCGTCCCCGGCAACGCCGACCCAGCTTCGCGAGCTGGCGCTGCGCGTGGTTCCGTCCAAGAAGGACTGATCTTAACCGCCACGGGTTTTGAACAAAAGGGCTGGCGGCGACGCTGGCCCTTTCTGTTTCTGCAACGAACGTGGGAAAGTCACAATTTTACCGCGAGTTTAACGGAATTCCGAACGTAATCAGCCGGAATCCGATCCCAGTATAGTTTTGCGCTCATTTTGGGGACGCAAAGACTATCGGGGATTTTAAACTTGGGACAGCGCCGGCCGAACTTCGCTTGGGGTTGCGGCGCGATCATATTTATAAGGATTTCAGAATGGCACATGAATCGGAAAAAGACCTCGCCCCGGCCGGTGGGCAGATGCCGCCAGCCCCGCCTCGCAACGGCTTCGCCGTCAGCCTGCGCTCACCGGGCGCCAAGTTTCTGATGATCGGTTTCATATCGATGGTTCTGCTCGTACCGCTGCTTCTCGTCTGGGCGCTGACGGAAGAGCGCGCCTCTCGGGCCGAGGATGTTTCGGGCCGTATCGCCAGCGGCTGGGGTGGCGATCAGGTGGTGAACGGCCCTTATCTCGCCGTGCCTTTCGACGTAGAAAGACGCCGCGAGGTGAACGGCCAGAGCATCGTCGATCGCACGACCGAATGGGCGCTGGTCATGCCGGAAACGCTTGATGTCACGGCCGATCTGAAGACCGAGGAGAAGCGGCTGTCGATCTACAGCCTGCCGGTCTATAATGGCGACCTTGTCCTCAAAGGCCGGTTCGGTGCCGGCATCCTTCAGGATCTCGCCCGCTTCTCCGGCACGCCCCGCCTCGACAGCGCCATTCTCGTTCTCAGCATACAGGATATGACCGGCATTCGCTCGAGCGCCGGTGTCAGGATCGATGGCGGTTCCGTATTGCCGTTCGATCCCGGCATGCGTGATATCTCTGTCATAGCGCCCCGCACGGGTGCGCAGGACATGTCCATCAGGTCCGATGCCGGCGTGCACAGATCGATCGAAAGAGGCCTTGTCGAGAAAGGCTTCGATTTCGATATAGCCTTCTCCCTGAATGGTTCCGGCAGCTTTGCCGTCGCGCCCGCCGGCCAGACCACCAGTTTGGCGGCCAAGGCCAACTGGCCGCATCCCGGCTTTGAAGGCCTGTTCCTGCCGGAGGAAAAGACCGTCACAGCCTCGGATTTCACGGCCAACTGGACAATCCCCTATCTCGCAAGGGGCATAGACCGCGTGGTCGAGAGTTCGCGCCTGCCGCTGACCGACAGCCTGATGAGGATCAACCTCGTCGAGCCCGTGAAATTCTACCAGATCATCGCCCGGACACTCAAATATTCGATAGGCTTCATCTCTCTGGTGTTCCTGGCCGTCTTCATCGTCGAACTGAGGGGCGGCAGCAGCGTGCACTGGATCCAGTACGTGCTGACGGGGCTGGCGCTGATCGTTTTCTACGTGCTGCTGCTCGCACTTGCGGAACATACGGGCTTCACCATCGCCTATGCTGCGGCGTCGCTTCTGACAGCGCTCCTGATCTCCTCCTATCTCGGAAGCGCAACCGATAGCCGTCAGAACGGGATAGCCCTGTTTACGGTTCTGGCGGTGGCTTATGGGGTCATGTATCTGGTTCTGAATGAGGATGAATATGCGCTGCTGGCCGGCGCGTTGATATCTTTCATCGCCATTGCTGCCACCATGTTCGCAACCCGAAGGGTCGACTGGTCGGGAACCGGCCCAACCCAGCACAACACCAATATTGGTCGCAGCGAAGCCTCGTAAGGCGCATCGCCAGCATCGAAAGGCGGGCAGACAACTTGCTGCCCGCTTTTTTGCCGTCTATAGGTGGAGCATTCACCACGGACCCGGTGAAATTCCGGGTGGCTCTTCTGGCCGCCGATCCGCCAGACAACGCAAAGCACCGACATTCTTTTTCAATCTACCGGACATGCTTCCGGCCGGTGCGTCATACTTTGCGAAAAAATCAAATGAACAGATTTCAGACTTACAGACGTGAGTGGTTTTCCAATATTCGCGGCGATGTGCTTTCCGGCATCGTCGTCGCACTCGCGCTCATTCCCGAAGCAATCGGCTTTTCCGTCATCGCCGGCGTCGATCCGAAGGTGGGGTTGTTCGCTTCTTTCGCCATTGCCTGCGTCTGCGCCTTCACCGGTGGCCGTCCGGGCATGATTTCCGCGGCAACCGCCGCCACAGCCGTCCTGATGGTGACGCTGGTGAAGGAACACGGCCTACAATATCTCTTTGCTGCGACCATCCTCATGGGTGTGCTGCAGATCGCTGCGGGCTTTGCAAGGCTCGGGCGGGTGATGCGCTTCGTCTCTCGCTCAGTCATGACCGGCTTCGTCAATGCGCTGGCGATCCTGATCTTCATGGCGCAATTGCCCGAGCTGATAGGCGTGCCTGTCGCAACCTACGTCATGATCGCGGCTGGTCTTGCGATCATCTATCTCTTCCCGCTGGTCACGAAAATCATCCCGTCGCCGCTGGTCGCCATCGTCGTTTTGACCTGCGTAGCGGTGTTTTTCGGCATGGATATCCGCACCGTCGGCAATCTCGGCGAGCTGCCCTCGACGCTGCCGGTCTTCGCCCTGCCACAGGTGCCGCTGACTTTCGAAACGCTGCAGATCATCTTTCCCTATTCCGCAGCGCTGGCTGCCGTCGGTCTCCTGGAATCCCTGCTGACGGCACAGATCGTCGACGACATGACAGATACCGGCAGCAACAAGAGCCGGGAATGCATCGGGCAGGGGACAGGCAACATCGCCTCCGCGCTGATCGGCGGCATGGGCGGCTGCGCCATGATCGGCCAGTCGGTCATCAACGTCAGATCCGGCGGCAGGGGCAGGCTCTCCACCTTTGTGGCGGGCGCCTTCCTGCTGTTCCTCATTCTGGTGCTGGATGATCTTGTCCGCATCATTCCAATGGCCGCTCTTGTGGCTGTCATGATCATGGTTTCGATCGGCACCTTCTCGTGGCGTTCGATTCTCGATCTCAGCCGCAATCCACCGTCTTCCAGCATCGTCATGCTGGTAACGGTCGGGACCGTGCTGGCGACCCATGATCTCGCAAAAGGCGTACTCGCAGGCGTGCTTCTCTCCGGCGTGTTTTTCGCGGGGAAGGTTTCAAAACTCTTCCACGTTCGTCCAGAGCTTGTCGCGGATGGTCGGCACCGCATCTACCGCGTCGATGGGCAGATTTTCTTCGCCTCGACGGAAAGCTTCATTGCCGCCTTCGATTTTGCCGAAGACGTGGAAACGGTCACCATCGACGTCACACAAGCGCATCTGTGGGATATCTCGGCTGTCGGTGCACTGGACAAGGTCGTGCTGAAATTCCGCAAGACCGGCAAGACGGTCGAGGTAATCGGCGTCAACGAAGCGAGCGCCCATATGATCGACCGTTTCGCCCTGCACGACAAGCAGGATGGAGCGACAGCCCCACTCCACTGACCAGAAGTAAAAAGCCCCGGCGTAACCGGGGCTTTTTGTTGTGCTATTCGTTTGCCGTCACCGTGACGCCGAGCATTGTCGGCAGGGTGTTCGGCGCGCCCATGGCGGCGCCCATGATCATCGGGAAGGGAACCGGCTTTTCCGGTTCGGCCGAGATGGAGAAGCTCTTCGGATTGTCGATATAGGCGTTGATCGCAGCCGACACCATGTTCTGCAATTCCGGAACGTTGAGCGAAGCCATCATGATGGGCGCCATGCCCTTGATGGTCTGGGAAAGCTGATCGCTGGTCATACCCTGCTGGCTTGCAGCGTAGTCGATGGCGCGCTTGGTGATGCTGGCATCTTCGAAGCTGATTTCGGCATTAACGAAGGAAAGCTGCTGCATCAGGCCGAGCATGGCAAGGCCCGCTGCCTGTTCCGCCTGTTCCTTGTTCGGATTTGCAGCCTGCGCCTTCACCGTCTCCTGCATCGATTTGATGAAGGCGAGTGTGTAACCGGAGAAACCGAACGACATGTTGAGACGGCCGACCTTGTCGAGGTCGATGGCATATTCCTCGACGTCTACGGTGCCGGAGGCGACTTCCCAGCTTCCGCTCATGGTCATGTTGCCGGAAAGGGCCTGCAGATTGAGCTTTTCAATTGCGTCCTTCGTGGCCGGATCGTTGACTTCGCTGAGATCGGCTTTGAAGCCGGATGCGTCGAGATCGAAGCCGATCGAGGCCTTGTCGTCGCTGACAGACATCGTTGCGCTGCTTTCCTCGAGCGAGAAAGCCTGCTTGCCGTCGATGGAGACGGAAATCGGACCGCTATGCGCCTCGTCGTAGAACATCAGCGCATCAATCGTGCCCGTCGTCGCATCGGCAGGGATGGTGAGACCTGACATGTAGATGTCGTTAGCCTTGATCTCCACGTTTTCCTGCTTGTAATCGACATTGTCGAAACGCGCGTTCTTGATCTTGTAGCCGCCGTTGTTTTCCTCGACGCCTTCAAGGGTGACGTTGCCGACCGGAATTTTTTTGGCCGGATCGGCAGCCGCATTGAAGGTCACGCCGTTCAGCGTCACCGTGTCGCCGTTGACGGCGACGGATCCGGCGGCGATTTCACCGCCCTGCGCGGCGTAGGCGGCGTTGATCTTTTTCAGAACGTCGTTGCCATCCAGTGCGAATGCCGGTGCGGAAAGCGCGAGAAGCGCGGCACTTGCGAAAAGAATTTGCCGGGTGGATTTCAGTCTCATAGTGTTTCTTCCCTCAATGTGCGGATGTGCACCGTGTTCTAAATGTGAATGGTGACATTTATATTCGCGATTATTCAAAGGTCTACAGGATTTAGATCGATTCGTATGACGGCGGCATTGCGGCATTCGCAACGCAGTTAATAAAAATCCTCACAAAAGGCATCGTTTCGTCCACAGCCGAGCCCCCCGAATTCCTTGCCGGGAATCGGCATTTCCGCTAGTCAAGCACCATGGGAAAAAATCTTGTACCTCCGTCAGGCGGAGACGATAACATTCATCCGGTCGATTTGAAGGCGGCGCTTGAAGAGCGCTACCTCGCTTACGCCTTGTCCACGATCATGCATCGTGCGCTGCCGGATGTGCGCGACGGACTGAAGCCGGTTCACCGCCGCATCATCCACGCCATGAGCGAAATGGGCATCCGCCCCAACTCGGCTTTCAAGAAATGCGCCCGTATCGTCGGTGACGTTATCGGTAAGTTCCATCCGCATGGCGACCAGTCGGTCTACGATGCGCTGGTCCGTCTCGCGCAGGATTTCTCGCAGCGTTATCCGATCGTGGACGGGCAGGGCAATTTCGGCAATATCGATGGCGACGGCGCCGCCGCCTATCGTTATACCGAAGCACGCATGACCGATGTGGCAGCGCTGCTGCTTGAAGGCATCGGCGAGGACGCGGTTGACTTCCGCGCTACCTATAATGAGGAAGATGAGGAGCCGGTCGTCCTCCCGGGCGCGTTCCCCAATCTGCTTGCCAACGGTGCCTCCGGCATTGCCGTCGGCATGGCGACGTCCATCCCGCCGCACAACGCCCATGAACTGTGCGACGCAGCTCTGCATCTCATCAAGCATCCGGATGCCACGGTTGAAAAGCTGGTGGAATTCATTCCCGGCCCCGACCTGCCGACCGGCGGCGTGATCATCGAAAGCCGCGAGAACATTCTCGAAGCCTATAAGACCGGGCGCGGTGGTTTCCGCGTGCGCGCCAAATGGGAAACGGAAGACCTCGGACGTGGCGGCTATCAGATCGTCATCACCGAAATCCCGTTCCAGGTGCAGAAATCTCGGCTGATCGAAAAGATCGCCGAGCTGCTGCTCGCCCGCAAACTGCCGCTGCTTGAGGATGTTCGCGACGAATCGGCCGAAGACGTGCGTATCGTGCTGGTTCCGAAAAACCGTACCGTCGACGCGACGCTGCTGATGGAATCGCTGTTCCGTCTGTCCGACCTTGAAAGCCGCCTGCCGCTCAACATGAACGTACTGTCGCTTGGCAGGGTGCCGAAGGTCATGGCGCTGAACGAGGTGCTGAGCGAATGGCTGGCACACCGCAAGGACGTGCTGGTCCGCCGTTCCCGCCATCGTCTCGCGGCCATCGATCGCAGGCTCGAGATTTTGGGCGGCCTGCTGGTCGCCTATCTCAATCTCGATGAGGTGATCCGTATCATCCGCGAGGAGGACGAGCCGAAACAGGTGATGATGGCCAAGTGGTCGCTCACCGATAATCAGGCCGAAGCCATACTCAACATGCGTCTGCGCAATCTGCGCAAGCTCGAGGAATTCGAAATCCGCAAGGAGTTCGACGAACTCAGCAGCGAGAAGGCTGAAATCGAGGGGCTGCTCGCCTCCGATGAAAAGCAGTGGCAGACCGTCGCCTGGGAAATCGGCGAGGTCAAAAAGAAATATGCCAAGGCAACCGAGATCGGCCGTCGCCGCACGCAGTTTGCGGATGCGCCGGATGCCGACATCGAGGCCATCCAGCAGGCGATGATCGAAAAGGAACCGGTCACCATCGTCATCTCGCAGAAGGGGTGGATCAGGGCGCTGAAGGGGCATATGTCCGATACGTCGGCTCTGACCTTCAAGGAGGGCGATGGCCCGAAGCTCGCCTTCCCGGCGCAGACGACCGACAAGTTGCTGCTGCTGACCACCGGCGGCAAGGCCTACACGCTCGGCGCAGACAAGCTGCCGGGCGGTCGCGGCCATGGCGAGCCGATCCGCATCATGGTCGATATGGAGAACGATCAGGACATCCTGACGGCCTTCGTTCACGATCCGTCGCGCAAGCTTCTGCTAGTCTCGACTGGCGGCAACGGCTTCATCGTGGCCGAAAGCGAAATGGTCGCAAATACCCGCAAGGGCAAGCAGATCATGAATGTCGCCATGCCTGACGAAGCCAAGCTCGCCGTACCTGTTACTGGCGACCATGTCGCCGTCGTTGGCGAAAACCGCAAGCTTCTGGCCTTCCCGCTGTCGCAGGTGCCGGAAATGTCACGCGGCAAGGGCGTGCGCCTGCAACGCTACAAGGACGGCGGCGTGGTTGATGTGAAATGTTTCGCGCTCGCAGACGGCTTGAGCTGGTCCGACACGGCCGGGCGCCTCTTCACCAAGGTCGGTGAGGAATTGCGCGAATGGCTGGCAGACCGCGCCACAGTAGGCCGCACCGTACCGAAGGGCTTTCCGCGTAGCGGGAAATTTGGCGGGTAAATCCGTCCTCTCTCGATATAAACAGAAGAAGCGCCGCATATCGAAAGACGTGCGGCGCTTCCGTTTAATCGAGTGGGACGACGTGGTCGCGTAGAAAAAGATAAACGCCGTCCTCATCAATGTTGCCGGCAGCGACGTCGAGAACAAAAGCGATGACATCAGCTTGCTCGGCGTGGATTTCATGGCCGTTGATGAACAAGAAGGTGTAGGCCGCTAGAAACGCGGTTCGTTTGTTTCCATCTGAAAATGGGTGGTTGCGGGCTATCCCGTAAAGGTAGGCGGATGCAAGCCTTAGAGCGTCTTCCTCACCGTAGGCGGCTTTGTGAAGGGGGCGTGCCAAAGCTGCCTCAAGTGCGTTCTCGTCTTTTAGACCTTGCAGGCCGCCATGTTCAACAAGTTGCTCCCGATGTATTATTTCAATGGAAGTTCGGGACAGCCACTTAATTTTTTTCATTTTGCGAGTTCTCTCAGCGCCACATGGTATTTCTTCATGCCGCGCCGGGCAGCTTCAAGCTGCTCGCTCAAATCCGCTTGTTCAGGGACGAGTTCGATGTTCCCGGAGACTTCCCTTAGTTCAAGGGTATCACCCGTCTTGAGACCCATGCGATCCAGGACTTCTTTTGGGATGATAATGCCTTCGGAATTACCGATTTTCCGGATTGTGATGTTCATGACGCCAACTCCTGTTATAACTGAGTTATAACATGGTCATCACGGTGAGACAATGCCGGTGTTGGATTGGATCTACTCGGCTGTCTCTACCGCAGGCACATAAACCTCCCACCCACGCGGTGTCAGATGCTCCTGCGGGTGGTAGCGCGTCTTGTAGCCCATCTTTTCAGAACCATCGACCCAGTAGCCAAGATAGACGTGCGGCAGGCCGAGCGCGCGTGTGCGGGTGATGTGATCCATGATCATGAAAGTGCCGAGCGAGCGCTTTTCTAGATCGGGGTTGAAGAAGGAATAGACCATCGACAGCCCGTCGCTCATCACATCGCTCAGCGCTACGGCGAGAAGTTCACCTCGTTTGCTGGAATCGATGCCGGAGCCGGGCTCTCGCACACGGTATTCGATGATGCGGGTGTTCACGTGCGTGTCTTCGATCATGATCGCATAGTCGAGCGCCGACATGTCGGACATGCCGCCTGACTGGTGCCGATGGTCGAGATAGCGGCGAAACAGTGAGAACTGTTCGGTGGATGGCTCAGCGGCATGAACGGTGGCGACGACATCCTTGTTGATGGAGAGAACGCGCCGCATCGATTTCGTCGGCTGGAACTGTTCGGCAAGGATGCGCACGGAAACGCAAGCTCGACAGGTTTCGCACGCCGGGCGATAGGCGATGTTCTGTGAACGCCTGAAGCCGCCCTGGGTCAGAAGGTCGTTCATTTCCGACGCACGCGGGCCGACCAGATGCGTGAAAACCTTCCGCTCCATCTGGTTCGGCAAGTAGGGGCAGGTGGCCGGTGCCGTAAGATAGAATTGGGGAGAGGGCGTCGCCTGAGTGTTCATCGAACCGTGATCGCCTCCTGCGTCTGTTGTGAAAGCGCGCCGCGATTTCACGGGGTGCGGCGACGCTTCAAGCGACATGCATAATGTCACAGAATGGCAAAATGACGGAAAACGTCAACTGCACCATGCGGTATTTGCCTGATATGGAAGCCACGTTTTCGTGGCTTTCCCTTATATCAGTAGGTTCTGACCATGACGGTGCCGAGCAGGAAGTCATGAACGAGGCGCGAGCGCTCCGTAAACAGGCCTGCAAGCAGGATAAGCGGCGTCAAAACCGAGTTGATGATCCAGAAAAGCGCAATGTGCACGGTGGCCAAAAGGAAATCGATTCGCCGTCCGTCCATGCGCGCCATTGCGATGCCCATCGCCCGCATGCCGGGTGAGGCCTGCGACGGGCCGCTGAGCGTTACGCCGAAATAAAGCACCGCGACGATGACGAACAAGGCCGGATAGAGGAAGAAGCCGAGACCCAGCGTAATCACGCCGAGAAAGAAGACGATCACGGCGGCTGGAATGCACAGCAGGAGAACGATCGCGTAATCGATCAGGAACGCGAAGACCCGTCGGCTCAGGACGCCGCTATAGGCGCGCCAGTCGTCCGGTGCGACATAGGTAGGGTTCTGGTCGAGGTTCATCGGTCGTTTTCTCCTGAGAAGACATGACAGCTCGAAACGCGCTTTTCGTCAGGCAGCATTCCGTGTCAGCAAACAATATGGGAAGAAAACGACCGAATACAATAAGCGTCGGCTGTCAGCCCTTCGCGAGTTTGCGTGCGGCTTCCACTGCGAAATAGCTCAGAATTCCATCGCAGCCTGCACGCTTGAAACAGAGAAGCGTTTCCATCATCACGCGCTCTCCGTCGATCCAGCCATGCATGGCCGCTGCCTTGATCTGGGTATATTCACCCGACACCTGATAGGCGAAGGTGGGCAGCCCGAAATTCTCTTTCAGCCGCCAACAGATGTCGAGATAGGGCAAGCCGGGTTTGACCATCAGCATGTCAGCACCTTCTTCCACGTCGAGCGCTGCGTCGCGGATTGCCTCCATGCCGTTGGCGGGGCTGATGTAATAGCTGTTCTTGTCCCCCTTCAGCAGTCCGGCCGTCGAAATGGCCTCGCGATACGGACCGTAATAGCCGGAGGAGAATTTCGTGGCATAGGCCATGATGCCGACGTTCTGGTGCCCGGCCGCATCCAGGCCGCGGCGGATGGCGCCGATGCGGCCATCCATCATCTCGGACGGAGAAATAATGTCCGAACCGGCATCGGCCTGAAGGATTGCAGCACGAACGACCTGATCCACGGTCTCGTCATTGACGATTTCATCGCCGCGCAGAATGCCGTCATGCCCATGGCTGGTGAAGGGATCGAGCGCAACATCGGTGATCATGCCGATATTCGGAACCGCTTTTTTGACCGCGATGGTCGCCTGATTGATGAGGTTGTTGGCCTCGAGCGCATTCGAGCCGGTCTCGTCGCGCAAGTCCATCTCGATATTCGGGAAGGTCGCAATCGCCGGAATGCCGAGATCGGCGGCTTCCTTCGCCGCTTCGACCAGCTTGTCGACGCTCATGCGGTTTACGCCGGGCATCGCCGGTATGGGGTCGAGGATATTGCTGCCCGGTACGATGAAGACCGGCCAGATGAGATCATCGACGGTCAGGCGGCTTTCCTGAACCAGACGGCGAGTCCAGTCGGCCTTGCGATTGCGGCGCATGCGGCGATGGCCGGTGATCGCGTCGACCAGATGCGTTTTGTCCTGCATGTAAGAATGTCCTTCGTATCCCACCCAAGTCAGGAAAGCTGCATAACACGAAGCAAGCGCCGTGCGAATGCGACAATGTTTCCCCCTGGACTTCCCCGGCGGGCGAGGTGCTTTGACAAGGCAAGCCGCCGAATTCAATATGGGCTGGTCGCCCGCCCGTCGAAACCGTATCTTCCGGCCATGGAACCTGATTCTCAACCTCTGCCGAAACGTCCGCTGACGGAAATCCTCTTTCTGGTCTTCATGAGGCTGGTCGCGGTTTCCTGTTTCTGGTTCGGCCTGCAATATTGGGCGATGCTGACGGGATATTCTCTCGGCGGGCATGGGCGGTTCGATATGCTTAACCTGCCATGGCGGGTGGCGGGCAGTGCGCTTGCGGTGATTTTCCCGGTCGCGGCGCTCGGTCTCTGGCTCGGCGCCTCCTGGGGGGCGGTCATGTGGGTCTTGGGTGCCGGCACCCAGATCGCCATGTATAAGGTGTGGCCATATATCTTCGGCGCCAACACGCTTGTACCCGTCATGCACGGTCTCGTGGCAACCATTTATATACTATTCCTGGTCGCTTTTTGGCTCGATCAGCGCCAGAATGAAGAGCGCGCAAGAATTGATTTACCATAAGAATAAAGCAATTCAGCCTGGTTTTCGGTCGAATTTTATTGCTAAGTCTTTGATTTGTAATGCATGGCGATAAGCCAGTCCCGCTTCGCCACAAGTTTGACCCACTTGGGAAAATGCAGGTAAGCATTTGTTAATCGTAGCTTTTAAGTAGAATTTTATGCGCATTGATTAGGTTCTCACTCAAGGCGGGAGACAAACAAACACACCGCCAAACAAAACAGTGAGGCAGTCATGATCAATAGCAAAGCAAAGCCGCAGGCCGTTGTTGCCGACGCACATGAAGATACCATCCGTTCGCTCTACATGGAGTCGCTGCACCTGGTGGAACGTCTCCACCGCCGCCTCCTCGATGTCATCAAGGACGAGTTCGATCGTCAGGGTCGCGATGATGTCAACGCCGTTCAGGCGCTCCTGCTGTTCAACATCGGCAATTCCGAACTGACGGCCGGCGAGCTTCGTTCGCGTGGTTATTACCTCGGATCGAACGTCTCCTACAACGTCAAGAAGCTGGTAGACCTCGGTCTCATCAACCACCAGCGCTCGCGTGTCGACCGCCGCTCGGTCCGCATCAGCCTGACTGAAAAAGGCCAGGAAATCGCAGAAACGGTTGCTCACCTCTACGAGCGCCACGTCGGCTCGATCGAAAAGGTCGGCGGCATCGGCACCGGCGAGTTCTCCGAAATGAACAAGCTGCTGCAGCGCCTCGATCGCTTCTGGAACGACTCGATCGCTTATCGTCTCTAATTCCGCGGCGGTTTCACTGTTAGCGCCGGGGGCATCGGTTTGCCTCCGGCTTGCGGATTGGTGTTGGAGGCGCCGTTCACCTGTGCGTGTCAAGCCCGGTCTACTAGGTGCGTTTTCGCCCTGTTTTGCAGGCATACACAGCTTCGTGAGAAAAGGCCCGTGACACGAATTGGCCATATTGATATGGGACCCGCAAAGGTGAAGGAGCCGGCGGTTTCTCCTGCTGTCGTGGCAAGTCCCGACTGTTCTGCCAGACAATAGCGCCCAGACCATGGGTATTGAGCATTACCGGCCGGCAGACACGTTGTACGTGTTTGTTAATCATATTGATTTAGGCATTGTTGAGAATGCCGAAGAGAGTGGCTGGTAGGTAGAATGACAAAGAAATCCGTTTCCGAATCCGTATCGCGCCGTGCGCTTCTGCGCTCGGCTGTTTCCGTTGGTGTTGCCGCGCTTGCCGCGCCGGCCCTGGCGCAGAATGCGCTCAACGATCTCATGGGCTCATCGCGGCGCGGCAACTGGGATGACCAGTTCGACGCGAATTCGTCGCGTTCCGCCGTTGGCGTCGTTTCCAACAACCCGGTTCTCGGACGGGAAGCGCCTGTCTACATGCAGCAGGCGATCATGCAATATCAGCAGATCGTGCAGAATGGCGGCTGGCCGGACGTACCCGTCACCCAGCAGCGTCTCCAGATCGGCGTTTCCGATCCTTCCGTTCAGGCGCTTCGCCAGCGACTGATGGTCTCCGGCGACCTGCCGCGCGAAGCTGGCATTTCCAGCGCCTTCGACTCTTACGTCGATGGTGCGTTGAAGCGCTTCCAGGCCCGCCACGGCCTTCCCGCCGATGGTGTCAGCGGCGAATATACGACCAAGGCGCTCAATGTTTCGGCCCAGATCCGTCTGGCCCAGTTGCAGACCAACCTCGTGCGCATTCAGTCCATGTCCGGCGATCTCGGCCAGCGTCACCTGATGGTGAACATTCCGGCCGCTGCCATCGAGGCGGTTGAGAATGAGCGCGTCGTCCTGCGCAACACCGCCGTCGTCGGTCGCGCCAGCCGCCCGACGCACGTCATCAATTCCAAGATTTACGAAGTCATCCTCAACCCTTACTGGACAGCGCCGCGCTCGATCGTCGAAAAGGACATCGTGCCGCTGATGCAGAAGGACCCGACCTATCTGGAGCGGAACAACATCCGCCTCATCGACGGCAAGGGACAGGAAGTTTCGCCGACGGCGGTCGACTGGTTTGCGCCAAAGGCACCGAACCTGATGTTCCGCCAGGACCCCGGCAAGATCAACGCCATGTCCTCGACGAAGATCAACTTCCACAATCCGAACAACGAATATATGCACGACACGCCGCAGCAGGGTCTGTTTAACAAGCTGATGCGGTTCGAATCGTCCGGCTGCGTGCGCGTACAGAACGTGCGCGACCTCACAAGCTGGCTGCTGCGCGACACGCCCGGCTGGTCGCGTCAGGAAATGGAACGCGTCATCGCCACCCGCGTCAACACGCCGATCAAGCTGGCGCAGGAAGTGCCTGTCTATTTCGTCTACATCACCGCATGGTCGGCGAAGGACGGCGTGGTGCAGTTCCGCGACGACATCTATGAAAAGGACGGCAACGCCGAACTGGCGCTCAACACCACCACCGGCATCGAACAGCCGGCTGGACCTGTCGACGACGACCTGTTGCCGCGCAACTGATCCGGCGCTGCCATCAGGTTTTTATATTTAAGTGAAAGGCCGCACCCCGTCGGGTGCGGCTTTTTTCATTTTCGCTGCTGGTTTTGAAAAAACAGCTGCCGTTTTTTGTCGCAACGTCGCAGTTTGACGGGCAAATCTCGCTGCCCGTATTGCTCTTGTTCGGGCAGGGCGCTAAGACGCCATCGCATTACTGTTTCAGGAGCCTTCACCATGTCGAACACAGATGCTTTCTTCTCCCGTCCGCTTGCCGAAGTCGATCCGGATATTTTCGGCGCGATCGAGAAGGAACTGGGTCGCCAGCGCCACGAGATCGAACTGATCGCCTCGGAAAACATCGTTTCCCGCGCTGTGCTTGAAGCGCAGGGTTCGATCATGACCAACAAATATGCCGAAGGTTATCCGGGCAAGCGTTATTACGGCGGCTGCCAGTTCGTAGACATTGCTGAAGAGCTTGCCATCGAGCGCGCCAAGAAGCTGTTCGGCGTCAACTTCGCCAACGTCCAGCCAAATTCCGGTTCGCAGATGAACCAGGCCGTGTTCCTCGCGCTGCTCCAGCCGGGCGACACCTTCATGGGTCTCGACCTGAACTCCGGAGGCCATCTGACGCACGGTTCGCCGGTCAACATGTCCGGCAAGTGGTTCAACGTCGTGTCTTACGGCGTGCGCGAAGGTGACAACCTGCTCGACATGGACGAGGTGGAGCGCAAGGCCAAGGAAACCCGGCCGAAGCTTATCCTTGCCGGCGGCACCGCCTATTCCCGTATCTGGGACTGGAAGCGCTTCCGCGAGATCGCCGATGAAGTCGGCGCCTATCTGATGGTCGATATGGCCCACATCGCTGGTCTCGTTGCCGGTGGCCAGCATCCGTCGCCGTTCCCGCATTGCCACGTTGCCACCACGACGACGCACAAGTCGCTGCGCGGCCCGCGTGGCGGCATGATCCTCACCAATGACGAGGATCTGGCCAAGAAGTTCAACTCCGCCGTTTTCCCCGGCCTGCAGGGCGGTCCGCTGATGCACGTCATCGCCGCAAAGGCAGTTGCCTTCGGTGAAGCTTTGCAACCGGAATTCAAGGATTACGCCGCACAGGTCGTCAAGAACGCCAAGGCGCTTGCCGAAACGCTGATCGAAGGTGGTCTTGATGTCGTCTCCGGCGGCACTGACAACCACCTGATGCTGGTTGACCTTCGCAAGAAAAACGCCACCGGCAAGCGTGCTGAAGCAGCTCTCGGTCGCGCCTACGTCACCTGCAACAAGAACGGCATTCCTTTCGATCCGGAAAAGCCTTTCGTCACCTCGGGTGTGCGTCTCGGCACGCCGGCCGGCACGACGCGCGGTTTCAAGGAAGCGGAATTCCGCGAAATCGGCAAGCTGATCGTCGAGGTTCTCGATGGTCTGAAGGTCGCCAATTCGGATGAGGGCAACGCTGCTGTTGAAGCTGCGGTGCGCGAAAAGGTCGTCGGCCTGACTGACCGTTTCCCGATGTATCCGTACATGTAAGGACGTAAAGAGATGCGCTGCCCATTTTGCGGTTCCGAAGACACACAGGTCAAGGACTCGCGTCCGGCGGAGGATAACACCTCCATCCGCCGGCGGCGCATCTGCCCCGATTGCGGCGGCCGCTTCACGACCTATGAGCGCGTGCAACTGCGCGAGCTGATGGTCATCAAGAAAAGCGGCCGCAAGCTGCCCTTCGACCGGGAAAAGCTGGTGCGATCCTTCGAGATCGCGCTACGCAAACGCCCGGTTGACCGGGACCGGATCGAGCGGGCCGTCTCGGGCATTGCTCGCCGTTTGGAAAGTTCCGGTGAGACGGAAATCCCCTCGGAAGAAATCGGCCTCCAGGTGCTTGAAGCGCTGAAGAGCCTCGATGACGTGGCCTTCGTACGCTACGCCTCGGTCTATCGCGATTTCAGTCATGCCGAGGATTTCGAGAACGTGATTGCCGAAATCAACGCCAAGATCGCCCGAGATACAGACGCCGGAGCATAGACGTGACGAGCCGCGCCGATGACGAAAAATTCATGGCCCGGGCAATCGAGGTTTCCCTGCGCCATCAGGGTCAAACCAAGACCAATCCCTCCGTTGGTTGCGTTCTCGTCAAGGACGGAAAAATCATCGCCGAAGCGGTGACGGCCATTGGTGGCCGCCCCCATGCCGAACGCCAGGCGCTGGAAATCGCCGGAGAAGCAGCGCGCGGCGCAACAGCCTATGTCACCCTTGAACCCTGCTCGCACTGGGGCAAGACGCCGCCCTGCGCCAATGCGCTGGTCGAATACGGCGTGGCCCGTGTCGTTGTGGCGGTAGACGACCCGGACGAGCGTGTTTCTGGTCGTGGTTACTCCATCTTGCGGGAGGCGGGTATTGTCGTGGAAACCGGCCTGTTGCGGGATGAGGGTAAGAGAGCGCTTGCGGGTTACCTCACACGCCAGGTTAAAAAACGCCCGCATGTGATTCTGAAGCTTGCCATTTCTGCCGATGGCATGATCGGCAGACAAGGGGAGGGGCAGGTAGCGATCACCGGTCCGCAGGCCAGGCACGCCGTGCATGAACTGAGAGCGCGCTGCGATTGCATCCTCGTGGGCATCCGTACCGCGATAGCGGACGATCCGGAACTGACCGTTCGAATTGCAGGTCTCGAAGATCGTTCTCCGGTCCGAATCGTGCTTGATCGCAAGTTTGAACTACCGTTGACGTCTAAGCTGGTGGGAAGTGCACGCGAGGTGCCGGTAATCGTCGCGGCGTTATCCCCCTCTGACCTACCGGGTATCTTGCCCTCAGGGGGGGAGATGCCCGGTAGGTCAGAGGGGGTTAGACCCGACCACCGCCGCCAACAACTGATCGACGCAGGCGTCGAAATCCTTGAAGCACCAACCCTCGAGAACCTCCTTCACATTCTCGCTGAACGCGGCATGTCGGAACTTCTGGTCGAAGGCGGCGCTTTTGCCGCAAAATCGTTCCTTGAAGCCGATCTCGTGGACCGTATCATGCTGTTTGAAAGCCCGGTCGTGGTTGGTGAAGGCGGGATTGAAACGCCGCTCAGCCGTGCCGATATTCCGGGCGATTATGTTTTGGTCAGCGAAACCGCCTACGGGCCGGATCGCTGCTTCGATTATGAAAGGCCGCTTTGATGTTTACCGGAATTGTCACCGATGTTGGAACCGTGTCCGAGCTTGAAGCTCTGGCGGAAGGCATTCGTCTGCGGGTGGCGACCAATTACGATCCCAAGACCATCGATATGGGCGCATCGATCTCCCATGGCGGCGTCTGCCTGACGGTGACCAAACTGCCCGAAGACGGCAGCAACGAGCGCTGGTACGAGGTCGAAGCCTGGGAAGAGGCATTGCGCCTGACGACGATTGCGGGCTGGCAGAAGGGCACGCACGTCAATCTGGAGCGCGCCCTGAAGATTGGCGACGAGCTTGGCGGTCACATCGTTTCTGGCCATGTCGATGGTAAGGCGGAGATTCTGTCGGTCGAGCCGGAAGGTGAGGCGGTCCGTATCCGCCTGCGCGCGCCCGACCATCTGGCGAAATTCGTGGCGCCCAAGGGTTCCATTGCACTCGATGGCACTTCTCTGACCGTCAATGCGGTCGACGGAACGGATTTCGACGTGCTCCTGATCCGCCATACGCTCACCGTCACCACATGGGGTGAGCGCCAACCGGGTGATTTCGTCAATTTCGAAGTCGACACCATGGCGCGATATGCCGCAAGGCTTGCGGAGTTCCCCTCGGCGTAACAACGTTCGGCATCTATTGTGCTGAAATACACTCCCGGCCTTGAGCCGTTATCCAGCCAGCCCAAATCCTTGGGCTGAAAAGACTCTTGCCGCCGCGCAGACGCGCGTTGACTGGATTACCTCTCAAGGCCAGAATGCCGGATAGACTTTACAGTCCTCCGCCATCGCGACAGATCAGTTATTGTCCCGCACTCCGCTTTCGATTGACGCGCAAACACTATAAAGACGTCTTTAGGCCCAAACGGGGTAGGGGGATTACGACATGCCGTCTTTCGAACTGCTGACAGCCTTTTTCATCACCACCGCCCTGTTTGCCTATATTCCCGGCCCGGCCATGCTTTATGCGGCGGCGCAGACAATGGCGCGCGGCCGGTTTGCCGGGCTGATGGCGGTGCTTGGCATCCACGTCGGCTGCTATTTCCATATCGTCGCCTCTGCGGCGGGGCTTTCGGTGCTGTTCCAGGCGGTGCCGTGGCTTTATCTGGCCGTGAAGCTGTGTGGCGCGCTGTATCTCATCTGGCTCGGCTTCTCGATGCTGCGCAGCAAGCTTGAAGGTGAGGCCGTCAATCTGACCATCGAACCGAAATCGGCAAGGCGCGCCTTCATCGACAGCATCATCGTCGACGTGCTCAATCCGAAGACGGCGCTGTTCTTTCTGGCGTTTCTGCCGCAATTCGTTGATCCGGCGGCGGCCTTTCCGATCTGGCTGCAATTGCTGATCCTCGGTATCGCCGTCAATTTCATTTTTTCCTCCGCCGATCTGGTTGGCGTGCTTCTGGCGGGCGCGATGGTCGGGCGGCTCAAGCGCTCCAGCAGGGTGCAGGTGCTTGCCCGTCGCACTGCGGGAACGGTGCTGATGGGGCTTGGCGTGCATCTGGCTTTCCAGAAAACCTGATTTTCGTAAGCCTCCCGGATAAAGCGAAAACCTGCGCAATTGTCTCGTAAACGGGGCCTCTTGCGCGGGTGACACATGAAATTACTTGCCAAAAACGGCCAGCCGTGGTTTGACCGCCGCAAAAGCCGGTATGATCCGGCCCGAACCTTTTCAGGAAAATCCCATGTCCAAACCCCATCTTCTTATCGTGGAAGCACGCTTTTACGACGATATGGCAGACGCTCTTCTCGAAGGCGCGAAGTTCGCGCTGGATGAGGCTGGCGCAACCTATGACATCATCACCGTTCCCGGCGCGCTCGAAATCCCCGCTGCCATTGCCATGGCGCTGGATGGCGGCGACAACGAAGGCACGGAATATGATGGTTTCGTAGCGCTCGGCATGGTCATTCGTGGCGAGACCTACCACTTCGACATCGTTTCCAACGAATCCTCCCGCGCCCTGATGGATCTCGCCGTCAGCGAATCGCTGGCCATCGGCAACGGCATCCTCACCGTCGAAAACGACGATCAGGCATGGGCACGTGTTCGCCGTTCTGACAAGGATAAGGGCGGTTTTGCGGCCCGCGCGGCGCTGACGATGATCGAGCTCAAGAAAAAACTGGGTGGCTGAACGCATGTCGGATGTTGAAAATGGCGGCGAACCGCGCCAGCCTTCGGTAAAGCCCGCCAACCAGCGTGGCGCTGCGCGCCTCGCGGCCGTGCAGGCACTTTATCAGATGGATGTCGGCGGCACCGGCGTGATGGAAGTCGTGGCGGAATACGAGGCACATCGTCTCGGTCAGGAAGTCGATGGCGATACCTATCTGAAGGCCGATCCTTCCTGGTTCCGTTCCATCGTGTCCGGCGTCGTCCGCGATCAGACGAAGATCGACCCACTGGTGCGCTCCGCACTTCTGGAAGACTGGCCGCTGTCGCGTCTTGATGCCACCGTTCGCGCTATCTTGCGTGCCGGCGCTTTTGAGATTCTGGAGCGCAAGGACGTGCCGGTCGCCGTCATCGTTACGGAATATGTCGAAATCGCCCGTGCTTTCTTCGAGCATGACGAGCCGAAGCTGGTGAACGCGGTTCTGGACCGCATTGCCAAGCAGGTACGCGGCGAGGCAAAACGCTGAAATACGTTAGGTGAGGAAGATATGAGCGCCGTTTCCGTCCCCGGACTTGAAGTTCAACTGGACGAGGCGAAGCGCAACGTCTTCCTCCTGACCGCCGCACAGGCGATCATGGGCTCGGCAGCACCTATGAGCTTCTCGGTTGGCGCGCTTGCCGGTTACCAGTTGCTCGGGGCTGACAAGTCGCTGGCAACGGCGCCGCTTACCGGTTTCAACATCGGCGTGGCGCTGGGCGCCATCTGCGTTGCCGCAGCATCGCGTTTTCTCGGCCGCAAGGCGGGCTTCATGGTCGGCGCGCTGATGTGCTCCATCGGCGGCGGCATTGCTGCCGTGGCACTCTTCCGCTCCGACTTCTGGCTATTTGCGATCGGCCTGCTGCTGATCGGCATTTCCGGCGGCTTCACGCAGAAAATCCGCTTCGCTGCTGCCGACGCATCCCCCTCTTTCTACAAGCCGAAAGCCATTTCCTGGATATTGGCGGGTGGCATCGTCTCGGCGATCATCGGGCCGCAGCTTGCCATTTTCGGCAAGGATGTCTTCGCACCGGTCACCTTCGCCGGTGCTTTCATCGCGCTGGTGCCGCTCGGCATCATCGCGATTGCCATTCTGGCATTCCTGAAATTGCCGGACCCGAAGGCCGCCTCTATCCACGCGCAGGCGGCACGGCCTTTGTCGGAAATCGTGCGCACGCACCGGTTTGTTACCGGCATGGTCTGCGGCATCGGTTCCTATGCGTTGATGACGTTCATGATGACCGGCGCGCCGCTCGCCATGGTGGTCGGCTGCGGGTTTCCCACCGAACTTGCGACGCTCGGCATCCAGTGGCACGTTCTCGCCATGTTCGGCCCAAGTTTCTTCACCGGTATGTTGATCGCGCGATTCGGCGCGGAAAAAATCGTTGCAGCCGGTCTCGTCGTGCTGATGGCCTGCGCCGTCGTCGCCCATATGGGCATCGAATTGTGGAATTTCTGGGCGGCGCTCATTCTCCTCGGTCTCGGCTGGAACTTCGGCTTCATCGGCGCCACCGCCATCATCACCTCCAGCTACCGCCCGCATGAGGCAGACAAGGTACAGGGCTTTCACGATATCGTGCTGTTCGGCACGGTAGCGCTGTCGTCGTTCTCTTCCGGCAAGGTGTTTACGGCCTGGGGCTGGTCGGTCATGAACCTCGTTATCTGGCCGGTTGCGGGCCTATGCCTCGTGCTGGTGGCGTCGCTGTTGCTGACCCCGCGCAGAAACGCCGCGTAAGATCGCCTTCGATCTCTACCCCTTTCATGTTTCAGGCAAATTTGTGGGCTTGACGCCACGCCTTTCGCCAACGCAATCTTGCCGCGCAGGTCATTTTTCCTTGGGAGGGGAAGAATGGCCACGACAGGACAGGCCGCGCATTTGATCGCTCCTGTCCTTGCACATGGTTCGCCACGCCGGGGAGGGAGTGAGACCCGGCCTTTTGGGAGGTAAGTGCGCATGACCGTAATACCCATAGTGATTTTATGTGGGGTCCTGTCCGTCGTTTACGCGGCATGGACGACCAGGAGCGTTCTCGCTGCCGATCAGGGCAACGAGCGTATGCGTGAAATAGCAGGTTTTATCCGTGAAGGTGCGCAGGCTTATCTCACCCGTCAATATCTCACCATCGCCATCGTCGGATTGATCGTCGCCGTTCTCGCCTGGTATCTGCTGTCGGCTCTCGCGGCCATCGGGTTCATCATCGGCGCCGTGCTTTCGGGTGCTGCCGGTTTCATCGGCATGCATGTCTCCGTCCGTGCCAATCTGCGCACCGCACAAGCCGCATCCCACAGCCTTGCCGCCGGTCTCGACATCGCGTTCAAATCAGGCGCTATCACGGGCATGCTGGTGGCTGGCCTCGCGCTGCTTGGCGTATCCATCTATTATTTCATCCTCACCTCGGTGCTCGGCCATGCGCCCGGATCGCGTGAGGTGATTGACGCGCTGGTGTCGCTCGGTTTCGGCGCTTCGCTTATCTCCATCTTCGCCCGTCTCGGCGGTGGCATCTTCACCAAGGGTGCAGATGTCGGCGGCGATCTCGTCGGCAAGGTCGAAGCAGGCATTCCCGAGGACGACCCTCGCAACCCTGCAACCATCGCAGATAATGTCGGCGACAATGTCGGCGATTGCGCCGGAATGGCGGCCGACCTTTTCGAGACCTATGCCGTCTCGGTGGTGGCAACCATGGTGCTTGCGGCGATCTTCTTTGCCGGAACGCCGATACTGGAAAGCGCGATGGTCTATCCGCTGGCCATTTGCGGCGCCTGCATCCTGACCTCGATTGCCGGCACCTTCTTCGTCAAGCTCGGCACCAACAACTCCATCATGGGAGCTCTCTATAAAGGGCTGATTGCCACCGGCGTCTTCTCGATTGCGGGGCTTGCCGTGGCAACTTACGCGACCGTGGGCTGGGGTACCATTGGCACGGTGGCCGGAATGGAGATTACCGGCACAAACCTCTTCCTGTGCGGGCTGGTCGGCCTTGTGGTAACAGCGCTGATCGTCGTCATCACCGAATATTATACCGGCACCAACAAACGCCCGGTCAATTCCATTGCGCAAGCTTCGGTCACGGGCCACGGCACCAACGTCATCCAGGGTCTTGCAGTCTCGCTGGAATCGACGGCACTGCCGGCGCTTGTCATCGTTGGCGGCATCATCGGCACCTACCAGCTCGGTGGCCTGTTCGGCACGGGCATCGCGGTCACCGCCATGCTTGGTCTGGCGGGCATGATCGTGGCGCTCGACGCCTTCGGTCCGGTGACTGACAATGCCGGCGGCATTGCCGAAATGGCCGGCCTCGACCCGGATGTACGTAAGGCGACCGACGCGCTGGATGCCGTCGGCAACACCACCAAGGCCGTGACCAAGGGTTACGCCATCGGTTCTGCCGGTCTCGGCGCGCTGGTGCTGTTTGCCGCGTATTCCAACGACCTTTCCTATTTCGCTGCCAATGGCGATACCTATCCTTACTTCAAGGATATCGGCGAAATATCCTTCAGCCTTGCCAATCCTTACGTCGTTGCCGGTCTGCTGTTCGGCGGCCTCATTCCGTATCTCTTTGGCGGTATCGCCATGACGGCGGTGGGCAAGGCGGCAAGCTCGATCGTCGAGGAAGTTCGCCGCCAGTTCCGCGAAAAGCCTGGCATCATGGCAGGAACGGAAAAACCGGACTACGGCAGGGCGGTCGATCTTTTGACCAAGGCGGCGATCAAAGAAATGATCATTCCGTCGCTGTTGCCGGTTCTGGCGCCGCTCGTCGTTTATTTCGGCGTGCTGCTTATCTCAGGTTCCAAGGCCTCTGCCTTTGCCGCACTCGGTGCATCGCTGCTTGGCGTCATCATCAACGGCCTGTTCGTGGCGATTTCCATGACCTCCGGTGGTGGTGCGTGGGATAACGCCAAGAAAAGCTTCGAGGATGGCTTCATCGACAAGGACGGCGTGCGCCACGTCAAGGGTTCGGACGCCCACAAGGCGTCGGTTACGGGCGATACGGTGGGCGATCCCTACAAGGATACCGCCGGTCCGGCCGTCAACCCGGCTATCAAGATCACCAATATCGTGGCGCTGCTGCTGCTTGCGGTTCTTGCCCACTGAAGGCTGAGGTTCCGACGAATGAAAAAGGCCCGGGGAGCGATCCCCGGGCCTTTGATTTTGCCGTTCTTCAACGATCAGGGGGTGTTGCCGCCCTGGCCAAGAATGCTCTTGGCGATGTTGGCGCCCGAGGTGCCGCCGGACAGCAGCTGCTGCAGGAAGGTGAGATCCTTGCCGCCTGTCGGGGTGGTACGCGAAATCGTGTCGAAGACCTTGCCGTCCTGCAGCGCGTAATTGGCCTTACGCTCGATTACGCCGTCCTTGTTGAAATAGATCGCGAGAATGTTCTGTTCGACCAACGTCGGCTTCATGAAAGCGGCGCGGCGCACACGCTTCTGCGAGATGTAATAGAAAACCTCGTTGCCGAACGTCGCCGTGGTGGAGGGCGTGCCCATGGTCAGCAGAACCTGCTCGCGGCTGGAACCTTCCGGGATCAGCTGAAGCGACTGCTCGTCCATGACGTAGCCGTTGTGGAACACATCGGTGGTGCTGGTGCAGGCGGAAAGCAGGGTGGACGCGACGACGATTGCGATGGCGGTCTTGCCCAGAATTTTACCGTGACTTGCGGATTTCTGCTTGCTCAACTGCTTTTCCCCGACTGCGATCATGAATGGCACCTTCCGGCATTGCGTGGTGCACAGTGTCTGTGCACATGATTGTGTCAATCCGGGGACGGAAAATCCCGATCACCCCCCAAATTCAACGCTTTCACGGCCTTTGGAAACTCTTCCGGTCTCTTAGACTGTTTCAGCCGAAAGACGAACGTGACCGCGACAGCATTGCAATTCGTGGATGCTTCGGTAAACCAGCTTTGGCGATCATGCAACAAGTGCGATAGGCGGGTGAGCGAATTCACCAGCCCCGTTCGGAAAAAAACGATGATATTCGGGCTGTTCAGACAGAAAAACAACAACCGCGCCATAGTAGACCGGCAATATGCGATCCTGACGGCTGCGGCCCGCACGCCCGCTTTTTATCTTGATCTCGGCGTTCCGGACACGGTGATGGGCCGCTTCGAGATGCTGTCGATCATCATGATTCTCTATTTCCGCCGCACCAAATCCTCCGGTGTGAGCGGGCAGGAAATCGCGCAGGAGATCGTCGACGCCTTTTTTCAGGATATCGACCATTCCATCCGTGAGCTCGGCATTGGCGACCAGGGCGTGCCGAAGCGCATGAAGAAATTTGCCGGCATGTTCTACGGGAGGCTCGAATCCTATGCGGCGGCGCTGGATGCATCCGACCCCGTTGCCCTTGCCGCAGCGCTCCGGCGCAATATATACCCCCAGACAGATGAGAAAGCACCGGAACTGGACGGGCTTGCGGGCTGGATGATGGAGGCGTCTTCCAACCTTTCCGCAGGCTCCGAAGAAACGATAGCAACCGGAAGCCTGAAGCTGCCTTTGCCTGGACTATGAGGTTTACGATGAACGCGCGACACGCCGCAAATGACGATCTGCCTTTTTCCTACCCCGTAAAGGTAGGCCATATTTCCGCCAATCCGGTGAGGATTGGTCTTGAAGCCAATGCCGAGGAACTGAAGGCACTGGCGAAATTCTGGGATGTGGTTTCCGTCGAATATCTGAAGGCGGAACTGCAGGTTACCCGCTGGAAGAGGGATGGCGTGAAGATCAAGGGCGAGGTGCATGCGGCCGTGACCCAGTCCTGCGTCGTGACGCTGGAGCCGGTCTCCAGCAAGATCGACGAGAGCGTCGAGCATATTTTCGTGCCGGAAGGATCGAAGCTGGCGCGGATGGTCACCAATGAGGAAGGGGAGATCGTACTCGACCCCAATGGCCCTGACATTCCCGACCAGTTCACCGGCGACAGCATTGATGTTGGCGCGACGGTTGCGGAATTCGCGGCCCTTGCGATCGATCCCTATCCGCGCAAATCGGATATCGAATTTACCGATACGACCGAAAATGAGCCTGAAGAAGAAAAGCGTCCGTCGCCTTTCGCCGTGTTGAAAGACTGGAAAAAAGACTGAATGCGCCGCCGGGCTGAAATAATTTTATTGTAACACAGGCCGGAACAGGTATTTTCGCGCAAAATCCGCTTGAGTGGCGGCAAAAAGGATAAGGGACGAGTGATCAGAATAGCGATTGACGTCATGGGTGGCGATTTCGGCCCTGATGTTGCCATACCCGGTGCCGCCAAGGCGCTTGAACGGCACAACGATGTGACTTTTCTGCTCTACGGGCAGAAAAGCAAGTGCGACCCCATTCTGGCACAATATCCCGCACTTCGGGAAAAGTCGGTCTTTCACGATTGTGAAATCTCGGTCGCCATGGACGAAAAGCCAAGTCAGGCGCTTCGCCGTGGCCGCTATGTCTCCAGCATGTGGCGCGCCATCGAGGCCGTGAAGCTCGGTGAAGCGGACGTCGTCGTATCCGCCGGCAATACCGGCGCGCTGATGGCCATGGCCAAATTCTGTTTGCGCACCATGGCGCGGGTGGAACGCCCGGCCATCGCCGGCATATGGCCGACGCTGAAAGGCGAAAGCATCGTGCTCGATGTTGGCGCCACGATTGGCGCCGATTCCCAGCAATTGCTCGATTTTGCCCTGATGGGCGGCGCCATGGCGCGTGCGCTTTTCGATATCGACCGTCCGACCGTCGGTTTGCTGAATGTCGGCGTCGAGGAGGTGAAGGGTCAGGAAGAGGTCCGTGAAGCCGGACGGCTGATCCGCGAGGCCGATCTAGGCACCATCGATTACCGCGGTTTCGTCGAGGGTGACGACATTGGCAAGGGCACGGTGGATGTGGTGGTGACCGAAGGTTTCACCGGCAACATTGCACTCAAAGCCGCCGAAGGCACGGCCCGCCAGATCACCACGCTTCTGCGTGAGGCGATCTCCCGCAGCTTCTTTGCCAAGATCGGTTATATTCTCGCGAAAAGCGCTTTCGATGTGCTGCGAGAAAAAATGGACCCGCGCAAGGTCAATGGCGGCGTGTTTCTCGGCCTGAACGGCATTGTCATCAAAAGCCATGGCGGCACGGATGCCATCGGTTTTGCCTCCGCGGTCGATGTCGGCTACGACATGGTCCATAACGGTCTTACGGCAAAAATTGAAAACGATCTGAAGATTTACCACGCAAGACGGCTTCCGCCCCCGGCGCCCGAAGCTCTCGTGGCTGACGAGGAATAAGGGAATGATCCGCTCTATCGTACGTGGTTTCGGGGCAGCGCTTCCGAAGCGTGTCATGACCAATAGTGAAATCGAAGGGGTCGTAGAGACTTCCGATGAATGGATCGTGCAGCGCACGGGCATTCGTCAGCGCTACATAGCGGGAGAAGGCGAGACCACCGCTTCGCTCGGCGAGGCTGCGGCGCGTGCGGCGCTCGACAATGCCGGCCTGACGCCCGATGACATCGACCTCATCATTCTGGCAACCTCGACACCGGACAATACATTTCCGGCAACGGCGGTAAACATCCAGAACCGTCTCGGCATGACCCACGGTTTCGCCTTCGACATGCAGGCCGTCTGCTCCGGCTTCGTCTATGCCGTGGCCACCGCCGATCTTTACATTCGCGGCGGCATGGCCAAGCGCGTGCTGGTTATCGGCGCCGAAACATTCTCGCGCATTCTCGACTGGAAGGACCGCACCACCTGCGTTCTGTTCGGTGATGGTGCAGGCGCACTCGTAATCGAGGCAGGGGAAGGCGAGGGTACTTCCAGCGATCGTGGCATCCTCACCTCGCAGTTGCGCTCCGACGGTTCGCACAAGGACAAGCTTTACGTCGATGGTGGACCTTCCACGACCGGCACGGTCGGCCATCTGCGCATGGAAGGCCGGGAAGTGTTCAAGCACGCTGTCGGCATGATCACCGACGTCATCGAACAGGCTTTCGAGGCGACAGGCACGACGGCTGATGATCTCGACTGGCTCGTTCCGCATCAGGCCAACAAGCGCATCATCGACGGATCGGCGAAAAAGCTCAACATCGATCCGGAAAAAGTCGTCATCACCGTCGACAAGCACGGCAATACGTCGGCCGCATCCATTCCGCTGGCGCTTGCCGTTGCGGCCAGTGACGGACGCATCAAGAAAGGCGATCTGGTCATGCTGGAAGCCATGGGCGGCGGTTTCACCTGGGGCGCAGTGCTGCTGCGCTGGTAACGGCAAATTTTAGCGTTTACCGGGGCGCTGGCACAAAATCGGTTGTGATTTTTGCGGCAGTACCCCGTTCAAACGCGCTGAAGCGACCCCCGCGTGCGGCAAAACCGCGTCAGTCGCTCTAAGCCATTGCACTGATTGCCGAAAGCCTCAAATGAATCTGGAACAATCCCTTGACCGGTCGCCACAAGGGAAATAATCTCGGCGGCTCCTAGAGAAAAATTCAGACACGGTTTGTGGGGAAAAATGGCCGGGAAGACAGTGACACGCGCAGATCTTGCAGAATCTGTGTTTCGTAAAGTCGGGCTGTCCCGCACCGAATCCGCCGAACTGGTCGAAACGATCATCGACGAGATTTGTAATGCGATCACGCGCGGCGAGGTCGTCAAGCTCTCGTCCTTCGCGACATTTCAGATCAGGGAAAAGAACGAGCGTATCGGCCGCAACCCGAAAACGGGTGAGGAAGTTCCGATTTCGCCACGCCGCGTCATGACCTTCAAGGCGTCAAACGTGCTGAAACAGCGAATCCTGAAGGCGCATACGGCTCGCAAGACCAAGCAAAAGGGTCAGAAAGCCGGGGCGTAAGCCGGCTGTAACACGGGTTTTTTGCCGCATGGCAAGCCTTTATCCCCATTCTTCTTGTGAACATGCTTGAATTTCGACGTGCAAGCCGTTGAAATCTGGTCGACTCACATCATAATCAATTTTAGATAAATGGTATCTTGCCGCCACGGGCATCGGTGCGAGGATCGGGTTCGATTTTTCGCAAGACATGATGCACGGTATCGGCTGGTGAAAAGCGTTCTTGTTCAGTGTCCGGCTGGGTGCATGGCGCTCAAGGTCCGGATGGGAGTGGAAGTTTGGACAAAAGCCCCGACGCGTTTCGGACAATCAGTGAAGTGGCGGATGAGCTGAACCTGCCGCAGCACGTGCTGCGTTTCTGGGAAACGCGCTTTCCGCAGATCAAGCCGATGAAACGGGGCGGGGGCCGCCGTTATTACCGCCCTGATGATATCGATCTCCTCAAGGGCATTCGTCATCTTCTTTATGACCACGGCTACACCATCAAAGGTGTGCAGAAACTTCTGAAAACCAACGGAAACCGTTTCGTGGCGGCAATCGCGTCGGGCGATCTTGCTACCATGGAAGCCATCATGGCAGCGAGCGGCGAAAAGGAAGTTGCCGAACCGCGCGTGCTGGATCCGGACGGAGACGAGGTCGTCGGCCGCCCGAAAGCCAAGCCGAGCGGCCGATTTTTCGGCTTCGGTGGCGGTAACAGCGATACCGAGATATCGGTCGGCAAATCTGGCATCGGCAAGGATGACCAAGCGCTGTTGCAGGAGGCGCTGTTCGATCTTCTCGAATGCAAGCGGCTGCTTGATCAGGTTCGCTGATCGTTTATCCACAACTCTGTTCGAGCATTTTCAGGAAAAGCGAAGGCGCTCTGGAATGCCAACCTTTCAGAAACTCTCTTGACCGATAATGCGGCTCCGTAAAAAGGAGTCTGATCGTGAGCAATCGAAAACCGACAACGCGACGCCGTACGGCGAAGAAATCGGCCGGCGGCAGCGTTTGGCCCTGGGTGCTGATGTTGGGCGTCGTGGCCGGCGGCATTCAGGCTTACGAACATCGCGACAGTCTTATGCCGCAGCGGCATGTCGCGAAGGCAACATCCACGACTACAAATTCCCCCAAGATCGCCGTAGCCGCCAAACGCGAGACGGCCGCACCGGAGAAGGTGGCGGCCATCCGCCCCGCATCGCCGGTTTCACCGATCAATGGTCCGGTGCCGCCACGCTCGATTGCCATGCCGCCTGCGGCACAGCAGAGCCAGGTTGCCGCTATCCTGCCGGAAACACGCCCTTCGGTCGAAAAAGTCTCGCTGGGAGAAAAAAGCGGCGCCTTTGCCTTTTGCGGTCGCTCAGGTCTCACCAATTGCGTGGCCGATGGCAATACCTTCTGGATGAAGGGCGTGAAAATGCAGCTCGCCGGCATCGAGGTCCCGCAGATCGACCGGGCTCGATGCATGGAAGAGCGTCAGCGCGGTTTCATTGCCAAGGTGCGGTTGCGGGATATGCTGAATGCCGGCGCATTCGATGTGGCGTCGTCGGCAACAGCCGGCGGGCAAGCCATGGAACGCAAACGGATTTCACGTTCGGGCGTATCCTTTGCCGATCAACTCGTGCGGGAAGGTCTGGCTCATCCGGTCTCGGCAAAAAATCAGTCCTGGTGTGGCTAAGGCCCGGTTGACCGAAACGGTGCGGCCTGTGTAGATGTGGCGCTGTCGGTGCTTGGGGTCAGGGTCTCGTTCGATCCTGCGCCTGAGGAATGACAAGGCAATTTTGTAGCGCCGGGGCCTGTTGGCACGCGGTGCGACAATGCGGACGTGGCGAAATCGGTAGACGCAGCAGACTTAAAATCTGCCGACCATTGGTCTTGCGGGTTCAAGTCCCGCCGTCCGCACCATTTCCATCTCCAATTAAAAGATTTCTCTGCCGTTTTCCTGCGACATGCGGGCATTCGGGATGGATTCTGCGCCGGGATAGTCGATATCCGGGCAATCGATTGCATCATGATGCATGAGTCAGCCTAAAAAATGGGCTTGTTCACGCTCGCGGCATTTCTCCGTGAAAATCATCCAAAAGAGCCTATTGACCTTGCCACGATGGGAAGCCCTATCTTTTTTTTGTAAAGAGAAAAAGAGGTCATGCGCATGTCACAAATCCAGATACAGGCGAACCATTCGATAGCCATAGAGGGAATGACATGTGCCTCCTGCGTCGGTCGTGTCGAGAAGGCTATTGCCAAGGTGCCGGGGGTCGTCAAGGCTTCGGTCAATCTTGCGACGGAGCGCGCCGATATTGCTTTTTCGGGAGCGCCCAACGTTTCGGCCGTTGTCGATGCCGTGCGAAATGCAGGCTATAGCGTCGACGAGAAAACCATCGAACTCGATATCGAGGGCATGACTTGCGCGTCCTGTGTCGGCCGTGTCGAAAAGGCGCTGAAGGCCGTTTCCGGTGTCTCCGACGCGAGTGTCAATCTCGCAACGGAGCGCGCCACCGTCCGCATCGCCGGCAATGCCGTGTCTGCCGCCAGGCTGGCCGAAGCAATCAGCCAAGCCGGTTACAAGGCAAACGAGATCGTCGCCGACAAGGCCAAGGGTGACGAGCCGGACCGGCGCGAAGCCGAATTGCGCGGTTTGAAAATCAGCCTGGCCACCGCTGTTGCCCTGACGCTGCCGGTCTTCATTCTGGAGATGGGCTCGCATCTGGTGCCCGCCATCCATGATTTCGTGATGGAAACCGTCGGCATGCGGGAAAGCTGGTATCTGCAATTCGCGCTGACCACGCTTGTCCTCTTCGGGCCGGGCCTGCGGTTCTTCAAAAAAGGCATCCCCGCACTTCTGCGGCTGGCGCCGGATATGAATTCGCTGGTGGTGCTGGGCACCGCCGCCGCCTGGGGGTTCTCGGTCGTCGCCACCTTCGTGCCCGAGATCCTGCCGAGAGGCACGGCCAATGTCTATTATGAGGCCGCAGCGGTGATCGTCACGCTTATCCTGCTCGGCCGTTTCCTCGAGGCGCGCGCCAAGGGCCGCACCAGCGAGGCGATAAAGCGGCTCGTCGGCCTGCAGGCCAAGTCGGCCCGTGTGATGCGCAATGGTGAAACCATCGATGTGCCGCTTCAGGATGTTGCGACTGGCGATGTCATCGTCGTCCGTCCCGGCGAGAAAGTGCCAGTCGATGGTCTGGTGCTTGATGGTTCTTCCTATGTCGACGAATCGATGATTACAGGCGAGCCGGTGCCGGTGACCAAGACGGCTGGGTCCGAAGTCGTGGGCGGTACGGTCAACAGAAACGGCTCCTTCACGTTCCGCGCCACGAAGGTCGGCGCCGACACGCTGATCGCGCAGATCATCCGCATGGTCGAGGAAGCGCAGGCCGACAAACTGCCGATACAGGCGCTGGTGGACAAGGTGACCAACTGGTTCGTGCCTGCAGTCATGCTCGCTGCACTCGTCACCTTCATCGTCTGGTTCATTCTCGGACCGGACCCGGCCTTGACCTTTGCGCTGGTTAACGCCGTCGCTGTCCTCATCATCGCTTGCCCCTGCGCCATGGGCCTTGCCACCCCGACCTCGATCATGGTCGGAACCGGCCGTGCAGCCGAAATGGGCGTGCTGTTCCGGCGCGGCGATGCTCTCCAGACTTTGCGTGATGCCGATGTCATCGCCGTCGACAAGACCGGCACGCTGACGCTCGGTAAGCCGACACTGGTGCATTTCACCACGACCGAAGGCTTCGATCAGGATGAGGTGTTGCGCCTTGTCGCCTCGCTTGAGAGCCGTTCCGAACATCCCATAGCCGAAGCTATCGTCGAGGCGGCAAAACATGGTGGCCTGACGCTTGCCGACGCGGCCGGCTTTGAGGCGACCCCAGGTTTCGGCGTTGCGGCAACGGTTGACGGCCGCAAGGTCGAGGCGGGCGCCGACCGCTTCATGGTGAAGCTCGGTTACGACATTGCGAAGTTCGCCGACGATGCCGACCGGCTCGGCAGGGAAGGGCAGTCGCCGCTTTATGCCGCTGTCGATGGCCGGCTGGCCGCCATCATCGCTGTTGCCGATCCGATCAAGCCGACGACCCCGGAGGCGATAGCAGCGCTGCATGCGCTTGGTCTCAAGGTCACGATGATAACAGGCGATAACCGCCGCACGGCCGAAGCCATTGCCCGCCGTCTTGGTATCGACGAAGTGGTGGCGGAAGTACTGCCTGACGGCAAGGTCGAGGCCGTTAAAAGACTTGCGGCCGATGGCCGGCGGGTGGCCTTCGTCGGTGATGGCATCAACGATGCGCCGGCCCTTGCGGCGGCCGATGTAGGTCTCGCAATCGGCACGGGTACGGATGTCGCCATAGAAAGCGCCGATGTGGTGTTGATGTCTGGCGATTTGCGCGGTGTCGCGAATGCCATTGCGTTGTCCAAGGCGACGATCCGCAACATCCGCCAGAACCTGTTCTGGGCCTTTGCCTATAATGCCGCACTCGTTCCCGTGGCGGCCGGAATATTGTATCCTGCCAACGGTGTTCTGCTGTCGCCTGTTCTTGCTGCCGGAGCCATGGCGCTTTCCAGCGTGTTTGTCTTGACCAACGCGCTGCGTCTCAAAAGCTTCCGCCCGCCGCTGCTGGACAGATCGTCCGGCATGCAACTCGCAGCGGCAGAATAGGGGGCGGATGTGATGACGCCTGGAAACACAGTCTATTTGCCACGTATCGGACGTAGCATTGTGGCAGCGCAGGGCGAGACCGTCCTTCAGGCCGCCCTTGCCGCCGGAATTTCCTATCCGCACGGCTGTCGCATGGGCCGGTGCGGGGCGTGCAAATCGCGCCTCGTCTCAGGCGAGATCGACCTTCTCAAGCATACGCCCTTTTCGTTGACAGAAGAGGAAAAGGCGGAAGGGCTGACACTCGCCTGCCGCGCCGTGCCGTTGAGCGACGTAACGATTGGCGGGCTCGACGGTGAGGATGAGTTTGCCGATATTCCGGCCGGCCGCTTTGATGGCGTCATCGCGGAAGCGGTGGATGCGACGCATGATATCAAGCTCATTCGCATCAGGCTCGACGATCGCGAACTGTTTACCTTCAAGGCCGGCCAATATGTGCGCCTGTTTTATCCGGACTGTTCGCCGCGTGACTATTCCATTGCCAGCCGCATCGATGAGGACCTGATCGAATTCCATATCCGGCATGTCCCCGGCGGCGTCACGAGTGGCCATATTTTCGCGAACGCCAAGGCGGGTGACCCTGTCGTGCTGGTCGGTCCTTTCGGGTCTTCGTATCTGCGGGAAAAGCATTGCGGACCGATCCTCGGCATTGCCGGCGGTTCGGGGCTGGCGCCGGTGAAGGCGGTGGTAGAGGCAGCGGTCGCCACTGATCGGACCACGGGCCGGCAACGCCCGATCCATGTCTATTTCGGCGCCCGCGCCGAGCGTGACCTCTACATGGTCGACCGTTTCGAAGAACTTGCCGTAAGCTACGGCAATCTGAGCTTCGTTCCAGTTCTCTCGAATGAATACCATGCGCAGATGCGGCGCGGTTATGTCGGTTCCGCCGTGGCGGACGACTTCGACGATCTCGATGGCTGGAAAGCCTATCTGGCCGGACCGCCGGCGATGATCGAGGCAACGGTGCCGCAGCTCCTGGCAAGGGGCATCCGCACCGCCGACATTCATGCAGACGTGTTTTTCACCCCGGAAAGATAGGAGCAGGATCGATGAACATTGGTACAGCCGCCACCGCATCCGGTGTTTCCGCAAAGATGATCCGCCACTACGAGACGATCGGGCTGATCAAATCCGCAAACCGCACGGAATCCGGTTATCGGGTCTATACGACCAACGATCTGGAGACGCTGCGTTTCATCCGCCGCGGCCGCGACCTCGGTTTCTCGATCGAAAAGATCAGGCAGCTCATGACCCTGTGGCGCGATCCCGGCGGTGCATCCTGCGACGTCAAGCGCATCGTCATGGAACATGTCGTAGATCTCGAGGCCAAGATGCATGCTCTTCGGGAGATGGCCGACACGCTGCGAAATATCGCGACCTATTGCCCTGACAATGGTGAGCCGGATTGCCCGATCATTCAGGATCTTGCCCAATCTGAAGATCCCGATTTTACGCCGGTGGCAATCCTGCCCAAGCGTTCCGGCATGCTGAAAGGCACGTCCGGTGTGGTGACGGATTTGCCGCGCCTCATGAAATAAACCGCATTTCCCCGGCGGGGACCGATCATCAATTGCAGTGCAATGGCCATTTTCGGCGAAGGAGAACAGGCAATGTGGATACAGATAATACAACGCTTCCTTATTCTGTGCCTTATGCTGATGATCGTCTCCGTCATCGCGTTTCTTTTGCCCTACATGGCCGGTGGCGATCCTGCCCGCACCATTCTGTTTTCGCGCATGCGCGATACGGCGCTCGATCCGCATGCGGTCGAGGCCCTTCGGTTAAGTCTCGGGCTCGACCGGCCGCTTTACGTCCAATATTTCGCATGGCTGTCGGGCGCGCTGCGCGGTGATCTGGGCTTTTCCTTCACCAGCAGCCAGCCCGTGGCGGGTGAGCTTTTGCGCTCTCTCGGCGTGTCCGTGACATTGGCACTGACGGCGCTGGCGATTGCGGTCGCCGTCGCCCTGCCGCTCGGCACGTTGGCGGCGATGCGCCCGGGTGGTCGGCTGGACAATTTCGCAACGCTGATGATCCAGACCTTCGTTGCCACGCCGGAATACTGGTTTGCGCCGATGTCGGCGCTCGTCTTTGCGCTTTATCTCGGCTGGTTGCCGTCCGCGGGCTGGGATAGCTGGCGCTCGCTGGTGCTTCCCGCTTTGACGTTGACGCTGCGCCCACTGGCCTATTTCACGCAGGTGACGCGCGCCGCCATGGCTGAGGTTCTGCGCGCGCCTTACATCACGGCGGCCCGCAGCCGCGGTCTCGGCATGCATGGCACGGTCATGCGCCACGGCATTCGTAACGGTTCGCTTCCGATCGTCACCTTCTTTGCCCTTTGGCTTGCGGGCCTGCTTGGCGGATCGGTGGTCGTGGAGGTGATATTCGCCATCCCCGGAATGGGCCGGCTTCTTTACGACGCCGTGGTCAATCGGGACATCCCCATGCTGCAGGGCGGTTTCATCTGCATCGTCGCCCTTTCCATCCTGATCAATACCCTGGCCGATGGCCTCTATGTCCTGATCAATCCAGCAATGCGAGGTCAACATGACCATTAGTCACTTCCCGAGCGCACCGGTAGCCGCCATGCCAATGACCTTGCCCAAGCGCCCGTCGACACTTTTCCGGTTCACGGATTTCATCCGCCGGCGGCACTGGACGTTCTACGCGGGTTCGGCGATTTTTCTCGTCATCATCGTGCTGCTCGTCATCGCGCCGTGGATTTCGCCCTATAATCCCGCGCAGCAAAGCCTTCGCCTGCGGTTGAATGCGCCAAGCGCCGCCTACTGGCTGGGCACTGACCATCTCGGGCGTGATGTCTTGAGCCGGCTGCTTATCGGCGGACGCTTCACGGTCACGATTGCCGCCATCACCGTCATTCTGTCGGTCGCCATTGGAACATTCATCGGCATCATCAGCGGTCGCAGCCGCGGCGTTCTCGATGAAGTCCTGATGCGGGTGGTGGATCTGCTCATCGCCATCCCTGACGTGGTGATCGCCATTTTCCTCGTCGCCATCTTCGGCCCGGGATATGGAACGTTGATCGCGTCGCTGACGATCGTCGGCTGGACACCTTTTGCACGACTGGCACGCGGGCTGACGCTTTCGATCAATTCCCGAGAATATATGCGCGCCGCCGAGGTGCTTGGATGCACACGCCGCTTCATTATTTTCCGGCATGTCATTCCCAACACGATCTGGCCGATCGCAGCCGTTGCCTTCCTGCGCTTCGGCCACAAGCTGATCACGGTGGGCGGACTGTCGTTTCTCGGCCTCGGCGTGCAGCCGCCTGCCGCAGACTGGGCGCTGATGTTGGCCGATGCGCAGGCCTATGCGGAACGTATGCCCATTCTCGTGATCGCACCAGGTATGGCGATTTTCCTGTCGGCGTTGAGCGTGACATGGATCGGCCACGGCCTGAACATGGATACCAGGAAACCGAACGGCCATTGACGCCTGCGGTTAGAGCAATGACCGGCGCCCGCGCCGATCAAACATACACAGGGCACGATAGCCCCAAGGAGAGTATTATCGTCTGAAGCCGCTTGAAAATACGCCCATGCCTCCGATGCAATAATAATAAGGGGAACTCTTATGAATATCGAAGGACACACGCATGCCAATACGGCCATCGCCCCTGAGCGGACACCGCTTCTGGAAATCGAGGATTTGCACGTTTCGGTGCCGTCTGGAAATGGCCGCAAGTTTGTTATCTCCGGTCTGACGCTCTCCGTCGATGCCGGAGAGGTCGTTGCACTGGTCGGCGAATCCGGATCCGGCAAGAGCATGACGGCTCTGTCGCTGATGCGGCTGTTGCCGCACGGCGCGGAAATCAACTCCGGCCGCATTTCCTTTGCCGGGCGCGACATTCTCGCTCTCTCGCCCTCCGAGCTTGATGCGTTGCGCGGCGCCGATATCGGAATGCTTTTTCAGCAACCGCAGGCCATGCTCGATCCGACCAGCCGGGTCAGGACGCAGGTCGCCGAGCCACTGTGGGTCCACCGCAAGATGAGCCGGCATGCGGCACTGGGCCGGGTTGTCGACATGCTCTCGGATGTTGGAATTCCCGACCCGTCGGCGCGGGCGCAATGCTTCGCACATGAACTCTCCGGCGGCATGGCGCAGCGCGTCATGATTGCTGCGGCACTCTCCGGCAATCCGCAACTGCTGATCGCCGATGAACCGACGACGGCACTCGATGTCACCGTCCAGGCACAAATATTGCGCCTGCTCGACGATGAGCGTCGGAAGCGGCGGCTCGCCACGCTGCTCATCACCCATGACCTCTCGGTCGTTGCCGCTTTCGCGGACCGGATTGCGGTGATGTATGCTGGTCGCATTGTCGAGGAAGGGCCGACGCAGGCAATCCTCAAGGCGCCGCAACATCCCTATACCAAGGCGCTCATCAGCTGCTCGCTTCTGACGACCGACAGCGAGGGGCAGCTGCTGACGATCCCCGGCTCCAGCTCGCAGGCCCATGACATGTCCTGCGGTTGCCGTTTCCATCCCCGCTGCGCGCTTGCCCAGTCGGCCGGCATGGGCGGTCGTTGCATGGCAACGGAGCCGGATCTGAATGCCTTGCCGGAAGGTCGCAAGGCGCGGTGCTGGGCGGTCGACGACGACCATGCCGGCAGCCATGCCAGTCACACAGTCTGCTGAAGGAGGGTTGCGATGCTATCGACAGTGAAAACACCGAACCAGCCTCAGGCGGATGGCAAGATCAAGCCCTATGTGGTCGCAAACAACCTGTGCAAATATTATCCGATATCGGGTTTCGGCAATCGCGTGGTCAAATCCGTGGACGATGTTTCCCTCACGATCGGCGAGGGTGAGGTTCTTGGTCTCGTTGGCGAATCCGGCTGCGGCAAAAGCACTGTCGCCGGGCTGATAACGCGGTTGACCAGCGCGACGAAAGGCGAGGTCAGCATCGGAGACCACGATATTCTGCACATGCAGGGCGAGACGCTGCGGCGCATGCGCCGTGTGGTGCAACTGGTGTTCCAGGATCCCTATTCCGCGCTCGACCCGCGCATGCGCATAGGGCAAAGCATGGAAGCGCCGCTTGCCCAGCACGGCATCGGCACGCGCGAAGAACGCATCGCGCGCGTGTTCAAGATGCTGGAGGAGGTCGGCCTCGATGCCTCCTATTATGACCGTTATCCGAGCCAGTGCTCCGGCGGGCAGTTGCAACGCGTGGTCATAGGACGCGCGCTTCTTCTCAATCCAAGCTTCCTTGTGTGCGACGAACCGACATCGGCGCTCGATGCCTCCATGCGTACGCAGATCCTGAACCTGCTGATGGACATGAAGCGCCGTCATGGTTTGACGGTGCTGATGATTTCCCATGACCTGCGCGTGGTGCGTTACCTCTGCGACCGTATCGCGGTGATGTATCTCGGGCGGATCGTTGAAATCGCCGACCGGGATGAGCTTTTCCGGGCGCCTAAGCATCCCTATACGAAGGCTCTTATTGCCTCGTCGATGCTGGATGAAACCGGACTATATGCACCGGAAATGCTTCTGGATGGTGATTTGCCAAGCCCGCTCAATCCTCCAAGTGGCTGCAAGTTTCACACCCGCTGCAAATATGCGACGCAGATTTGCAGCGAACAGGAACCGGTTCTGGAAGACGTTGCCGGGGAGCATTTCGCTCGTTGCCATCACTGGCGCGAATGGGGCTGAGGAGCAGCGCAGTTACAGTCTTCTGGTTCTGTAAAAACAGATGAATTGTGCGTTTATGAATTAATATCGGAATTAAATTCCGAGTATAAAAACATAAAATGAATGATATTCAAGCGGATGTTCGTGGAGCATCCGAAGGATATTCTTATGTCTTTCGAGATATATTTTTACGAATATCTTAAATCTCGTAAGGCGACTGACTTTTGAGCGTTGTCATCAAAAATAAAAGGGGAATATTCAATGATAAAGCACGTACTTTTGGCGACAAGCGCCATTGTGGTTTCGTTTTCAGTTCAAACGGCCAAGGCCGATACGATTACCTATGACGACAATTTCGGTGTCAAGACCGGTTGGCAAATGGCGTCGGACGACGCCTATCTCGGCTCACGCGCGGGTTGTTTCGAAAGCTTCGTGCGGGTCGGCTACGACATGAAACTGGAGGCCAGTCTTGCCGAAAGCTGGAAGCAGACGGACCCTAAGGTCTGGGAATTCAAGCTGCGCAAGGGTGTGAAGTTCCAGAATGGCGAGCCGCTCAATGCCGCAACCGCAGTCAATGCGCTGACCAATCTTCTGAAGGCGCCGGTTCCAGCCCGCGCCTTTTCGCCGAAGTTGATTGCTTCTGTCGAAGCGAGCGGCGACGACAGCGTGAAGATAACCACCATCGAACCATCGGTGATGCTACCGGCGCAAATGGCGAGCCCTGCCACGTCAATCCTTGCCCCCGCCGCTTATAAGGACGGGAAAGTCGATCCGGTCGGGACCTGCACCGGACCTTTCAAGATCACGGAGGTCGACCCCAGCCAGTATATGCTTCTTTCCGCCAACCACGATTATTGGGGCGGCATGCCGAAGCTTTCCGGAGGCCGCGTCAACTTCGTTCCCGATGCCGACACCCGCGCCACCCAGGTCCGAACCGGCGAAGCGCAGATTTCGCGCCTCGTGCCACCATGGACGGTCAAGACCATCGAATCCACCGACGGCGTCAAGGTCGCGCCAATTCCTTCGCCGCGCATTACGGAACTCCTGCTGAACAACGCGAAGGCGCCTTTCAATAATGTGAAAGTGCGTCAGGCGATCCAGGCGGCCATCGACACCACCGGTATCGCCGACAGCATTTATGAAGGCGCGGTAAAGGGTGCTACCCTGCCGTTCGCAGCGGGAGAGCCATGGGCCGCGAAGGAAGTCGAGCCCGCCTATAATGTCGAGAAAGCCAAGGCTCTGCTGAAAGAGGCAGGCGTAGCGCCAGGCAGTCTGAAGATCGCGCTCCTCGCCTATACGGCAAAAACGGAACTGAAGGATGTCGCGGCCATTATCCAGGCCCAGTTGCAGGAAGTCGGCATCAAGGTTGATGTTCGCGTCGCCGATTACAGTGCAATCGAGCCAGATCTGCTGTCCGGTAATTTCGACATGGCGCTCCTGTCCCGCGGTTATGCCACAGATGTTGCCGAACCGGCCGGCTTCCTAAATGCCGACTATACCTGCGGCGGCAGCTACAATATCTCGCATTATTGCAACGAAGACACCGACAAGCTGATCAAATCGGCCTATGCGACGGCCGAACCTGCCAAGCGGTATGCAATTTACGGCGAGGCGGCAAAGAAGCTGTATGAGGAGGCCGTCACCGTCTTCCTGATCCATGAGACCGTATTCGACGCCTATTCGGAGAAGCTTGCAAACTACAAGCCCCATCCCATCAACTACTTCGTCATGACCAAGGATCTGGCAACGAAGTAAGGCGTGCGACATTGCCGATGAAGCCCAGCCCGGCTCGCAAGAGCCGGGTTTTTCGTGTGCTCAGAGACGATTGATGCCCGCGTTTGACGAATACGGGTTTGAAATCCGGAAAACCTCCGCTGTCATCCCTGGGAAGGGAGAGGGCATATGCAGCTTGGGGGGAGGTAAGAAGGGACGAACGTTGGTATCGTCCAGCGGCTGTCACGCAAGCTCGGCGTGAAGCGGGGGCAGGCAGGTCGATCCGGCGGCAGGGATGAAGGCCACCGCCGGCATCTCGTCAAATCAGGCGCGCGCTTCCGGCGTATAGCCTGCAGCGGTGATGATTTCAGCAATACGTGCCGCGTCGGAGACGCCGCCAACAACAACCGTGCGGCTTGCCGGATCAGCATGAACGGCGGCACCGGGAACGGTCTTTTCGATTGCGCCCTTGATCACACCGGCGCAGTGACCGCAGGTCATGTCTTCAACGTGGAAAGAAAGGTCGGCATCAACAGGTGCGGCAGCGGTTTCGGGGTGATGCTGGTGGGCGGTGCACATAGGCGGTTCTCCTTGGGTTGGAACTTGTAACAGCAGGAGCCTGGACTATTCCAACGTGGGAAGGTCAAGCGCTTTATTAAGGCAGCCAAAATAAGCGCACCGGCATTTTAGTTGCGCCAGAAAATCGGCATCAGCAGCACGAGAACGGTGAGGATTTCCAGACGTCCAAGCAGCATCAGGACAGACAGGAGATAGAGCGCCGGATCGCTGATCGTGGAGAAATTGCCGACAGGCCCGATGATCGGGCCGATGCCAGGGCCGACATTGGCAAGTGCGGTCGCAACGCCCGAGGTCGCAGTCAGGAAATCGTAACCCATCAGGCTCATGGCAAGGCTGCCGGCGATCCAGAGCGCGATGAAACAGCTGACGAAAAGGAAGATCGTCCGGATCGTGTCGGGATCGACCACCTGCTGCCCGTAACGGACCGAATAAACCGCGTTCGGATAGATCAGCTTTTTGAGGCCCGCCCGAACGACATTGAACATGATCAGAAAACGATAGGCCTTGATACCACCCGCCGTCGAGCCGGAGCAGCCGCCCATGAAGGTTGCGAAAAAGGCCACGACGACAACGAACGGACCCCACAGGGTGTAGTCGTCGCTCGCAAAGCCACCGGTCGAAAGGATTGATGTCATGTTGAAGAAGGAATGGCTGAGCGCAGTATCCAGCGGCACGCCGTTTCTAAGGTGGTGATAAACGCCGACTGCGATGGAAATCGCGCAGAGATAGCCAAGGAAGACCGCTATCTGCGGGTCGCGCAGCGTCTCCAGCCTGCGGCGCACCGCAAGCAGGATCATCACCGAGAAGGGCAGGCTGCCGAAGATCAGGAAGATGGTGGCAATCCAAAGCAGCGCCGTGTTGTTGAAATAGGCAAACGAGGCGTCGTGGGTGGAAAAACCGCCGGTCGCAACCGTCGACATGGCATGGTTGAGGGCATCGAAATGCGACATGCCGGCAAAATCGAAAGCCACCGTGCAGGCGATGGTCATGATGATGTAGATCGCCACGAAAGCGCGGGTGAAGCTTGCCAGCCGCGCGAAGGGCCGGTCATTGCCGGTGTCGGATGATTCCATGCGGAAGAAGGTCATGCCGCCAACGCGCAAGAGCGGCAGAATGAAGAGGCCAAGCGCGACAATACCGATGCCGCCGAGCCAACAGAGCAACGACCGCCACAGAAGAATGCCCTGCGGCGCATTATCGAGGCCGGATATGGCGGTCGATCCCGTCGTCGTGATGGCCGAGACCGATTCGAAAAGGGCCTGACCGGGCGTCAGGTCAAGCTCGGACAGATAGAGCGGAACCGCTCCGACAATGGAAAATACAAGCCAGAGCACGTTGACGAGCAGGAAGCCGAAACGTTTGTTGAAGGACGCGATCGGTGCGCGCGTGGCCAGCGCACAGGCAAGTGCAAAGCCGCCGCACATGAAGCCTGAAAGCGCAAACACCGTCCAGTCGTCATTGCCGTAATAAAGGTCCGTCAGCGCGGGCAGGAACATGGCCGTCGCGAGATAGAGCCCGAAGATGGACGCCACATATATGACCGAGCGCAGAAGATTGCTGTTCAAGAAATGAAACCCAGGGTTCGTGGCAGCGTGAAATGAGTCTTTGTCTCTGACGCCTTCCTATGGCATAGCGGGTGCCATTATGAATTTCAATGGATTGACAATCGTGGACAAGCAGCTTGTGGAGGCAGCGCGGCGGGAAGTGCGGGAGATATTCTCGGAAACGCCGTTGCAGTTGAATGAACATCTCAGCCGTCGGTATGGCGCGTCGATTTGGCTGAAGCGTGAGGATCTGTCTCCGGTTCGTTCCTACAAGATTAGAGGCGCATTCAACTTTCTCCGCAAGGCTGTCGCGAAGGCTGGCAAGGACAAGGTTTTCGTCTGTGCTTCGGCCGGCAACCATGCGCAGGGCTTTGCTTTCGCCTGCCGCCATTTCGGCGTTCACGGTGTTGTTTTCATGCCGGTGACCACGCCGCAGCAGAAGATCGACAAGACCCGTATCTTCGGTGGTGAATTCATCAGCATCCGTCTGGTGGGCGATATTTTCGACCAATGTTACGCCGCCGCGCGCAAATACGTCGAAGACAATGACGCCTACATGGTGCCGCCCTTCGACCATCAGGATATCATCGAAGGCCAGGCGACGGTTGCTGCCGAAATCATGGACCAGCTTCCCGAAGGCACCAAACCGGATATGGTTGTCATGCCGGTTGGCGGCGGCGGGCTTTCGGCAGGGCTTACCGGCTTTCTGGCGGGCACCGTTGAAAAGGGCAACTTCGTGTTCTGCGAGCCGGAAGGCGCGCCGAGCCTGAAAAGGAGCCTCGAGCGCGGCGAAGCGGTAACGCTCCCCAAGGTCGACAATTTCGTCGACGGCGCCGCCGTTGCCCGCATCGGCGATCTCAACTTCCAGGCGCTGAAGGATTTTCCGGCCGAGCAGGTTTTGCTCATCCCCGAAAACGCCATCTGCGTGACCATCATCGAGATGCTGAACCTCGAAGGCGTGGTGCTGGAGCCAGCGGGTGCGCTGTCCATTGCCGCACTGGAGAAGCTCGGCCGCGAGAAACTGGAAGGCAAGACGGTTATCGTCGTCGTCTCCGGCGGCAATTTCGATTTCGAGCGCCTGCCTGACGTCAAGGAACGCGCCATGCGTTACACCGGCGTGAAGAAATACTTCATTCTGCGCCTGCCGCAGCGCCCCGGCGCGCTGCGCGATTTCCTCAATCTGCTTGGCCCGGACGACGATATCGCCCGTTTCGAGTATCTGAAGAAATCGGCCCGCAATTTCGGCTCGATCCTGATCGGCATCGAAACCAACGCGCAGGAAAACTTTGCAGGGCTTCTTGAACGTTTCGAGGCTGCGGGCCTCGGCTATGAGGATATTACCGAAAACGAGATCCTGTCGAACCTGATCATCTGATCGGGATAAGAGCGACGGGGAAGGGCGGAGCATATCCGCCCTTCGAAATGCGAGACAGATTAAGGGAGTGAAAGCCATGGCATCGTTTTTTTCCAAAATCCTTTCGGCCTTCGGCTCCGGCCAGTCCGCGGATGCGCCGCAGAAGGCAGCGCAGTCGGAACCGCATGTGCATGGAGACTATCTGATCTATGCGACGCCGCTGAAGGAAGGCGGCCAGTTCCGTTTGGCGGGCCGCATCGAGAAAAAGGACGGCGAGGAAACGCTCGTACATGAATTCGTGCGCGCCGATGTCTTCACCAGCATGGACGATGCGGTTGAGTTCACCATCCGCAAGGCAAAGCTGATCATCGACCAGAACGGGGCATCGCTTTTCCCAGGAAAATGATGGCGGTTTCTTCTGCTGGACATTAAGATTCCGTTGGTTGCTTCGGCCTATCGTCTTCAGAGGGCATGAAGTCGCGCCGATGAACCGGCGCGATGTGGATCGATAGGGCGTATGCCGATGCAATGGGCAAATCTGGCCCTCTTCGTGGCGGAAGCCATAGTCTATTTTTCGGTAATGACGGCATTCCTTCATTACCGGCATATTCTCGGCATCGGTGTTTTTCTCACCGCGCTTGGCGTCATGCATTTCCTGGAAACCTACCTGGCGGCGGTCTTTTACGTCGAGCTGCCATTTGGCGTAGTATCACCCGGCTCCTCGATCCTTTTTGCCGGCAAACTGATGATGATCCTCATGCTCTATATGCGCGAGGATGCGGCAGTCGTCCGCCAGCCGATCTACGGCCTGTTTCTCGGCAATATACTCACCATCATCATGGTGCAGATCATCCGCTTCCATCCGACGGTGGCAATTGTCCCCGGACAGTCGGTAGATACCGGATTTCTGGATGAGATGGGCGTGCTGATGGTCTGGGGAACCAGCCTGCTTTATATCGACGCCATCGCCATCATCCTGTTTTACGAAAAGCTGGGACGCTATTTGCAGCGCCATATTGTCCTGCGCTTTGCAATCTGTGGCGTGGTGATTTTGAGCCTGGATCAGGCAGGCTTTTACGCGGCGTTGCGATATATGCTGAACGCGCCGGTCGATGTCTTTTACGATGGCTGGAAAGCGAAGATGGTGGCCGTTGCCATCTATGCTCTGCTCTTTGCCATTTATCTGAAGCTGACGGCGGCGAAAGGCCGCTTCCTGACGCGCCGCAGCGTTGCCGATGTCTTCAACGACCTCACCTTCAGGGAACGCTACGAGGAGCTTCTGTCCCGGTCTGGCCGCGACATGCTGACCGGTGTGTCTGACCGCGCCCGCATGGAACTCGATGCGCCGTCCGTCGTCGTGGAATGTCTGGAAAAGAAACGTCCCGTCAGCGTGCTGATCGTCGATATCGATCACTTCAAGACCGTCAACGACACCTTTGGGCATTTGCAGGGCGATGAGATATTGCGGGAATTCGCCGCCGTTCTGAAACGCATCGTGCAACCGCACGGCCATCTCTACCGGTTCGGCGGCGAGGAGTTCGTGGCCCTGTTGCCGACGATGACCCATGAGGGGGCACTTGCCTTTTCAGCAGGTCTGCGGACGGCGATATTGAAGGATCTGCAACGGCCAGACGGTTCGCCGCTGACTATCAGCATCGGCGTCGCCACGGCTTTCGAGGACGGGCAGCTTTTCCGCGCGCTGCTATCGGAAGCCGATGCGCGGCTCTATGCGGCAAAAAATAACGGCCGCGATCAGGTGCACGGCCGTTACGGAATGTGGGTCGGCTGATACCGGCAATCGAGCCGGCATCACCACGTGTCAAATGGCGCCTCAGGCGGCCTGCGCCAGTTCGGCAACCTTTGCTTCGGCTGCCGCAACAGCCTTCTCAACGGCTTCCGGGCCAAATGCCAGACCTTCGACATAGATCACTTCAACATCCGTCATGCCCATGAAGCCAAGAACGGTCTTGAGGTAGGGAACGGCGTGGTTCATCGACACAGCCGGGCCTTCGGAATAAACGCCGGCGGCGGCCAGCACGATGTAGACCTTCTTGCCGGTGGCAAGACCAACCGGGCCGGTTTCTGTGTACTTGAAGGTCTGGCCAGCGCGGGCGACGTTGTCGATCCACGACTTCAGGCCGGAATAGATATTGAAGTTGATGAGGCCGGTGCCGATGACGACAGTGTCGGCGGCCATAAGCTCTGCAACCAGCTTGTCGGAATAATCGGCTGCAACCGCTTCTTCAGCCGTGCGCTGGTCTGGAGCCTTGCGGATCGCAGCGGTTTTGACGGTGTCGAGATGCGGAATGGGGTCGGCAGCAAGATCGCGGTGGACAAGGGTGTTGGAAGCCGACTTGGCCTTCAGCTTGTTTGCGAGTTCGCCGGAAAACTTGTTGGAAACCGACTCGTCGCCACGCGGGCTGGAGGTGATGAGCAGAATGTTGGACATGGTCTTTCCTTGCATAAGCGATGAATTGACGGGCGCCTTGGGAGGGCGGGAGAGCACGATGCCCTTCCTTTGCCCCCTATATGACCAATTGATGCCATCAAGAAAACTGTGATAATGTGGAAGCGACCTATCGATGAAATGGATGGAACATGGACGCGAACCCGACGCTCGACCAATTGCAGGTGTTTTTGACGGTTGCCGAAACCGGAAGTTTCTCTGCCGCGTCACGGGCGCTCAATCGCGCCCAGTCTGTTGTCAGCTACACCATCGCCAATCTCGAGGCGCAGCTTGAAGTCACCCTGTTCGAGCGCAATGGCGTACGCCAGCCTCGATTGACGGACGAGGGTCGCGCCATGCTGGAAGATGCAAGGCGCATCGTGGCCGGTCTGCAGGAAATGCGTGCGCGTGCCAAGGGTTTGAAGCAGGGGCTGGAGGCCGAGCTTTCTGTCGCCATCAGCACCATGGTGCCGGCGGAAGCTGTCGTTGCGGTGCTTCGCGATTTTCGCAAGGAATTCCCCACCGTTACCCTCAGCCTCAATGTGGGTGAGTTGGGCATGGTTATGGATATGGTGCTCTCCCGCAAGGCTGGGATTGGCATCGGCGGGGCGCTGTTGCGCCAGGATGACGAACTCGTCGTCGAAAAGGTCGGCCATTCCTTCATGCTGCCGGTCGTCGCCGCCGATCATCCACTGGCACAGATCGAGAGGCCGCTGGTTCTGGGCGATGTCCGCGAGGAGGTCCAGCTCGTCGTCACCGATGCGTCGGGGCTGACCAAGGGGCGCGATTTCAACGTGCTGTCCTACAAGACATGGCGGGTCAGCGACATTGCCACGAAATACCAGCTCATCAAGGGCGGTCTCGGCTGGGGCGGTCTGCCCGCATCGATCGTGCGCAACGACCTGACCAATGGCAGCCTGAAGGCACTTGATCTTGAAGCTTATGAGCAGGGCGAATATCCGATCTTTGCGCTGCGCCGGGTGGATTCACCCGCCGGTCCCGCTGGCCAGTGGCTTGCCACGGCCTTTCAGCAGCGTCTGTCGGCATGCCCGAACCAGAAGGATTTCAACAGGATAATTGCCGGAGGCAAACAGCGGACTATTTCTATCGCCGCCGAGTGACATGGGTTGACTGAGTGACCAATTGACGAAGGTGAATGGCCTGCCTTATACAGGAAACACGGTCAGCAGTTCACCGAGGCATCGCCGTCCCGCAAGGGAAGCTAAACCTGCATTTTGAAAGATTGACAGCACTTATCCCGTGCCTAGTCGGAAGCCGGCGATCAGCGACACCTCTTCGGAATGGCACTTGAGGGTAAGTCATGCCACGTTCGATCTTTTCCATTGATATCGCCGACCTCTCCACCTTTGCCAAATCGCTACGCGAACAAATCGGCAGGCTGGACCGCCAGCCAAGCCATGTGGAGATGCTCAATCTCCTGAGCCGGGCTGCCGGGTTTCGCAACTTTCAGCATCTGCGCGCCGCGCGCACGCCACCCGTAGCAAGTGGCTTGCCGCCACCGCAGACACGACCGGAGACAATGCCTGCCAATGAGGGCAGGGTGCTGAAGACCGCGCGGACTTTCGATGCTGCCGGTAGATTGGTGCAATGGCCGGCCCGCCGCTCCCAGCAGGAACTGTGCCTCTGGTATCTGTGGGCAAGAATACCAGCCGGTCGCAGTTTCTCAGAGCGCGAATTCAGCAGCTTTCTCGATGGTCTGCACCTGTTTGGAGATGCCGCGATGCTGCGGCGTGACATGGCGGGTCTCCGGCTCATCCGCCGTAATCGCGATGGCAGCGACTATCAACGCATCGAGCAGAAGCCACCGCCGGAACTGCCACTGTTGTTGCGTATCGTCAGTGACCGCAATTGAGTAAATGCCCTCCCGGCCGATGAAACGCCGGGAGGGCTGCAAGCTCTAGAGAACGAGGCGGAACTTTGCGAAACCTTCGGCGCCGTCGCCGGCATCCTCGATTTTTGCGCCCTTGATGTCAGCCGCGTAATTGCGACCCTTCGGACCAGTCTCGAAGATGGCGGTCGTATTGGCAACTGGGGCGAAGGACCAGTTGGCATCCGCCGACGGGTTAATGGTGCCCTGATCGATGATATAGCGCACAATCACGTCGCGGTTGGTGTCGGGCGCCACGAAAATCACCTTGTCGGCGGCGATATCGGGGAATTTTCCGCCGCCGCTTGCACGGTAATTGTTGGTCGCCACCACAAATTTCTGCTCGGGGTCGATCGGCTTGCCATCGAATTGCAGGTTGACGATGCGGTTGCTGTCGGGATTGACGGCCTTGCCGTCCTTGTCGAACTTTGCCGGTTTGGAAATGTCGATCTGGTAGGTGACACCGTCGATGACGTCGAAATTATAGGACGGGAAATCCGCGTTTAGGAGCGGCGCATCCTTTGCGCCGGCCTCGACCGTGTTGAACATGCCGGCGGACATTTCCAGCCAGTTCTTCACCTGCGCACCGTTGATCAGCACCGCCTGCACCGTGTTGGGGTAGAGGTAGAGATCGGCGACGTTCTTGATGGCGATGTCACCGGCAGGGACATCGGTGTAATAATCCGCACCACCGCGACCGCCAGACTTGAATGGCGCTGCTGCCGAAAGCACTGGCAGATCCTTATATTGCCCTTCCTTCAGCATGTCCTTGATGTACCACGTCTGGGCATTGGAGACGATCTGCACGGACGGGTCGTCGGCCACCAGCGCGAAGTAGGAATAGAGTGGCGCCGACGTCTTGCCGACCGGGCGACGCACATAGGCGAGCGCCGCTTCGTGATCTGCCTTGGCGGCGGCTATGACCTCCGGTTTGTCCGTGACATCTGCAACGACCTTGCGATTGTCGTCGCGGTGGTAGATCGGCCGGGCCTCGGAGGTGAAATCGACGATCTTCCAGCTTTTGCCGTCCTTTTCGAGCAGAAGGTCAATGAGGCCCATATGCGAGCCCCAGAAACCGGCCATCACGGCCGGCTTGCCCATCAGCGTACCCTTGACCGCATCCGCACCCTCGATGCCGTCCCATGTCTTTGGACCGGGGAAGACCAGATGCTGGTGACCAGTGAAGATGGCGTCAATACCTTCCACGCCCGCCAGATAAAGCGAGGCGTTTTCCATGCGATCGGTCTGGCCCTTGCCATCGATGCCGGAATGGGAAAGCGCGATGACGATATCGGCACCTTCTTCCTTCATGACCGGAACCCAGGCTTTAGCCGCCTCGACGATATCGCGCGTCTGGGCCTTGCCCTCCAGATTCTTGGAATCCCACATCATGATCTGCGGCGGCACGAAACCGATGATACCTACCTTGACCGGACTGGTTACGCCTGCACCATCGCGGATCTGTTTCTCAAGGATGACGTAAGGCTTGAAGAACAGCTCATCCTGCTTGGGATCGGAAGCCAGCTGACCCTTGGTGAGGTTGGCGCAGACATAAGGGAAACCGGCGCCCGCCAGCGTATTGGACATATAGTCGAGGCCGTAATTGAATTCGTGGTTGCCAAGCGTGCCGCAATCATAGCCAAGGACATTCATGGCGTTGATGACGGGATGCTTGTCGCCGGCCTTCATGCCACGCTCATAGGCGATGTAATCGCCGAGCGGATTGCCCTGCAGGAAGTCGCCATTATCCACCAGCATCGAGTTTCCGGCCTCGGCACGGATGGCGCCGATGATCGAAGCGGTGCGCGCCAGACCCATCGTGTCGTTCGGTTTGTCGGCGTAATAATCATAGGGAAAGACGTGAACGTGGATGTCAGTCGTTTCCATGATGCGCAGATGCGCCTGGTTGGCTGCGGCGCGCGCGGCGAAGGGATGCAACAGCACCAGAGCCGAAGAGGCGGCGATGCCACCCAGAAGCGAACGGCGAGTGATGGGGTGGAGAGCGAGAAGCGACGACATGGGAACTCCTTCGTATGAAGCTTGCTCTGTCAGGAAAACGACAAGGTAGAAGCAATCCCCGAGGAGTCCATCATCAAAATGACAAGCCCGTGACGGACGGGCCAGTTTTCAACCGTTTGATAAATTTTTTGCCACAAGGTGGCCGCGCGCGCATGGCCCGCTTCGGGAATGCGCTATGTCCGGTCTGCGCATTCCCCTTGTCGGAAACATCTGCTTAGCGGGCGAGAGTCGGTTTTACTTCTTCGTGGAAGAAGCGGAAATAAGACGACAGCTGTGCCAGCGTGTTGGTGGAAAGCTTGAGTTGCAGGCCGAGCCGGTTCATGTGCTGCCATTGCACGACACCCTCGATGAAACCCAGATCTTCACTCTGCACCTTAACCCGGCTTCCTTTGGCGGCAGCGAAAGGTCCGTCCAGTTCCAGCGCCATGCCGGTGGCGGACAGGTCCACCACGCGGCCTCGGGTCGACTGGCTGAAATAGTGCACGGTCGCGTAGATCCGGGTCTTGCTACGGGTCGCAGTGCGGGTCGCCATATTGAGGTTGTTTGCCATTTCGCTACTCAAATCAATTGTTTCCGATGCTTGCATCATGACGTAGAAAGTTTGAGAGCCGTTTAGCCGTTTGCTTAAAATTGCAAGTAATCGCGCGATTATGCTGTGTCGATACGGCACTGGTAGCAATTGTTGCGGGCGGAGCGCACATGCACATAAGCGACGTCTGCCCTCTCCAGAAGATGCGTTGCGCGTGAAAGGATTTCGTCCGTCGCCGTCACCGCTCCGGTGCCGTAGACGATGCGGTCGTCAGTGCCATAGCCGCGAACGATATAATCGGGGCTGTTAAGCATCGGGGGAAGGGCATCCGTCTGCGGATAGTGCTCACAGGCCTCAGCGTGAAGAAAGACTGGCCCCGTTTCCGCATAGGGCTGGAGCGAAGGGAAGGGCCGGTAGGCGAGGATCAGCATTCCTTCGCCTTCATTAATCTGGGAAAGGCAATGGCGGCACGGCATGCCGCCTGGAGAAACGGCCTTTTCCGGCGGGTTGCCATAGGCGTCGGCGGCTCCCGCCCGGAAAGCCTCAGCTTCCTTAGCCGGCATTGCTGTAAAGACGAGATCGGTCATGGCGAGGTCCTTCTGTTGGGATCGGCGTTGCTTCTTTGCAGCTATGATCCCGAAACAGACCTCTATCCACCCGATTCTTGACGGGTGATGCAACCAGCCCATTGCGTGACTCGTTAGCATCGGGAATCAGTGGCGCTCCTCGATCCCGGAAGGTCTGATTTTATGTTCCGTCGTTTTCTGGCCGCTGTTCCGCTGGCTTTCGTTTCTTTGACGGTTCCGATCGACACGCAGGCGCAGGTCGCCTCCGGTCTCGATGGCCTGTCCGACGATCAGCTCCAGCAAGCGGTCAATTTCGTCATCGGCAATGCGATCTTCTCGCTTTATCACGAAGGTGCACGCATGCTGATCTCGGATTTCGGCGCGCCGGAGACCGGCAGCGCGCAAGCACCTGCCGATCAGCTGGCGGGCACGCTCATCCTTCAGGCCAACGAGGAATGGCTTGATACCGCACTCGTCAACGCTACCGACAGCTGGTATCTGGCGCGCGAAACGGAGGCTTTGCCCCAGCACGACGCACCGGTGTTTTCGGCGCTTGTTCCCGACAGGAGCCGCGATCGCAACATGGCCTGCCTGATGGTCGGCCGCGACAAGGACGGCTATGGCGATCTTGCCACCATGATGGGGCTCGCCAATGACGAATTTGCCAAATGTGGCGCCGCCTATCCGCGTATCGCATCGGCGTGGGAAGATTTTCTGACGCCCCACCGCGCGCAGACACCATCCAGATTTACCGTGAGCTACGTGCCGCCGCGCGATCCTGAGCTGGAACCTTACGCCATCATGGTCAAGGAATCGAAGGTTCTCGATCTTATCAGCCGCAGTTTCGGCGTTTACGGCTTGAAAGGCGAGGTCAAGCTGACGGCGAAGTCCTGCGGGCGTCCCGATGTGTACTGGTCGGCAGAAAAACGTGAGATCACCTATTGCTACGAGCTGGGTAAATTCCAGGCGGAGCTGATTGCCGATCATCTCCTCAACAGCGTTACCGAAGACAAAGGTTCCGCCGGCGGGCATACCCCGACGGCCGTCACTCTGGAAAGAGAAATCTGAGGCCAGTTACCGGATGCACGGCAACCTGTCCTCTTGAAACGGGAGGATATTGCCATGCCGAAGGTTGTCGTTCGAAATTTCGCCATTTCGATTGACGGATACGGTGCCGGGCCGGATCAAAGTCTTCAGAACCCGCTGGGTGTGAATGGCGAAATGCTGCATCAATGGGCGTTCAAGACCCGCACCTTTCACCGCATGTTCGGCAAGCAAGGCGGCTCGACCGGCACGGACGAGCAGTTTTCCGAGAAAAGTTTCGAAAATATCGGCGCCTGGATCTTGGGCCGCAACATGTTCGGCCCTATCCGCGGTGCCTGGCCGGATGAACACTGGAAGGGCTGGTGGGGGGAAGAGCCGCCTTATCACGTGCCGGTTTTCGTGCTGACGCACCATGCGCGCGCCTCCTTTGCGATGAAGGGCGGCACCGTGTTTCATTTCGTCAACACGGGCATCAAGGCCGCCCTCGACATGGCGTTGGAGGCGGCAAATGGCAGGGACGTCCGGATCGGCGGCGGCGTTTCGACCATTCGGCAATATATGGCCGGAAGCATGATCGACGAACTGCATCTGGCGCTGGCCCCGGTCTTTCTCGGCAAGGGCGAAAACCTCTTCGAGGGGCTGGATTTGCCTGCGCTTGGTTATCGCTGCACCGGGACCTCGGCGGGTGAGGGCGCGACCCATTTGATTATCGATAAAGCCTGAGTCGCAAACTACACAATGGTTTCATGTGCGGTTGCCTCCCACTCCCTCATTCCTGTGACAAGCAAAGGAATGAGGGAGGAGTAGTCGGATCTTCTCTATAGTCGGGGAATAGCGCGGGCCATCCCCGACGTGACGAACTCAGTTGCGCAGCGAGATTTCCAGAAGCTCCGTATCTGACAGCGGCTCTACCCAGGCCTCATAGGTACCAACAGGCGAAAATCCCATCATCTGGTAGAGTTGCAGCGCGCGGGGATGGTCAAGCGTGTTGGTGGTCACCGTCACGCGCTTCGGATTGTCCTGCCAGGCGGCGTAAAGCGCCTGCAACAGGAACCACTTGCCGACGCCAGCACCGATAGCCTCTTCGAGAAGCCCGAAATAGGAAAGCTCGGTTACCTCGTCGCTTGCCTTGTTCAGCTCGAAGAAACCGGCGGGTGCACCGTTCATATAAAGGACGGTGACGCTGTTCTTCGGGTCCTTGAGGACGGCGGACAGTTCCGCATCGCTCATGCGCATGCGTTTCTGCCAGTGCCAACGTTTTCCCACCCGCCAGTACATGTAGCGGTAGAAGTGCAGGGGAATATCGGTGACCCGCATCAGTGCCGTCTGGATGTTGACGGGGATAGCAAGGCTGACCTTCGGCGGCGCCGTCATTTCAAGCTGCGTGACATGCGCCTTCAACGGCCCATGTGACACCACGGGAAGAGGTTCGGCAGGGCCGGTGACAACAGGCGTGTCTTCCAGTCCACCCCATTCCGACCACGAACCGTCATAGAGCGAATTATCCTGGTGGCCGAGCGATTCCAGCGCCAGTGTAATGACGGCGGCGGTAACGCCCGAGCCGCAGCTCGTCACCACAGGCTTGCCAAGATCGATACCGGCATCCGCCACCATCTTGCGGATGGCGGTGAGGTCCTTGAAGTGGCCGTTCTCGGAAAATGCGGTGGCGGGCAGGCTGCGAGCACCAGGCATATGGCCTGAACGCATGCCGGCACGCGGCTCGGCTTCGTCGCCGGTGAAACGTCCCGCGCCGCGGGCATCGGCAATCTGCTTTTCGCCACTGTCAACGATGCCGCGCATGGTCGATAGCGAGGTCACGCGCTTTTCGTTGAAATCGGGTGTGAAGGTGGCAGGCTCGATTTCCGGCGTGCCGGTTTCTAGCGGCCGGCCTTCGCGCTTCCAGCCGTCAAGACCGCCATCCAGCACGTAGGCCTTGCGCACGCCCATCACCCGCAGCATCCACCACACGCGCGGTGCGGAAAAGAAACCGGGGCCGTCATAGACCACGATGGTATCGGTGTCGCTGAGGCCAAGCTCTCCCGCCTGTTCCGCAAAGAACTCTGGCGAGGGCAGGGAATGCGGCAATCCGGTTGCATGATCGGCGATCTTGTCCTGATCGAAGAACACGGCACCGGGCAGGTGACCCGCCGCAAATTCTTCCGCACCGTTGCGTTTATGCGCCGGCAGATACCACGAGGCATCAACGAGACGAAACCCGGCCGTGCCGAGCTGCTTTTCTACCCAGTCCGCCGAAACGACGAAACGGCTCTTATCCGTGCTCACCATGTCTCTCCTGATTTCAGGCAGCAGCTTCAGGCGTGCCGAAACGAATGCGGAACCGCCTGTTCTCCTTGCCCTTCTTTTCTATCTTGGCAATGTGAATATCGCCCACTTCCTGCGTTTCGGAAACATGGGTGCCGCCGCAGGGCTGGCTGTCGATGGTAGAGTTTTCGCCGATGCAGACAAGGCTGACCCGGCCAAGGCCGATTGGCGGGCGCACATTCTTGGATTTGACGATGCCCGGATTGGCCTGAAGTTCTTCGTCGGTAATCCATTGCAGGAAAACGGGATGGTTGGCTTTCACCAGTTCCATCAGCTTTGCCGTCACTTCATCCTTGTCGATGGTTTCTGACATGTCGAAATCGACGCGCGATTCGTCTTCGCCGACGGCAGCACCGGTGATTGGCCACTGGCAGACGACTGATAGCAGATGGCAGGCCGTGTGCATGCGCATCAGCTTGTAACGGCGCGGCCAGTCTACGTGCAGGGTCAGTTTTTCACCGACCTCGGGGGAAGGCTGACCTTCCAGCGGCACATGGATGATAACGCTCTTGTCGGCGCCATTTTTGGTAATGCCGAGTTCGATGCGCGAACCATCGGCCCGCTCGAGAAAGCCGCTGTCGCCCGGCTGGCCGCCGGACGTGGCGTAAAAGCAGGTCTGATCGAGCTCGATGCCGCCATCCTCATGCACCGCCGTGACGATCGCTTCTGCGGTGGAAAGATAAAAATCGTCACGGAACAGGGCATTCACAGGCATTTCGGCATGTCCTCAAACGGTTTCGTACGGAACCGCAATCTCGCTTTTCGCTGCCAGCCACTGCGGAACCGGAAGCCCCTTGGAGCGCAGGAAATCCGGATTGAACAGCTTCGACTGATAACGATTACCGTAGTCGCAAAGTATCGTCACGATTGTATGCCCCGGACCAAGCTCGCGGGCAAGGCGGATTGCGCCGGCAATGTTGATGCCGGAGGAGCCACCGAGGCAAAGACCCTCTTTCGTGACCAGATCGAACAGCACCGGCAGGGCTTCCGCATCCGAAATACGATAGGAGAAATCCGGCGCGAAGCCTTCCAGATTTGCGGTGATGCGCCCCTGGCCGATGCCCTCGGTGATAGAGGAGCCTTCCGACTTCAGGACGCCATGCTTGTAAAATTCGTAGAGGGCGGCGCCCTCAGGGTCGGCAAGGCCGATCTTTATATCGGGATTGAAATCGCGCAGGCCGTCAGCCACGCCCGCAAGCGTTCCGCCGGAACCGACGGAGCAAATGAAACCATCGACCTTGCCGTCCGTCTGGTCCCATATTTCCGGTGCCGTTGTCTCAATATGGGCCTGACGGTTGGCGATATTGTCGAACTGGTTGGCCCAGATCGCGCCGTTTTCATCCGTCGCGGCCAGCTGTTTTGCCAGGCGGCCGGAAACCTTCACGTAATTGTTCGGGTTGGAATAGGGTGCCGCCGGAACCTCGACCAGCTTTGCGCCGAGAAGCTTCAGCGCATCCTTCTTTTCCTGGCTTTGCGTCTCGGGAATGACGATGACAGTCTTGTAGCCGAGCGCATTGGCCACCAGCGACAGGCCGATGCCGGTATTGCCTGCCGTGCCTTCCACGATGGTGCCGCCCGGCCGCAGCTGTCCGCGCCGTTCCGCATCGCGGATGATGTAAAGCGCGGCGCGATCTTTCACCGATTGGCCGGGATTGAGAAACTCCGCCTTGCCGAGGATTTCACACCCCGTCGCTTCAGAGGCAGCTTTCAGACGGATAAGCGGCGTGTTGCCGATAGCACTGAGCGCAGAGGGATGAATGGTCATGATTGAGCCTTCTTGTCTGAGCGGAAATTAGGTGCCGTTATGTCCCGTTACAACCGCCTCAAGGCAAGAAATTATCTTCCCGCCTCAGGCTTCGCCACGCAAAATTTTGCCGATACCCAATTTTATGCGTTGTTCTTCACTGCGGCATAGGCCGCAAGTGCTCTTTCCCGTGCCTTCCCATGGTCGACGATCGGCAGGGGATAGGTCTTGCCGAGCTCGATACCCGCCTTTTTAAGCACCTCTTTCGGTGCTTCAAACGGCTTGTGGATGTATTTTCGCTCAAGCTTTTCAAGCTCCGGCACGAAGCGGCGCACGTAGTCTCCCTCGGCATCGAATTTCTCCCCCTGCAATATGGGGTTGAAAATGCGGAAGAACGGCGAGGCGTCCGCGCCCGAACCCGCCACCCACTGCCAGTTGGCGGCGTTGGAGGCCGGATCGGCATCAACAAGCGTATCGCGAAACCACTTCTCGCCTTTGCGCCAGTCGATAAGTAGATGTTTGATGAGGAAGGATGCCACTATCATGCGCACCCGGTTGTGCATGGTGCCATGTTTCCACAATTGCCGCATGCCGGCATCCACGATCGGATAACCCGTCATGCCACGCGTCCAGGCGTTGAAGGATGTGTCATCGTCCCGCCAGCCGAAGGCGTCGAAGCTGTCGTTCCAGTTTTTCTCGTCCAGCTCGGGAAAGTGGAACAGCAGATGGTAGCAGAATTCCCGCCAGACGAGTTCTTTGCGGAAACGGCTGATATCGTTGGACGCGATATGGCGTGAGAGCCCCTTCGTCGCATGCCACACGGCGGCGGGCGATATTTCGCCGAGCGCCAGATGCGGCGCAAGAAGCGACGTGGCGTCCTTCGCCGGAAAATCGCGGCCTTCCTCATAACCCTTCAAGGCACCATCGATGAAATCATCGAGTTTTTCCCGCGCGGCATTTTCACCGGGTGTCCATACCTCGCTGAAATCCTTCGCCCAGTCCGGTTTGACCGGCAGAAGCTTCCAGTCATCGAGTTTCTCCGATTTTGGCCATGTCTCAGGTGCCTTCAGGCTCTGCGGTGCATCCGCCGGCGTATGTGGCTCCTCGCCGCCCTCTAGAGCCCGCCAGAAGGGCGTGTAGACCCGGTAGGGACCGCCGGATTTGGTCTGAACCCGGGATGGTTCATGCAGGAGGTGTCCGGCAAAGCTGCGAACTGTCAGGCCGTCGTCCCCAAGCGCCTCTTTTAGTGCCTTGTCCGTTGCCATGCCGGTCGGCTCATAGCGACGGTTCCAGAGGACTGCATCCGCGCCGGTTTCGGTTATCAGGCGGCGCAGCGTCTCCTCTGCGTTGCCGCTTCTGAGCAGTAGACGGCTGCCGCATTTTTCCAGCGCCGCGGAAAGAGAGGCAAGCGAATGGTGAAGCCACCATTCCTGCGCGCCGCCAAGCGGGCCGCTGGATGTCTCACGGATATAGATCGGTATGACGGGGCCGCCATGCTCCACCGCTGCGAGAAGGGCGAGATTGTCCGCAAGGCGCAAGTCCTTGCGGAACCAGACGATAACAGGAGAGGATTTTGTTGGCATGAAGGGATCCGGTTCACTTCCGCTTGAACGAGTGTTGAAACGCTTTGTTCCTCAAATCGCGTAGAATGGAAAGCTGGAGGCACATGGTTTTTCGAGGGCTATTTTTTCGACCTTGAAACCGAAAGTGAAGGGAACCAACTGGAGGAGCCAGCGTTTTTCGCTGGTTAATAGAGCATGGAAGTACAATCAATGTTGCTGAAAGACGTTAAGTGGGAAAAGCCTGTTACCATATCCTTGGAAAACGGTGCTCCCCGGATTTTCAACGGCGTTTACGAGGCCTTCGATTTTCTCCAGCACGAATGGCCACAACGCGGTGACAAGGCGCATGAGCAGGCCCTGCGTCTGTGCCGCGCCTCGCTGATGGGGGACGTGGCGGGAGAGATTGCGCGCGCCGCCTTCGTTACCGCAAGCCGGCAGGCGCAATGCCTCTTGGAGGCCGGAAACAAGGTGGAAGATCAGGGTAAACTTGCATCCTGACAGCGTTGCCGGATTGAGATGTGAAAGGCCACCCGTAAAGCCGGGTGGCCTTGTTTTATCCGCCGCCAGAAACGGGTTGTGTCGAACGCAGGATATGGCATCGTGCGCGTGCAAAGCGGATGAATACGGCAATGACCAACCACTACGGCTATATTGTTTTCCCGACAGCTCTCGGCCATTGCGGCCTCGCATGGGCAGAGCGCGGTATCGCCCGTCTGCAATTGCCCAGCGCAGATGCCGGTGAAACCGAAAAACTTATCCAGAAACGCCTGCCGTCATCTTCCATTGCTGTACCCGACACACGCGCCCGTGAGGCGATTGCGATGGTTACCCGCTATTTCGATGGTGAAGAGATTGATTTTACGCCCGTGGAACTCGATCTTGCCGGGCAGGAGCGGTTCTTTCTAGATGTCTATGAGGTGGCACGGCATATCGGCTGGGGCCGCACGACGACCTATGGCGGTATCGTAAAAACGCTGGGCCTCTCCATGGAAAAGGCCCGCGACGTCGGGCAGGCTATGGCGAAAAATCCCGTGCCGCTGATCATTCCCTGCCACCGTGTTCTGGCGGCTGGCGGCCGGCTGGGTGGCTTTTCCGCGCCGGGTGGAACGAACACCAAATTACGTATGCTGGATCTCGAAAATGCCGGCCGCAGCCGTGCTGACGATGCACAGGGCAGCCTGTTTTAAAGCAATGACAGATCAGTCCACATGAATAGCCGTCTGATTTCTGCCCTTTTCTCGTCAAATTGTCGCTAAATTGTCACAATACACGGACGCCCTCTAACATAAGGGCGAGACGTTTGAGAGTATCCGCGTTAATTCTATCCGCTGCCTTGGCTTTTACAGTCGTGGCACCCGCGTCGGCTGGCATGCTGAACCAGGCTGAAAAATACACCGGACTGCATGAATCCAAAAACAACAAGAGCCTGAAGAATATTCTTGGGGCAAATCCCCGCAGCACACCGTGGTGTGGCCTGTTCCTGCATGCCGTTGCCAGCAAGGCCGGGCGCGCATCGCCCAAATCCTACGGATTTGCAAAATCCTGGACGTCATTCGGTTATGCCGTTCCCGTCGCCGCCGCCAAACCGGGCGATGTTGTCGTCATTCGCAACGGCCGCGGTTATCACGCCGGAATATTGAAGAGCATGAGCGGCAAGACAGCGCAAATTCTCGGCGGCAATCAGTCCGGCCGGGTGCAGGTGTCGAACTTCAACCGCAAGGCCATCGTTTCCGTGCGTCGCTGAAGACCGGACCAACTTTACGACGATCCATATAAAGGCGGGCTGTGGCCCGCCTTATGCGTTTTAAGGCCCCTATGGCTGTTCCCTTGTGCCGGGTGCCGCATCGCGCTGGTCGTCATCCTCAAGGTCTGTGGCGACGATGAAGGCATCCTCGTGTTGCCGCGCTGCCTGCCGGCGTGCGCGCAGGCTTATGGATTCATCGGGGTAAATCTCACTTTCTTTCGATTTGAGTTCGCTGTCGGTTTCAAAACGCGGCAAATCTTCGTCTTTGATATCGAGAGGTTCGTTTTTCTTCTGTTTCGGATCGCTCATGGATGGTCCTCCTGCGGGTTCCTGCCGGACAAACGATCCTGCAGTGAGTAGGGTTCCCTTTTTTCAGGGAAATGCGCATGCGCAATCTCCGGACGCGGAACAATTTCCGGCCATTTCTGTTTTTCAATTCGCACAGTCAAACCCGATGCGACGCAAAGAGGAGGACGTTATGAACCATGATCGCGAAGCAGCAATCCGCGAAAAAGCCCGCGCAATATGGGAGAGGGAAGGCAGGCCGGAGGGACATCACGAACGCCACTGGATGGAGGCGGAACGGGAGGTCTCGGCAAGCACAGAAACCGGAAAGACCAATGGCAAAAATGGCGCGAAGAAACCCGCTGCCGCCAAGCCCTTGGTCCAGAAGAAGGTGACTGCGGATAAGGCTTCGGCAAAAAATGCCAAATCACCAGCGGTAAAATCTCTTCAGAAAGAGCAAAAAGCGGAGACCAGCCGAAGAGACGACGACCTGACCGAAAGCCTGGAGGAAAGTTTCCCGGCAAGTGATCCGCCGGCACTCACCAACGCGTCTACTGCGACGAAGCGTGTGGCGAAGAAGACCTGAGGTCAATAACGCCCAGCTACGCGCCTATGCCAAGATCGATATAGAGCGAATGCTGCGGCATCTCGCTCGTCATGCCATATTTTGGAAAAAATGGCTCCCCGGGCCGGATTCGAACCGGCGACCTGTCGATTAACAGTCGAATGCTCTACCGCTGAGCTACCAGGGAACGTGCGCTGCTTGGCGCGGTGTGAGCGGGGTAATACAAATGCTTTTCCGATTTGCCAAGCGCTTTTTTCAAAAAAAACGCATTCATCTTGTTTTATCTCGCCGGAGTCCCGATTTTCCGGGCTTATCGACGGTGAAAAAATTATCCACAGGCCAGATGTTAAAGGGCAGCATGGAATGAAATTTGGAATGGACCACAGAACGGGTCGTCTCAATCTCGGAAAATGGAGCGTTGCCATGCCGCGTTCGCGCCTCGGCAGGATCGCCACCGGCTCGGCGCTGGTGGTGGGCGGAACGCTCGGGTTTTTGCCCATCCTCGGTTTCTGGATGGTCCCGCTTGGTCTTATCGTGCTTTCCCACGATTTGTCGGCGGTTCGCCGCAGGCGGCGGCGGCTGGCAGTCTGGTGGGCATCGCGACGCAATGGCCGCAACACCCGCAATAGAGGTGGACAATAAGGCTCAGCCGCCCATCGAGCTGCTGAGGCCCTGTCCGGCCCAGAAGGCGGCATAGGCGAGTGCTGCAAAATAAATCGCCGTCAGGATGAGAAACAGATACCCGCCGAGAACGGTCACGCCGTCCCTCTGGATCATACCCGCCGAAAAAAGCAGGATGGCGACGCCAGGCAGGGTGTTGGAGAAGGGAATGAAGCCAAGCGGCATCATCAGCAACACGCCAGCGGTCATCAGCGCAAGTCCGTTCACTCTATTGGCGACGATGCCCGCCGTCAGCGCCGGAAGGCGCGGGCGGATGAAGCGATCGAGCCTGGAGACGATGGCGACGCCTTTCTGCAGTGCCGGTACCAGCTTTGCCGTTTCCATCTGCCGGTCGAGAATCCTGGCCGGCAGCCATGGCAGACGGTTGAGGGTGATGGCCAGACTGACGAGAATGATCGCTGCGCCAAACACGGTGCTGACGCCGGGAATGGAGACCGGAATGAGGAAGGGCAGGGAAGCTATGGCACAGATGAGCAGCAGGCCCTGTTCGCCGATTGCTTCCATCAGCTCGCGCAATGTGATCGTCTGACCTTGCAGTTTCCCAATCAGCTTTTCAAGCGTGGTGCTGAGCTTTTCAGACGTATCAGTGAATGCGAATTCGTTCGACATCAGGCTTCCCGGAAGTTGCTTTAACTCCGGGTTTGATAACATTCATCAGGCCGAATGCCTACCGCCGATGGAAAATCAGCGTCTTTTCGGGCCGGTGCTGTTGCCCGCCTTTGTCAGTGGGAAACCCAGCTGCTGTAGGCGCCTGCAAGAAGAACAATCAGCAGGATGACCAGTATGACCGGATTGATCGACGTAATGAAGCTTACATAGTCCATGATAACTTCCTCCTCTTTCCGCCACACCTTATTCTACCGCAAAAAGGCCGGTTTATCTACCTGAAGATGAAATTTCGCATCGCAGCAACCATCCGTCGCTGCGGTCTGGAATTGTTTGTTTTTCTCATTTGCCGCAACGCAAAAAATAAATCTTCCAACATTTGCCATTCTCTTGCGTTGTCTCTAATCCTGATTTGGCGGCGGTCGATAGTCAGACCGTCCGCCGCTGACAAACCGCCACTGAGATGCCTTGGCTCCCGCCTTGCCTTCGGTCTAAAACGATCTTCCCGAGGACATTAAATGCTGAAAAACATCTATGCCTGGACGATGGCGCTTGCCGCGCGCAAAAGCGCCGTGTGGTGGCTGGCGATCGTGGCCTTCGTCGAAAGCTCCGTCTTCGTTGTGCCAGCGGATGTGCTTTTCCTGCCCATGGTGCTGGCAAAGCCAAAAAAGGCGATGTTTTATGCGCTCGTAGCAACGGTCGCTTCCGTTCTCGGAGGCATTGCCGGCTGGTTTCTCGGCCACTATGCTTTCGAGAGTATCGCGCGGCCAATTCTGGAATTTTACGGCAAGCTGGACAGCTTCGAGCAGCTCAAGAATTCGGTAAATTACGAGACCATCATTCTCCTGCTGGTGACATCGGGCTTTGCGCATCTGCCGCCGATCAAGGTTGTCACCATCCTCTCCGGTGCGGCCAATATCAGCCTCGGCCTGTTCATTCTCTCGGCTGTCGTCACGCGCGGCGCGCGCTTTTTCATCCTCGCCGGGTTGCTGCAAAGATACGGTGAACCGGTGCGCCACTTCATCGAAAAACGCCTTGGTGTTATCGCCGCCGCTGTGGCCGCAGCGCTCATCGCCATCTATGCGGTCTACGTTTTCGTGCGCTGACTAAACGCAGTTTTTCTACTCTTACAATACTGTCGCATAACTTTCAGCCTACTGTCAGAATCCAGCTGTATCGGTTGTCTCGTCCAATGAGAGAACCGATTTATTATGCGAAGATTATGGAAGTGCTCCTTGGGGGGCATGGGTATTGCTGTGCTTGCCGCAGGCGGTTATCTCCTCGCCATCCAGCTTCTCGGCAACTTTCACGAGGTGGTGGCAGGGCAGCTTTACCGCTCCAACCAGCCAAGCAGTGAGCAGCTGGTCCGCTATACCAGGGACCATGGCATCAAGACGGTCATCAATCTCCGCGGAGAGAATGAATCCGAGGACTGGTACAAGGATGAGATCAAAACCTCGCGCGAGCTTGGGTTGACCCATATCGATTTTGGCATGTCAGCCCGCCACGAACTCGACATGACCAAGGTGAACCAGTTGGTCGCGATCATGCGTGATGCGCCGAAGCCCATCCTCATTCATTGCAAGTCCGGTGCGGACAGGACAGGCCTTGCGACCGCGCTTTATCTCGGCCGCGTCGCGTATCTCGGTGAAAAGGCGGCTGAGAGCCAGCTTTCCGTCCGCTACGGCCATATCGGCATCCCCTATCTGTCTGAAACCTATGCGATGGACCAGACCTGGGAAAATGTCGAACACATGTCGATCGCCGACGACTTCACAATTGCTTCAAACGAGTTTTGAAAAAGGTCGGGCATAACGTCCGCAAAATTGCTGATCGATCTCCTGAAGCGGGATTTTGCGTTCTGTTCTGATCGCGCAACGGTCGGGACGGGGCCCAAACGCTTGGTTTCTTAACTGTTGAGTTTTCAACGACGCAGCCTGTCTTTCATCAGGCGACCCGCTTTCTCCCTCTCGAGGTTCGTCGGAAATCACATTTTTTGTCTATATATTAGTAACTTATGCGATCCAACAATTAAGTTGACTCCTTTAATCATCTTTTATAGAGCGACGTTGTTTCAACTTCTGGATCGCATCATGACCCCAAAATCATTTATGAGCGGCCTTGCCGCATCGCTCTTGTCTATTCTCTTTACCGCCCCTTATGTAATGGCTGAACAAAAGACCATCACAGATGTCATCGGACGCGAAGTGAAGGTTGACCTTCCAGCAAAGCGCGTTGTTCTCGGTTTCTACTTCGAGGACTACATGGCGGTCGGCGGCGAGAAAGCCTATGATTCCGTCGTCGGCATTTCTCGCGAAGCCTGGGAAGGCTGGGTACCCGCCAACTGGAAGATGCACCTCGCGCATCGCGCCTCGCTTGCCGACATTGCCGATGTCGGTGAAGTGGAAGCGCAGACTTTCTCGGTCGAAAAAGTGTTGAGCCTCAATCCCGACCTGGTGATTCTGGCAGACTGGCAATACAAAGCGCTTGGTCTCGATGCCGATCGTCTGGAAGAAGAAGGCATTCCCGTCGTCGTCGTCGACTACAACGCCCAGACGGTCGAGCGGCACGTCGCCTCGACCCGGCTTTTTGGCGACCTGACCGGCCAGGAGAAGCGTGGCAAGGAAATTGCCGACTTCTATGCCGGTTCGCTGAAAGAGGTCGCTGACCGGGTCGCCAAGTCCGGAAAGCCGAAACCGAAGGTCTATGTCGAGTTCGGCAATAAGGGCCCGGCCGAATATTCTTTCACCTACGGCAAGAACATGTGGGGCGCCATGTCCACGGCGGCTGGCGGCGACAACATTGCCGCTCCCTTCGTCGAATGGTGGGGACCGATCAATCCAGAACAGGTTCTGGCGTCCAAGCCTGACGCCATCTTCATTTCCGGTCGCGAAAACAACAAGAACCCGGCAGCGCTGCCCATGGGACAGGCGGTGAAGGCGGCAGACGCAGGCGAGAAACTCAAGGCATTTGAGGCCCGTCAGGGCTGGAGCGAATTGCCCGCCATCAAGAACGGCCAGCTGTTCGGTGTCTACCAGGGTGCGTCGCGTACGCTCTCCGATTTCGCCATGGTTCAGTACATCGCAAAGCAGCTATATCCCGAGCAGTTCAAGGATGTCGATCCGATCGCCAACTATCTCGGCTATTACAAGAAGTACCTTCCGGTAACGCCTCAAGGCACTTTCGCTATCGCCGTCAAGGATTGATATCGCGCTTGCCCGTGGCGGCACGGAAACGTGCTTTCTTCGCCGCCACAGTGGCGAAATCTCGCGAACGCCGCCGTTGCGGCGTCCGCTTTTCTAGACAGTCCTTTCAGGCAGGTTTTCATGACAATTGCTGCCCGCAACGCCGAGGCCATCGGTGCGCACCGGCTGCGCGAGCGCCGTCGCTGGCGTGTCGTCTCTATCTTCTTCGTATTGATGGCGGTGAGCCTCGTTCTCGATATCGCCACTGGTCCTTCGCTGCTGTCGCCCGCCGAAGTGGTGAAGTCGCTGACCGGCCTTGGCGAACGGGCCGCCATGACCGATTCCATCGTGCGCGGCCTTCGCCTGCCCATGGCGTTGATGGCGCTTGCCGTCGGTGCGGCACTCGGGGCAGGTGGCGCGCAAATGCAGACCCTGCTCAATAATCCCATGGCGAGCCCCTATACGCTCGGTATGGCCGCAGCGGCCGGTTTCGGTGCGGCGCTGGTGCTGGCGCTTGGCGGTCTCGGGTTGGATGCCATGATTGCCGTTCCGCTGGGCGCGTTCGTCTTTTCCATGCTCGCAGCACTTTTTCTCTTCACGCTGGCCTCCATGCGGCAGATGACGACCGAAACCATCATTCTCGGCGGCATCGCGCTTCTTTTCCTGTTTCAGTCGCTGCTGTCGCTCATCCAGTTCCTGTCCTCACCGGAGCTGTCCCAGCAGATCCTTTTCTGGCTGTTCGGCAGCCTGACCAAGGCGACCTGGCCGACGCTTGGCCTGACCGCTGCCGTGACCGCCCTCTGCTGCGCCCTGCTGATGGCGGATTGCTGGAAGCTGACCGCGCTCAGAATGGGGGAGATGCGGGCGGCAAGCCTCGGCATCAATGTCCGCTGGCTGCGCATGAAGGTTCTCGTCATCGTCGCCATCATGACCGCGACGGCCACCAGCTTCGTCGGCGTCATCGGTTTTATCGGGCTGGTCGCGCCGCATATCGCCCGCATGACCGTGGGCGAGGATCAGCGCTTCTTCCTGCCCATGTCGGTGCTGAGCGGCGCGCTGATGCTGTCGGCTGCCTCGATCCTCTCCAAATCGATCGTTCCCGGTGCGCTGTTCCCGGTTGGCATCGTCACGGCCATTGTCGGCGTGCCGTTTCTGATGTGGCTGATTTTCGCTCCGAAGAGGCGCGGCCGATGATGGTTCTCGATTCGATTTCCGCCGAGCGCGGCGGACAGACTGTTGTGAAAGGGCTGTCGGCGCGTCTGGAGGCGGGGCATATTCATGCCGTCATCGGCCCAAACGGAACGGGCAAGACGACCCTTCTGAGAGCGATCTTCGGCGATCTGCCACTTGCTGCCGGTTCGATCAGCCTCGGCGACCGCCGTCTTCGGGCCGGGGAGCGGGCGGGGCGGTATATAAGGCAGTGGCGCGATGGCTTTGCCTACATGCCGCAGGACACCACAGCCGATATTGCGCTCAGCGTGCTGGAGGTGGTGGCACTCGGCCGGTTCGGGCGTCTGTCGTTGCATATTGACGACGAGACGCTCGACCTGGCCATGACACGCCTGCATCAGGCGGGAATAGCGCATCTGGCGGGCAGGGAGATCGCCTCCCTCAGCGGCGGGCAGCGGCAGATGGCGCTTTTCGCGCAGGTTCTGATGCGCGAGCCGCAGGCGATGCTGCTGGACGAGCCGGTCAGCGCGCTGGACCTCAAACATCAGGTGGCGCTTCTCGATCTGGTGCGGCAGGAAACCCGCGCCAATGGCTGGGTAACGCTGGTCGTGCTGCATGATCTCAACCTCGCCTGCCAATATGCCGACAACCTGCTGGTGATTTCCGATGGCGCATTGAAGGCGACCGGCGCGCCGGGAGATATCGTCACGCCGAAACTCATTTTCGAGACCTACGGGGTGACGGTGGAAGTTTTGCGGGACAGGCGCGGCAATCCCGTCATTCAGCCGGCTGGCGACCCGCTGCCCGAACATTTGAAAACCCTTGAAGGAATAATTGCATGAAACGATTTTTGATGACGTTTGCCGCGGCTTTGGCCGTAACCTTTTCTGTCGCGCCGTCCTTTGCTGCCGAACACAAGGTGCTGATGCTCAATTACGGCACGGACGGCAGCATGGTGTTTGAGCCTTCCTATGTAAAGGCAGAGCCCGGCGACACCATCACCTTCGTGCCGCAAAATTCCAGCCATTACGTGCAGTCCTATGCCGTTCCGGAAGGCGTAACGCCCTGGAAAGGCAAGCTCGATGAGGCCTTCACCGTTACCGTCGAGAAGGAAGGCGTCTATCTCTATTATTGCCCGCCGCATCTGATGATGGCGATGATCGGTGTGATCCAGGTCGGCAAGCCCGTCAATCTGGAAGCGGTCAGGCAAAAGGCGGAGAAGCTGCGCCCCAAACTGGTCATGAAGGGCGAAAGGCTGGACGCGGCTCTGGCACAGCTAACGCCGGCGCAATGACGCCATCTCCGTGCTCGACCGGATGGGACGCTCGATCCCTCAAATCTCGCTCGCCGGGTGTGTGAAGCAGCCCACACGAAAAAATTGGCTGCAATCACCATAACAAGGATAAACCAATGGCAAATAAACTAGTCGAAACGACATTGAACGACCTGCTCAACGGCGAATTGCGCGCCCACCACGCCTATCTTCAGGCAGCCGCCTGGGCGGCTGAGCGCAATCTCGATGGTTGCTACAAGTTTCTGCTTGGCCATGCTGCCGAAGAGCTGGAGCATATGCACCGCATCTTCAGCTTTCTGAACGATCTCGGAGCTCCAGTTATTTTCACCGAGCTGCCTGCCCCACAGGTCACTGCAAACGATATCAAGGGGTTGTTTGCAATTGTCGCGCAACACGAATCGCGTGTCACCGCCGCCATCAACGCGGCGGTTGATCTCGCGCGGTCTGAAAAAGACCATGCGACCACATCCTTCCTGCAATGGTTCGTGAACGAACAGCATGAGGAGGACAGCCTGTGCCGCACGATAATGGGCAAGATCGAGCTGATCGGTGACGGTCCCAATGCGCTTTATCTGATTGACCGCGAAATCGGCGAACTGGCTGAAAAGGCCTGAAAGCTGCGCAGCATTCACTGGATATTCCACAAGCTGCATCAAACGCAGCTTGTGGCTGGTTCAGTCACTTCCTAAATCCGGCGTCCATCCACGCGTATAGCCTTTTCCCATGATGGCAACCGCAAGGGAAAGCTGTTCCTGCAAATGTTCGATTTCGCCCAGCAGCGTTTCAACAGCCGCCTTCGCATCGCCATCATGACACTGGATGACATATCCAGCTATGTCGTCAGGCCGTACAGGGGTGATTTTTTCCGCATCGGGCATATCGGTTGACCTCTCGTTTGTTCACTAAATGTTCTAATTTTAGCAGAGAGTCAACAAGGCAAATGCGTGCCGTCTCTGGACGGTCACAGGCTTTGCAATAAGAGTATATTTCTAGGATTATCGTTGAATGCACTCGCGCCCGCCACGGCCTCGCACCGCAGTGTCAAGCGTCAATGAACGGATGGATCTTCGCCGTCCAGGAAGCTGCGAATTCCATCTTTCTCACAGGTGGCCAGGAATTCTTCCCAGGCGTCCTTGTCTGTCGTGAAAGGTTCTTCCCAGGTGGTGACATCATCATGCTCGCTGATAACCTCGAGCGTCCAATCCTGCTGGGTGCCAGCCGGCCGGTAGATATCAACCAGAACCGTGATACCGTCGTCTTCAAATTCGCCCGAGAATTCCGAGTGTTCAATTTTTGTTTTTTTGACCATCACAGCACACCTCGTTCTCAGGCTTGGATAAACGCACACCCACACCGCATCTTGTCAATTCGCGCATGGCGCCGGCGAGAATGTGGCTGAAAAAATTATAGCCAGCTCTGGGGGAACTGGCTATCTATCTGTTTTTAATGGTCGGAGCGGCGGGATTCGAACCCACGACCCCTTGACCCCCAGTCAAGTGCGCTACCGGGCTGCGCTACGCTCCGAACCTGAAAGCCGTTTATATATAAGCCTGTTAGGGCGCAAGCGGAAAATAGCCTTTTCTTGAAAAAAGGAACAAAGGCTGTGGACGGTGAGCAGGGGACTTTCTTCCCGAAGATGTTGCCCGTCAAACGCGTGACACATCATCCTTCCATCATGGCGGGAACCTGCTGTATTCTTTGGCGTTCCAATCTAAGCGAAACTGAAATTCAGGGAGATGAAACATGTCCGAACTCGTCGTTGTCGGTTTTGACGGAACGGAAGAGGCCGACCGGGTCCTTCTGAAACTTGCTGGAATGAAAAAGGAATATCTGGTCGATATGGAAGATGCCGTCGTCGTCGTTCGCGATGAAAACGGCAAGGTGCACCTGAAGCAGAGCGTCAATCTGACGGCGATCGGTGCAAGCTCCGGTTTTCTCTCCGGCGGTCTCTGGGGTGGCCTCGTTGGCCTGCTGTTCCTCAATCCGCTCGCGGGATTTGCGATTGGCGGCGCGATCGGTGCGGGAACGGGTGCGCTTGCGGGGTCGCTGACGGATTACGGCATCGACGACGATTTCATCAAATCTCTGGGTGAAACCATCCCGAATGGCTCTTCGGCGTTGTTCGTGCTGATCCGCAAGGTGCAGCCGGAAAAGGTGATGGCGGAACTGGAAGGTCTTCGTGGGCGGGTCATCAAAACCTCGCTTTCGCCAGAGCAGGAAGCGCAACTGCAAAAGGCGCTTTCCGGCGGAACGGAACAAGCCGCAGCACCTGCCGTCTGAACGATGCAGAGAGACGATGCTGCGGCATGATTCATGTCGCAGCAGATCTATGAAAGTGCGGCGGCGCTCTTTGCGACCCTCGCCGGAAACGTTGGCTTAAACCGTCAGTGTTCCGGTTTTCGCCTGCGGCCAGGTCAGATAATAATACCGACTGCCGACATTGCCAAAAAATGCATTGTCGCCGGAAATACTGTCGACATAGGCGCCACCGGTGGTCTTGGCATAAGCGGAACCGTCGCGCTTGAGGTGGTCCTTCAGAAAATCGCTCCAGCCGGTCGTGGTGATCTCGGTTGCCGGTTTTGAGGTGGTTGTCTTGTCGGCCTCCACGTCCCAGGCTTTTATCTTTGCGCCTTCGGTCGGATCGGAGACTGTCAGCGTTCCAGCGGCCAGCGCTTCCAGCATTGCCTTGGCTTGCGTAGCTTTGCTGGGGTCCTTGGAGAGTTCTTCCAGCGTCGCCTTCAGGCTTGTCATGAAACTGGCCTGTGTAATGTCGCCGGAGGGCGCCTGCGTGCTGGTGTCGTCGGTCTCCGCGTCAGTGCCGGAGACTTGCGCATATTGCGCCAGAAGCTGTGTCAGCCGCGTATTGGTGGAGGAGGGCGAGGTGTCGATCCCGTAGGAGTCGAGGATCGCAGTTCGTGGCGAGGAGGTGGAAGCGGAATTGTCCTCCTGCTCCTTGATGGCCTTGAGTGCGAGTTTGGTGGAGTTGATGCGTGTGGACAGGTCGACGGAGGAGACCATTGCGCTCACTGTTTCCATGATCAGGCCGATACACGTCATGCATACCGAACCGGCTCGGCGAAGATTTTCGATCCCGCCTTTCGTCTCCTCTCATAAGAAGACCGGGTGTATCCCCAGTCATCTCAAGCTTGGGATGCACCCGGTCTAATAGCCGAACTTTGCGCGACGCTTGCGGACATATAGTGCGTCTCTAATGAACCGAAGCGTTGGACGCGCTCAATGCCTTGGTTTCAGTCATGAAACCGCTACGCATTTTACTGGAAGTGCTCAGTTTTCCTGCACGGAAACACCGTTCGGGCCGATATTCATCTCGATCCCCTTCGGTTTGCTTTCTTCGTGCCAGACATAGGCTCCAAGCCCGACAAGAACCACCAGGAGTGCGCCAATGATGAAATAGAGATTGTTCGTCTGCGTCATAGGATGTCTCCCCGTTTGACAATCATGATCGCGGGCTAAACGCATGAAATAATGTAAGGTTCCGTAAGGGTAAGGACTTTAGGTGGCACTTCTGCTTTGGCGCAGGCTTTCGCGCTTTTCCAGAGCCATGCATCCCCACAATATGCCGAGCAGCAGGAAGAAATGCCGCCAGTGGTCGGTGTCAATGACGTTGCCGATCATCACATGCCCGACAAAGGTTACCCAGGAAATGATGAGAAACGGCTGCCAGGGCCGCTGGCGCAGCAGCAGTTTGAAGCAGGCGGCAATGGTCCAGCAGATCAGCGTGAGATAGATGACGAAGCCGAACCAGCCATGCGTGGTCAGGCTCTTCAGCCAGATATTATGTTCCGCGGCGGGAAAGATGTCGTCGAACACCATGGGGCCGATGCCGAGCGGATGTTCCATCGCCATCAGGAAACCGAGATAGTGGCGGGCAAAACGCCCGAGATGGCCGCCATCATAGGATTGCACCGCCGAGGCGCGGCTGGAGAACAGGTCTGCTACCTGCTTGAATTGCAGGGCGATGATGACGGCTGCCACCATCAATGCCACGGCGACGAGAAACAGAACGAGGATTTTCAGCCGGAATGCCGCCGTGCGCTCTTTCAGCAGCATGACGAAAACCAGAAGCACGGCCGAAAACAGGAAAAGGCCCCATGCGGCGCGTGAAAACGACAGGAACACGGCAAGGGACAGAATGAGCAGGCCAAGGATCCGCCATGGCGCATGCATCGCCTTGCCGGAGAGCAGGCCGTAAATCAGGTACAGCGACGGCGTCACCAGGAAGGGACCGAAGACGTTCGGGTCCTGAAAGGCGCCCTTGGCGCGATCGTAAAGGGTAAAGACCTCGAAACCGGGAATGGCGTGAAAATATCCGATGATGCCGAGCAGGGAGGTAATCAACGCTGCAGCGAGCCAGGCCCGGAAAATCAGCAGCAGCCGCTGGTGCTTGTCCTCGATGATGGCAGCATAAAAAACCGAGGTCAGCGCCAGAAAGGTCGATACGGCGAGATAAAGCGGCCCCTCGTCGAGATTGGCCATGGTGGTGAGCGAAAGATAACCGCCGACATTGAAGGCAAGCAGCAGGCACAGAAGCAGGACGACGGTGCGCGAGAGGCGCAAGCCCAGCAGGAACCAGATGGCCACTTGCCCTACCATCATCAGCTCATAGGGCGCCGGTTCGGAAATCACGAAGCCGGAAAGAAAGACGCCAAAGGCAATGAAGAACGCGCCGACCAGCCGCATGGCGGCAAGCGGTGCGTCAAAATCCGGTGCGTGCTGGTAACCGGTGTGGGTCAATAGGCATTTTCCGATTTGAGCAGCCGGATCGGCGTCAGGAACAGGATCTTAAGATCGAGAAGCAGCGACCAGTTCTCGATATAATAGAGATCGTATTCGGTGCGGAACTTGATCTTGTCGCCGTGGTCGATCTCGCCACGCCAGCCATTGATCTGCGCCCAGCCGGTAACACCGGGCTTGACCTTGTGCCGGGCGAAATAATGCTCCACCACCTCGGTATATTTCAGGTCGCCCGTCTGGGCGTGCACGGCGTGCGGGCGCGGCCCGACCAGTGAAAGATCGCCGTAAAGAACGTTGAAAAGCTGTGGCAGCTCGTCCATCGAGGATTTTCGCAGGAACCGCCCGACCGGCGTGACACGCGGATCGTTTTTCGTGACGGCCTTTTTCGCCGTGGGGTCGCTGAGTTCCGTATACATGGAACGGAACTTCCAGACATTGATCGTTTCATTGTTGAAGCCATGACGCTTCTGCTTGAAGAACACCGGGCCTTTGGATGTCGTCTTGACAGCAATCGCCGCGCCCAGCATCACCGGCCACAACAGAACGATGCCGATAATGCTGAAGACGATGTCGAACACCCGTTTCCCGACCGAATCCCAGTCGCGTATCGGCTTGTCGAACACGTCGAGCATAGGCACTGCGCCGACATGGGAATAGGCGCGGGGGCGGAAACGCAATTTGTTGGCGTGGGCCGCGATACGGATATCGACGGGTAGCACCCAAAGCTTGCGCAGGAGCTGGAGGATACGCGCCTCGGCACTGAGCGGCAGGGCGATGATCAGCATGTCGAGCTTCGTCAGGCGGGCGAATTCCACCAGTTCCGCGAAGGTGCCGAGCTTGGGGTAGCCGGCAACCACATCGGGCGAACGCTCGCTTTTCCGGTCGTCGAAAATGCCGCAGATGCGGATATCATTGTCCGTTTGCTGTTCGAGCGAGCGGATGAGGTCCTTGGCGGCATCGCCGCCACCGACTATCACGGCGCGACGCTCCATCACGCCGTTGCGGCCCCAGTGGCGAATGGCGAAGCCGAGGATCAGCCGTCCGGTGAAAATGGCGATTGCGCCGGTGGCGTACCAGATGGCAAAAGTCTGCCAGGAATGCAGCGCTTCCGGCAAAAACAGGAGAAGGATGCCGGCGACGGTGACGAAGGACAGACAGACGGCGCCCTGAATGCGTGCAAACATTTTCAGCGGCGCGCGCAGCGTCGGCAACTGGTAACAGTCGCCAGCCTGCAAAAGAAACACGCAAACCGCCGCGCCCAGCACCCCAATGCCGAAAACCGCAAGAAAGGTTTCAAGCCCCTGCCGCGCAGCGATGCCGTTGACGATGGCCGCGATGATCGCAAGCATCGAAAATTCGAGAAGACGCAATTGGCCGATGACCATGTTTGGCGAATGGTTGCCGGCGCGAAGCTGGTTGGCGATCTGCCGGGCAAGCGGATTGAGAACAACGCTTTCCGATGCGGAAGGCTCACCCGCATCCCGCTCGGAGATTTGCTGGCGCAACGTTGCCAGATCGAATTCAAGTCTTCCCTTGTCAGCCTTGGTCATTGCTTTGGTCCGCACCCTCCAGCCCATCGGCCCGAAAACCGGAATCGATTTTCGAAGGGAACGATGCGCAACTTCAAAGTGGTAGAGCACAGTTTTCGCATCCGTGCGGATACGTGCGCTCTACGAGCAGGAAACTAGCCGAAACATGCTAAGAAACGTTTATGATGAGTTTCTACAGGACGGCAGAATATACAATCAAAAATCGTGTTTTTGAAATGTTTCTAGAGCGAAACCAGGTGACGATAGAGCTTCATCATGTCGTCGGCCATGACAGGCGTTGAAAATTTCGCCTTGAAGCTGTCGGGGCGGGGCATCACCCGTTTCCCCCAGTCCGGGCTCTCGGCATCCTTGACCATTATCTTTGCTAGCGCATCGGCGTCTCCAGCCGGAACGAGCGCCTCGCTGTCTTCTCCCAGAACCTCAGCTATGCCTCCAACATGCGAGGCGATGACGGTTTTCCCCGCAGCAAGCGCTTCCAGCACGATGTAAGGCATCGCCTCGGCGCGTGAGGGAACGACAACAGTCGTCGCCAGCGCGAACGCCTGTCTCGCTGGCATGGCGGCATGCATGGATATCCGCTGCGAAAGTCCGGCCTTGGCGATCATATCAGCATATTTGTCCCTGTCCGGCCCATCGCCGACGATGACGCCGGACATGGGCTGGCCGATGCTGCGTTCCATCTTGGCGAATGCCTTGATGAAGATGTCGGGCCCCTTCAGGTCACGCAACATGCCGATATAGAGAAAGCGCGCTGCCCCTTCGCGGGTGGGCACGGTTTCAAACTCGCTTTCCTGCACGCCGTTATAGATCATCGCCGTGCGGGTGCGTGGTTTGCCGACCTTGGTTTCGTAGGTTTCCTGTTCGAAATTGCAAACGAAACACAGGGCGTCCGTGAAATGCTCCTGAAACCGCTCGATACGCAGGAACAGCTGCCCTTTAAGGCTTTTGCGATCGTAATGCAGGCTGCCGCCGTGCGGCGAATAGAGGCGGGCTACGCGATACTTGTTCACCCGCAACAGTGAGCCGATTAGCCGGGCCAGAGCGCCACCCTTGGCGCTGTGCCCATGCAAAATATCCGGCCGCAAACTTTTGATATGGTTGTAGGACTTAACGAGCGCCCAGAGGTCGCCGGGGCTTATCGACCGCTTGATCGGCAGGCGGGTCAACCCTAGCTCCAGCATCGGGGCGATCTGCGCGAAAAGCCGTTCCTCATGCGCGCCGCCGGTCGAGCTGTCACAGACGATGCCGACCTTGTGGCCCTGCTTGACGTGTTCTTCGATCAGGTCGCGGACATGGCGGAACACGCCACCGACGGGAGAGCGGAAACAGTGAATGATGCGCAGGGGAGGACCGTCATCCGCCATGTCAGCCGCTCCGTTTTTCAGAAGAAGCGTTCACGCACATAGACCGTATCGCCCGCAAGAATTGGTGCGGTGATCCCGATCCTGCCGGTCATCACCTCGGTATTGATCTTGCGGGTGATATCGACATCGGCCTGATTGGCGCGTGGCGTGAAGCCGCCGGCGATGGCGATGGCGTTCTGCGCCGTCATGCCCGGCACGTAGGAATATTGGCCGGGACGGCCGACTTCGCCCATGATGAAGACGGGGCGATAACGATCGATCTCGATCGTCACATCGGGATCGCGCAGATAACCCTGACGCAACTTGGCGGCAATGGCGGCTTCGAGCTGCGGCAGCGTCTTGCCTCGGGCGGGAACCTGACCGACAAGCGGGAAGGCGACATAACCAGCCTGATCGACCGTATAGGTATTTGTCAGCCCGGTCTGTTCGAACACGTTGATGCGCAGCCTGTCACCGCTATCGACATGATAGGGCTGCAGGGCGCCCTCGTGAAACGCCTTGGGCGCAGGTTGATATGCCGCGCAACCGGAAAGGGCCGTTAGAACGGCAAGCGTCAGTGCGGTGACATGTCGTGATCCGGCGAGCGGCATCTCATCTGGCTCCGAGTCGAACTATGAGCATTCTTATCCTTCTGTTAGGGTTAATGGGCGGTAAACAGCCAGTCGCAAGGATGGTAATATCAGCTTTATTTCATCGGCTTCGTCACAATTAACTGTTGTGTTACCGGAAAGACTTAAACTTCGCGAAAATTGGCCTCTATATTTGAGCGCCCGAGGTGTATCTCGGTTACGGAGCCCGTATGAACGGCGATCGCATTGATGACAGAGATGTGGATATCGATCTCGCGCGGCTCGTCGCTGCCATATGGCAGCGCAAGGGCAGGATAGCGGCGATCACGCTGCTTGCCGGGGGCGCCGCCTTCGTTGTCGCAAGCATGATGTCGCCCGCTTACAAGGGCGAGGCGCGCGTCCTCATCGAATCGCGCGCGGCCTCCTTCGGTGCGTCGCAGCAGTCGAATGCGCCCGCCGAACCCGTGCTCGATGAATTGACCATCTCCAGCCAGGTGCAGATCCTGCAATCGGTTGACCTCATCAAGCAGGTCGCGAAAGATATGAAGCTTTATGAGCGGCAGGAGCTTGACCCGGCGGCGCGTCCTTCTCTCGTCTCGAAGCTGCTGGTTGCTGTCGGCGTCAAGAAAGATCCGCAGCAGGTGCCACCAGAGGAACGGATACTGAAGGCGTTCCAGGAGAGGTTGCAGGTCTACCAGGTCGAAAGCTCGCGCGTCATCACGGTCGAGTTCTCGTCCGAGGACCCCATGCTTGCGGCAGCAGTCCCCAACGCGATGATGAAGGCCTATATCGCGCTGCAAAGCGGCGCGAAACTGGACACAAGCACGGAGGCGGCACGCTGGCTGGAGCCGGAAATCGCCAGTCTGCGTGAGAAGGTTCGCGATGCGGACAGGAAGGTCGCGGATTACCGCGCCTCGTCCGATATTCTGTCGGCAGGGCAGGGTGAAACGCTCGCCACCCGGCAACTCAGTGATATCTCGACCGAACTTGGCCGTATCCGCGGCGAGCGGGCGAATGCGGAGGCGCGGGCAGAAGGCGTGCGCAACGCGCTTTCGAGCGGTCGGCCGCTCGATACTTTTCCCGACGTCGTCGCCTCGCCGATGATACAGAGACTGAAGGAAAGCGAGGCTGCCATGCGCAGCCAGATTTCTGATCTGTCTTCCTCGCTGCTGGAAGGTCATCCGCGTATCAAGGCGCTGCGAAGCCAAATTGACGGCATACAGCGGCAGATTCAGGAAGAGACCCGCAAGGTGCTCGCAAGTCTCGAAAACGAGGCCAATGTGTCCCGCCTGCGGGAGCGGCAACTGGTTCAGCAGTTGAACGTGCTGAAAACGGAAAGTGTACGCGCCGGTGAGCAGCAGGTTGGCCTCAACGACCTGGAGCGCGAGGCCTCGGCTCAGCGCCAGCTTCTTGAAACCTATCTCGCCCGTTACCGCGAGGCGACGTCGCGCGCAGGTTCAGCCGAATCCACGCCCGCCGATGCCCGCGTGATTTCAACTGCAGTGGAGCCGCGCGAACCCTATTTCCCGAAGACCGGCGCCATCACCATCGTCGTCACGCTGGCGGCCTTCCTTCTCTCCTGCATCGTCGTCATGCTCGTGGAACTGTTCACCGGGCGGGCGTTGAAGCCGGTTGGCAAGACCCATGTCCCGCCGCTGTCCGATCCGCCACCGCCCGCCAAAGCGCGTGCTGACACGGATGAGACACCGGATACGCCGGAGCAACCGCTTCCCGCACGTGAAGAGGATGCGCCGCCTGCGGTTCGTTCCATGCCTGCCGCTGCCCGCCAGTCCATTGTCGAACAGGAAGCGCAGATACCGGTCGCAGCCGTTGCTGCCAAATCGGCCCTGCCGGTTGCAGACGCCGTAGCTGCGAAAGCGGACGCTGCGGAAGAAGAGATCGACAACGCCGACAATTTCTCGATCGACTCCGTCGCGTCTTTCCTCGCCACCCGTCTTGCCAAATCCGTCGCAGCGGTCGTGTCTCCAGCTGGTGATAGTGGTTCGACCACCACCGTCATGCTGGCGCGCGCCCTGTCCGAAATGGGCCGTTCGGTCGTTCTCGTCGATATGACGGCATCGGCCTGTCCGACGCGCCTGATGGCGCCTGAGACCGGACTGCCGGGCGTCATGGACCTTTTGGCGGGTGCCGCCGCCTTTGGCGAAACCATTCACGGCGACCGGCTTTCCGATGCCCATATCGTGCCGCGCGGCAATGCGCAGCCGCGTGAGGCCATGCGCGCCATCGACCGGCTGACCATGATCCTCAGCGCGCTTTCCGACGCCTATGACACGGTTCTGGTGGAATGCGGCGCGGTGCAGATATCGAGCCTTGAGAAAATGCTGCGCAATTTGCCGGCGGAAATCGTCGTGTCCGTTCCCGGTAATGATAGCGAATTGCTGGAAAAGACCCTCGGAGAACTGGTTGCCCACGGCTACGAGCAGGCATTGCCGATGACCGGCATGCGCAAACCGGACCGTCTGAGCGCCGCCTGAGATGCTGCGGCCGATAACCGGTCAGTCGGCAGCGGGCGTTGCGTCCATGCTCGGCCGACCGGCGCGGAAACGCTGAATGAACGCATAGAGTGCCGGATTGGATTTGATCAGGCTCTTTGTCCGGGCAATGGCAACATAGGCAGAGGCTGCCGCGCGGCCCTTCAACGTCACCGGCAGGAAAATATCATGCTGCACGGTGAAAAGCGGACACCAGCTGCGCTTGTAGGGCTGGTCACCGACGCCGAAATCGAAGATCGCCGCATTTTCACTGCAAGCCTGTTCGATCATCAGCCAGAACAGCAGCTCACCGGGGCTGATTTCTGCGAAGGTCTCATCGATAGAACCGAACTGGCAGATGATGTGATCCTGCTTGCGCGAAAGGCCGGATATGGCAGCGATGAAACCTTCATTTTGACCATGCAGACGAATGGCGTGTAGTTCCAGAAGACTGTTTGTGCCGATCTCCGGAAAATTTGCGAGGTCATAGAAAAAGTCTTTTACCGATTGATCGCGAAAAACATCCGGAATGCCCTGCGATGCGAACCGGGCTGCCTTCTGTCGGAAAAACGTCTGCAATAATTCGCACTTTTCCCGTGGCGAACGGGCGATCACATGGCTGTAACCACCCATTTCCTCGGCTCTCCGGCTCTGGATGCGGAATTTCTTCCGGCGCCTCTTGGCGTTGATCTGCCGAAGCGTGCTCTCAAAATTTGCCAGTAAGGGAATCTGGAAGGCCGGGTTCTGGTTTTCGACGGATGCCAGATGCGAGAGCGGGTTGGTCCTGCCGCGCCAGATCAGCGGTATGTTCTGCAAGGCCAGGATATCCGCCTGGCCACGCAGCAGCTTTCGCGCTTCGCGGGCTATGGCTGCCGCCGTTTTGTGGCTGGCTGCTTCGGCGAAGGACCGGTCGAAAAGCCCGGTATTGATATTGTTGAAACGGCCGCCGGGAAAACGTGCCTTGCGGATGCCGCCTTCCAGAACGATTTCGAGCGGCAGCAGGAACACGGTCTTTCCGCTTTGCCTGCCGCGAATGATGAGGAGGGGTCTGTCCTGCGTGTGCGCCCAGATGGAGCACCAGCCGTAACCCTGATGCAGCGAATTGAGCGGGTCGCACTCCAGCTGTTCCCAGTCGGCGCGGATAGTGGAGGCATCGTCGACGAGATCGATAGCCAGGCGATCGGCGCCCCGCCGCTCGTTTTGCACGGCGGCTGGTCCTTCACCCTCGCTGACTATGACCGGCGCTTCAGCCGCCATCCACGCTCTCCGGTTGTTTCGGTGAGACTATATCGTTGAGCGGCAAACAAGAGGTTTATAAAATTGCGACCTCTGGATGTCCCGTAGAAGGCAGGTGCCTATTCCTGTTTTTTGGAGCCGGCCATCCATTTGATGACCAGCATGGCGGGCAGTATCCACAAAAGCCCACTCAGCACGAAGTAGGCAAGATGCACCCACCATGGAGATTGCGCCAGCGTCGCCGACGCGATGGCCGTCGCCGCTACGGCGTAGATGACGACGAGGCAGATGATGACGATGGTGCCGATGAGCGATCTGAGGCGAGGGTGCATGAAGTCTTCCGTAACCGAGCATGTATCCCAAAAGTGTCATCGGTTTTGGGGAAAAGACATGCGTAAAACAAAAAATCTAGATCGTCTTGGTGATTCGAAGCAGAGACAGGACGATCTAGTGTCTGGCGAAACTATACCGCCGCGACCGGATGCCGCAAACCCTGAGGCCTTGTTTTGTTGTGCCGGTTGGGGCTAATCAACATGACTGTATGATGGAGACCTCAAAGATGCATTCGAGCGGCATGACGATGGCAAATGGTTCTGCGGAAATGGTGGTGGAGGCTGCCCTGCAGAAACAGCAGAAGGATCGCCGCCTGCTGCGCATCTGGCTGCGCGTCGTTCTCTTCACGCTGTTCTGTCTCGTGCTTGTCGGCGGCGCCACGCGGCTGACCGAGTCTGGCCTGTCAATTACCGAATGGAAGCCCATCCACGGCGCCATTCCGCCGCTTTCCGTTGCCGAATGGGAAGAGGAATTCCAGCTCTACAAGCGTATTCCCCAATATCAGGAAATCAACCGGGGCATGTCGCTCGATGAGTTCAAGACGATCTTCTGGTGGGAGTGGGCGCATCGACTGCTTGCCCGCGCCATCGGTCTCATCTTCGCCCTGCCACTCGCTTTCTTCTGGCTGACCGGCCGCATCGAAAGGCGCTTGCGCCTGCCGCTCATCGGCCTTCTGGGACTTGGCGGCTTTCAGGGCTTCGTCGGCTGGTGGATGGTGTCTTCCGGCCTCGTCAACCGTACGGACGTCTCGCAATATCGCCTGGCAACGCATCTGACGATCGCGTGCCTCATCTTTGCGGGCTGCATGTGGATATTGCGCGGCCTGTCGCACCATTCGGCCGATGCTGCCAATGAAACGACCGGCCGCCGTTTTGCCGCGCTGCTGACCTTCCTCTGTCTGTTCCAGATTTATCTCGGCGCGCTGGTGGCGGGGCTAAATGCCGGCCTGTCCTACAACACGTGGCCGCTGATGGACGGCTCCCTGGTGCCCGGCGATCTTTTCCTGCAACAGCCCTGGTGGATCAACTTGTTCGAAAACCCGAAGACGGTGCAGTTCGTCCACCGCCTCGGCGCCTATACGCTGTTTGCCGCCACGCTGTGGCATATGGTGTCCTTGGCTCGCGCCTTGCCCGGCACGCCGCATGCCCGCCGCGCCGTGCTGTTCTTCGTGTTGATCTCCATTCAGGCGGCGCTCGGCATTACCACGCTTCTGATGCATGTGGACATTCATGTGGCGCTCGCCCATCAGGGCATGGCGCTGCTGGTACTTGGTTTTGCAGTCGCCCATTGGCGAGGCTTCCTCGGCGAATACCCGGCACCTGTCGCGGTTGAGATCAGGGACTGAAAACCCTTAAAATTGCTTCAGGACAGACTTGATGGTTGTCGCGACGGCCAGTTCGTCGTCGCGTTCTCGCGTGTTGCCATCTTCCTCGTGCCATGCTGCCGAAAGGCAGCCGTAGGCGAAGGCATATTGCAGAAGCACCCGTTCGTCCCGTTTGAGCGCTTTCGCAAAAATCGACGCCATGGAGGCGATGCGTGCCTCGCTGCGTGTCAGATCGAAGCGGTCGAGTGGATTGGAGAACATGTTGGCGACGTCGAGTGCTTCATCGCCGATCAGGCCTGCCGGGTCGATGATGATCCAGCCACGCGCACTGCGCATGATGTTTTCGTGGTGCAGATCGCCGTGCAGCGGTCGAATATTGCTTTGGTGCCCGATAAGCTCCTCGGCAAGCGAAGCGGCTTCGATGTAGGGGCTGTCGGTGCCTTCGCTGCGATCGTGCTCGGCTTTACGGAACAGACTTTCGAAATATTGCGGCAGCGTCAGCAGGCTTGCGGGTGGCGTCTGCGTTGAAGGCTGGTGATAGTGAAGGAGAACATCGGCGGCGATTGCGGTCGTGGTATCATCGTCGCCGTCTCGGAAAAGCACGTCGCGCAATGTCTCATTGCCGGCATGTTCCATGAGCAATATGTCGTCGGAGCGATCGAGCAGCTTCACGCAGCCGACACCTGCCCGCCATTCGATGAAATCCGCCCCGCGAAGGCTGTCTTTCAGAACCTTGTGTTTAAGTACCTTGGCGATGGCAAGGGAACCATTGCCAAGTCTGACTTCGTAAACCACCCCGGCCGGCGTATCGGCAATCTGTTTTGCGGCCTCGATATTCCACGAGGCCGGAAAAAGGGGAATAGCTCGGCTCACGCAGAAAGCCTCATGCCGAGAGCATCAGCTCCATGTTCTGGACAGCCGCACCCGATGCGCCCTTGCCGAGATTGTCGAGCAGCGCGACGAGATTAATGTGTTCGCCGCCCGGCGTGCCGAAGACGAACAGCTTCATCGTGTCCTTGCCCGCCAGTTCCTCGGCATCGATGCGGGACAGCCCCTTGCTTTCGGCAAGCGGAACGACGCTGACGATGTCCTGTCCGGCATAATGGGCGGTGAGCGCGGCATGCACGGTCTCGATGGTCGCGCCGTCCTTGAGGTCGGCGGCAAACAGCGGAACCTGCACGATCATGCCCTGCGGGAAGCGCCCGACGGAGGGTGCAAACAGCGGCGCGCGGTCTAACTGGCCGTGAATGGTCATTTCCGGCACGTGCTTGTGTGCAAGCGTCAGGCCATAGAGGAAGTTGTTGGCACTGATCGCATCGTCCCTGCTCTGATCTTCCATCTGCGCGATCATCTGCTTGCCGCCGCCGGTATATCCGGACACGGCGTTGACGCTGACGGGATAACCATCGGGCAGAATGCCGGCGGCGCGCAACGGACGCAGAAGGCCGATCGCGCCGGTCGGGTAGCAGCCCGGATTGGCGACGAAGCGGGCGGAACGAACCTTTTCGCCCTGTTCCTTGTCCATTTCGGCAAAACCGTAAGCCCAGTCCTTATGGATACGATAGGCGGTCGAGGTGTCGATGATGCGGACATTGTTGTTGCCTGCCACCATGGTGACAGCTTCTCTGGAAGCATCATCCGGCAGGCAGAGAATCGAAATGTCGGCGTTGTTGAGCATGTCCTCGCGGATAGCGGCGTTGCGGCGCTCGGCTTCGGGAATGGACAGCAACTCGATATCGCGGCGACCAGCAAGGCGCGTGCGGATCTGCAGACCCGTTGTGCCGTGTTCGCCATCGATGAAGATCTTCGCTGTCATGTCCTTGTCCTGACTTTTCAGAGGGTTGCGAGTGTAATCGGATTCAGTTTGCTAAGCGCCCGGGCGTCGGTTCAGCCAGCCTTCGCCAGCCGTTCGGCGCGCAGGCCAAGCATATACATTGCAACGGTCGCTCCGGCAATGGCAGTGATATCAGCATGGTCGTAAGCGGGCGCGACCTCCACCACATCGGAGCCGCGAATATCGAGCTGGCCGAGTCCGCGAAGGACGGACAATATCTTGGCGCTTGTCGGCCCACCGGCCACAGGCGTACCGGTTCCGGGCGCAAAGGCTGGATCGAGGCAATCGATATCGAAGGTCAGATAAGTGGGCATGCCTGCCGTGTGCTTGATGATCAGCGAGGCGATATCGTTCGCCCGCATCTCCTCCACCTCGTAACCGTGGAGAATGCGGATGCCGAAATCCTCAGGCGCATGGGTGCGAATGCCGATCTGGATGGAACGATCGGCATCGATCAGACCATCGCGCACGGCACGGGCCACGAAGGAACCATGGTCAATGCGTTTGCCGTCGTCGAACCAGGTATCCTGATGCGCATCAAAATGCACCAGCGCCAGCGGGCCGTGCTTTGCCACATGCGCCTTCAGCAGCGGCCAGGTGATGAAATGGTCGCCGCCAAGCGTCAGCAGATAATCCGTCTTGGAGATGATCTTGCGCGCTTCCTTTTCGATTGTATCAGGCGTTTTCCAGTGATTGCCGTAGTCGAGCAGGCAGTCGCCATAATCGATGGTCGGCATATGGGCGAAAAGATCGCGGGCGAAGGGATATTGCGGGTCGTTATCGAAAATCGCGGAGGCGCGGCGGATCGCCTGCGGCCCGAAGCGTGCACCCGGCCTGTTGGATGTCGCCGCATCGAAGGGGACACCCCAGACGGCCGTCGATACGCCCTTGAGGATCTTGGTATATTTGCGCCGCATGAAGGAGAGGACGCCCGCATGGGTCGGGTCGGTCGCAGCCGATGTCAGCGTTGCTGCGGTGAAGGCATGGTCTATGGTTTTTGATGGCATTGATCACCCCATTGCGGTTCGCGCAGAGGGTGCTGTCTTCTCGCCGAAAAAACAAGGAGGATGGCAATGAAAAAAGGCGGAGCCGAAGCCCCGCCTTTTCGAAGTTTTGAACGAACGGTTCCGAGAAGCGATTAGCGCTTGGAGAACTGGAACGAACGGCGGGCCTTGGCCTTACCGTACTTCTTACGTTCGACAACGCGGCTGTCGCGGGTCAGGAAGCCACCCTTCTTCAGAACGGCGCGCAGGCCCGGTTCGAAGTAGGTGAGGGCCTTGGACAGACCGTGACGAACGGCACCGGCCTGACCGGACAGACCACCACCGGCAACGGTAGCGATGATGTCGAACTGGCCCGTGCGTGCAACGGCAACGATCGGCTGCTGAAGGATCATCTGCAGAACCGGACGTGCGAAATACGTGGTGAAATCGCGGCCGTTGATGATGATCTTGCCAGAACCCGGCTTTACCCATACGCGGGCAACGGCGTTCTTGCGCTTGCCGGTCGCGTAGGAGCGGCCGAGAGTGTCAACCTTGCGGACGTGCACGGGAGCAGAAGCTTCCGATGCAGGGGCGAGGTCTTTCAGAGAGGAAAGATCGGCCATTATCAGGCGCTCCTTACGTTCTTCTTGTTGAGCACGGCTACGTCGAGAACGACGGGCTGCTGTGCTTCGTGCGGGTGGTTCGAGCCGGCGTAAACGCGCAGGTTCTTCATCTGACGACGGCCGAGCGGGCCGCGCGGGATCATGCGCTCGACGGCCTTTTCAACGACGCGCTCCGGGAAGCGACCTTCGATGATCTGGCGAGCCGTACGCTCCTTGATGCCACCCGGGTGACCGGTGTGCCAGTAGTACTTCTTGTCGGCGTACTTGTTGCCGGTGAAGGCAATCTTTTCCGCGTTGATGACGATGACGTTGTCGCCATCATCGACGTGGGGGGTGTAGGTGGCCTTATGCTTGCCGCGCAGGCGGGTTGCAATGATGGTGGCGAGGCGACCAACAACGAGGCCTTCGGCGTCGATGATGACCCACTTCTTCTCCACCTCAGCAGGCTTCTGAACGAAAGTAGACATGGATTTCACTTTCTAACGTGGACCCGTCATCCTCTTTTAAAGTAAGAGCATACGGGCGTTTCTTGTTGCTTGGTTTGGTCACCCGAAGGCGACCGCAAATGACCATATTCCCTTTGGAATCCGATCTGGCGCGCTTATACGGTGTGCTGGATGAAGCGTCAATATGACGGATTTTGCTGGCTGTAAAAATAAATCAATAAAAACAATGGTTTGCTTGTGTGGTATTATTTTACCCCATAGATTTACCTGTTTCATCCCAGCCGCATGACCAGAACACCCGCTGCGATGATGCCGCCAGCGAGATAACGCCAGACGCTGGCGCGTTCTTTGAGGATGACGACGGAGATCACCAGCGCAAACAGAATTGAGGTTTCGCGCAGCGCCGCGACGACGGCGACGGGGGCCTTGGTCATGGCGTAGAGCGCCAGCCCGTAGGAGAGGATGGAGCCGCCGCCGCCGATCAGGCCGCGCCACCAGTTTCGCCGCACGTGCTGCGTAACGGCGCTTACGCCGCGCTGGTAAAAGGCGAAACCAAAGAGGAGGACGGGCGGCAGAAGCGACATCCACAGCGTATAGGAAATCGCATTGCCGGAAAGCCTTGCGCCGACACCATCAACGAAGGTGTAGGAGGCAATCACGAAGGCGTTGATGAGCGCGACAATGATCGCCTTTCCGCCGCCGCGCCGCGCCTCGAAGGCAAGCGTCAGGATGCCGCCGGAAATGATGGCAATCCCGGCAAGCGCAAGCGGGCTTAAAATCTCGCTGAGAAAAAGGCTGCTCGTCGCTGCGACGATCAGCGGCGCTACGCCACGCATGACGGGATAGACGAGGCCGATATCGCCGATCGTATAGGCGGCGGCGACTAGGCGGAAATAGGCAAATTGCAGAACGGCCGAGGCGATGAGAAAGGGAATGGCCACCGGCGCAGGAAACGGCAGGAAGGGCAGGAAGGGTAAAGAACAAGCTGCGGCGCCCGCCGCGATCAGCGAGGCGTCCAGCGACTTGTCGGACCCGGATTTTACCAGCGCATTCCATCCGGCATGCAATATCGCGCCCAGAAGCACCAGAATTAGAATGTCAAATGTCACGATAGAGACTCGCTCATGGGCTATTCCAGGCAACCTACAGCATCGGCTTGAAAACCGGAATCCATTTTCCGTGGTGGCTGTGGGAGACGCAAATCCTCCTGTCGTAAGCGGTTGCTTCTTTGCGGATTATGACGCGTGTCAAGTTTCGGGTTTGTGCGTGTTGCGGGATGGAGTGGGTAACTGTGCGAGAGGCGATATGCGGCCGTGCTCACGATTTCATCAGCAGTACAGACGCGCCGATGCCGGATGCACAGCTTATGGTTTTGCTGTGGAACGTGTTTTTCGCAAAAATGCGACCGATTGCGGCGATTATTCCTGCTCAAAATTGCCCATATCCAGAAGATAAAACTGTATCAATCAAGCGAGCACATGCAGGGTCAAAATGAAAAGAAGTTTCAATTCATTACTGAATGGCTCGCTACAACGTTACAGTTTTACCTATAACTTGATTTACAGAATAACTTTCTGAAAATTAGATACGCCTAATGCATCGGTGAACGGAATGAAAACAAACAGGAGACGAAGGGCGCATAAGATGCACGCAAATGTTGTTTCAGCAAATATTCATCGAAATGTATGCTTTTGAAAAACTGGATAAAAATACTCAGCACAACGCCGCTTAAGGTGTTTTTGTGAAATCATTTTGCGCAAACTAGGTGTACTTTCGTGACACCACGAGTCCGGCTTGTTCAATATTTTCATTCGGGCGGGGGTTCAAGAGAAGGATGAGGGTTCCTAGATCTAGGAAAGCGGCCGCAAAAAAGCGGTGCGAAAAGCTCGTCCGCGGATTTATGCGGGAGAGGCAATTCTCGCTGGGCCATTGAGCGTCGAGCCGGCGCATGAGGTCCTTGAACCGCGCGATATGGCAGAGGGAAAAGTTGACATGCAGCATGATACCTATGAACCGGATTACCTCAGAAAAATTCTGACGGATGTCAGGACCATCGCCCTGCTTGGCGCCTCTCCCAATCCGGATCGGCCGAGCCACGGCGTCATGCGCTTTCTGCTGTCCAAGGGTTACCGCGTGTTTCCGGTCAATCCCGGTCAGGCGGGCAAGGAGATATTGGGGCAGAAAGTGTATGCGCGGCTTGCCGACATTCCCGAACCCGTTGATATGGTCGATGTGTTCCGGGCGCCGGAATATTTGTCGGCAATTGTCGAAGAGGCGATATTGCTGCCGCAGCGGCCATCGGTGATCTGGGGCCAGCTTTCGGTCAGAGACGACAATGCGGCGGCCAAGGCCGAGACCTACGGCATGAACGTGGTGATGGACCGTTGCCCCGCAATTGAGTATCCGCGTCTCAATATTGTGCGATAGTTGGTACGGATTGGACTTATCATTTGGCGGCAAGGCATTATGATCCCTCCAAAATATCATTGGAGGAAACATCATGCCGAGCAGCAATCCCGGGTTCTCAACGTTGGCCGTGCACGCGGGCGCACAGCCCGATCCGACCACCGGTGCGCGCGCGACGCCGATCTACCAGACAACGGCCTATGCCTTCCGTGACGCCGATCACGCAGCCGCGCTGTTCGGATTAAAAGAGTTCGGCAATATCTACACGCGCATCATGAACCCAACCCAGGCGGTTCTGGAGGAGCGTGTCGCAGCGCTTGAAGGCGGCACGGCGGCACTTGCCGTTGCATCCGGTCACGCCGCGCAATTGCTGGTTTTCCACACATTGCTGCAACACGGCGACAATTTCGTCGCGGCACGCCAGCTTTATGGCGGCTCCATCAATCAGTTCGGCCACGCCTTCAAGGGTTTCGACTGGCAGGTGCGCTGGGCCGATGCGGCTGATCCGGCCAGTTTCGAACGGCAGATCGACGACCGCACGCGCGCCATCTTCATCGAAAGCCTCGCCAACCCGGGCGGCACATTCGTGGATATCGCCGCGATTGCCGATGTCGCTCATCGTCACGGCCTGCCGCTCATCGTCGATAACACCATGGCAAGCCCCTATTTGTTGCGGCCGCTGGAACATGGCGCGGATATCGTATTGCATTCGTTGACGAAATTCCTCGGCGGCCATGGCAATTCCATGGGTGGCATCATCGTCGATGGCGGCACTTTCGACTGGTCGGCCACGGATAAATATCCGTCGCTGTCGCAGCCCCGCCCGGAATATTCCGGCGTCGTGCTGCACCAGACCTTCGGCAATTTCGCCTTCGCGATTGCCTGCCGCGTTCTTGGCTTGCGCGATCTCGGCCCTGCGATCTCGCCCTTCAATGCCTTCCTCATCCTCACAGGCATAGAGACCCTGCCGCTGCGCGTTCAGCGCCACTCCGACAATGCGCTGGCCGTCGCCAAATGGCTGAAGGCGCACCCCAAGGTCGGCTGGGTACATTATGCCGGGCTGGAGGACAGCGACAACTACGCAATCCAGCAGCATTATTCGCCAAAGGGCGCTGGTTCCGTCTTCACCTTCGGCATCAAGGGCGGTTATGCCGCCGGCAAGGCGCTGGTGGAAGGTCTGCAACTCTTCTCCCATCTCGCCAATATCGGCGATACACGCTCTCTCGTCATCCACCCGGCTTCCACGACACATGCGCAGCTGACACCGGAACAGCAGACGGCGGCGGGTGCCGGACCGGATGTGGTGCGCCTCTCGATCGGCATCGAGGATGTCAAGGACATCATCGCCGATCTCGAACAATCGCTTGCGAAGCTCTGAGAGACCGGGGTCGTCATGACGAATTTTCTCGCATTCGAAGATACACGAACCGCTACGGCCGGTGATGTCGAGGCGGAGGTGGAGCACAGTGCACCCGCACCGGAAAGGCTGATTTCCGGCGACCCCAAATTCACCACGTGGAATCTGGAGGAAGCGCCCGGTGGCATCTATGCCGGCATCTGGCAGTCGACACCCGGCAAATGGCGGGTGGTCTATGACGAATGGGAATATTTCAACATCCTCGAGGGTCACTCGATCCTGACGGAGGATGGCGGATCCCCGCGCGACCTGAAACCGGGCGACAGGCTGGTCCTGCGGCCGGGCTTCAAGGGAACCTGGGAGGTCGTCGAAACGACCCGCAAGGATTATGTCATCCGGTTGTAGGGGCCGGATGATTTCTATTGGTCCATCAAGGGGATAAAGGCTGTTCCCGGCGTGGCTGTCACCAGCTGAGATCGAGCCGTTCCAGACCATGGAAGTGATAGACGTCCTTGACCCTGGGTGGCTCGGCAATCTTCAGGCCCGGCAGTCGCTTGAAAAGCAGAGGCAAGGCTAGGTTCAGCTCCAGTCTTGCCAGCGGCGCGCCAATGCAGAAATGGATGCCGGCGCCGAAGGAGACGTTGGCGCCTTCGTTTCGGTCCGGCCTGAATGCCAGGGGATCGGAAAACTTGGCCGGATCGAGATTGGCGGCCGCCAGAATGAGGCTGACCTTGTCGCCGCGTTTGAATTCCACGCCATCGATCTCGACCGGCTCCAGAACCCAGCGCTGGAAAATATGGACGGGCGCGCAGATACGCAGCGTTTCTTCCACCGTGCGTTCCGTTGCCGTCTCGTCGTGGAAAAGTGTGTCAGGCGCAATGCCGCTTTCCAGAATGATGCGCACGGAATTGCCGATCTGGTGCACCGTCGCCTCGTGCCCGGCGTTCAACAGAACGATGGTGGTCGAGATCAGCTCGTCGTCGGTCAGATACTGGCCCTTGTGCTCCGTATGGATCATGTGGCTCAGCAGATCGTCTTTCGGCTCCGCCCGGCGCTCCGCGATCACACTGCGCACATAGTCTGAAAACTCATGTGCGGCCCTGTCGGCCAGAAGCTCGTCCTCGGGCGTGCGCTTGAACATGTACATGCCGACATAGGCATGTGACCATTTTAGAAGCTGCGGCCCCATTTCCTCGGGAATGCCGATCATGCGCGCGATCATCGTGACGGGGATGATGTCGGCATAGGAGGAAAGCAGCTCCGTCTTGCCGTTTCCTTCAAAGGCGTCGATCAGCCGGTTGGCGAGTTCCTCTATTTCCGGCTTCATCTTGTCGACATGCCGCGAAACGAAAGCGCGGTTGATGAGGGTGCGCAGCCGTGTGTGTTCCGGCGGCTCCAGCTCCAGAAGCGAGTGCTGCTCTGCGGCGTCGAAATGCTTCACATGCTCGAGCGGCTCTGCCAGACCGATCTCCTCGCGGCTCGCAACATGCAGGATCTGCCGTCCGAACCGGCGGTCGCGCAGGAGGGCGCTGACATGGTCGTATTCGGTGAAAAACCACTGCCGCTGCTCTTCCCAATAGAAAGTGGGACATTGGGCATGCAGGGCAGCGTAGACCGGGTTCGGGTCGTTGTAGAAAGCCGGATTGCGTGCATCGAGTGAAACACGACGCGTGGCGGGATCGATTTTGAGAAAGGGAAATGTCGCTGTCATGTCCATGGTTTATTCCGCGCGCCGCACTTTGGGAAGGGCGTGAAAATGCCGTTCCGTGTGTTTATCCGCATGTCACTGTGTGGTTACTTTGTCACCGGTTGGCGATGGCCGCTATCCGGTTCAGCGCCGCAACCTGCCGGTTGGCATTGTTGTCCATCGGGTTTTCGTTCCGGTCCGGAGAGGGGACGACAACATTGGCTGAATTGACGTGGATCACGGTGCGGTTGCGGCCGGCCTTCTTGGCCGCGTAAAGCGCGCGGTCGGCCTCCGTCATCATTACGCTCAGATCCGCATCCTTGATCATGGCTTCGGATATGCCGACGCTGGTCGTGACCTCGATGTTTTCGCCGCGTGCGCTGATCTTTGAAAGGCGCAGGTTGCTGCGGATGGCTTCCGCAAGCGTCACGGTGCTGGAGGGGCTTTCCACTTCGGCGACGAGCGCGAATTCTTCTCCGCCCATCCTGACGAACAGGCCGCGCTCACCGATGATCCGCTGCGCCATATTGCAAAAATGCACAAGCACCGCGTCTCCCGACTGATGGCCGTATTTGTCGTTGATCTTCTTGAAATGGTCGATGTCGAACAGCGCCAGCGCCACGTAACGGCTGGAGCCGGGCGACCTTTTTTTGATGTGTTCGAACTCTTCAAGCAGCCCTCGCCGGTTGAGGACGCCGGTCAGGTGGTCGGTCATGGCCAGCCGGTGCAGGCGGGTTTCCGTGTCTTCCATGATGATCTTGGCGCTCATCATGACGATGATGGTAAAGCCGAGAACGCCTGAAAAGGCGAGCGCTGCCGTTAGCGGAATGGCGTTGGGGGCGGCGGCGTTGACGGGAATGACGATGGACGCCACGAGCGCCCCGCAAAACGCCTGCACGATGAAGGTGGCCGCCAGCACCTTGCGGCTGAATGACGCGCGTGCCTTGCTGGCAAGAAGAATGCCGGCCAGCATGAAATAACCGGTGGCGGCACAGATGTGATAGAGCAGGATGCGCGGGACCATGTTTTCGCGTACGGGGCCGATCAGCATGCCCGCCACCCATAACAGCGGCGGAATGGCGATCCAGCCGGCGGTCTTGCGCCGTTCGAAGGACAGGAGACCGGCGAGCCAGAAACTGAAGGCCGAAAGGGCAAGCGTATTGCCGACTTCGATCGACAGGAAGTTGGGAATATCGCCGCGCAGCGCCACCATCACCGTGCCGGCGCTCGTTGCGGCAAAACCGGCGGCGAAATAGATATTGTGCCGGCGGGCAGGGCGGTGCAGCCACAGGGTTCCCAGCAGCAGGGCAAGGGTCAGCGTTTCCGACGCCCAAAGCAGCATGCCCGTCTTTGCATCCAGCATTGCAAAATCCTATCTGCGCTATCATGCCGTAAAAGCGGTTCGCGGCACGATGTGCGCAATGCCCGCCGAATTGGTGAAGATGCCATTTCGCCTCAAAAGAGGCTCCCGCCCCCTGACGGGAAACCGGAAATTCGCGGGCGTAGTATCAGCCGCAAATACCTAACGAGTTCTTGCCAGTGAGAAGTTATATCTGGGCAACACACCGGTTTTTGCGTTTGCGGTTTGCTCCTGTTAAAAAATAATGAGTGCGACAGAGAATGGTCCGGTTGGCATCGGCTTGTCCATAGCCGTTACCCCGCGGGTGGAAAACGCCCGTAAACGCTGTTGAGCCGTTAAGGATATGCGGCTTCGTGTCTTGAAGTACCGGGCAGGGACACTCTATGTAGGGAGAACGAAGGTTAGAAGTGATTCCGGAGCGGTTTTCCGCGAAGGGCAGAGTTTGACAAAGGACGGACATGAAAAATCCAGTTGATACCGCCATGGCTCTGGTGCCGATGGTCGTAGAGCAGACCAATCGCGGCGAACGCTCCTATGACATATTTTCCCGTCTTCTCAAGGAACGCATCATTTTCCTCACCGGACCGGTGGAAGACCAGATGGCCTCGCTCGTCTGCGCGCAGCTGCTTTTCCTCGAGGCTGAAAACCCGAAGAAGGAAATCGCGCTCTACATCAATTCGCCGGGTGGCGTCGTGACCGCCGGCATGGCGATCTACGATACGATGCAGTTCATCCGTCCTGCCGTTTCGACGCTTTGCGTCGGCCAAGCCGCATCCATGGGCTCACTGCTTCTGGCTGCTGGCGAAAAGGGAATGCGTTTCGCAACTCCGAACGCCCGCATCATGGTGCATCAGCCCTCCGGCGGCTTCCAGGGGCAGGCTTCGGATATCGAGCGTCACGCCCGCGACATCATCAAAATGAAGCGTCGCCTTAATGAAGTCTACGTGAAGCACACCGGCCGTACGCTGGAAGAGGTTGAAAAAACCCTTGATCGCGACCACTTCATGGATGCCGACGAGGCCAAGGACTGGGGTGTGATCGACAAGATCCTCACCTCTCGCCAGGAAATGGAAGGCGCCGCCGCGAATTAAGGCGCGACGCTTTTTGACGGTTGTTTAACCCCGCAAAGTAATTTCGGGGCTTTCAACCGCAACAGAAAGCGATATTAGTATATATAAAGGCTGTGTTGAATTTTTATGACGTGGCCTTTGGTTTGATGGGGAATTCGTTGCAGCCGGTTGTCAGCTCATGTATCTGATACCGGTTAGTACCCCGGGAAACGAGGCGGATACGGCGATGCACCCAAGGGCGGCCGTATCGGCGGGCGGTAAGTTGACCGCGATCCGTTTAGCGGACCTGCGGCGTGCTGGAAGGAAAGTGATATGAGCAAAGTCAGCGGCAGCAACGGCGGCGACTCTAAGAATACACTCTATTGTTCATTCTGCGGCAAGAGCCAGCACGAAGTCCGGAAACTCATTGCCGGACCGACAGTATTCATCTGCGATGAATGCGTCGAATTGTGCATGGACATCATCCGCGAGGAGAACAAGACGTCGATGGTGAAGTCGCGCGAGGGTGTTCCCACCCCGCAGGACATCATCAAGATCCTCGACGAATACGTCATCGGCCAGAAGCAGGCGAAAAAGATCCTGTCGGTGGCCGTTCACAACCATTACAAGCGCCTCGCGCACGCCTCCAAGAATGGCGATGTCGAGCTTGCGAAGTCGAACATCATGCTCGTCGGTCCGACGGGTTGCGGCAAGACCTATCTTGCCCAGACGCTCGCCCGCATCATCGACGTTCCCTTCACGATGGCAGACGCAACGACGCTGACCGAAGCCGGTTATGTCGGCGAGGACGTGGAAAACATCATCTTGAAGCTGTTGCAGGCTGCGGATTACAATGTCGAGCGCGCCCAGCGCGGCATCGTCTATATCGATGAAGTCGACAAGATCTCCCGCAAGTCGGACAACCCGTCGATCACGCGTGACGTGTCGGGCGAGGGCGTTCAGCAGGCGCTTCTGAAGATCATGGAAGGCACGGTCGCTTCCGTTCCGCCGCAGGGCGGCCGCAAGCATCCGCAGCAGGAATTCCTGCAGGTGGATACGACCAACATCCTGTTCATCTGCGGCGGCGCGTTTGCCGGCCTGGACAAGATCATCTCGGCCAGGGGCGAAAAGACCTCGATTGGCTTCGGTGCGACCGTCAAGGCGGAAGACGATCGCCGCGTTGGCGAGGTGTTGCGCGAACTGGAGCCGGAAGATCTGGTGAAATTCGGTCTTATTCCGGAATTCATCGGCCGTCTGCCGGTTCTGGCGACGCTGGAGGACCTTGATGAGGATGCGCTGATCCAGATCCTGTCCGAGCCGAAGAACGCGCTGGTCAAGCAGTATCAGCGTCTGTTCGAGATGGAAGATGTGGAACTGACCTTCCACGAGGACGCGTTGCGCGAGATTGCCCGCCGGGCGATTACCCGCAAGACGGGTGCCCGCGGTCTGCGCTCGATCATGGAAAAGATCCTTCTGGATACCATGTTCGAACTGCCGACGTTGGAAGGCGTGCGCGAAGTGGTGATCTCCAACGATGTCGTCAGCGGCATCGCTCGCCCGCTCTACATCTATGCGGATCGTCAGGAAGAGAAGGCCAATGTTTCGGCTTGATTGACCGATCCGACGCTTTGATGAATTCAAAAGGCCCGCACTCGTGCGGGCCTTTTCTGTTGTGGCAGGTGCGAAACTTGCCGCTAACTTGGAGTAACCCGATTTTGCGTTTGGAGCGGATTGCGCTTTGCTGATAAAGTCTTAAAACTGATTTGCAGCGCGATATGACGGAAATGTGAATTACCGTCGGCGACCCGGTTCCTGATCCTGTGGGATAACCGGAAATGTCGGGAGTAATAGCCGGCGCTGTATTTGTTTGAATTTTACGGCCGTGCCGTCGCGCGGGGTCGTCTCTTCCGGTGACTTGAAATCGGCGTTCCGAAACTCCACTTTCAGTCTCGAGAAATGAATATGCCGGACGCCCCAAGACGTCAGGCAAAGTGTCCTGAAAGGGACCATGAAAGGAAATGATATGACGAACATCACGTCTGCGGCATCCGGCGGTATCTATCCGGTACTTCCCCTGCGCGACATTGTCGTTTTCCCGCATATGATCGTTCCCCTGTTCGTCGGGCGGGAAAAATCCATTCGCGCTCTCGAAGAGGTCATGGGCTCGGACAAGCAGATCATGCTTGTTACCCAGATCAACGCCAGCGATGACGATCCGTCCCCGGAAGCCATCCACAAGGTCGGTACGGTCGCTAACGTTCTCCAGCTTCTGAAGCTGCCCGACGGCACCGTGAAGGTGCTTGTGGAAGGCAAGGGCCGCGCCCAGATCGAGGCCTATACCGACCGCGAGGATTTCTACGAAGCGTCTGCGACGCCGCTGCAGGAGCCTGCGGAAGACCCGGTTGAGATCGAGGCGCTGTCGCGTTCCGTCGTTTCGGAGTTCGAGAGCTATGTGAAGCTCAACAAGAAGATTTCGCCCGAGGTTGTCGGCGCTGCCGGCCAGATAGATGATTATTCGAAGCTGGCCGACACGGTTGCGTCGCACCTGTCGATCAAGATCACCGAAAAGCAGGAAATGCTGGAAACCGTCAGCGTGAAGCAGCGGCTTGAAAAAGCGCTCGGCTTCATGGAAGGCGAAATTTCCGTGCTTCAGGTCGAGAAGCGTATCCGCTCGCGCGTCAAGCGCCAGATGGAGAAGACGCAGCGCGAATATTATCTGAACGAACAGATGAAGGCGATCCAGAAGGAGCTCGGCGACGGCGAGGATGGCCGTGACGAGATGGCCGAACTGGAAGAGCGCATTGCCAAGACCAAGCTTTCCAAGGAGGCCAAGGATAAGGCCGAGGCGGAAATGAAGAAGCTTCGCCAGATGAGCCCGATGTCTGCGGAAGCGACTGTCGTGCGCAACTATCTGGACTGGCTGCTCAGCCTGCCCTGGGGCAAGAAGTCGAAGGTCAAGGTTGATCTCAACAGCGCCGAGGCGGTCCTCGATCAGGATCATTTCGGTCTGGACAAGGTCAAGGAACGCATCGTTGAATATCTGGCCGTGCAGGCTCGCGCTTCGAAGATCCGTGGCCCGATCCTGTGCCTTGTTGGTCCTCCCGGCGTCGGCAAGACTTCGCTCGCCAAGTCGATCGCCAAGGCGACCGGCCGCGAATATGTGCGTATGGCGCTGGGTGGTGTGCGTGATGAGGCGGAAATCCGCGGTCACCGCCGTACCTATATCGGCTCCATGCCGGGCAAGATCGTTCAGTCGATGAAGAAGGCCAAGAAGTCCAATCCGCTCTTCCTGCTCGACGAGATCGACAAGATGGGCATGGATTTCCGCGGCGATCCGTCTTCCGCACTGCTGGAGGTGCTCGATCCGGAACAGAACTCCACCTTCATGGACCACTATCTTGAGGTGGAATACGACCTGTCCGACGTGATGTTCGTGACCACGGCCAACACGCTGAACATTCCAGGTCCCCTGATGGACCGTATGGAAGTGATCCGCATCGCCGGTTACACGGAGGACGAAAAGCGCGAAATCGCCAAGCGTCACCTGCTGCCGAAGGCGATCAAGGAACATGCCCTGCGTCCGGAAGAGTTCTCGGTCAGCGATGACGCTCTGATGATCGTGATCCAGCAGTACACCCGCGAGGCGGGCGTGCGCAGCTTCGAGCGCGAGTTGATGAAGCTTGCGCGAAAGGCCGTGACCGAGATCATCAAGGGCAAGGTCAAGTCCGTGGAAGTCACCGCAGCCAATGTCCCGGATTATCTGGGCGTTCCGCGGTTCCGCCACGGCGAGGCCGAGCGTGAGGATCAGGTTGGTGTCGTCACCGGTCTGGCATGGACGGAAGTCGGCGGTGAGTTGCTCACCATCGAAGGCGTGATGATGCCGGGCAAGGGCCGCATGACGGTCACCGGCAACCTCAAGGAAGTGATGAAGGAATCCATTTCGGCAGCGGCATCTTATGTCCGCTCGCGCGCCGTGGACTTCGGCATCGAACCGCCGCGTTTCGACAAGAGCGACATCCACGTTCACGTTCCGGAAGGGGCTACCCCGAAGGATGGACCGTCTGCCGGTGTTGCCATGGCAACCGCCATCGTCTCCATCATGACCGGTATCCCGGTCTCCAAGGATGTGGCGATGACGGGTGAGATCACGCTTCGTGGTCGCGTGCTGCCAATCGGCGGCCTGAAGGAAAAGCTGCTTGCGGCGCTTCGCGGCGGCATCAAGAAGGTGCTCATCCCGGAAGAAAACGCCAAGGACCTGGCGGATATTCCTGATAATGTGAAGAACGAGATGGAGATCATCCCGGTTTCTCGCATGGGTGAGGTCATCAAGCACGCGCTGCTTCGCATGCCCGAGCCAATCGAGTGGGACGGCAGCATCGAAACGCCTGTTATCGCAACTGTCGACGGTGTCGACGAGGGCGGACAGACGATCGCACATTGATTGCCAAGTGGTTGTGAAAGCCAGAATCGGTTTTCGCGACACCTGTGCATAGATTCAATGTGTTAGATGCCGAAAGGCGCGATGCTTCTTTGATGCTCGCAGAACTGGTGCGAAATTGGCACGTTTAAGGGAAAGGCCGGCAGAAATGTCGGCCTTTTTTGTGAAAAACCCCGCAGACCCCTTGTTTTTCAGGCGATTCCAGCGCTTTTGAGTTGCTGCGCGCGGATACAGACGTATTCTGCGCCGGCTTAATTTGAGTCGTTTCAAACCATTGAAAGGGGTGGAAACATGAACAAGAACGAGCTCGTCTCTGCTGTTGCCGAAAAGGCTGGTCTCACGAAGGCAGATGCTGCTTCCGCTGTTGATGCCGTATTCGAAACCGTACAGAACGAACTGAAGAGCGGTGGCGACATCCGTCTCGCTGGCTTCGGCAGCTTCTCCGTAAGCCGTCGTGAAGCCTCCAAGGGTCGTAACCCTTCCACGGGTGCTGAAGTCGATATCCCGGCTCGCAACGTACCGAAGTTTTCCGCAGGCAAGGGCCTGAAGGACGCCGTCAACTCGTAAGGTTTCCGAAAGGCCGTGACGTCCGGCGGCGGGCGGGCGGCTTTTCAGGTTCACGAGGAAACATGTTTTGACGCCCTGACGCCATCATGCCGGCACGTAAACCGGGCGGCTTTTCGAAATGCTTTTTCGGATAGCCCTTTTTTCGAACCGGCAAGATGTACTTGAAAGTAGGAGAGCGCGCCTGTGTTGCCTCCATCCGGTCACACGGCGCTCTGATACGCGGAATGTGCGCACGAACAGGAAAGCCCGGCCTTCATGGTCGGGCTTTTTGATTCCTCCGACAGGAAATGTCATGCCGCTGTCATGTCTCTGACGCAGAAGCCATAGGGTGTTTTTTTGGATCCAAGGGGGATTTATAATGGCGTTCCGACTTTCTCAGATGGCTTTGACTGCTGCTCTGCTCACGTCCGCGGCCTTTCCGGCTGCTGCCGAGCCGGTTTTCAACCGCATCGCATCTTTCCCGGTCGTAAAGAACCTGCCAGCGGACAAGGACGCGAAGGCCGTCACTTCAGCTGAAATCGTGACCGCCAGCGAAGATGGCAAGACGCTGGTCTATTCGGACAGCCCGCTTGGCGGCATTGGTTTCGTTGACATCACCGACGCGAAGGCACCCAAGGCTGGCGGCGCGTTGCTGCTGGAAGGCGAACCGACCTCGGTTGCCGTTGCTGGCGCCAAGGTTCTGGCCGGTGTCAACACGTCCGAAAACCGCGCCAAGCCGTCCGGCAAGCTCGTGACGGTCGATATCGCCACCAAGAAGATTGAAGCGAGCTGCGATCTCGGCGGCCAGCCAGATTCTGTCGCAATTTCCCCGGACAAGACCTTCGCCGCCATCGCGATCGAAAACGAACGCGATGAAGAGGTGAACGAAGGCGCCCTGCCACAGATGCCCGCCGGTTATCTGGTGACGGTCGGTCTGAAGAACGGTGTTGCTGACTGCGCGACGCTAAAGAAGATCGACGTGACCGGCCTTGCCGAAATCTCCCCGGAAGATCCGGAGCCGGAATTCGTCTCGATCAATGCCAATGGCGAGATCGCGCTCACGCTGCAGGAAAACAACCACATCGTCATCATCGACGGCAAGACCGGTACGGTAAAGACGCATTTCTCCGCCGGCACGGTTGATCTGGAAGGCGTCGACGCGAAGACGGACGGCCAGATCAAATTCACCGACAAGCAGGAAGGCCGCAAGCGTGAGCCAGATGCCGTGAAGTGGCTGGACAATGACCGAATCGTCATCGCCAATGAGGGTGACTGGCAGGGCGGCGCGCGCGGCTTCACCATTTTCGACAAGACCGGCAAGCTTCTTTATGAAGCCGGTGCCACCCTTGAGCACGCTGCCGCCAGCATCGGCCACTATCCGGAAAAGCGCTCCAAGGCCAAGGGCATCGAGCCGGAAGGTCTGGAGACGGCAACCTTCGATGGTCAGAAGTACTTCTTCGTTCTTGCCGAGCGCGCGTCTCTCGCTGCGGTCTACAAGGATACGGGCGGCACACCGGAATTGCTCCAGCTTCTGCCGTCGGGCATTTCGCCTGAAGGTGCCGTCGCCATTCCGTCGCGCAATCTTCTCGTCACTGCCAACGAAGCCGATCTCGTCGAAGATGGCGGCGCTCGCTCGCATGTCATGATCTATGAACGCGCAGAAGGCCAGATTGCCTACCCGCAGCTCGCTTCCGCCACCGTTGACGGCGCACCGATCGGCTGGGGCGCTCTCTCCGGTCTGGTGGGCGATGCTGAAAAGCCTGGCATCCTCTATGCCGTGTCCGACTCGGTCTATGGCAACCAGCCGTCGATCTACACCATCGACGCAACGAAGAAGCCTGCCACCATCACCAGCGCCCTGCGCATCAAGCGCGACGGTATCGCAGCCCAGAAACTCGACATCGAAGGCATTACGCTTGACGGTAAGGGCGGCTTCTGGCTGGCCTCGGAAGGTGACAGTGCCAAGCTAGTGCCCCACGCACTCTACAATGTCAGCGCCAAGGGCGAGATTAAGGCTGAGATCGCTCTGCCGAAGGAACTGCTGGCTGGCGAAACCCGCTTCGGTTTCGAAGGCGTGACCATGATCGGCAAGGGCGACGAGGCGACGCTGTGGATGGCCGTACAGCGCGAGTGGGGCACGGACGAGAAGGGTTTCGTCAAGCTCGTCTCCTACAATCCGAAGTCCAAGGAATGGGGCGCCGTGCGTTACCCGCTCGACAAGACCGAGGCAGGCTGGGACGGCCTTTCTGAAATCACCGCACAGGGCGACTATGTCTATATCGTCGAGCGCGACAATCAGGTCGGTGACAAGGCAAAGATCAAGAAGCTTTACCGCGTCGCGATCGCTGACCTGAAGCCGGGCAAGATCGGTGGCGAACTGCCGCTGGTGGCCAAGCAGGAAGCACATGATTTCCTGCCGGACCTCAAGGTCCAGACGAATGGCTATACCGTTGACAAGCTGGAAGGCTTCACCTTCGACAAGGCAGGAACGGCCTATGTCGTCACTGACAATGACGGCGTCGACGGATCTTCCGGCGAAACGCTGTTCTTTACCGTCGATCTAAAGGCGATCAACTGATCGGTCCGAATAGAATCGCAAATGAGAAAAGCCGGGCATAGCCCGGCTTTTTTGTGCGGCGGAAGAAACCCCGATCTGGGGAATGCCGATTCCCCACGATGAGTCGCATACCAGCCGTTAAAACCGGCATGGTCGCGTCGCTATCGCATAATCGAGGGTGTTATCCGGAGGACTTCCATGAATGTGCAGTGGACCAGATCGCTAGAGATCATCGCCCCATGGAATTCTTGCTTTTGGGAGTGCTGTCTTTTTCCGAGTCCTGCTGGACCCAGCGGAAAAAAATATAAACAGGCAGCGCAATAAGCGCGAGTGTTACAAACGCGTCGACCGACATGGTTTCATCCATCATTTATACCGTTCATCATGAAACGGCTCGAAAACAATGCATGAAATCTCTTTAAAAAGTCTGAATCTGCTTATTTTTCGGTATGTTGCGGGGTGGCACACCTATTGGAGCCGGCCTGTATGAATGTGGAACAGAAGTGCCGATATGGCATAGACTCACGCCGGAAAAGCCGCTCCACCAGCCCAAGGCCGCGGCCGTCTACAGAATCGGGGGCAGGGGCCGTGATTCCCGATGCAGGAAGTTTACGGCGAAACGCACCGACATCCGAAAGAGCTTCGGCTTGGCAATGCGCACAATTTGAAGAGGCTGGAAAATGGTGGGCGATGAGAGACTCGAACTCCCGACATCCTCGGTGTAAACGAGGCGCTCTACCAACTGAGCTAATCGCCCTTCGCGTCTTGCAGATCGTGTCTGCCGCGTCGGTGGCCGTGA